>Ga0209575_10000653_pt1 | contig 18617 bp, 14 predicted proteins | sample Medcelwee11metaG_FD_187172 | JGI IMG/M metagenome (GOLD analysis project Ga0209575, IMG submission 187172) | Freshwater pond sediment microbial communities from the University of Edinburgh, under environmental carbon perturbations - Medium... | ecosystem: Environmental > Aquatic > Freshwater >...
AACCGTACCGCCTGTTGCAACTGCCACTGCCTCATTTTTTGTCAGACCGAGCCTGGTCACAATGGGATATGAGACCATCGTGTGGGTGGCAAACATATTGGATATCATCAGGCTTGTAATGATATTGTAATCAAGCAGATAATAGCATACCGGAAATCCTGTTGCAAACGGAATTATATACGTAAGAAGGCCAAAAAGCAGGCTTTTGTATTTCGTCTGTCTGAACTGTTGCTGGTTCAGATCGAGTCCGGCAGTAAACATCAGAAAAAGTATACCGATGGTTGCGAACAGGTCGATTGCATGACTTTTTTCAATGATGTTCAGACCGTTAGGTCCGATTATAATACCCGAAACGATCAGTCCGATGATTCCCGGAATCCTGAACTTTCTGAGTATTACTGACGAAACAAGGATAACAGTAAGAATTACGGCAAACACCAGTACCGGGTCATTTACCGGAAGCTGAAGAATATCTGAGAATTTGTCGGCTGTGATTGTCAACTGCTTTTACAGGATTAAATATTTATCCTGCAATTTAGCGAAAAATAAAAAGGTTGTACTCAATATGTTTTACCACTCCGTCCGCCGGCTGGCGACGGACTGTCAGGGGTACTCCTCCTTGCCAAGGAGGAGAAAATTAATATGATAACTTCACTTTCCCATCCTTTTCAAGGAGGGGTGGCCGGCCGGCAGTTGTCGGGCCGGCCGGAGTGGTAAATGATCTTATAAAATAGCCTCTTCAGTTCTTCATCATTTCTTTTCGGGTACAAAGACTATTTCTAGCAGATCAGCCTTTTTGAGATATTTGCCAACTATTTTACGGATGTCATCGGTGGTCATTTCATTGAGAATTTCCGCAAAATTCCGCGGATCGTCGCTGTTTATCCCGGTAACATAATAATTGCGGATTGTACCGGCCCAGTAGTTGTTGTGAGGCAATGCTTCCTCCCTCTTCTTAAGCATATTGCTTACAGCCTTGTCAAGATTGACCTGTGACGGTCCGTTTTTGGCAATTTCATTCAGCTCATTGTAAATTATTGCTTTCAGTTCAGATGCTCTCACCGGGTCACATTCGAATGCCACAAGAAGAACTGATTTGGAAACGGGACGCAACTGGGTGGATGCACTTACTGTTACTCCATAGGTACCACCTTCGTCCTCCCGCACTTTCTCGGTATACACAAGGTCGAGGATTCCTTTCAGCACTTCCATTGCCAGATTATTTTCGGGCCTGTATTTTGTTCTGGCGGTATGGCTCATCACAACGGTAGCCTTAGGTGTGGTTAGCGGGATAGGAATTTCCTTTATGACTTTTCCTTCCGGCTGTCTCACACCGCGGTCTGACCACGACTCACCAGCCCTGATCGAGGGAAGCGAGCCGATGTATTTTTCAGACATAGACCGGGCCATTGCTTCATCAATATTTCCGACAATGAAGAAAGTGAAAGACGAAGCGTCGTCAAATGCATTCCTGTAGATATAGTTGACGTCTTCAAACCTTATCTTCTTCATGGATTCTGGAGTCATGACAAAGGTACGGGGGCTGTAGCCCGTAATATTCAGTGTCAGACTGTCAGACATCATTTTATTGGGATCTTTCTGCATGGCAGTAACCATTGCAATATAGCGCCCGATAATTGCATCATAGGCTTCCCGGTTGAAATTCGGTTTTGCAAACCGCAAATATAGAAGCTGCATCATTGTTTCAAAGTCTCCAGGGGTGGAAGTCCCTGAGACACTCTGCATCGTCTCCTGTAAACCCAGAGTGACAGAGGCCTTCTTCCCTGCAAGCATTTTCTGAAGGGCCACATTATCGAATTCTCCTGCTCCGTACATGGCGATAACTGCAGGGAATACCGATATCGAAGGAATGAGTGAGTCGGCAAAGACCGACGATCCTCCGAATGAATAACCTGTGACGGTAACGTTGTCCTTTTCGTAATCGGCGTTTCTGAACACGACTTTTGCTCCGTTGGCAAGGGTCCATTCCACTGCACTGAACTGAGGCAGGGCAACACTTTTTATCGCTGCAGAACCTGGCAAAGTTTCGTTTATGAGTTCTGTTGCTCCGGTTACATCATCATAAGGTTTTATGTCTGCCTTCCCGACCTTTGACACCAGGGCAAGGGCTTCATCCTTACTCAGGTGGTTAACACCTTCCGGTCCTGAAATAAGGATGATCCTGTTATCATCCCTGACAGTGCTGCTGAACTTCGTGTTCACATCATCAAGCGTGATCTGAGGCAGGATTTTTTTGAAAAAATCAAATTCAAAATCAATTGAGGGCAGGGGTTCACTGGTCAGGAAATTGGACTGAATATCTTCTGCATAGGTATCATTGCTGATTTTGTCTTTCTGTTTCCAGGCGCTCTCATAATTCACAAGCAAGGTCGATTTTGCCCTTTCTAACTCACCCTGTGTAAAGCCGTGCCTCCGGGCCCGCTCCATTTCAATTAGTACAGCTTCGAACGCTTTTGCCTCTTCATTGTCACGGGCCTGGGCAGCGACAGAAAGGACATTGTAATTCCTGGGAATGAATCCTCCGTAACTCACCGAAGCGGCTATGAAAGGAGGGGTTCCCTTCTGAAGCAGTTCGCTTATGCGTTTACCCATCATCGAATTCATAATGTCAGTGATGTACATATCGCGCATATAGGCCAGATCCCTTTGACGGTTGTCAGGTTTTTCGTCCATTATGAACAGGTTGACAGAGGTGCCCGGTGCTTCAGGATCTGTGGCAAGAACATAGCGAGTCCCTTTTTGTGGCGGAACGGTAACGTTTATCCTGGGCTTCGGATTCTCAACTGCGGGAATTGAAGAAAAAATCTTCTTTATCGCAGTCTCAACCTCATCAACGTTAATGTCACCGACAACCGCGATTGCCTGCAGATCGGTTCTGTACCAGTCGTGATAAAAAGATCTGAGAGTGTCATAAGAGAAAGTCTTCAGGATCAGGGTATCGCCGATGATATCGCGAACGGCGTATTTTGAACCCTCAAACATAACAGGGAACAGTTTTTTAGTCATCCGCGAATTTGCATTTTGCCGGGTCCGCCACTCTTCAATTATCACCCCCCTTTCAAGGTCGATTTCCTCTTCCTTCAAGGTAATATAATCCGACCAGTCGGCCAGGATTGTCAGGCATGTGTCGACAAGGCCAGGCTTGTCAACCGGCACGTCGCTCAGGTTATAAACGGTCTCGTCCCAGCTTGTATATGCATTGATATTGGTTCCGAAGGCGACGCCGTGACGCGCAAGTTTATTGAGTATTGCCTTATCAGGGAAGCGTGTAGTGCCGTTAAAAGCCATATGTTCGAGAAAGTGAGCAAGCCCGTTCTGGTTGTCATTTTCCAGTATCGCACCAGCATTCTGAATTATATAATAGCTGGCCCGGCCGGCCGGCTCTGTGTTGTGACGGATGTAATATGTCAAACCGTTGTCAAGTTTCCCGGTCCGGTAAGCAGGATCAAGAGGTGGCATGACATTAAGATCATTCTGCGCTGCCAGGCTGAGGACGCTGATAAACAGCACGGTAAAAATCACAATTCTTTTCATGATAAGATAGATTTGGCGTTAAGCACTATTGCATTGAGACAATTCCACAATAAAATTAAATAAAAAAACCATCGCAGAGGATGGTTTAGATTTAGTTTTTGATTTTTTCAGAACAGCCCGTGGAGCTCAGCATTTATTTTGTCAATGATTTCATTCAGGTGCTCCTTATTCTGCGGAAAATCGTAATGGTCGGCCTCAAGGATGAGTAGTTTTCCCAGTTTATAGGACTCTATCCAGGCCTCATACCTTTCATTAAGTCTTTTCAGGTAGTCAATACGTATTGAGCTTTCATACTCCCGTCCGCGCTTCTGTATCTGGCTCACGAGTGTCGGAACAGATGCCCTGAGGTAAAGCAGAAGATCAGGCGGCTCTACAAGTGAGCTCATCAGTTTGAAAAGGGTAAAATAGTTTTCAAAGTCGCGCGTTGACATCAGTCCCATAGCGTGCAGGTTGGGCGCGAAAATATATGCGTCTTCATAAATTGTACGGTCCTGTACAATTGTGTTTTTAGATTTTTTGATTTCAAGAATCTGGCTGAAGCGCGAGTTGAGAAAATATATCTGCAGGTTGAATGACCAGCGTTGCATGTCTTCATAGAAGTCATTCAGGTACGGATTTTCATCAACGTCCTCATAATGAGGCTGCCAGCCGTAATGTTTTGAAAGCAGACCGGCCAGTGTGGTCTTGCCTGATCCTATGTTACCGGCAATTGCTATGTGCATGTGAAACGGAGTTTAATTCTGAGTCTAAATATAGAAAAAAGGGAGGGAGAAGCTGCCGCTGTTGATAAAAAGATTTTATAGGGCTGCTGTCTTGAGAATGCCCTCAACAAACTCCCTTGTGTTCGAAAGTCTCGGCATTTTATTCTGTCCGCCGAGCTTGTCCTTTTCCTTGAACCACCGGTAAAATGTTCCCTCGGGAACCACCCTTACAACCGGCATTGTCAGGGTCAGGTCCTTATATCTCTTGGCCTCATAATCAGAATTGACTGATTTAAGGGTTGTATCAAGTGATTCGATAAAGAGACCGAGGTCATTGGGCTGTCTGTCGAATTCGATCACCCATTCATGCGATCCCTTGTTGTTTTCTCCCATATAGACAGGTCCGGCAGTGTATTCAAGTATATGGGCACCTGTGGCCGAGCAGGCGCTTTCCAGGGCCTTTTCAGCGTTGTCAATTATTACCTCTTCGCCGAAGGCATTAATAAAATGCTTTGTGCGACCTGTGATCCGTATTTTATGAGGGAAAAGGCTGGTAAAAGTAATAGTATCTCCAATGATATATCTCCACAAACCGCCGTCAGTTGAGATTACAACAGCATAGTTCACCCCTTTTTCAACCTCTCCGATCGATAGTGTGCGGGGGTTTCCTGAGTTGACCTCCTCTGCCGCGATGAACTCATAGTAAACCCCGTAGTCGAGCATCAGCAACATTGAACTGTCAGAAGGGTCATCCTGTATTGCAAAAAAACCTTCGGAGGCATTGTAGGTTTCCATGTAGCTCATTCGCGGGTCGGGCAGAATGCGCCGGAACTGCTCCTTGTAAGGGGTGAAGCTGATTCCGCCGTGAAAGAATACCTCGAGATTGGGCCATACTTCATGCAGGTTTTGTTTTCCTGTTGCCTTCAGGATATATTTTATCAGAACGAGGTACCATGACGGTACTCCTGAAATGCTCGTAACGTTCAGACTAACAGTTGTTTCTGTAATCTTCTTCATTTTCTCCTCGAAGTCTTCGATAAGAGCAATTTTTGTTGAAGGAGTGCGGATGAGCTCGGAATATACGGGTGCATTTTCAATTAAAATGGCAGAGAGATCGCCGTAGAGAGACTCATTGTTAAAATTATTCACCTTGTGGCTGCCGCCAAGAATTAGTCCCTTCCCCTTGAAAATCTCCGTTTCCGGATTCAGGCTGGTATAGATAGCCAGCGAGTCTTTGGCCCCGCGGTAGTGGGTGTTTTCAAGGGATTCTTTGGTTACCGGAATGAATTTACTTTTGGTGCTGGTGGTGCCTGATGATTTAGCAAACCATTTTACCTCACCCGGCCAGAGGAGGTTTTTTTCACCTTCGCGTAGCCTGTTTACATATGGAATAAAATCCTCATAGGTTTGGAGCGGAACTCTCTCCCTGAAACGGGCTTCCGAATCAACGGATGAGTACCCGTGATCATTACCCCAGGTTGTCTCCCGGCTTGCCGTGATGAGGCGGGTCAGAGCCTCCTGCTGTGTCTCGGCCGGGTATTTCCTGAAGAGGTCAATCTGATGTAACCTTTTGGTATTAAACCAGTTAATTATCGAAGGGAGGAATGACATGAAGCCCGATTTGTGACAAAGATAGTCAAAGAAGCAGTAATCTTAACGGAAGATATCATTCAGAATCCTGAGGGAGCGGATACGCCTCATCCCGGGAAGATGAAGGCTGTAATAGCGGAGTATCTGATCGAGAAACAGGGTACGTTCTGCGCCTGAAATCTGAAGTGAGGGCAGTTCTTCAGCCGAATATTTCAGGAGCCGGTTAAGGTAGTCTGCGCTTTTTGGTTCGAGGAAGTCAGGGTGCGTCGGTGCAGATGGAACAAACTGACCGTTAAGCATATCAAAATAGCTTCCTGCGGCAGGTATGGGAGAGGGACCGATCCCTGTATAGGCCGAAAGATGTACCAGGAACCAGATGTGGAAGTTGCTGACCCCCTGGGTCATCTCATCGAGAGCCTTCACTGATGATTCTATGAATGAAAAAAGTCTTCGGTTTTTATCTTCCTCACGGATGGTAGCATACAGGATCTCACTGATAAACAGCGAAATGGTGCTTTTAAATAAATCAGTGGGTATATTTACCGGCGTAAAATTGAGGTTAATATCCCTCAGGTTATGCATCTCCCTCGCCTCACGGTAATAAATTTCGAGATCGAATAAATAGAGCGGCTGAAAATAGAGATAACGGGTTTTCCCCTTTTTGGCAGAGAGACCCTTGACCATTACCGAAAGTCGTCCGTATTCTTCGGTATAAAAGCGGGCGATAAGACTGTTGTCAGAATGCCGTATGTGATTCAGGAGTATGGCTTTGGTTTTGACTATCATTGCAGGTCGCCTGTTTTTCAAAAGTATTAAAGTTTAGTGACAGAGCATGTGCGCAATCAGAAGAGTTAATATTATGTATATTTACTTTCCGGCTTCAGGATATGAAATCAGACACTAAAGACCAGTTACTCAAGCGCATGGCGCGGCTTGCCCGACAAAACTCCGAGCTGGAAATTCTGCTTAAGAAACTGGGACGTGAGAGAGACGCTCTTCTGAATGACAATGAGCGATACAGGGTCCTGCTGGAAAAACACAAACTCCATTCCGGCGGTGGTGAAGAGGAGGAACGGTCACAGAAATTCAATATGGTTACCGTTTTGTTTGCTGATATCCACGGGTTTGCAAAGCTTATCGAGGATATGGATTCTGCCCTGCTGATGGATGAGCTGGATGAGATTCTTTTCGAGTTTGACAGGATAGCCGGGAAATACCATATTCAGAAAATCAAGACTATCGGCGATACGTATATGTGTGCTGGTGGTATTCCGGCAAAGAACATTACAAATCCCGTTGATGTTGTCATGGCAGCAACAGAGATGAGGAATTATCTTGACTCCTATGAAACCGACAAAAGAGGTTCTGAAAAGGTTTGGGAACTAAAGATAGGCATCCATACCGGACCGGTTGCGGCAGCATTGACCGGCAAGAAGAAAATGGCCTACGATATCAAGGGTGAGACTGTAAATACAGCGAGCAGGATTGAAGCAGTATCCGAAAAAGGAACGATCCTGATATCCGTAATGACCTATGAACTTGTAAAGGAATTCTTCAGGTGTGAATACTTTGGGAAACTGCCTGTGAAATATACCGGTGACCTTCAAATGTACCAGGTCAGGGGATTATTGCCGGAACTGTCAGCAGAAGGTCTCGGGAAAGAGCCTAACAGCTCCTTCAGGACCAAGTTCGGATTGATCCAGTTCACTGATATCCAGGAGATTATTCTTGATAAGCTTGAGAAAGAGCTGCCAGATTTTCTTCATTACCACAATGTAAAGCATACAGTTGATGTTGTGACGGAGGTGGAGCTCATAGGATGGGCGGAGGGTTGCAGTGACGAAGAGATCCTTCTTCTTAAAACAGCCGGGCTTTTTCATGATGCAGGGCACACAGTCACATATGACGGGCACGAGCATCAGGGAACAGTTCTGGCAAGACAGATGCTCCCGGAGTTCGGGTACACAGAAGGTCAGATTGAGACAATTTGCAGCATCATAATGTCAACACAGCTGCCTCCAAAACCAAAGAATCTCCTGGAGAAAATAATATGCGATTCTGACCTTGATTACCTGGGCAGAAGTGATTTTATTCCCGTCTCCAACACCCTTTTTGAGGAGTTGAAAGCACAGAATAAGATCACAAAACTTAACGACTGGAATAAGATTCAGGTAAAATTTATTTCAGGTCACCAATATTTCACTTCTACCGCAAGAAGCCTTAGGGAAGTCAACAAACAGCTGCAGATAGAGCGTATTCAGAGCCTGATAACTGAGGAATGATCAGCTGATTACAAGCAGCTTGATGACTTTTGCCAGGGAGCCGTCAGGGTTGCTTGCGAATATCAGATATACTCCGGAACTTACCCTTTTTCCCCGGTAATTCTTCAGATCCCACTGTGCCTGACCTCCGTTCGAGATAGTTTCATAAACCAGGTTGCTGCTTATATCAGTAATTTTCACTGATGAGCCCTCGACAAGTCCGGTGACTGTAACCGGTCCGTCGAAGTCTTCCCTCACGGGATTGGGAAAGACATACATTCCTGTGTAGTCGTCTTTGCCTTCTGTGGCATCACCCCTGAATGAAATTATGCCAGCTGAGGTGCCGAACCATACTTCTCCGGACTCACTGCTAATATTGATTTTCACAATATTGTCAGATAAGATAGGGCTGTTCGCAGAGCTGAAATTATGAAGCTGTGTTCTTCCGTCTTCTGAGACCAGGTAGGCACCTGAGCTCATTGTACCGAACCACTTTCGGTTTGCCCCGTCCACTGCGATTGATGTAATCGTTTCTGTGCCAAGGAGGTAATCAGCAAGACCTGATCCGTCATTTCTGGGTACTTTAACCCTTACAGCTTTGAGATTTGACTCGAATATCTTTCCAGGTGTATAATAAACCGCCGGTCCCATGTCGGTCCCCACCCAGATATTTCCGTCCCTGTCACGGGCTGCCGAGAAGAGATTGGTCATCACGTGGCCTTCAGCATCTTCCACCTGGAGCCTCAGATACCTGTCATCGGATATGTCGCCTGGGGTTTTTGCAGGGTCATATACCAGCATACCGTGGCCCCTCGGCAACAGGGTCCAGATGTATCCGTTGTCATCGATAACAATGTCACCGACAACAGGTACATTCAGGTTAACTGTTGTTGAGGTCCAGGTACCGTCAGTTTTCAGTACCCTGAGATTTCCGCTTACACCTGACTGCGTTATCCATAGATTTCCTGTCCTGTCAAAGGCAAGTCCGCATATTCTGGTATAGTTGTCACCGGGGATAATACTTGACAGCGGCGAGTTGTACTGGTTGAAATTATTTATCAGTGTACTGTTCCTGAATTCATACAGTCCATTACCCCACGATGACACAAAATACCGGTCAGGGTCAGCCGGGTCGGCTACAACTCTCATTGCATCCCTGTCTGCCTGGCCATAAAGGATATTGCTGACCCATTCCTGACCTGAATTAATAAAGATCTGCAAGGGGCGGTAAACATTACCCCACGCATTGTCAACAGTCCCGCCGGTGACATATGCCCTCGGGCCTGCAAAGCTTATATCAGACACATTGTTTGTATAGGGCCCGGGAAGGGTGTGAGTTTCAAAACTTAAAAAATCAGTTGTCGAAACCAGCCCGGCCGAGGCGTCAGCAATCCACAACTCGCCTTTGTAGAAAAGTGTATTCTGTGGATTTGGCGTCGCCCAGCCATATGATACTGTTTCACGGAAAATCTGGCCCTCTTCGGAAATACTCAGCAGGGAAGATGCAAGTGCCGCTGTCACTCCCTGCGGTGCGGGATCGACAGAGCTTATACGTGAATCGTTACGTGAGAATGCCAACTCAGCAGGTTGCCCCGGAATTATCCTGAAAAGCGAATCCGGGGAGGTAGTTCCGCCCGGTTTATTTATAAAAAGGGAAGATGAGGTGGCCGCAATTTTATCATACCCTGCATCTGTCACCGGTAGTCCTTCCAGTTTATCCCAGTTCCCGAAATAGGAGAGGCCTGTCCTGTTCGGTGGTGCTGAGAAAACCCCTTTTGCAGTGGCGGCATAGATTCTTTCATTGAGAAGAGCTGTTTCAAATACCTCATTGGTGTTTCCGTCAGCTCCCGGCCTCCAGGTATCCGCAATGTATCTTCCCCTGACATCGATCACCACTATGCCGAAACTGCCTGAAAGCAGGGCGAGATTCCCGATGACCGAAACACTGTAAATCTCCTTCAGGCCCGGGATGTATTTATTCCTGATATCAGGGATATTGGTTATTCTGCCCCTTTTGACAAGGTCTACATCTGTGTTCCGGTAGACAATTATCAGTGTCTCTTCCTGTTCAGCCCAGCCGATGGCACTTATTCCTGTTTCCGTAAGACCGTTGGCTTTTGACAGCTTTGAAGTTATTTCAGTTTGGGTGTCTTTTATCAGGAGAGAAGCTCCTGCAGATGAGAATATCTTATCATTTCCGGCCGTAAGGTAATGAGACGATGAATATGACAGGCGATCCTGCCATGATCCGACCGGAATCTGTCCGGACATACGGATACAGGCAGTAACTAAAATGAAAATCAATGTTACAAATCGCCTCATCATTACTTCAGCCGTTTGCTTTTTTCTATTTTACTTCACCTTTTTCTGCCAGAAATTTCCGCAGGCCCTCAAAAGCACGGGCGCGGTGAGATATTTTATTCTTTTCAGAAAGCGGCATTTCGGCAAAAGTCAGTGTATAACCGTCAGCAATAAATACAGGGTCATATCCAAATCCTTCAGTGCCTTTCCTTTCCTCAATAATCCTTCCGGCTACAATTCCCTCGAAAAGGTATTCACTGCCGCCATAAATGAGGGCGATCACCGTTCTGAACCGGGCGTTCCTGTTCTTTTTACCTTCAAGAAGTCGCAGTAATTTGGTCATATTCGCAGAGGAGTCCCTGTCTTCGCCTGCAAATCTTGCCGAATGTACTCCGGGAGCGCCGTTCAGGGCCTCAACCTCCAGACCCGTGTCATCTGCAAAAACATTCATCCCTGTCCTCCGGTGAACAAACCGTGCCTTGAAAAGTGCATTTTCTTCGAGGGTCTCCCATTCTTCCGGAATTTCTTCAGTGATATTTACATCAGCCAGCCCGATAAGTTCCGTTCCCGTTTCGAGCAGGGAGCTTATCTCTCTTATTTTATGCCTGTTGTTTGTGGCGAAGATCAGTTCCATATTCATTTTTTGTACCGGTAAAATTAATCATTGGAAACTCACTATGCCGGCGAGTAAATACAAATCACTGAAATAAAAGATTATTTTTGTGTAAACCAGCCGTCCGGAACCGCAAATGGCAATCAGTTTACTACATCATTTTAAGATTTTCACTTTTGTCATGCCCCTGTTTTGCGGTATGCATTTTTCGGACGTGACCGTGGAGGCCGGCAGAAAAAATGATGTTACCGGCGGTATCGAAAATGTAAGTCTTTACACCTCCGGCGAAAGGATTGATACAACAAAGAGGCCTGCCATATTCAGTTATCATGAGGGACTCGCATTTGAGATGAGAGGGGTTAACGGGCTGGAATACAGGTATTATCTTGAGGGCCTAGACAACAGGTGGACAGAATGGAGTCAGCGCACATATAAGGAATATACAAATCTCGACCAGGGTCGTTATAAATTACTGTATCAGTATCGAAGAAATAATTCGGAGGATATTGGAGAGGGCACCTTCGTTTTCAGGATCCGTGCGCCATGGTATTTTTCAGTGCCGGCGAAAGTTATTTATCCTTTGCTCCTTCTTGCAGTCATCGGTCTGGTCCGGAGGAGGACGCGTCTTCTGTTCAGGGAGAGGCAGCAGAGGCTGGAAGAGCTTATCAGTGAGCGTACCGATGAACTCCGGCATGAAAAGGAAAAGTCAGACAATCTGCTGGCGAATATGCTTCCCAAAGGGACCGCTCAGGAGATAATGTTAAAGGGTAAGGCAGCGAAGACAAAATACAACTTTGTTACGGTGTTATTTTCAGATATTCAGGGCTTTACCAGAATTGCCGAAGAAATGAATCCCGAGGTGCTCATTGATGAGCTCGACAGGTTCTTCTTTCATTTCGACTCAGTGGCGGAGAAGTACAGGATTGAGAAGATCAAGACAATAGGTGATGCCTACATGTGCGCCGGAGGCATCCCGGAGCGAAACAGGACCAATCCGGTTGAGGTGGTGCTTGCCGCACTGGAGATGCAGAAATACATGCAGTCAATGAGGGAAGATCCTGCGAACATCGCAGCCAGGTTCTGGGACATCAGAATTGGTATTCATACCGGGACTGTTATTGCGGGGGTCGTAGGCCACAAGAAGATAGCATATGACATCTGGGGTGACACTGTAAACACGGCAAGCAGGATGGAATCGTCAGGTGAACCCGGTAAGATCAACATCTCTGGAACTACCTATGAGTTTGTCAAAGAATATTTTACCTGTTTTTACAGGGGCAGGATGCCGGTGAAGTACAAGGGAGACCTGGATATGTACTTTGTGACGGGCATCAGGCCTGAACTGTGTGAGGCTGATGGTACCCCGAACAGGCAGTTCTTTACAAAGATTGAGATGATCCGGATCATCGATGTGGAAGAGCATGTTTTCACGAAGTATGCTGAGAATGCTTCTCCGGACCTCTTCTTTCATAATCCTGACTATATCAGGAGTGTTTCACTGCAGGCTGAATTACTTGCTAGGGCCGAAAATCTTGAAGACCAGGAGTATATATACCTTCGCCTTGCATCTGTATTTGTTTTTTTCGGGTATGTTTTTGATTATCAGAAACCTTTGGAGGCCGCGGGGAAAAGGGCAGAGGAGATTTTCACCGTTTACGGGTTTGACCGTTCGACGCTGGAGGCTGTGATGAAAATTATCACCGGTGCATTTTCCCCCGTTCAGGAAACAGCGGCAGGAAAAGTATTGCACGATGCGGTTTATGATTTTCTGGGTCGGGTTGATTTCCCTTCAATGGCTGACAAACTCTACCGGGAGGAACTGGCATATGGAAAAGTACCTGATCCGGGGAAGTGGTTTGCAGACCTTGCCCAGAGAATTGCTGACAATCCATGCCTTACAGGTACCGGAAGAATGCTGCAGTCAGTCTCCAGAGAGGAACAGGTAAATATCCTCAGGAAGTTTTCAGGAGAGAGGCCGGGCAATATCTAATATCATTTGGAACTATATTTTAAAAGTGTACATTTGGAGTCACCAAATCGGTATCGCCATGGTCAATCTGGACTGGAACAACCTGCCTTTCGCCTATATAAAAACCAATTACAATGTCAGAAGTATTTTCCGTGACGGGAAATGGAGCAAGCCAGAGATTTCCGACTCTGAATATATAAATATTCATATTGCCGCCACCGGACTGCACTACGGGCAGGAGTCGTTTGAGGGACTCAAGGCTTACAGGGGTCGCGACGGAAAGATAAGGCTTTTCAGGTGGGAGGATAATGCCGCGCGTCTCATCTCTTCAGCAAACGGGATACATATGGCACCTGTTCCGGTGGAGCTTTTCAAGGAGGCAATATTTACTGCAGTTAAACTCAATAAGGAGTTTGTTCCACCATACGGTTCGGGGGCATCACTGTATATCAGGCCGTTACTTTACGGAAGCGGTGCTGAGGTGGGAGTAAAACCTGCATCCGAGTATACTTTTATTGTTTTTGTAACACCCGTGGGACCTTATTTCAAGGGAGGAATCAAGCCTGTTAATATGCTGATCTGCAGGGACATCGATCGTGCAGCACCTCTGGGTACCGGAAGCATCAAAGTTGGAGGTAACTATGCCGCCAGCATGAGGGCCATAGTAAGGGCACGGGAGGAAGGGTACGGCAATGCACTTTTCCTTGACGCAAGGGAGAAGAAATACATAGATGAATGCGGTCCGGCAAACTTTTTCGGGATAAAGAACAATACCTATATAACTCCCCTTTCACCGTCCATTCTTCCTTCGATAACCAACAAGAGCCTTATCGCGATAGCAGAAAAATTGGGAATGAAAACCGAGAGGCGGAGAGTTCCGATTGAAGAGCTTTCTGAATTTGAGGAGACAGGAGCATGCGGAACGGCTGCTGTTATCAGTCCTATTGCAAAAATTGTGGATCCTGACAGTGGAAAGATCTATGAGTACTGCAAGGACGGCAAGCCGGGACCGGTTTCACTTAAGCTCTTTAACAAGCTGGTTGGAATTCAGTACGGGGATGAACCGGACGAATTCGGGTGGATCACCTTTGTTGAAGATTAGTCTCAGAGGGGCACTGCACCCATCTCTATTACAGCCAAACTGTAAAAATATCGGGCTCACCTGAAGGAAATGCCCGATTGTGTACTATTTTTGACACAAAATTTTGAGAGTGACAAGGACCGAGGGCGGTATATCCAGGTACAGATTGGGAAGTTCATATTTAACACTTGTGGTGAGTGTATCGCTTGTGCTTTTTTTGCTGGGGATACTTGGTATGGTCCTTATCAATGCACGCCAGCTTTCAGACTACTTCAGGGAAAGCCTTTCCTTCACCATAATGCTGAAAGAAGACGCCCGGGAGGCTGATATCAGGATGTTGCAGAAAGAGCTTGATGCAAAGACATATGTCAAGCAGACTGAATATGTATCAAAGGATGAGGCCGCAGTCAAGCTGAAAGATGACCTTGGCGAAGACTTTCTGGATTTCCTGGGGTATAATCCCCTGATGCCCACCATCGATGTATATCTTCTGGCCGACTATACTCATCCTGACAGTGTAATGAAGATCGAGAAACGCATTCTCGAATACCCGGTAGTAGATGAGGTTTATTACCAGGAGTCTATCCTTACCCTAATCAATGAGAATGTCAGGAAAATTACGGCGTTTCTGCTGACAATCAGTGCACTGCTGTTTCTTATTGCACTTACAATCATTAATAACACTATCAGACTTTCTATATATTCAAAAAGGTTTCTCATCAATACAATGCAGCTCATAGGCGCCAACAGGTCGTTCATCAGGAAACCTTTTCTGCTGAAGAGTCTTTTTTTCGGATTTGTAGCAGCATTGATCGCTATCGGTTTATTAATGGGACTGATGTATCTGGTAGAGAAAGAGTTTTTTACACTTTTTACATATGAAAACATCAACCTCTTCCTCTTTTTATGCCTGGCACTTATAGCCGCGGGAGTGATTATCAATGCGGTTTCAACATTTTTTGCCCTGAACAGGTATCTGGGCATGCATGAAGACAAATTATATTTCTAAAGATATGGCATCTAAAAACGAAAAGGATCAAAAAACCGGGTTTGCCCTGGGAAGGGAAAACTATAAGCTGATGGCAATAGGTTTTGCTGTCATCATAATAGGTTTTATTCTGATGGCCGGTGGCAAGTCTGATGACCCGAATGTATTTTCGGATGACATTTTCAGTTTCCGGCGCATTACCCTGGCACCGCTAATTGTCCTTGCCGGTTTTGTATTTGAGATATATGCGATAATGAAAAAACCGCGTGACAATTAAGAATAATACCCGTTTTCTAAAAGTCAGTAATGAATTGGTTTGAGGCTCTCATCTTTGGTCTGGTGCAGGGGCTTACGGAGTTTCTGCCCGTAAGCAGCGACGGACATCTGGAAATTGTTAAATATGTATTTGGCGGAATAGAAGAGAGTTTTCTTTTTTCAATTGTCGTTCACGGGGCCACTGTTCTCAGCATAATTACTGTATTCTGGAGGGAAATACTACGCCTTTCCCGCGGGGTTATGCATTTCACAATGAATGATGAGACAGATTATGCTTTAAAGCTGGTTGTCACAACGATACCGGTGGCCATCGTGGGATTTACCCTTATGGATTATGTGGAGGGGCTGTATGTGGCAGACATGACAATTACAGGATCTTTTCTATTATTGTCGGCTTTGTTTCTGACGATAAGTCATTTTGTCCGCAAAGGGACCAGGGAAATTACTTACGGTGGGGCGCTCTTAATGGGAATTGCCCAGGCGCTTGCAGTGTTACCTGGCCTGTCAAGATCAGGCACTACAATTTCAACGGGACTGATGCTGGGTTACCGCAAGGAGGAGCTGACGAAGTTCTCTTTCCTGATGGTTGTTGTTCCTATACTGGGAGCAAATTTAGTAAAGATCATAACCTCAAAGCCAGGGGCAGTTGAAGTAGTGATCTTTCCATTGATAATTGCATTTATCACCGCTTTTGTCACAGGATATTTTGCCTGCATATGGATGATAAAAATTGTAAACAGGGGTAAACTGATCTGGTTTGCAGTCTATTGTGCCGTACTGGGCCTGTCGTTGATATTCTTCTGGGGAAAATGAATGGAGTGAATTACAATTTCGAGGAAGGAGAAGTGCTTTTGTTTGACAAGCCGCTTTACTGGACCTCCTATGATCTTGTAGGCAAGACGAAGGGACTCATCAGGCACAACTTTGGTCTGAAGAAACTTAAGGTTGGACATGCAGGTACGCTCGATCCACTGGCTACCGGGTTGATGATTGTCTGTACGGGCAGGGCAACAAAAAGGATTGAGGAGTTTAAAGATCTGAGTAAAGAATATACTGCCTTGATCAGGTTCGGGCAGACGACACCCTCCTTTGACCGGGAGAGTGCTGTAGACAGAGAATTTCCCACTGACCATATAACTGAAAAACTGATAATAGAGAAGCTTATTAGTCTACGGGGTGAACAGATGCAGGAACCACCACTTTTTTCGGCAAAATTTGTGGACGGCAAAAGGGCATACGAGCTGGCAAGAAAAAAGATAGATAAAAGGCTTGAAAAGGTAAAGGTTGTGTTTCATGAACTGGAGCTGCTTGAATTCACAGGCCTGGAGGCGAAAATAAGGATACTGTGCAGTAAGGGAACATATATCAGGGCCTTTGCCCGGGATCTGGGGGAAGCTTTAAACAGCGGAGCACATCTTACAGGCCTTGTACGCAATGCAATAGGTGATTATGCTCTGGAAAAGGCGCTCACACCCGCCGAATTCCAGTTTATTTTAGAGCAAATGAAACAAAACGGTTTATCAAACGTATAATAACTCTTATGTCCACTAAAAGACAGTTAAAATGAAATTATCGCAGTTTAAGTACACTTTGCCCCAGGAATTGATTGCACTTTATCCCTCAAAAAACAGGGATGAATCGAGATTGATGGTAGTGCATCGCGATACCGGAGAGATAGAACACAGGGTATTTAAGGACATAGTCAATTATTTCAGGGAGCAGGATGTTCTTGTCTTTAACAATACCAAGGTTTTTCCTGCAAGACTTTACGGAAATAAGGAAAAAACCGGGGCTGAGATTGAGGTGTTCCTTCTGAGAGAGCTGAACAGGGAGCAGCGGTTATGGGATGTGCTGGTTGATCCTGCCCGAAAGATCAGGATTGGTAATAAGCTGTATTTCGGGGAAAATGATTTACTGGTTGCAGAGGTGATAGACAATACAACCTCCCGCGGAAGGACACTGAGGTTTCTCTTTGACGGAACCTATGAGGAGTTCAAGCAGACACTATATTCCCTTGGCGAAACCCCGCTTCCTAAATTCATAAACAGGCCTGTTGAGCCGGAAGACAACGACCGGTATCAGACCATTTTTGCAAAGTTTGAGGGCGCGGTAGCTGCACCGACGGCAGGACTGCATTTCAGCAGGGAGCTGTTAAAAAGGCTTGAGATCGTAGGGGTTGAGTTTGCCGAGATCACCCTGCATGTGGGATTGGGCAATTTCAGGAACGTGGATGTCGAGGATCTTACCAAACATAAGGTAGATTCAGAACGCATAAAGATTACTGAGGAGTCTGCGGTGCTGATTAATAATGCAAAAGAAAGAAAAAGCAAGATCTGTGCAGTTGGAACCACTGTAGTTCGCACCCTTGAGAGTTCGGTCTCCACCTCGGGAATGGTGAAACCCTTTGACGGGTGGACCAATAAATTTATCTTTCCTCCCTACGATTTTAAGGTGCCGGACATGCTTGTCTCCAACTTTCATCTTCCCTATTCCACCCTGTTGATGATGGTGTCAGCCTTTACGGGATACAACCAGCTTTTTGACGCTTACAAGGCGGCGGTGAAGGAGAAATACCGGTTTGGAACATACGGTGATGCCATGCTTGTGGTGTAGCTATGTGACTATGAATTTGTTAATAACACTTACTCATTGTGTAAAAATCGTGCCGACTTCGAATGCCGGCACGATTTTTTTTCGCAACTTCACCAATTAATGTGCAATAGAATGTCTTGTATGAGGCAACCATTGTCCGATTTTAGTAGTCTTAAATATCAAGATGTCATAGAAAAAGACATTTCATATATCCGTAAGATGCCTGGACTCCGAAATGCTGTAGTCACATTGCTGGTTTTTCTTTTTATCCTCCTTGGAGAATCTCTGGCTATTGCCCAGTGCGGGCTGGGGAAGACAGAAAAGACAATTATCGGATTTGGTGGAATTGTTACTCAATTAGGGAGTATTGGGTCCTCTGCAAATGCACTTGGGATGCCAAATAGCTCAGGAGCTCAGTTTTATGATAATGGTGATTATCTGGTTATTGACTTTATAGATACCGTAAGGGCTGGCCAACAATATATAATATATTGGAGACAAAGACCCTCGCAGAATGGATCTTCAACATTAAACTGGAGTGAAGCACTTGTTTTGGGATCATTTACAGTTCACCCTAACAGCGGAATTCTGACTTCAAACGAAAGATATTTTACTGATACGATTACAGCTAATACAGACACCAGGTATATCCGTTTCTTTAACAATGACGGCTATGACTTTGAACTGGAT
>Ga0209575_10000655_pt1 | contig 18590 bp, 16 predicted proteins | sample Medcelwee11metaG_FD_187172 | JGI IMG/M metagenome (GOLD analysis project Ga0209575, IMG submission 187172) | Freshwater pond sediment microbial communities from the University of Edinburgh, under environmental carbon perturbations - Medium... | ecosystem: Environmental > Aquatic > Freshwater >...
CACAACTGTGGACGGGAATCCGAAACGGTTGCCAAAATAAGCCATTGAGCAGGCAAAACTTCCACTCGAAGCGTCGAGCAAAAGCATACCCTCTTTCAATTCCCCGATTTTCAATTTTTCTTTAATGATAGCCAGAGCCGACCGGTCTTTCAAACTCCCGGTTGGATTTGTCCCCTCCAGTTTCAGAAAGATTTCTGCATCCTTGTGCATCCCCCACCTAACAATAGGGGTACTACCGACTCTCTCTTGATGATTTTTAAAGATCTTTTTCATGTTTTTCCTCCTTATATTTAGATTTTTTTATATCCTCTACTCTTGACAGTATAATATAGAATAAGTTTAGTCAAATGGATTGAATTGACACGGAATCATCCTGTGGTATCCTTTATATAAAAAGCTACCTTAGTTTACTAAAATACACAATCTGTTAAATATATAATATGTTAATTAATTATGAGCAAAAAAAGAAAACCGTACTTTAGCAATAGCGTTGTTAATCCTATTCATACTTCAGCTACCTATTTTTTTGAAGATACGGAACAGGTAATTCGGTACCATGATAAAAAAGAAAAGGTTGGCAGATATGGACGATACGATAATCCTAATTGGTTAGAATTAGAAGAAAAATTAGCCAAACTTGATCTTTGCGAAGATGCTCTTGTTTTTCCTTCTGGAATGAGTGCGATTGCTACAACCCTAATGAGTCTTGGTGAAAAAAACAAGAAAATTATTTATACAGGAAAAGGTTATCGTAATATTAGGAATTTATGTGGTAATATTTTGGCTAAATTTGGAATTGAAACTATTTCATTGTCGCCAGCCAACGCAAACCAGTTTATGGCAGAATTTAAAAAGCATTATGATGATAATACTAGCGTTGTATTTTTGGAAATTCCATCCAACCCTCATCTTTATCTGGTTGATGTAGAAGAAATTAAAAAAATAATAAAGAATAATACAATACTAATTATTGATAGCACTTTTTCTTCTCCGATAAATTTTTTACCTACAAGGTGGGGAGCTGATTTAGTTATTCATAGTTGTGGAAAATATATAGGTGGTCACGCAGATATTATGGCTGGCAGTGTCGCCGGAAAAAAAGACATCATCGAAAAAATTAGAAATTATAGAAATGTACTGGGCAATATTGTTGATTCTCACACTGCTTTTTTGCTTAATCGAAGCATTGCCACATTAAAATTGAGAATCGAATATTTAAACCAAGTGGGACTTAAGTTAGCCACTTTTCTAGAAAGTCACCCTAAAGTTAAAAAAGTTTTTTACTCTGGATTATCATCTTATTCAAATTGCGATTTGGCAAAAAAATATCTACATGGCCACGGTGGTGTTGTAACTTTTGAATTAAATGTATCAAAGGAATCAGCGACAAATTTTGTTGATGCTTTAAAGATTCCTTATATGGGAACAAACTTTGGTTCCTGCCATTCTATGGTAGAACAATGTTCTATTTTTACTTATTACAAGGAACCTCAAGAAGTAAGGAATGATTTAGGCATTAGTGATACCCTGATCCGATATAGTATTGGTTTTGATAACATAGACGATATCATAAACGATATCAATGAGGCCTTAGAAAAAGCTTAATTGATCGAGTCTGTTTTAAAACTTGTAACAGAGAAGATAACTTGCCACTTATAAACATGGAAATAATTAAAAAAGATTCAACTTACCTTCAAAAAAAGGAAGCAGAAATTGAAATGGAAATTCCAAAGTTTCACCCTGATATTCAAAAAATTATGGAAATTTCAGTAAAAATTGACCCTTGGACGTATAATCAAGTAGGCAAAAGAAATGATGGACCTTTTAAAGATAATTACCAGGGCCTAGAAGTAAGAGAATGTGGAGAAAAATTGGTAGACATAAACCTTTTCGGTCTATCCAGTGAAGATTATTATTTCTCTAAATTTGCGAATAGGAAAGATATTTTAGCTAAAAACTGGATTTCGAAGAAAGTTTTTCTGCGTAAGAGTCATGCTGAACGCTTAGTTAAAGCTGATAAATATTTCAGAGAGAGAGGATTGTTTCTTCATATTGTTTCAGGCTGGCGACATCCCGAGCTACAAAAAATAATCAAAGAAGATTACGCTAAGAAATTTGGATGCGAAAAAGCTGATAGAGTTTTTGCCTCTACTGATAGAAAGGTTCCTGCTACGCATTCCACAGGAGGTTCTTTTGATGTTGAATTGAGAGATCTCACTAGACGGAAAAAGATAGGTATGGACATATATTATAAAAATGAAAGAATCTCGAGTCTTTATTGGGCAGAAGAATTATTTAATGAAGATGCTCTTGATAGCACAAACACAGAAGCAGTCAAACACAGAAGAATTCTTTATCATGGTTTATGCACAGAAAAAGTGATTTTTGAGAAAAATGAAGATACTTTTACCGCACATCCAGGAGAATATTGGCATTATGGCGATGGAGACACGCTAAGTGCCTATCTAAAAAAGGAACCTTTTATCAGATATGGAATAATTTATCCTTAACCTTAAAAATACTTCCTATAAATCTTAGTATTCTTTTTTCTTAATTCTTCCATCATATATTCACTCCTGAACCAATCAAAATCAGTATTGATGTCAACCGATCTTTCTTGTGGGACAATATAGCCCACAGCATTATCAGAAAAAAGATGATGATTTTTCATTATGAAATCTCGGCAAATCACATATACTGACCCGTTTCTTTTATAAGCCTTCTCTAAATCCTGCCTTCTCAAGCCTTCTTTTTCTGACATAGAATATGGCAATACCTTATCCCCTTCCATTCTTTTTATCCTCGAAGGATGCGGATCATCAATTTCTACCATACTAAAAGCGCAATCAGCTTCTGAATGGTCAATTAGTTTTTGAATAGTATTATCAATATCCTCTGGAATTCTAAAAGGCGATGTTGGCTGAAGAATCACTGCATAATCAAAAACTATTCCCAATTTTTCTTCCATAGTTTTTATTGCATGTTCCATTACCTCCAGATGAGTACTTTTATCCCCTGCTAATTCTGCTGGCCTCATAAAAGGCACATCAGCTCCATACTGTCTACACACTTCAGCTATCTCCTCATCATCAGTAGAAACAATCAGATGAGTAATCAACTTGCTGTCTTTGGCAGGTTTTATAGTGTACGCAATCAGGGGTTTCCTGCCTAGAAGCTTGATATTTTTTCTTGGAATTCCTTTTGATCCTCCTCTGGCGGTGATCACTCCCAATATATTTTTTTTCTCCATATAATTAATCAACAAAACTTTTTTGCGTATAAAGATCGATGGTAGCCACGATTTCAGAAATTTCTCTGCTGGTATCATTAGAAAAATATAAATTCGAAGAATCGTATCGGCCTTTTTCTGTTTGTTTTTTTATTGCATCAATAATTTCTTTTCTATCAAAATCACAATTGAAAATATTTTCTGCGCAAAGACGATTATTTTGCCTATTACCAACATTAACTACCGGTACACCCAAATAAGAACATTCTTTTATTCCTGAAGAAGAATTACCCACAAGACATTTCGTATTAACTAATAATGTAAGAAATTCTCTTGGTGGAAGATAACGTAAATATTTAATTTGATGATTGGAGACTTTATCCTTAAACATACGCAGTTCATGAGAAATTTGTTCTGCGCCAGCGTCAAAGTTTGGCCAAAACCAAATTGTTTGCATTCCCAACTCATGAACAGCTTCAAGCAATTCTCTTGTGTACTTAGGCAAAAGTTTAGTTTCATTGTTTACCGGATGAAACATCACCATAATAAAATCTTTTTCATAATCAAATGAAGCACCGCTTCCTATATCAGAAAAATTTATTTCTTTCATACTAGGATTGCATTCTAAAATTTTCTTGGCCACTTCTACATCCGGACTGCCGAAATTAAACACATACTCTTTTTTTTCTCCCATTCTCAATATCCTCTGATAAGCTGGTTCATTTGTAGCAAAGTGAATATGAGCCAGTTTTGTTATTGCATGTCGAACTGACTCATCCAGTGTCCCACTCACATCTCCACCTTCAATATGAGCAATGGGAATATTTAGATGAGCAGATGCCAAAGCAGCCGAAAGAACCTCGAATCTATCTCCACGAAGAATAATTAAATCCGGCTGAATAAAATTAAAAATTGAAGAAAATTCTACCACTCCCAAGCCAACAGTTTTGGCTTTGGCTATCTGACTGTCGCCATCAAGATTGAAGTGGATTTCATAAATATTCTCATGCCCCTCATCTTCTAATATTTTTTTGACATTAAAACTGCTTGAAGCATATTTTGGAGAAAGAGCTATTCCTCCCAAAATAATATGCAAATCAACATCTTCGCGTTTTTTCAATTCATCTAAAATCAAAAAATTCCGACTATAATGAATCAGACTAGTAATAATAAAACAAATTTTTCTTTTTTTCATAAAAATATTATATTAATTATTTTTTCCTAATCTCCCTGTATATTTTTCCCGAGTTAATTTTTCTTCCGGCAAAAGATCCAGACTGCCAGAACCCAAGGCAATTTCATATTTTTCCCTCCATTTACAAAGTTCTTTGAATACTTCCGGTTTATCGGCAATCATATGCGTAGTGATTGGTTTCAATCCTTCCCCAGTTGTATGGGCCGTTTGTGGCATATTTTGATCGAGCGTAAAATGTTTTTCAATATAATTCACTCCCATACCCATTGAAAACAAAGCCGCTTCTATCCCATGAACATGATCGGAATACCCCACTGAATCAGCAATTGTTTTGAGCCAAAGAAGTTTTTTGAGATTAGCTTTTTCCAGTGGACACGGATAAGAAGAAACGCAGTGCATAATGGTATATTTACCAGTTTTTAAAATATCCACCGCTTTCCTCATTTCATCTTCAGTTGACATTCCCGTTGAAACAATAACCTCTTCAAAATTATCTCTTAATTTTTGAAGGAAATTAAAATGCTTAAGATCAGTGCTAGCCACTTTGATTTTCTTGAGACCCAGACTTTTTAAAAATGAAATTCGATCGCCATCATAGCAAGTTGTCATAAACTCGACGCCGTTTTTTTCGCATTCTTCTTTTAGGATAAAATGCGCCTCATCAGAAAGCTCCAAAGATTCATATCTTTTTTTGTCCGGATCAGAGTTGGAAACATTTTTCGCCTGCCAAGATTGGAATTTTACAATATCCACTCCAGTTTTAGCTACCTCCTGAATCATTTTTTTAGCCAATTCAATATTTCCATTATGGCAAGAAGCAATTTCAGCAATTATTTTAATCATACAATTTCCCCTTACATTCACAAATTAAATATATTCCGTCTTCTATTTTTTCGTTTTTATAATTCTTATGAAAATTTACCTGCCTAAAGAAATTTTTCAGAAATAATTCCAAACTAGCTTGGCTAAAAAAATTCCTATGATCAAACCATTTCCAACGGGTCCTGCCTAATTTATAATATTTTTCACTAGGAAAACGATTCGGGACACTCAGGAAAAATTTTCCGTCTTTTTTGATAAATTTGTATAGACATTGAAAAGCTGGAAGCAAATCTTGAGGCGCCATATGTTCAAATATTTCATAAGCGCAAACTGAATCAAATTTTCCAAATTTCAAAGGAAAATTTTCAACCGTATAGTTTTCCAGTCTCACTTTATTAGCTATTTTTTTGCTAATTTCTTTTCTTTTTAGTAAATCGTTAATAAGTTTTCTACCGTCATTTATGGCCGATTTTCTAATATCAATTCCAAAAACTTTTTTGACACTTGGAATTTCCGCAATTTTAATGCTCGCGCTTCCATCACTACACCCAACTTCCAAAACATCTTTTCCATAGTCAAATTTCTTAATCAATTCTAGCCTGTTGATATCGTCTTGAAGCATTATTTTGACTTTTTCATCAACTTTGTCTTGATAGAAAACTCTTTTAATTTGATCCTTATACTTTTCCGCGCTTTGAAACTGCTTTTTCTTATCCCAAATATAATTTTCAACTACAATCGGATAAACTTCGGAAGAAATATGTCTGTCATCTTTTTTATTATTTTTTGAAAATGTTTCTATAATTTCCCCTTCTTTGTTTAGTAAAACAACTTTTTTGATTTTCATTAGAATTATTTTAATTTTATTATTTCATTAATAACTTTTTTTGCCGTAAATATATCTGTAGCCTCTCTCGATTCAAATGTAACACCTCCGATATGCGGAGTGATGATTAAATTTTTATTCTCTTTAGCATATTCTATTAATGCATTATTTTTAAATTTTTTGTTAAAATTAAGTTCGTCGACCAAAACATCTGTTCCATACCCAGCTATTTTTCTCTTTTTTAATGCCTCTATAATATCTTTTTCATTAACCACCCTTCCTCTTGAAGTATTAATTATAATAGCACTTTTTTTCATTAAATCAAATGCTTTTTTATCAAAAATATTCTCAGTTTCTTCATTTAGATGAACATGAATGGAGATAATATCACTGATTTTTAAAAGTTCTTTGAATTCAACTTTTTTGGATTTTGATTTTGAAAATGCAACACTTTTTTGATATGGATCGCAAGCTACAACATTCATTCCAAATGCCTTCCCATATTTTGCCATCATAGTTCCCAGCCTTCCGAGTCCTACGATTCCTAAAGTTTTTTGATATAAATTATGACCCCTGAATTTTTCCGTCCAACAATAATCCATAGCAGATCTATTTGCGGGAAGAACATTTCTAAGCAACAGCATAGCAAGTAAAAAAGCCAGTTCAGCTGTTCCGGTAATTGTATCCAAAAATTTTCGGTCATTTTTCAAACAAAGCACTCTTATTCCCCTTTTTTTTGCATATTTTAAATCAATATGATCCGTACCCGTTGAAGCAGTCGCAATAATTTTCAATTTTTTTCCGGCATCAATAATTTTTTTGTCATAATTTAATCCAAGACCAATAACAGCAATCTCATAATTGCCTATTCTATCTTGAAGCTGTTTCTGGGTGACAATATTTAAATAATCAACCTTGCCTGCGTTACCAAGAATTTTTTTTGCTTCTTTGGAAAAAACCGGACCAATTGTGTTTAATATTCTCATTTATTTACATTTTTTTTATTATTTGAAGCTTTATTACTAATTATTTCGCTATAGCTACCCTCATCCACAATTTTACCCTTATCTATAACATAAACCTGATCGCAATTTTTAACTGTTGTCAAACGATGCGCAATAACAATCATTGTTTTTAATTTAGCAATGCCTTCAATTGCTTCTAAAACCTCTTTTTCAGTCTTATCATCCAGTGAACTCGTGGCTTCATCAAGAATTATAACTTGAGGATCATAATATAATGCTCGAGCAATTCCTATCCTTTGTTTTTGCCCCCCACTAAGCCTTATACCTCTTTCTCCAATGTTAGTATTATAGCCTAAAGGTAATTCTTTTTCAATGAACGAATCGATATTTGCCATTTTTGCCGCTTTTTTCAATTTATCCATATTAATTTTTACATCCGGCAAACCAAAAGCAATATTTCGAGCAATAGTGTCATCAGAAAGATAAATCTGTTGCGGAACATATCCAAGATTAGCTCGCCAGTTGCCAGCGTTGTTTTCACCTATTTCCACCCCGTCTATTTCAAACTTTCCTTTTTGTGGAGAAAAAAGCCCCAGTATAAGATCAACTAATGTTGTTTTACCTGAACCGGTCTCTCCTATAAGAGCAATGAATGTATTTTTTCTTATCTCTAGATTGATATTATGTAGCGCATATTTTTCACAATTAGGGTAAGAAAAATAAACATTTTTCAACTGAATTTTATTTTTAAAAGAAACAGGCTCAATTTTTTTATACTTATCGCGAGATGAACCATTCATAATTACTCCCCTGCATTCCATAACTATATCTCGATGAATTCTGTCTAGGATAGCTTTGTTAAATTTAATCGTAGAAATTGAATTAAAAACTTCCTGAAAAGCGGGCATTAGTCTATAACCGGCAAAAGCAAAAAGACTAACTAAGGGAATAATTTCTTGGATTGGCTTGTTGAAAGAAATAAAAAATATTATTATGCCTACAACTCCCCCGAAAGCCACTACTTCAACAAAATAGCGAGGCATTTGACTGATTATATGATACCAGGATTGAAGTTTAGAATAAATTTCGGAATTTTTAGAAAATTTATTCAAGAAAAAATATTCCGCTCCTATAATTTTTATATCCTTTATTCCACCCAGCGCCTCATTGGCCGATTTGAATCTTTCCATGTTTTTCTCCATCCGCTCTCTTCCTTTGATTTTTAATTTAACAGAAAAATTAAAATATATAAAAAAATACAATAGCCCCAAGATGACTGTCGCCATCAAAGTCATAGAAAAATTTATAAACAAAAGCATTCCAAGAATAATAATTATTTGTATTCCGTCTGTGATAATCTTTGTTATTGATAAAAGAAGCTTACTGGCAAGTTGTTGAACTTCAGATAAGATATTCTTACTTAAATCTGCCGTATTTTGATTCAGAAAATAAGCATACGGCATAGAAAGATATTTTCCCAATAAGGAAACGGAAAGTCTATAGTTTTTTCCCCAAACAAAACGAATATTAAGCCAAGCAGAAAAAGCGGACACGGCATTTCCAACAACTAAAAGAGCTAGGATTACAAAACCAGAAAAAATAATAAAAGAATTTATTTCTTCAAAATTGAGAGCATAATACGACCAGTTAAGCCATTTATTCTCATTTATTATATTTGGATTCATAACTATGCTAATAAAAGGCAACACAGAAGCAATTCCAACAGCTTGAAAAAATGCTGTTAGTAAAGATAAAAAAATAACCAAAAGAAATTCAATTTTTTCTTTGTGATTAAAGAGCTCATTTAGCTTGAAAGCAAAATCTAATTTTTCTTTTATTTTTTCAAAAATAAACATAGTTTTTTAATTATAGATTATTTTCTGGACTATTTCAACTCAAATAATTCAGTCTTTTCAATTGGGCCGATCTTCGAATCTTTTATCATTTCAAAAGCAGCCTTAAAATATTTCAATCTTTCCATTCTTTCTTTGGGGGATTTTTGGAAAAGATGTTCACGAAAATAATCAAGAAATATTTTTTCTTTTTTAAAATACACAGATCTTATATAGGGTCGCCTTTTGGTTTGTTTTTTAATTTCATCAAAAATATCCAAGGCTCCACGCATAACTTCACCATAACTTGTTTCGGAAATCTTTTTTGATTTTGTTTAATAGGGAATCATTTTTTATTTCGATTTATAATAAGCTATTTTTCACTTTAGTCTAGTCTTATCTTAGACGATTGTTAGACGATTCCGAATTTCAATTATTTATCTAGACTATTTCTTGCTTCGATAGGCCAGCGTGATTTTTGTCGATATCACATTTTCATCTCCCTCTTCAATTTCCCCGCCATATCGGTTTTTTCCCAAGTAAAATCTTTGTCACGCCGACCAAAATGTCCGTAGGCGGAAGTTTTTCGGTAGATTGGGCGTTTTAGTTTTAGGGTGTCGGCAATAGCTTTTGGTTTGAAGTTAAAATATTTTTTGATAAGTTCAATAATTTTTGCTTCATCAATTTTCGCGGTGCCAAAAGTGTCGATATAGATTCCTACTGGTTCAGCTACTCCAATCGCATAGGCTACTTGCAGTTGGCATTTCTTGGCTAGTCCAGCTGCCACCACATTTTTGGCCACGTAGCGCGCCATATAGGCACCACTTCGATCAACTTTGGAAGAATCTTTTCCGGAAAATGCTCCCCCACCATGCGGGGCCACTCCGCCATAAGTATCCACAATAATTTTTCTGCCCGTAAGTCCAGCATCTCCTGGGGGCCCGCCAATCACAAATCTTCCGGTTGGGTTGATGAAAATTTTCGTTTTTTTATCGAGTAATTTTCCTAGAGTTGGCTCAATTACTTTTTTCAAAATATCCGCTCTAAGTTTTTTCAAACTTACCTTGTCGCTGTGATGGGCTGAAATAACAACCGTTTCCACTCGTTTGGCAATGCCATTTTCATATTCAATCGTCACTTGGCTTTTGCCGTCTGGTCGAAGATAGGGCAAAATTCCTTCTTTTCTAACTTGCGTGAGACGCTTGGTCAATTTATGTGCCAAAAGAATTGGCAGTGGCATAAGTTCTGGAGTTTCGTCAGTCGCATAACCAATCATCAACCCTTGGTCTCCCGCGCCCTGTTCCTTATATTCCCCCGCTTCCTCATCCACACCCTGCGCAATGTCGGGACTCTGTTCATGAAGTGTGACGACCACTCCCACATCATCTGCTGAAAAACCATATTCCGCTTTGTCATAACCAATGTCATGAAGCACTTCTCGCACTACTTGATCAATGTTCACATAGGCCTTAGTTCTTGCTTCTCCACCAACCAAAACTAAACCCGTAGTGCAGAAACATTCAATCCCTGCGTGACTGTCTTTGTCTTGCCTGAGCATCTCATCCAAAATTCCGTCCGAAATTCGATCGCAAACTTTGTCCGGATGACCTTCTGTTACTGACTCTGAAGTTATGAGTCTGATATTTTTTTTCGTTTCCATTTTTGAAATTTTAATTAATTATTTTATAATACTCCTTATACCAAGCGACAAAATTTTTGATTCCCTCTTCGATTCGAGTTGATGGTGCCCAGCCAAGTTTGCGAAGCTTTTTGATGTCAGCGACGGTCGCTGGAACATCCCCTGGTTGCATTGGAAGTAGTTTTTTCTTAGCTTTTTTTCCAAGGCAATTTTCCAAAACTTCAATATAACGGAGAAGTTTTTCTTCGCGGTCTCCACCGATGTTCATCACACCATAATCTAAATTAGCATCCAGCACTGTAATGGTGCCGGAAACGATATCATCAATATAGGTGAAGTTTCGCGACATTTTTCCGCGATTATATACTTCAATTGGTTTGCCAGCTAGGGTATTTTTTGTGAATTTAAAAAGCGCCATATCTGGTCGTCCCCAAGGGCCATAGACCGTGAAAAATCGCAGTCCAGTCGTTTTTAGACCATAGATATGAGAGAAAACATGCGCCATCAGTTCAGTGGCTTTTTTAGAAGCGGCGTATGGCGAAATAGGAGTGTCAACATTGTCAGTTTCGCAAAATGGTTGCTTTTTATTATTCCCATAAACCGAAGATGAGGAAGCGTAGATGAAATTTTTTATTTTATATTTTGCGCTTAAATTCAACAAATTAGTTGTGCCAAGAATGTTGACATCAGCATAAAGCAAGGGGTGTTCAATAGCATAACGCACTCCCGCCATCGCAGCCAGATGAATCACTTTGTCAATTTTTTCAGTCTTAAAAATTTTCTCAGTTAATTTTTCATCGCGAATATCTCCGCGATACAGCTTGAATTTGTAGCCCTTGAGAAATTTCTTAATTCTTGCCTCCTTTAAGCTTGGATCATAATAATCATTGAAATTATCAATCAGAACTACTTGATCTCCCCTATCCATCAATTTTTTGGCAATGGCACTGCCGATGAACCCGGCTCCTCCCGTAATTAGAACCTTGATCGGTTTCTTTTTCATAATTTTGATCTTAAATAATTATAATATTCTTCATTGTGACTGTTTTTATTAGTATAATCAAGTAAGACTTTTTCTCGTGCCTTTTCTCCCATATCTTGTCTCAATTTTTTATCTTCAATTAGTCGGCTTATTTTTTCCACCCATTCAGAAGTATTATCTGCTAAAAATCCATCCACTCCATCAGAAATTGCTTCGCCAAAAGTAAGATTGCGCACTGCCACCGTCGGAATTTCAAGAATTCCTACTCCGCTAAATCGTATTTCTGATTTAGCTTCGCAAAAAGGATTATCAATTTCCAAAGGAGAAAGATTGATATCCACAAATTTGTGAATATTTTCAAAATATTTTTTTCGATCTACGTGCTTGAATTTATCAATACGATCTTGAAATTTATCCAATGCCTTTCCAATTTCCAATGAACCTAAAAGATATAGCCGAACTTGCGAATATTTTTCCATTATTTCTTTCAATGCCGGAAGAATAACTGCAAAATCCTTGTCGTGGCTTGGTGTGCCAGAAAGATACGCTAATCGAATCCAATTGTCCTTAATTTTTTTCTGGTTTTTTATAATATTTTCACATAACTCAAGCTCTGGGTTGGAAATTTTGTTTTTAGAGATAAAAACATTTTTATTTTTTTCTTTAAGTATTTGAGCTAAATAGGAAGTTGTGGTGACACAAGTTTTAACATACGGATCATTTAGAATTTCTGCGCCAAGTCCATTTTCATATAATCCCCTTTCTAGCTTATTCATACCCTTGAAAAAATCTATATGTTCAAAGTATTTCGGATCAAACAGAAGATCATCTGTTTCAAAAATAATTTCCTTGCCAGCTTCTTTTATTTTTGCAATCATCTTAGAAATTTTTTCTGTTACCAAGATCCGCTGGAATATAAATATTTTAAATTTTGAAGAATTGCGAAGCATCCAAGGATTATCTTGTGTTATTGTTTCACACTTAAAACCATGAAGACTGAGCTCTTCAGCTTGATTATGCACTCGATAAATTGCACTGGCTCCACCAGCTCCTCCGGCAATAAAAAGAATATCTCCACATCTTACAGGTCTCATCATTTTTAGATATTGCCAGCTGATTTTCAAAAATCTTTTTCCTCCTCTAATAATCCCTTCTTTTTTGAAAATTGTAAGCGTTTTTCCAATTTTAATTAAAAAAGATTTCATAGTTTTCTTTCACAATTAATCCCCTTTTTGAAATTCAAATTTCAAATCCTTATCAAGAATTTGCTCTTGATTATATTCTCCATCTTTAGTTTTCAGATGAATTTTAAAAGGAATATTTCCTACCCCAGATTGCTTTTGAACAAGCAAGCGATAATCATCAATGCCAAAACCAGCCGGCAGTTCATATTTAATTGTTGCATTTGTTTCTCGGCCAATTAATACATGACAGATAAAACCAAAGTATGTTTTTTCAAAATCTTCACCCTTATTCGCCAAACTAACCATCTTGCTTTCTAGGAAAGTTGAACCTTTTGGAACATAGACGCGCAGATATGAATGATAGTCAGAGGTGCGCCAATCTCCGTAGGTAGCATTGTTTTTATATAAAATGTTAAGCGTCACTGTTGGCTTTTCTAGTGTCAAATCAACATCATAGGAAACATCTCGCTTGATATAGTGATCAGTTTTTAGAGCGCCCATATTGGCATCTACCATCATTAGATAATCCGAATCCCAACCCTTGGCCACTCGGCCGTCCCAATAGACACTTTCAATCAAACTTTGCAACTGCGGATCTTTGAAATTTATCATCACATTTCTATTTTGCAATTCCTTGTGTCCGAGTTCGGCAATTTTAGTGATATTCCCCAAGCTAAAAAGTTTTTCAATCATCATTGGTGCCATCTTTCTCATAATTTCTTTTCTGTTTTGAGTGTCTATTTCCGGATTCATAATATAGCGTTTTTCCACATACTCTTCCAACTTCAAAGCTCCATCTGTGCTATTAAATGTTACACCGTATCCCGGAACAGTAATCGGACCAGTTAGCTCCAAAACATCATTGAAAACTTCAGCGTTAACTGCAATTACTCCGTCAAAATCAGAATTTCTTCCGGCTAGACGATAGAAATATTTGGCTTTTTCAACATTAGTTGGAAAATCCGGTGAGAAATTTGAATCGCGAAATTTCCATTTTTTTATATCCATCATCCGAGTAAAAGGATATGGAGGCGCAATTTTAGCTTCAATTCTTTGGTCTAAAAGATTGGCATCTTCAAAAAAAGTTGAAATCACTTCACCATCTTTGATTTTCAAAATCGCATACTGACCCAAAAATCCCCCGCCAGGGCGAAGTTCCATATTATTTTGAAGCATCACCATAAAAGTCCGCGTCACACCGTCTTTTTTGGTGAAATATTCCACTAATTTATTTATCACATCCAGTTCCTTTTTTTCATCATCGGGAATTGGCAAAAGACCGGAAAATTTGTTGATTACCGCCAATGATTTTATAGCAAGGTCTCTTTTGTTGATTTTAGAAAAATTGAATAAATATACTCCGCCTGCCAGAAGAACTAAAGCAATTCCAATTAAAATCATCCTTCTTTTAGTGAAAAATTTTTTCATTTATTTTTTGTTTATTATTAAATTAATTTGCTGGCAAAAACAAAAAGTATTTTACAATACTTGCTTTTCCCCTACTGCTTAATTCTAACTCAAATATTAAATATTGGCAAAATTGATTTTTTTGGTTATAATAGAACATATGAAAAACTTCCAACAATTTAAGGATTTTTGCAAAAAATCACACTTCCTATTATTCCTAATCTTGACTATTTTCTTTTTAAAGGGACTGGTGCTTCTCACCGTCATTCCAATTTTTAATGGTTATGACGAAGCTCGCCATTACAACACCATTCAGTACCTAGCCGAATCAAAAGAAAAAAATTGGCCAAAAACTGAAAAGGGTAAAACTGATAAGGGTGATTTAGTTCAACGCTTCAACTATAGCGAAGAGATAAAAAAAACGGCTGAAAAAATCCGCTGTGTTGGAGGAGAAGATAAATGCAATTTATATGAAAATAATGTTTTTATTCAAGGCTTCTATGGTCGAAATGAAAAAGAAATCAACAGCCGACCATGGAAACAATATAATGATGAATATCCGGTAAATATAGCTTCTTCCGGAAAAAGCTTGTATCATAAACTTGGCGCTGAAATTGAAAAATTACTTAGTGAAAAAAGCATCCTGACAAGATTTTATATTCTTCGAATCTTTTCGGTTATATTTGGAACAATAACTATTCTCATTTTTTATTTAATCTTGAAAAATATCGGTTTTTCAAAAAAACACAGTCTGATTCTTACTGCCATCATTTCTTTCCAGCCTCACTTTTCTTTTTACTACACTTATATAAATTACGACTGCCTTTTGATTTTATTTTTTGCTACTTTTGTGTTAGGGGCAATTCTTTCTCTTAAAAACGGAATTGATTGGAAAAACTTAACCCTAATGATGGCATCTATCTTCCTTGGAATTTGGGTCAAGGGAACTGCCTATACACTCTTGGCCGTCTTTGTTTTTCTGATTTCTTTTCTTCTGTACAAAAAATTATCGCAGAAAACCAACGTCAAAGCCGTCTATTGGTTATATTTTTTTCTAGCTATTTCTTTTTTTATAATAGCAATAACTCTTGAAAAATATTTACCCTTGATTGGAAATTTCAATGAAATCATTGGAAGTTTTTTCCGTTATTTTATGAAAAACGCTGATTTTGGGCTTATTCTTTTGTCATCTAAGACTTATTGGGGAACATTGCCTTTTGGCAATTGGATTTCTAATAACCTCATCAATGTAATCTGGTTCATTCAATTCATTTCAATCATCGGCCTATTTATTTTTATTTTCTCAAAAAAGAAGCCCGAATTTTTGCCAGAAAAAAAATATGCTATTTTCTTTATCTTGATGATTCTCGCCCTTCAGGCTGGCATCCGTCTGGCCGATTGGCAATATTTCGTTTTGAATGGAAAATTAGAATTGCAAACTCCGGGAAGATATTTCTTTCCTAATATCGCCCTCCATATCACACTCGTTTTTATCGGCCTAGGCATGATTTCAAAAACCCTAAAAAAAGAAAACTGTTTTGACTTTATTTTATCCTCAGGACTAGTTTTGATGTTTATTTTTTTCATGCATAATTTATTCAATTTATTATTATTAGATTTTTATTTATGAAAATAACCAGATTTAAATTTTCCAGGAAAATATTTTTATTGTTAACTTTGGCAATATTTTTAATTTTCATCTTTCTTAGATTTGAAAAGGAATTGATTTTTTTTGAAAATAGCCTCCAAAAAAATTCTCCAGTAAAAATCTCAGAGGGTCAAGAACTTTCCGGAAAATTTGAATCCACACGCGCAAATATCACCCAAGTTGAGATATTACTAGGTGGAGGAAAAAAACTAACCAATCCCACAGCAGTTAAAATTAAACTAGCTGATGAAAATTGCTCCAAAATTATCCGTGAAGGATCAGTTGAACCTTCCTATTTAAAAAGAAAAGATATCTATGAATTCAGATTTTCTAAAATTGCCGATTCAAAAGACAAGAAATATTGCCTTATCTTAGGATATGAACCCCAAAAATCTGATACGAAAAATCTTCAAGTGTATACCTCAAATAATCAGCCGGCTATGCGAGCAGTCTATGCAAATAATAATGCTTGGCAAAACATCAACGAACTTAGTCAAAGAATATCTCAATATAAGCCATTTTTCTTAAAACATTATTTCCTTTGGGTCATTTTTCTCAGCTTTATCTTTTTTTCAATTTTTTTAATTATTGTATTAATTCTAATTTAATCTATACTACAAAGGACTATGATTGAAGCACCGCTAACCAAAAAAGAATTATTTTCTGTTTTTATCTTACTTTTTTTGGGTCAAATTTGGCTTTCTTTGATTTTGGCTTTTTTAGGCATTTTTTATACAATTATTATTTTTCTTTATGTGCTAGGCGCCGGTTTGTTTTTGGGCTATTTGATTTGGAAAAATTTTTCTCAAATCAAGCCGGCCAAAAGTGAAATATTTTTTCTATCTTTAGTTTTATTTTTCATCATCCTTTTTTCTTTTTTTTCTCAACCAACAATTTTTTCCGGACGAGATCAAGGCTCGCTTAGCGAAGCAGCCATTCGCCTTTCTCAAAATCATAAATTAACTTTTTCTTCTCCCGCGACAAGAGAATTTTTTGAAATTTACGGTCCCGGTCAAGCCTTGAATTTTCCTGGTTTTAGCTACCAAGAAAACGGAGACCTAATCACCCATTTCCCACTTGGCTACATTGCTTGGCTAGCTTCGTTTTTTTCTCTTTTTGGTCTTTTTGGTCTACTAATCGCCAATGGAGTTTCCTTTTTTGTTTTTTCTTGCTCTTTCTATCTTTTAGCCAAAAAACTACTATCGCCTTTTTCCGCTCTCCTGACTTGGGTTTTATCTATTACTGTTTTCACTTCTTTTTGGTTTTTCAAATTTACTCTGAGTGAAAATTTAGCTTTGGCCTTGGTTTGGCTCGGCATCTATTTTTTTGTTCTTTTTTGGGATAATCCAAAAAAATCATATTTTATTCTTTCTTTTTTGACATTCGGCCTTTTAATCTTTACCCGCATTGAAGGCTTAGCCTTTGGCTTAGTCGCCATAATTCTATTTTTCTTGAAATTCAAAAATCATCATCCATTCAGAATTTTGTTGGATAAAAAAATTATTTTTTTGTTTTTTTCTATCATTATTCTTTACGCCCTAAATATCTTCATTAACCAGCAATTTTTCATTTCCATTGCCAAAGCCGTCATTAAACCTTTCCTTGAATCTTCAAATAGTTCTTTCTTGCCATCTAATCCTTTCTTTTCGATTTGGCAGATTATGAAAATATTTTACCTTTATGGACTGCTACTATTTTTCCTCTTAGGCCTAGCTGGATTTGTATTCTCTTTGCGAGAAAAAAAGGTCAGAATACTAATCCCGTTTTTGATAATCTTGCCGGCCTTTATATATGTCATCTATCCAAACATTTCCGGCGACCATCCTTGGATGCTCAGACGCTTTATGTTCGCTATAATTCCCGCTAGCATTCTTTATTCAGTTATTTTTTTGGAAAAATTTTTTCGCCGAAAAATAATTATTTATGCCTTTTTAGCTTTATTTTTAGCTGGAAATTCGCTGATGCTGTTCTACTTTTTGAGATCAATTCCAAACCCAAACCTGCTTGCACAAATTGAAAAAATTAGCCATAATTTCAAAAAAGAAGATCTCGTCCTTATTGATCAAAAAGCTACAGGAGAAAATTGGGCGATGATGAGCGGGCCGATGAGCTTTCTCTATGGTCTGCAAGCGGTCTATTTTTTCAATCCGCAAGATTTGGAAAAAATCGATCTTGAAAAATTCAGCGCTGTTTATTTTATCATTCCTAATGATAATTTAGATTTTTATTCAAAAAACAATCTCATCAACAGATTAGAACCAGTTGAAAACTATTTCATAGAAAATAGAACACTAGGAAAAATTTCTTTGAGTGGAAAATTAGTTTTGCCGGAAGCTGAAACGCATCTAATTTTAGGCAAAATTTATTTACTAAAATAATGCTTAACCCAACTAAAAATATAGCCTTGGAACCAGCCTGGCAAAAAATTTATTTTGTCGGACGCATTTTGGTTTTTATTTTTTTCTTATTAATCGTTTTGTATTTTGCAAAAAACACCTTCTTCCCTTTGGAAAAATTCGCCTTGAATTTTAACAATCAGAAGACAGAGGAAAGCTTGCTGGGCTATGAAGATGTCTCATCTTTGGAAAAAATTTTTAGCGCCTACTCCAAGGACAATTTTTCTTTGGCTAATTTCAAAATAACTGTTCAAAAAAATCAGCCGGACTTAACAAATGAAGAAATATCATTGCGAAAAACCTATTCGGCTTTTGCCTACCCGCTCTCAGATCAATTAGCGGTTTTCCCCGATAGAACATTACTTCAAAATAACAATGATTTTTTTCTTGTTTCTAATGGAAAAATGAGAAAATTTTCTTCGCCAGGAATTCTCGAGGCTCTGGAATATTCGCAAGATAATTTTC
>Ga0209575_10000656_pt1 | contig 18585 bp, 15 predicted proteins | sample Medcelwee11metaG_FD_187172 | JGI IMG/M metagenome (GOLD analysis project Ga0209575, IMG submission 187172) | Freshwater pond sediment microbial communities from the University of Edinburgh, under environmental carbon perturbations - Medium... | ecosystem: Environmental > Aquatic > Freshwater >...
GAATACTCATATAATTTACCAAAACCATAGCATTTATGATATTTGAAATGTATTTGCATTTATCTTTTAGAATCCAGGATGTATGTGAACTTGTTCACACTCTCCTTTTAAGTATCCACAAAATTGATCTCGCTCGGTTATTATGAATTTTGGATCAAGTTCTTCTGCTCTTCCTAGCTTTGTTAGAAAATGAGGTGAAAAAACAATTCTTCTGAGACCATGTTCTGTTTCAAATTCAACGGTTTCACGATGAGTTATAGATACCCATTCCCCCAGATAGAAAATTTCTTTTTTGCTAGGAGGTCTAATTTTAACAAATCTTTTCTTTGTCGATTCTTGAACGGAAACATCATTGTTCATATCCAAACGACAGTCAGGTGGTACTGGGTTAAGAAACTCATATTCCTTGACAGTTGAGGTGAATATTTCCTGATCACTCAAAAGGGGGTGTTTTTTTCTGGGCCATTTTGAAAAGTGGCCAAAAATTAATCTTGCAAAAGAACATAGGGTTTTCCTATAATGGAAGGGAAGGCATACTTTAACAGTAACTTCCTCTACATTACACTTAAAAAGCAGATCCAAATTATAGATGAGTCTCTTCGAAAAGCCTTTTTCAAATTTATTGAAGCTCAAACAGAAGTTTATTCTTTTAATGTATGGTCTGGATAACAATTTCATCATTAAATCAACTTCTTGGACTGATTTTGGATTTGCTCCAGATGTGACTAGAGAGCATCTTACGTTTTCGTTTACCATAATAATATCCAAGACATCAATCATTTCCGGATTTAACAAGATCTCACCTTCACCAGTTAGATGAATATCGAAGCGAAGGTCAGCTTTTTTGGAAACCAATTTAGTTATTTTTCTTATCTCTCTTGACAAAAGTAAAGCTTTTTCAAGAGAAAAAAGTTTTCCTTCCATGTTTCCATTCAAAAAACAATGAGAACATCCTCGGTTGCATTTTCCAGAAACACAAAGAGAAAACTCTATGTATTCGATTGTTTTTTCCATTATTAGTGCCCTCCAGTAGGTTTATATTATTATTTTAATGTACGGATTATTGACTTTGGATTATTGCATAGAATAATAGAAAAAGCAAGGGTTTTTGGAAAGTATGGTATAATGAATGTATAATTATTAAAATATAAAAAATGGAAGAAATAAATATCAAAGAAGAATTTAATAAGAAGAAATATAGCTTCCTTTTGATTTTGGCGGGATTGGTGCTTGTTACGATTGTGGCGGTGGTTTCTTTGGTGCGAGATAGAATTGTAAACCCGATTCAAAATCAAGTGACGGTTTATGGGCAGGGGAAAGTGGAATATAAACCGGACACGGCCAATGTGACGCTGGGCGTGCGAGTGGATAGAGCAGGAAGTGCTGATCAGGCATTGGAACAATTGAATGTGAAAATAAAAAAAATAAACGAGGCGGTTTTAGCGTTAGGAATTCCGGCTGATGACATCAAAACGCAAAATTATAATCTATATCCAAACTATGACTACAAAGATGGTACATCAAAAGTTTCTGGATATAATGCTAGTCAAAATATTGTGATCAAAGTGAGGAAAGTCGATGAAAATTCGGAAAGTGTCAATAGTGTTGTGGCAACAGCCGGAGATAACGGCACCAATGAAATTCAAGGCGTGAACTATTATATAGATGACATTAGCGTTTTGAAACAAAAAGCTAGGATCTTGGCGCTCACCGATGCGCGCTCAAAAGCCTCAGCTTTGGCAAAAGCTGCTGGAATTAGAAGACTTGGAAAAGTTATGAGCTGGTACGAAGAAGCGCCAATGGTAACGGACAATTATGATTATGCTAATTCGCCAATGGCACTTGGGATGGGCGGATCCGCTGAAGCCAAATCCAGCACCCTGCCCCAAATTTCCTCCGGCACGCAAGATATTGTGGTGAATATGGGAGTGAATTTTGAAGTGAAATAAAAGATGTCATGCTGAACAAATTTTCAGCATCTTAAAAATTTAGATTCTGAAAACTTGTTCAGGATGACAAATATTATATAAAAAACCACTCCGATTAAATTGGAGTGGTTTTTAAATCGCAAAATTTTTATTGATTCATCTTTTCCAATTCATCTTTGAATTCGATTTGGTAAATATCAAGAAGAGAAATGAAGAGGACGATGATGACCGGTCCGAGCAGGATGCCGACTAGGCCAAAAAGGGCGATACCGCCAATAGTGGAAAGGAAAACAAGAATTGGATGAAGGCTGGTTTCTTTCCCAACAAGTTTTGGACGAAGGAAATTATCAATAGTGCTCACAACTAAGGCTCCAAAAATAATTATAGTTAACCCTTGCCAAATGTTTCCAAGAAGAAGCATAATGATTCCCGCGGGAAGCCAAACTAGTCCGGCGCCAACCATTGGAATGAGAGAGAATAGCGCAGTAATCACTCCCCAAATGACAGGGGAAGATACGCCCGTGATCAAAAAGACGATAGTCATCAAGATTCCTTGGATAATGGCGATAACGAGCGAACCTTTTAGGGTGGCCTTGGAAACGGAAATGAAATTTTTCAAAAGCTGTCTCTCCTGGGAATCTTTGAGTGGGCTAAGTGCCATTATCTTTTTTATAATCACATCGCCATCTTTGAAAAGATAATAAAGAGAAAAGAAAACCACAAAAGTTATAAAAACAAAATGAGTTACGCCTTGATAGGTTTTTTTTAAGGCGGAAAAAATTAAATTTCCAACATTTTGAAGATTACCGGTTATCCCTTCCGAATCTTGAGCTGTAATATTTTGTAAATCTATCATCGGAAAATTTATTCCAATGCTTTTAAAAACGGGTGAAGTGGAAAAAGACTGAAGCTGTGCTTGCCAATTAGTTTTTTGAATGTCTTGATAGAGATCAGTAGCTTCTTTGGCAATCAAACTGGCAGTGAGAAAAAAAGGAATAACTAAAATGAAAAATAAAATAATACAAAGCGTAAGAGATGCTAAGGAAGATCGATCGCCAAATTTTTGATTGATTTTTTTGTACCATTTCTTGAAAAGTTGGGAAAGGATAAAGGCCAAAAAAAGCGCAACTAGAAAAGGCTTAAAGACCAAATAAGCGCATATTCCAGCCAAAACAATGAGGATTAGAAGATATGTCGAGTTTAGATTATGTTTCATATAGAGTGGGTTTAATTAATTATTGCTGTTTCTATTATAGCGCAAATTTAGCTTGAGGAAAAGCACCCTACTTGCGCGACTTTTCAAGAAGCCTTATAATACAAGGGTAATTAGGGGATATAAATAATAATTAATAAAGTTTCATTTTTTTCTCACAAAAAAAAGTGAAGCAAAAAAAGCGATGGCAAAAATGACAAAAGCTCAAATCATGAGCGCGTTGGCAGAAAAAACAGGTCTTGCGAAAAAGGAAGTAGTGGCCTTCATGGACACACTTGCTGAAATGGCCTACTCTGAGGTAAAGAAGAACGGAGAATTTGTTCTTCCTGGATTTGGAAAGTTGGTTAAGATGCATAGAAAAGCTCGAGTTGGAATCAATCCAGCCACAGGAGAGAAAATCAACATTGCTGCCAAGACTGTAGCAAAATTCCGTCTTGCAAAAGCTGTTAAGGAAGCTGTGTTATAATCTGGCTTAGTTAGAACTTAAAAAAGATTCCGAGCAATCGGAATCTTTTTTTATATGATAATGATGTGCTACTATAGCATTATGCAAAAAGAAATAATATTAAATCAAGAAAAAGTGTTGTATGCTTTCCGAAAAAGTCGGCGCTCCAAATGTATGCGACTTACTATTGGAAATGATGCGACCTTAGTGGTGAGTGTACCGTGGCGACTGAGTGAGGAAACGGCGATGAAGTTTGTGAAAGAAAAGGCAGATTGGATTTTGGGGAAGATAAAACATTTTCAAAACAAAGAATCAAGCTTACCACCGGCGACGAGAAAAGATTATTTGAAATATAAAAAACTGGCGCGTGAGATTGCCGAAAAAAAGTTGAAATATTTCAATGAGTTCTATGGTTTTTCATATAATCGAATTTCTATTCGCAATCAAAAGACTCGCTGGGGGAGTTGTTCCAGAGCGGGTAATCTAAATTTTAGCTATCGGATAATCTATCTGTCAGAAAAACTTTGCGACTATATAATTATCCACGAGCTATGCCATCTTGGCGAGTTTAACCACTCGAAAAATTTTTGGTTGCTTGTGGCGAAGATGGTGCCGGAGTATAAGAAGATAAGGAAAGAAATTAGAAAGATGTAGAAAATGAGGATTTAAGATTCGACTGTTATGGTTCTGGTCGGTTTTTTAATGGAAAAAGGTGGGAAAATAGGCTAAAAATTTTAGTTAAAAAGTTTAAGTAGGCTAAAAATGGCTTAAATAAGGAAATTTATAACATAATAAGATACCAACCTTGACAAAATACGCTAGTATTGCTATAATAGTATGTAAACTAAAAAGTAGTACCTTACGAAAGAAATAAGCGTTGAGCCTTCTTGCAAGGCAATTGATTGTCTGTGGTTAAAGTAGCTCGTCTCATAATAGAGGGCGAGTGCCGCTCTAATGAAACATAAAGAGTTTAATTCTATTATCTGGTGCCTATGTCGACCAGCGTTAAAAGGAATTAAATTTGTATGTGGTCATTAGGAAAGCACCATAGTTTGATTAATTGATTCTGCAGGATTGTATTGTAACCGTCTGACCTAAAAGAGCCTGTGACTGGCATAAAGTCATGCTTTACCCGTGTCGACGGAATTCGGCTAGGTTTAAAAAAGATCGTAGCAATAATTTGCAAAAGATGCTGAAGGCTTTCGTAAGTTCAAGCGTCGTTGATAAAATCAACGGCGCTTTTTATTTCTACCAAATATCCACTTTCCCTTCCGGCACAATTATTTTCAAGGCTTTTTCGAGCTCAGCGGTGTTTTGGATGCAGTAGGGGGTTTCGAGTTTGGAGTTGCCGATGGAGAGATATACTTTCATGGCGCCGAGATCACAGCGGTCAAAAAAAGTTGAAAGATTTTTGAGGATGACTTTGTCGAAGTTTGGAGGAAGGGTGATAATGAGCTTGGAAGACTTACCTAAATTCTCCCTCTCCTGTCGCGAGTACACGACATCCTCTCCCGAAGGGAGAGGAGGAGTAGGGATATATTTTTTTGGAGGCTCACTACCATTACTTTTTTGAGTACTGAGAACTCTTTTGAAATTTTCCAATTCATTTTCATTGACAACTTTGACCGTGTCGCAAAGCAGTTTGAAACTGCCATCTTTATCGGAAATTTTTCCACTCGCTAAAATTATTTTTTCCTCTTGCCAAATCGATCCGGTTGCTTCCAGAACTTTTGGGAAAACCAGAATTTCCATAGTGGAATTCATATCCTCCAGCGTGACAAACATCATTGTTTTTTGATTTTTGAGAAAAATCTTTTTTATCTTGGAAATTATCCCGCCGACCGATACCATTTGTCCAACTGATTCCGGTCCAATGTTTCGAATTGGCAAGGCCATTTTTTCAAAATATTCTTGATAATCTTTAACTGGATGATCACTAATGTAAAGTCCCAGGAGTTCTTTTTCCCAAGTTAGTTTTTCTTTTTTGGAAGCTTCTATAGAGGCCTCTAATTTTATCGGTGGCAACTTGATGTCAGCGTCTCCAAAGAGACTCGTTTGATTGGAATTTTTCAATTTTTCAATATTCTTCGAATGAGCCAAAATATTTTCAATGGAAGCGATGATGGAATTTCTTTCGGAGAATTCTTCTAGCGCGCCAACCTTGGAAAGAGCCTCGATAGATTTTTTGTTGAGATCTTTGTGGCGTACTCTTTCCACAAAATCATTAAGACTTTCAAACTTTCCGTTCCTTTTTCTTTCCTCCACAATTTCATGGGCAATAGTGTGACCGACATTTTTCACAGCATTTAATCCAAAGCGAATTTTCTTAGTTTTTTTCTCTTCGTCTGTAATCACTGCAAATTGCTCAAAACTTTCATTGACATTAGGTGGCAAAACTTCAATGCCCATTTCTCGACATTCAGCAATTTCAATCGCCACGCGATCGATGTTATCTTGATCAGAAGTAAGCAGTGCTGCCATAAATTCGGCTGGAAAATGTGCTTTGAGATAAGCTGTTTGATATCCGACCAAGGCATAACATGCGGCGTGCGATCTATTGAAACCATACCCCGCGAAAGGTTCAATGTAGGCAAAAACTTTTTCACCGACGGATCCGGCAATGCCTTGTTTCATGCAACCTTCAATGAATTTATGTTTTTGTTCCTGAATTAGGGCAAAGATTTTTTTGCCCATAGCTTTTCGTAGCACATCCGCTTCGCCGAGGGTGAATCCGGCTAAGGCTTGAGCAATCTGCATAACCTGTTCTTGATAGACCGCTACGCCATAAGTTTTTTCCAAAATTGGTTTCAAGTTTGGATGCAAATATTTAATTTCTTTTTCGCCGTGTTTTCTGGAAATGAAGTCTGGAATCCAGTCCATTGGTCCGGGGCGATAGAGTGCTACCATCGCGATGATATCTTCCAAGACATTGGGCTTTAATAGTTTCAAATATCTTTTCATGCCGGAACTTTCCAGCTGAAACACTCCGGTTGTTCTAGCTTCTTGCAAAAGTTTGAATGTTTCTTTGTCATCTAGTGGAATATTGTCAATATTGATTTCTTGACCATAAGTTTTCTTCACAATCTTCAGTGCATTTTGAATAATGGTGAGATTTTTTAGTCCTAAAAAGTCCATTTTGAGAAGTCCAATTTTTTCCACAAAACTATATTTAGTTGAAGAAGAATATTGTGTCACGGTGCCATCACCCTTGCCAGTTATTTTTTGTAGGGGGGTATATTCTGTCACAGGTTCTTTGGTGATAACCACTCCACAAGCATGCATAGAAGCATGACGTACCACGCCCTCAAGGCGCGAAGCGCTGTCAATTAATTTTTTTCCACCCTCATCATTCTTATGCAGATCACTAAATTCTTTGACCTGCTCTAGCGCATCGGAAATTGTGGAAAACATCGGAATCATTTTGGCAGTTTTGTCGCAAAAATCATAGGGCAGTCCCAGTGCGCGTCCGGCGTCGCGAATAGCCGCGCGCGCAGCCATAGTTCCAAAGGTGATGATTTGAGCGACATGATCGTTGCCATATTTTTGCCGAACATATTCCAAAACTTCGTCTCGCCGGTCGTCAGCAAAGTCCATATCCACATCGGGCATCGAGATTCGCTCCGGATTGAGAAATCTTTCAAATAGCAAATCATATTTTATGGGATCAATGTTAGTGATGCCAATGAGATAGGACACAAAACTTCCCGCAGCACTGCCACGCCCTGGGCCCACCACGATGCCTTGCTCTTTGGCCCAGTTAACAAAATCTTGCACGATAAGAAAGTATGACGCAAAGCCGGTTTTTCGGATGACATCTAATTCATAATCCATTCTTTTTTGATGTTCTTCTGCTATATTTTCACCAAATCTTTTTTTGAGACCATCCTTAGTAATTTTGAGAAGATATGTTTCGGCGTCATACCCTTCTGGTACATCAAATTCGGGCAATTGAGTTTCGCCCAATTTTATTTCCAAATTGCATTTATCCACAATTTCTTGAGTGTTAGCGAGAGCCTCTGGACTATCTTTGAAATGTTCTGCCATTTCTTCGGGACTCTTGAGATACAATTCAAAATCCATTAAATTCATCCGGTTAGTTTCGGTGACTTTGCGGTTAGTTTGAATGCACAGTAGAATATCTTGGATAGAATTATCTTCTTTTTTCACATAATGAATGTCATTAGTGGCGACAAGTGGAATGTTGAGTTTTTTTGAGATTGTAATGAGCGCCTTGTTGGCAATGCCTTGCTTTTCAAATTTAGGATGATGTTGAATTTCTAAATAAAAATTACCTTGGCCAAAAATTTCTTGATATTCTAAAGCTAACTTTTCGGCCTTTTCGATATTACCAGAAATAGCAGCCGAAGGAACTTCTCCTTCAGCGCAAGCTGATAACCCGATTAGCCCCCCAGAATATTTTCGCAAAAGTTCTTTGTTGATTCGGGGTTTATAATAGAAACCTTCTAGGTGCGCCACCGAAATTAATTTCATCAGATTTTTATAGCCGATTTCATTTTTAGCCAGCAAAATCAAGTGATGGCGAGTTTTGTCTTCTTGGGTGTTGTTCTTACTCAAATAATCTCCCGCTGTGAGATACATTTCACAACCGATAATTGGTTTTATTCCACGCTCTTTGGCTTTGATATAAAACTCAATGGCGCCATAGAGAACGCCGTGATCAGTAATCGCCAAAGAATCCATCCCAAGCTCCTTGGCACGATCAAGAATGTCGTCGATTTTAGCGAGACCATCTAACAAACTGTAATGTGTGTGGACGTGGAGGTGGGTGAATTTTGGCATAAAAAATTTTTAATTTTTGAATTTTTAATTTTATAAATAAATCTAAATTTTTTAATTTTTAAACATTAGAAATTAAAACATTATTTAAAAATTACAAAATTAAAAATTATAAAATTTGAGCGAAATAAAAGACTAGTAAAATTTAATTACTAGCCCAGACTTTAAAAAATAGTATAATTATTTTCATATGACTTGTTCTCCTCATAGCCCGGGAAGCCCCATGGGTTTTGCAGGTGAATTTATTCTTATTTAGAGTGTAGCATAATTTTGGAAAAAGAAAAAGGATGTGCTGAATTATATTCAACACATCCTTTTTTGATGCTATGCATGGATTGTCTTCAGGAATCGGGAAAAAGCACTTCCGTAACTCACAAGACAAATCCATCCCTCCTTGTTTTTTCTCAAAATTTTCCGGATTATTATGTCTCCGTATTTTTGTCCAACGGCAATGATTTTTTTTGCGGGGATATATTTTTGGCAGTTGCCAATATCGATCCCGCTTTTGATGTCGTCCCCAACCCGAGAGAAAGTTTTTGTGCTCGCTTGGTTTAAATTCTCATCTCGTAATGTGCAGTTAACCGTATCTTTCTTTGTGGAGACATATAATACGGTCAAAACTTTTCCGGAAAAATCAAGCTGGTCACCTTTTCTTAAAGTCCCGATAATCATTGGCGCCTCCTTCTGGATTGGTTTGTGAATCATTTCCGGCGGGAGTTCTTTTCTGAAATCCCTCCCGAAAACAAAAAATAAAATTGCAATTATAATAGCACAAAAAATGACAAATTCTCTAATGTTGTATTTTTTTTTAACGTTTACTTTTTCGATCGCGTCACCTTCTTTTACTATAAAAACTTCTTTTTCCTTTTTCATTTTTTCTCCTCCTTATTTTTGTAAACAGTTTAAATTGATTTCTTTTATTTCCTCAGGCAACAACCTTTTTTCCTCTGAAGATAGCGAGGGCAATAATTCTCCGCGTATCTCGTTGAAATAGTAGATATGGCTATTTAGATCGTTGCCTATATCTTCAAATTGAACTTTTCCCTCCTCGATTTTTGAGCGCAGGTCAATCAGCTCAATTATTAATTTTTCTTTTGCATTTGGCCTAAAATTAAACTCGGCAAAGGCCAATATGACAAAAATCAATAACATCCATTTCTGAAATGACTTCATACGACCTCCGAAATATTAGATTGTTAAGGAATATCAAATTATGCTTTTCTAAAGTCAATTATGTTAAATCAAGCTGTTAAAAAAGTATATTTAAGGATATAATAGAATATATGATTAAGTCAAGCTTTGAATTAGAGGAAAAATTAAGCGCCGAAGGATATGAGATTATCATTGGCATTGATGAGGTGGGGAGAGGACCACTTGCCGGACCTGTTGTGGCGTGTGCGGTAGCGATCAAGACACCGGGTGTCGCAAGCTTGCGACACCCGGTGTCTAAGGGCTTTGATAAGTTCGATCTTATTCGCGATTCCAAAATGCTTTCAGAAAAACAGCGGGAAGGCTTGTTTGATTTCATAGCTGAGAATTTTTATGTCGGCGTGGGGATTTGTGATCATCGGACGATTGATCGGGTGAATATTTTGGAAGCAAGTTTTCTTGCGATGAAAAGTGCAGTTTCGCAGTTGAAAAAGAAAATTAAAAATTTTGAGAATTCGAAAATGATAATTCTTTTGGACGGCAACAAAAAAATTCCCAACTTTTCTTTTGAGCAACGAGCAATTGTGAGTGGAGATAAACTAATCAAATCAATTTCTGCCGCTTCGATTTATGCCAAGGTGACGCGTGACCGCATGATGGAAGAAATGCACAAAATTTATCCCGAGTATAATTTTGCTCAGCATAAAGGTTATGGAACAAAAATACACATGGACGCTCTCAAAAAACATGGCCCCTGCGAAATCCACCGAAAAAGTTTCCGGCCGGTCCGAAAATGCATGGTCTAGGTTGATTTTAGTTAATATTTGAGATAATATGAAGGTATGAAACAAGAAATTCAAAAATTAATAGAAAAAGCCATAAAAGACCTCGGTTATGAAATAGTGGAGGTTGAGGTTGACTATCCAAAAGTCGAAACTTTTGGAGATTATACGACTAATACGGCGATGGTTTTGTCCCGCCTCGACTCGCGGAGACAACCGCTCGTCGACGCGAGGCGGGGCAAGATTGCTAAGAAAAATCCGATGGAAGTGGCTGAAAGTATAAAGAATAAAGTAGAAAGTATAAAGCAAGATAAGATTGAGAAAGTAGAGATCGTGAAACCGGGGTATATAAATTTCTATTTGTCCAAAGGATATCTGCAAGATAAAGTTCGAGAGATAAATGAAAAAGAAAATAAATTTGGGAATGGAGAAAAAAAACAAGAAAAAATAATGGTGGAATATTCTCAGCCAAATACGCATAAGGAATTCCACATCGGACATTTGCGAAATGTTTTTATTGGAAATTCTTTGGTAAATGTTTTGAGAAAATCTACTAGTGATGTTGTGGCAGCTAATTACATTGGAGATACTGGAACACATATTGCCAAATGTCTTTGGGGGATAACTAAATTTCATAAAGATGAAAATTTGGATGTTTTGGAAGATAAAGCAGAATTTTTGGGTAAGGTTTATTCGGAGGCGGTCAAAGCTATTTCGGAAAATCCGGAATATGAAAATGAATTTAAGGAATTGCAAAGAAAATTCGAAAAAGGTGATAAAGAACTGGTTGAATTATGGGGAAAAACAAAACAGTGGTCACTGGATGAATTTCAAAAAATATATGAGGAATTAGGCGTGAAATTCGATGTTTATTTTTGGGAAAGTGAAGAAGAAAAAGCAGGCAAAAAAATGCTACCGAAATTATTGGAATATGAATTTATCAAAGAAAGTCAAGAAGCGATCATTGCTGATTTGGAAAAATATAATTTAGGAATATTAGTTTTAGTCAGAAAAGATGGCAGTGCTTTGTATGGGCTCAAAGATATTCCATTGGCAATCAAGAAATTTGAAGAATACAAAATTGATGAGAGTATTGTTGTGGTGGATATTCGCCAAGGATTATATTTCAAGCAGATTTTCAAAATATTGGAATTGATCGGATTCAAAAAAGAAATGCAACATATTGGATATGAATTTGTTTCACTCAGAGGAAGTGAAACAATGTCTTCACGAAAAGGAAATATTATTCCAGCTAAATTTTTAATGGAAAAAATAATTGAAAAAGTTAGAGAAAAATTTCCAAAAACTGAAATTGAAAAAGAAATTGGATTAGGCGCTTTGAAATTTTTTATGCTCAAATATAGCGCACAAACAAATATTGAATTCGATATGGATGAGGCAGTTTGTCTAGATGGAGCGACTGGCCCATATGTGCAATATGCGCACGCTAGAATTTGTAGTATCTTAGAGAAGGCCAAGGATCTTGGCTTGAAGTCAAGTGAAAAAGAAGACTTATTATTATTAACTCATGAAAAAGAATTGAGTTTGATTCGCGAGCTCAGTAAATTTCCGCAAATTATTGAAGAAGTTGCCAAAAGTTATGAGGTGCATAAATTGCCGTATTATGCGATAAAACTGGCGGATAAATTCCACTGTTTCTACAACGATTGCAAGGTGCTAGATGATGAAAATCCAGAGCTAACTGGCGCTAGACTAAACCTCATAAATGCTGTTAGAATAGTATTAGCAGAAGTGCTAAGGCTAATGGGAGTTAATTCGCCAAATAAAATGTAAAAAATATATGAAAATAGGAATTGACGCGCGCACAATTTTGAATCCAGAGAAGGGTGAAGCGATTGGAGTGGGGCACTATACCTATCAACTCATTCGGCATCTTCTGGAAATTGACAAGGAAAATGAATATGTTTTGTTTTTTGATTTTCGCGTGCGAGAAAAGGATGTGAAAAAATTTGCGCAGGCGAATGTGAAGATAAAATTCTATCCATTTTCGGATTATAAAAAATATCTGCCGGGAGCATATAACGAAATTTTAGGCACAGCAACTCTTATGAAAGAAAATCTGGATGTAGTTCATTCCACTTCTCCAATGAGTCGAATTCCGGTGGGATATCGCGGAAAAACTATTGTCACAGCGCATGATTTGGCAGTCTACAAGGTGCCGGATGTTTTTCCAAAATTGAAAAGCACCAAAGCGCGAGCTACGATGAGTCTGATGGTGAGCAAGGCTGACAAAATAATTGCGGTCTCGCAGTGTACCAAAAAAGACATTGAAAATATTTTCAAATATCCAGCCGAAAAAATCAAAGTGATCAATGTTGGTTTTGACAAACGACTTTTTGAAGAGTCAAAGCTAACTCGCGAAAAAGTTTTGGAAAAATACGGAATTCCAACTGACAAAAAATATATTCTTTTTCTTGGTACAATTGAACCGATTAAAAATATTACCCGACTTTTAGAAGCGTTCAAAATTTTCAAAGACAAATGCCAAAAAACGAAAGGTCGATGCGACCACAAACTTATTCTAGCTGGAAAGAATGGTTGGCTGGCACAAGAATATAAGCAAATAGTAAAAGACCTCAATCTTTCCAAGGATGTAATTTTTACCGGTTATGTAGTCGGCGATGAACTAGTGCCACTTTTCAAAAATGCTGATTTTTTCGTGATGCCATCACTCTATGAAGGTTTTGGAATGACAGTGCTGGAAGCTTTTGCCACTGGTACGCCGGCCATCGTTTCGAATGTTTCTTCTATTCCGGAAGTGGCTGGAGACGCCGCCTATCAAATTGACCCAATTGATACACAAAGTTTGGCCGAAGCGATGATAAAATTCGCCACAGACGAAAATCTCAAAAATGATTTTCGTGAAAAAGGCGCGCGTCAAGTGGAAAAATTCAACTGGGAAAAATGCGCGCGGGAAACTTTGGAAGTGTATAAAAGTTTTGAAAAAAAATAAAACATTGCATTTTTAATAAAATACATTATTATATAGAAAAGGCTTTGATGGAGAAATCACTCCGGAGCTGTGAAAAGAAACTCGCCTCATCGGCGGGAAGTAGACTTCGTCGGGTAGGCCCGTGATAGCCGTAATAAGTCATGAAACATGCAACCTGTAGCATGAAACATGAAAACTAAGGTGGTACCACGTTTTTCAAACGTCCTTATGCATTTTTTTGCGTAGGGATTTTATTTTATATAAAAATTAATTTTAAAACTATGACTGACTATACAATAATTTCAAAATTTAGAAACAAAGAACAGTGCGAAATGCTAGTAAAAAAATTGCAAGAAAAAGGAAAAACTTGTTACAATTTTTGTGAGAAACCTTCCGACAAAAATAACCCCAAGGCGCATCCGGAAGAACAAATGAAAGCTTTTGAAGCAGTCAAAGATTTTTACAACGATGAATATTTCCGAGAAATTTTCGAAAAAGATTTAGAGGGCTTGAAAAATGCTCAGAAAGTCATTGTGCTTTTGCCAGCTGGCAATTCAGTGCATATTGAAGCTGGCATTGCCTATGGACTCGGAAAACCATTGATTCTAATTGGAAAAGTCGAAAAACCAGAAAGTCTATATTTGATATTTGAAGAAAGATATGAAACAAGGGAAAAATTTTTAGAAACAATTTAATTTATATAACTACAAAACATTATGGCATTTAAAAAAGTTGATGCGAGACAAAAATATTCGCAGATAGAAGAAGAAATAATTAAATTTTGGAGAGAGGATCAGACTTTTGAAAAATCGGTTTCTACGCGAGACAAAAAAGATTCTTATGTTTTTTATGACGGACCTCCCTTTATCACGGGAGTTCCGCATTATGGAACCTTGCTTTCTTCAATTGTTAAAGATGTTGTGCCGAGATATTGGACAATGAAAGGGAAGCACGTTGAAAGACGTTGGGGCTGGGATTGCCATGGTTTGCCGGCAGAAAATTTGGTGGAGAAAAAATTAGGCATCAAGGATAAACGTGATGTTGCGAAAATTGGTTTGGAAAAATACATAGAAACTTGCAGAAGCGAGATGGTGCAAGGCGGGAATGAATGGGAGAATACGATTGAAAGAATCGGACGTTGGGTAGAATTCAAAAATGCCTACAAAACCATGGACAAAGAATATATGGAAAGTGTTTGGTGGGCTTTCAAAACTTTACACGAAAAAGGAAAAATTTATGAAGGAGAAAAAGTTCTGATGTATTGCACGCGTTGCGCTACGCCAATTTCCAAAGCCGAAGTGGCAATGGATAATAGTTATAAGGTTGTCACGGATCCGTCAGTTTATGTGAAGTTTAAGTTGAAAGGTGAAGAAAATAAATATTTGTTAGCTTGGACAACTACGCCTTGGACGCTAATTTCCAATAGCGCTATTGCAGTAAACAAATCAATAAAATATAGCGAAATTGAATATGAAAACGAAATCTTGATCATGGCTGATTCTCTAGTTGAGAAAACTATGACCAATGAAAAACATGAGCCATTAGAATATAAAAAATTAAAAACTTATAGTGGAGAAGAATTAGTTGGCAGGAGTTATGAATCTTTATTTGATATAAATATAAATAAAGATAATGCTTTTAAGATTTGGCATGCAGATTTCGTGCATGATGAAGAAGGCACAGGCATAGCACACGAATCACCAGCTTATGGTGAAGAAGATTATGAGTTAAGCAAAAAAAATAATTTTCCATGGGTAATGTCTACCGATGAAAATGGAATTTACACTTATGGCAGATGGCAGGGGAAAAATATTTGGGAGGTAAACAAAGAAATTGCTAAAACGCTTTTGGCCGAGGGCGTTGTTTTCAAAATTAACTACATTGATCATGAATATCCGCATTGCCATCGCTGTGGAACTAAGCTAATGTACCGCGCTCATCCGAGTTGGTTTATGAATATTGATGGACAAAAATCAGAAATGCTTGCACAAAATAAAAATATTAATTGGTTTCCGGAACATTTCAAAGAGAAACGTTTCAAAAATACGATCGAGACTGCACCCGATTGGAATTTAAGTCGGGATCGTTTTTGGGCGACGCCAATTCCGATTTGGCGGGGAGAAAAAAGTGATGGCACTGTAGTGACAAAGGTCGTGGGAAGTTATGAGGAGCTCAAAGAACTTTCTGGCGTGGAACTTCCAGATTATCATTTGCCATATGTGGATAAGATAACTTTCGAATTGGATGGGGTAAAAATGAAGCGAGTGGAAAAAGTTATGGATTGTTGGTTTGAATCAGGCTCAATGCCTTTCGCTCAATTCCACTATCCTTTTGAAAATCGTGAAAAATTTGAAGAGAATTTCCCTGGAGATTTCATTTCGGAATATGTTGGACAAGTGCGCGCTTGGTTCTATTATTTGCACGCAATTTCTGTGGGACTTTTTGGCAAAGTTGCTTTCAAGAATGTGATTGTAACAGGAACGATTGCTGGAGCTGACGGAAAGAAGATGTCGAAGTCTTTGGGAAATTATACAGACCCGAATATTCTTCTTGAAAAATATAGCGCGGATGCCCTTAGATATTTGTTTATTAATTCACCGCTACTCAATGGAGAAGATTTTATCTTGACTGATAAAGATGTGTCGGATGTTCAAAGAAAATTAGGAACACTATGGCAAAGTTATAGTTTCTTTGTGATGTATGCCAATGTAGATAAGTTTGAAATAAGTAGAGACGCAAAATTTTGCGTCTCTGCAGGGGGTAATCTTTTGGATCGTTGGATTGTATCGAAACTACATAGTCTAATTAAGACTGTAGATGAAAATATGCTTGCTTATGATTTGCCCAATGCAACAAAACCAATCATGGATTTTATTGACAACCTTTCCAACTGGTATATTCGTCGCAGTCGAAAGCGGTTTTGGAAATCGGAAAATGACGGCGACAAAAATGAAGCTTATGCTACATTGCATTATGTGCTAGTTGAACTTTCAAAATTGATGGCGCCGTTCACGCCGTTTATTGCGGAGGAGATTTATCGGAATTTGACTTCGAATACCTCACCCCAACCCTCTCCTTATAAAGGAGAGGGAGAAATCACTCCTTCTCCTTTACAAGGAGAAGGTGCCCGAAGGGCGGATGAGGTGAATTCCGTCCATCTAGCCGATTTCCCAATCACTGATGAAAAATTGATTGATGAGAAGTTGAATAAGGAAATGGCAAAGACACGAGAGATAATTAGTGTTGGTCTTCAAAAAAGAGCTTTGGCGAAAATTAAGGTGCGTCAACCGCTTCAAGTAGCAAGTATAAAGTATAAAGTATCAAGTATAGATTTGAAAAATATTATTCAAGAAGAATTAAATGTTAAAGAAATAAAGACTAATGAAAATCAGGAAGAAGAAATTATCCTCGACACCGAAATCACCCCCGAACTTAAGCTCGAGGGCCAAGCGCGAGAGGTGATTCGTTTCATTCAAGAAATGCGAAAAGAGGCTGGCTATGAAGTTGACAATCGAATTGAAATATTTTATAGTGGTGAATCATTGGTCTTTAACAATTTTAGACAATTAATCGCCAAAGAAACTTTGGCGAATGGCATATTGTCTTCCGACGAAGTCTCCGCAGATCTCAAGAAAATTTTTGAGATGGATGGGGAAAAGTTGGAAATTGGGATTAGGAAAATTTAAAAGAGGAGGCATTTATGGATCCATTGGATATTATGGCTGTAGGGCTTGGCATATTCATAGCCTTGGCAATTTTTGGACTTGCCTTTCTCTTTTGGGAGGACAGGCAGGGTAAAAATAATTAAATTATTTTTAAAAAAAGGAGCGTTGACTGTGTGGCAATGGATTATCGCTGGCGTGGCTATTGTGGCTGTAGTGGTTATCTACGGCGTAGTTTTTCTCCCTGATGTCTTAGGGAGGGAAAAATGAACAGCAATCTTTACCGGCGGTTTCGCGAATCTCTCGCAAACCGCCGTTGTTTTTTCTGGTGCTTGCCAAAAGGGCAAAAGTCTGCTATAATGGTTATGTAAGTGGCTAAAGAAAGCCATAAAAATGTCGAAAGCCGGGTGAAAAGCCCGGATTTTATTTATTTACGAAAATACGAATCTAACTAAAGTACTAATTCGTAATTTCGCTTAATTCGTACTTTCGTAAATATTTATTATGATTAAAAGACTAAAAATCAAATTAATAGAAGAATGTTTCGTGGAAATGGTCGCAATTGCGGTTATGTTTTTCATTTTTGCTATGCCGATTTTGGCGAGTGAAATTACGCCGGCGAAAGTTATAAATTTGGTTAATATCGCCAGAGAGAAAGAAGGGCTTATGCCTTTGGGTCAAAATGAAACGCTGGCAAAAATTGCTAATGATAAATTGAATGATATGATTGAGAATCATTATTTTGCTCATACTTCGCCTGTTGGAAGAACTCCGTGGCACTGGTTTGAAAAAGAAAAGTATGACTATCAATTTGCCGGGGAAAATTTAGCGATAAATTATACCAGCGCCGAAGAGCAACAAAAAGCTTGGATGAAAAGTCCAACGCACCGAAAAAATATCTTGAATCCTGATTACAAAGAAATTGGCGTGGCATTTGGCGCCGGAGAAATCGATGGAGAAATGGCACTCATTACTGTGCAAGAATTTGGAACCAGAATTGGATCAATAGGCGCATCAAAAGAAGGGGAGAATTTCATAATGCAAAAGAGTGGAGATTTATTGCAAAAAGGAGCAGAAATTTTGCCTCAAGTTTTGTCGGTAAAAAATGAAACACCTATCAAGGTTATGCCAGAGAAAAAAGTTAACTTCGAAATTGATTCAGCAAAGGTTTGGCCTGGAATGTCTAATGTTTTATCTTTAGCTTCCGCAATAATTTTTCTGGGGTCTCTGTTTTTACTCCCAATTTCTTTTTTGGCAGTGGCTTGCGACAAAATATATTTGGCTTATGAAATGAAAAAGCAGTATGCGAATAGCGCCTCTGCGAATGCGCACATGCGAATGACGAGTTAGATCTAATCTTACAACATGATATAGTTTTGATAGAAGTAAAAAAGAATAGAGAAGTAATAGGCCGAAAAAGCCTAAAAAAAGAAAGGCTAGATTCCTTGCCTTGTCCTTAGAAATAATTTGAGGAAAAACAAAAACAAAAAATTCCACCACTTGGGTGGTTTTTTTGATTCAGTTAAAACTATAAAACCATAAATTTCCCCTTTGTCAAGATTGACATAAATTTTTGTTTTGATAGTATTAGATTAAGAAAGAAATATTAAAAAACAATGGAATAAAAAATCTTGGCAAGGAGGGTTGTCGGGATAG
>Ga0209575_10000657_pt1 | contig 18554 bp, 17 predicted proteins | sample Medcelwee11metaG_FD_187172 | JGI IMG/M metagenome (GOLD analysis project Ga0209575, IMG submission 187172) | Freshwater pond sediment microbial communities from the University of Edinburgh, under environmental carbon perturbations - Medium... | ecosystem: Environmental > Aquatic > Freshwater >...
CCAATACTCTGATCTCCACTGCTTGCTCCTGGGTCAACATGGGCGGCCTCGAAAAGGCCGCGACGTTAGCCCAGGTGGGTCAGTTTTACTTCGCTGGGGTGGGTCAGTTTTACATCGGCACTAACACACGAAGTCCATCGCCTTCTGGCAACCCGACGCTGTCCCGCCCGCGTACTAAACTGAAAGGCGACTACAACCAAGGCCCACGCCAGGGAGGTGACGATGCACGACCCGCGCATTTCCCGCTGATCCACTCCCCCGTTCCCTGGAGACCGACACCATGAGCAAAAGCCACGAATCGCACAAGGACGCCAAGAAGAAACCGCTGAAGAGCGCCCAGGAAAAACGCCAGGCTAAGCGCATCAAGAAGTCCGAGCACACCCTGCTGGGCAGTCACAGCGCCATGCCCTGAACGCCAGCGTGACCCGGTGCCGCGTACCGGACGGGCGCAGGACCCCTGCTGCAGCGCCTGCACAGCGCCCTCGCAACTTGCATAGCCGCCACGTTCGGGTAGGCTGAGCGCCTTCATTGAATAGGAGTCTCCCCCATGGCCCGCGCCACTGCCCGTCACATTCTGGTTCCCACCGAGGCCAAGTGTCTCGAACTGAAAGCCGCCATCGAAGCCGGCGCCGACTTCGCCCAAGTCGCCAAAGACAACTCGACCTGCCCGTCCGGCCGCGACGGCGGCAATCTCGGCTCGTTCGGCCCGGGCCAGATGGTGAGGGAGTTCGACACCGTGGTGTTCAGCGCCCCGCTCAATGTCGTGCAGGGTCCGGTGAAAACCCAGTTCGGCTATCACCTGCTCGAAGTCACCAGCCGTCAGGATTGAGCCGGCTGGGCAGGACGCCGCGCCGCATAGACGTGCGGCAAGGCGGCCTGAACGCCTCCGGCGGGAAGCCACTGGGCGGGCTTTCCGCCGGAGGCGGTGATCGATCAAACCGCGAAGCCAGCAACCGAGTCTCTAGTCTTGCAACTGGCGGGTAATCTGCTCGACGCTGGCGGCCAGGCGCTCCTCCACCTCGCGCAGCTGTTGGCCCTGCTGAAGCAGCGGAACGCATAGGTTGAGTGCCGTCAGTACCAGCAAGTCGTCTTTGCTGGCGCTGGGGAAGCGCTGCCGATTCTCCGCCAGACGCTCCTGGAGCAAGGCGGCGGCTTCCTGCAGAACGCGATCCTCGCTGGCGGAAGCCCTGATCGAGTAATCGCGCCCGAGAATCTTCAGGACACGAACACCGTTTCCCTTCATGCGAGGCTACTGGCGCTGGCACGCTCGACCAGCGCCTGCAAACGGGCGCGAGTAGCGGCCTGTTTTTCCTCCTGCTCGAGGGCTGCCAGCTGGAGATTGTCGTTCTCCTCCCTCATCTGGCGCAGCTCCTGCTCAAGCTGTTTGCAGTTTTCGGTCAGCGTCTGGTTCTGTTGCAGCAGGTCGGCCACAACACGTTCGAGTTGTGCGAGGGTAGTTTCAAGCATGGGAGGTATCTGCAGCCCGTGGAAAAGCCGGGAGGTTAACCCAAGAACACCGGCAAAGGGGAAGACTTTCGATCGTTCCAAGATGCCGCCCAGAAGCGAACGAACTGAGCGGCATCGTCCTTTCAGTCCGAATATTCAGGCAGAAAGTTCCACCAGCAACCGGTTCAGTCGCTGCACGTAATCCGCCGGGTCCTTCAGGCCATCGCCTGCCGCCAACGCCGCTTGATCGAAGAGGATGCGCGAGAGGTCGCTGAAACGCTCCTCATCGGCCTCGGAGTCCAGCTTCAGAATCAACGGATGCACGGGATTGATCTCGAAGATCGGCTTGGAGTCCGGCACCTTCTGTCCGCTGGCCTCAAGGATCTGGCGCATTTGCAGACCAAGATCCTGCTCGCCGATAGCCAGAACCGCCGGCGAGTCGGTCAGACGATGCGACACCCGCACCTCGGCCACCTGCTCGCCCAGTACCGCCTTCAGGCGCTCGACCAGCCCCTCCTTCGCCTTGGCGACTTCGTCCTGGGCCTGCCTCTCCTCCTCCGTGTCCAGCTTGCCGAGGTCCAGATCACCGCGGGCGACATCGACGAACGACTTGCCATCGAAGTCGGTGAGGTACCCCATCAGCCACTCGTCGATGCGATCGGTCAGCAACAGCACCTCGATCCCTTTCTTGCGGAAGATCTCCAGATGGGGGCTGCTTTTTACTTGAGTATGGCTTTCGCCGGTGAGGTAGTAGATCTTGTCCTGGCCCTCCTGCATCCGCCCCACATAGTCGGCCAAGGCGACACCCTGATCGCCGGAATCGTCGCGAGTGGAGGCAAAGCGCAGCAGTCCCGCGATGCGCTCCCGATTGGCGAAGTCCTCGGCCGGCCCCTCCTTGAGCACCTGACCGAAGGCCTTCCAAAAGCCCTTGTATTGTTCCGGCTCCTGCTTCGCCAGCTTCTCCAGCATGTCCAGCACCCGCTTGGTCAGCGCCGACTTCATCGAATCGATCACGGGATCTTTCTGCAGGATTTCACGGGATACGTTCAGCGACAGGTCGTTGGAGTCCACCACTCCCTTGATGAAACGCAAGTACAGCGGCAGGAACTCGTCGGCTTGATCCATGATGAACACGCGCTGCACATAGAGCTTCAGCCCCTTGGGCGCATCACGGTGATACAAGTCGAAAGGAGCATGGCTTGGCACGTAGAGCAGCGACGTGTACTCCAACTTGCCTTCGACCTTGTTGTGACTCCAGCTCAGCGGGTCCTCGAAGTCATGGGCGACATGCTTGTAGAACTCCTGGTATTCGTTGTCCTTGACCTCGCTGCGGGGACGAGTCCACAAGGCACTGGCGCGGTTTACGGTTTCCCACTCGACGGCAGTCGGGTTGTCCTGGTCATCACCGAAGTTCTGCTTCGGCAGCTCAATGGGCAGGGCGATATGGTCGGAGTATTTCTTGACGATGTTGCGCAGGCGCCAACCATCGGCGAACTCCTCCTCACCACTCTTCAGGTGCAAGACGACCCTGGTGCCGCGCTCAGGCTTGTCGAGCGTCGCCACCTCGAATTCGCCCTCGCCCCGCGAGGCCCAATGCACCCCCTCAGCGGCCGGCAGGCCTGCGCGGCGACTGAACACATCGACCTTGTCGGCAATGATGAAGGCGGAATAGAACCCCACGCCAAACTGGCCGATCAGGTGGGAATCCTTCTTCTGGTCACCCGAGAGACTCTTCAGGAAATCGGCCGTACCGGACTTGGCGATGGTTCCCAAGTGGGTGATCGCATCCTCGCGGCTCATGCCGATGCCATTGTCTTCCAGCGTGATGGTGTTGGCGTCCTTGTCGAAGCTGATACGGATTTTCAGCTCCGCATCGCCCTCGAACAGATCGGGCTTGGACAAGCCCTCAAAACGCAATTTATCCGCCGCATCGGAGGCATTCGAAATCAACTCGCGGAGAAAAATCTCCTTATTGGAATACAACGAGTGAATCATCAGCTGCAGCAACTGCTTCACTTCGGTCTGGAAGCCCAGAGTTTCTTTTTGAGTTTCCACACTCATGGTCATCTAACTCCAAACAGATGGCATATGCCGGAATTTCGGCGAATGCCATCTAGATGGGGCATCGAGGCCCGATTTCAAGCGGCCAGACGAACCGCTCCGACAAAACCTCAGGGATCAAGCAATTCGATCGACTGGATGCTCTGCGGGCTGAGCTTGTAGCTAGCGCTCCCCCCGCTGCCCAGGTACCGCTGAAGGACGAGGGAGCCATCCTCGTCGACTCCCGCAAACAGCCCGTCTGCGGCGCCTCCCTGTACGGTGATGACGCGCATGCGCAACTGCCGATACTCGTCCGGGCTGGACTGCAGACGTCGCAAGGAGAAGTCCTGCCGCCTATCGACCGGCTTCAGGATCGGACCCGGCCGAGGTTCGACACCAACGGTGGCTGCCGGCTTGTCGGTACCGGCAGGCAGTGGCGGGAATCGGTCCCCCTCGACCCGCCAGCCACGCAACTCGTCCTTGGTCATCGTCACCGGAAGATGCCGCGTCTGGCTGTCAATCGAGGCCTCGACATCGATCTCCAGATGCCTTGCCGGTAATCGAATGTGGGGAAGACTCCGCAGTTGGACCGCCCTGCTCGCAAAGCGGCGCACCAGATAATCCTTGATCACATACGCCAGCGTGTCCTCGGAGTCGAAGTGGGTATCGACTTTTCCGTTGCGGTAACGCAACCGGTTGGCAAACAACTCCACCCGACCGCTCAGGCTCGTGCGGAACTGCTCTGGCAAGACCAGATGAAAGTCACCCACCAGCAAGTTCGGTGGCTGAGTTTTAAGATCGAGATACAGGGTATACCCTTGGGCGAGATGCTGGGTTTTCGGCTGGCTCAGAGGGGGAACGGGCCAGCTGATTTCGATAAGCGGCAACTGGCCATGATCCTCGGGCAATACGCTGATGCGCACAGGACCGGAGGCTGCATCGGACAGACGGACTCTGAGTTCCCGCCCATCATGCTCGCGCAAAGTCAGCACGCCCCCAACCAACTCGCCTTCCTCGGGAATAAACGGCTGTCCATTGAGTTCGCCACGCAACCGGGTTCCCAAGCCGGGCGTTTGCTGTACTTCCGGCGTGAACCAGCCCAGCCGAAGGATGGCATCCAGTTGTTCGCTATCGTGACTGGCCAGCATGGCGGCACCGACCACGAAAGGAATGACCCCCAAAGCCGCCAGCGTCACCGGAGTCGAAGCCTTTCGCCATTTGAACAGCACGAAGATCAGAGTCATCGGCGGCAACAGGCTCCCCAGCCCCCAGAAAAGGCTCACGGAAAAGGCCCGCACGATCAACCAAACCAACCCGCCGAGAATCAATAGCAAGCCACCCAGGATCAGCAGCACATCCATTCGGTTTTCCTATTCAAAAGCCTACTTCCGGGCGTCTGTTCGAGCCGGCAGGACACGGCGTGCCACCATAATGGGCCTCTCTCCTGCAATCCAGCGATGAATCGATTGCCTGCAATAACCCCCGTATTCACGCACCGCCCCCGGAGAGGACCGCCCACGCTGCCCCGCCATCGAATGGATGGCTGCCGACCGACAGCACAATCCGCGTCAGTCGCAGGATAACGAAACGCCTGTACAACCATCGCCAAAAACAGGCCCAAAGCACCGCCAGGTACTAGACTCGACCATGGCGCCTGAAACAACTATCTGTGGAACTTCATCGAGCCCTGGTGCTCGAACCGGTTAGCATGATCGCTCATCAAGGAGACCCCCATGCGCAAATCCTTTGCTTACGCCATGCTGCTGACAGCTACCCTGGGTCTAGCGGCCTGTGACTCCTCGAAAGACAAGGCAGCAGCACCTCACGCGACCCCGCCATCGAGCCAGGCGGCCAAGGAAAAAGCACCCGAGCCCACTCAGAGCGTTACCCCGGCTCCGGTAACCCCTGCCCCCACCCCGTCGACCCCCGAAAGCGACAAGAAGTAACTCCCGTACACGCTGAAAAGCCTACAGGGAGATGGAAAGACAGGACTGCCGCATAGCGCGGGCCTGACGCATCTTTGGACACTCATGCTGAGAGAGCGCGGCAAGCTGTTCACGATTGCAACATGATCGTGTCCTCGCTCGCTCAGCGCCTGGCCCTATAGGCAGGCGTGCGCCGATACCACTCAAGCAGCCTGAGCGACGGCTACCGGAGCTTCTTGCCTCCCGATCTCCGACGGCAAGTGGGGCTGTCGGGGACTTCGCTTCCCCCAAGCCCCCTGCGCAAACACGGACTGCCCCATCGAACAGGCGCACTCCGTCAGATCCTTGAGCCACAACCGGCTCCCGGATGCCCCCAAAGCAGACCTATACCCAAGCCTTGGATCATTGACCCCAGAAACCCTCTCGAAAAACCCACGAGCCAGGACTTGACGTCTGCATGGGCAGCACCTGTCGCCAAGCAGCGTGGCTGTATCGAGATGACGTGCATGGTGCCCAGGCATCCGCCGTGGGGACGCAACACAGGAACGAGAGCACGAGCCGCCCCCCCGCGCGAATCGAGATAGAACGCTGCCGATCTGGCCTGCTTTGGCGAGCAAACTCGTCGAGCATGGAAAAACGACTCGATTTATGAGGGGGGCTAACTACACTTCCTGAAAGTGGACTCATCAGCAGTACCTGCCTGGCATGGAGAAAGCCGTCCCACTGCCGCGAGTGATGGTTGCTTGCCTTTTGTTCATGGATAGGCATTTCCGTATGGATACTCTGAATAATGTTTCCGACTTCTACCTGCTGGTCCGCGTCATCGAAGCCGGCGGCTTCACTGCAGCAGCCACCGAAACCGGCATCCCGCGCTCACGCCTGAGCCGACGGATCATCGAGCTTGAACAACGGCTGGGCGTACGCCTGCTGAATCGCAGCACCCGCAGCTTTGCCATGACCAGTACAGGCGAGCAGGTGTACCGGCATGCGCTGGGCATCCTGGCCGCCACCGAGGCCGCCGAGGGGGCAGCCCGGGAAGTGCAAGGCGGCCCCTCCGGGCTGATCCGCCTGGCGATTCCCAGCCTGCTGCAGGAAGTGCTGGGAGAGTTGCTCCTCAGCTTCGCGAGCAGCCAGCCGAAGGTGCGACTGGCCTTGGGACTGCACAGCAACCACACCGAGCTGTCGCTGCAGCGCCATGACCTGCTGCTCTACCTGGAAGGACAGCCGCCGGACAGCGCCGATATCGTGGCGCACCCCATCGGTCAGGTCCGCTTCGTCACCGTCGCCAGTCCGGAACTCTGCAAGCGGCTTGGCCACCTCCGGCACCCCGACGAGCTGGATGACCGAAACTGCCTGGGATTCGGCCCCCCGCAGGCCATTCGACCGTGGCTGCTGAGCAATGCCGCGCCACGCCTGCTGCGCCAGACCTGCTTCAGCAGCGACAACCTGCCCCTTCTGCTCGACGCAGCGCGCAATGGGCTGGGCATCGCCCACCTGCCGTTCTATGCCTGCGCCGGAGACCTGGCCAGCGGCCGGCTGGTCCGGCTGTTCGAAGCCCATGAGCCGCCGCCCCTGCCGCTGCTGGCACTGACACCACCGCACCGGGCCATGACGCCGGCCATTCGCGCGCTGATTCAGTTCATCCGGTCGAACCTGGAAGAACTCCAGGCCCAGGGAATCGTTCTCGCAAGCTGACGAGAAACCCCGCCAGTCACCTCCAGACTGGCTGAGCATCCCAAGGCTCGGGCAGCTATTTGGCGAGCGCCGGTCGCCCGAGCCGGAAGGCCCCGCAACCTCGCGGGACCAGGCGATCTTGCGGTCAGGGAAATAGGCCTCCTCGAGGCGGAGAAACCCGCAGCAGCGCACGGCGCAGTGAATTGCATAACCAGCCTCGCCCCAGCCCTCCAGAGCGGTCCCCTCTACCCGCCGCCTGAATCCCCCTTGCAAACATCGGGTAACCTGTCCCCTGCTATCCAACAGGAGGTTATTCGATGCTTGATCTTGCGGCGGCGTTCATCGCGCTGACGACCCTCTTCACCTATCTCAACTATCGGCTGATCCGCCTTCCCCCGGCGATCGGGGTGATGGTCGGGGCACTGCTCCTCTCGCTGCTCGCCTATGGATTGTCGGCGCTGGGCTACCCGGTGCTCGAAGTGGAAATCCAGGAAATGATCCGCCGGATCGACTTCTCCGAAGTCCTGATGACCTGGTTCCTGCCCTCGCTGCTGTTCGCCGGCGCCCTGCACGTCAACCTGGACGACTTACGCAGCTACAAGTGGCCGATCACCTTTCTCGCCACGGTCGGCGTGCTGATCGCCACCTTTGTGGTCGCCGGTCTGGCCCATTACACCTTCGCCCTGTTCGGCTGGCAGGTCAGCTTCATCTACTGCCTGCTGTTCGGTGCGCTGATCTCGCCGACCGACCCCATCGCGGTGATGGGCATCCTCAAGAGCAGCGGCGCTCCCAAGCCGTTGCAGACCACCATCGTCGGCGAATCGCTGTTCAACGACGGCACCGCCGTGGTGGTGTTCAGCATTCTGCTCGGCGTCCTGATGATCGGCCACACCCCTACGGCGGGCGAAGTCGGCCTGCTGTTCGTCAAGGAAGCCATCGGCGGGATTCTCTTCGGTCTGGTGCTGGGCTACGTCGTGTTCCTGCTGCTGTCCAAGGTCGACGAGTTCCAGCCGTCGGTCATGCTGACCCTGGCACTGGTCTTCGGCGGCGCCTCGCTGGCGGCGAAGCTGCACGTCTCGGCACCGATCGTGATGGTGGTCGCCGGCCTGATCATCGGCAACCACGGCCGCCGGCACGCCATGTCCGAGGAGTCCCGTCGCTACGTCGACGGCTTCTGGATTCTCATCGACGAGATCCTCAACGCCCTGCTGTTCGCCCTGATCGGCCTCGAACTGCTGGTACTGCCCTTCACCTGGATGCATGTGGCCGCCGCCCTCCTGCTCGGCGGCGCCGTGCTGGTCGCCCGGATACTGACCGTCGGTCCCGGGATCGTCCTGATCCGCAAGCTGAAGTCCGGCCAGAACCCGGTGGCGCAGGGAACCGTCCGCATCCTGTCCTGGGGCGGTCTGCGCGGCGGAGTCTCGGTGGCCCTGGCCCTCGCGCTGCCCCTCGGTCCGGAACGCGACCTGCTGCTGACCCTCACCTACATCGTGGTGCTGGTCTCGATCCTGGTGCAGGGGCTGACCATCGGACCGCTGGTGAGGTCGCTGTACGGCAGCAACCCGGCGGAAACCGAAGAAACCCACTGAGTCCGCCGTGCGGACGTCCCAGGGACGGGACGCCATCTCCCCCGGCCGGCTCCGTCTGCCGCCCTCAGCCTTTCCCCTGCGCCTCGCGCTGTTGCAGTCGCCACATCTGCGCGTAGCGGCCGCCCTGCGCCAGCAACTCCCCGTGGCTGCCGCGCTCGACGATCCGTCCGCCGTCCATCACCAGGATCTGGTCGGCGTTCATCACCGTGGACAGCCGGTGGGCGATGATCAGGGTGGTGCGGCCGAGCTGGATGCGCTCGAGTTCGGCCTGGATGGCCCGCTCGGACTGGGAGTCCAGCGCCGAGGTGGCTTCGTCGAAGATCAGGATGCTGGGGTTCTTCAGGATCGCCCGAGCAATCGCCACGCGCTGCTTCTCGCCGCCGGAAAGCTTCAGGCCGCGCTCGCCCACCTGGGTGTCGTAGCCGTCCGGCAGGCTCCGGATGAACTCGTGGATGTGCGCGGCGCGGGCGGCGGCTTCCACCTCCTCGCGGCGGGCATCGGGATGGCCGTAGTGGATGTTGTAGAAGATCGTGTCGTTGAACAGCACGGTATCCTGGGGAACGATGGCGATGGCCCCGCGCAGCGAGGCCTGGGTCAGCCGACGGATATCCTGACCGTCGATCAGGATGCGCCCGCCGTCGACGTCGTAGAAGCGGTAGAGCAGCCGGGCCAGGGTCGACTTGCCGGAGCCCGAGTGCCCGACCACCGCCACGGTGCCGCCCGCCGGGATCTCGAAATCCACGTCGTGGAGGATCTGCCGGCGCGGATCGTAGCCAAAACGCACCGCCTCGAAGCGCACGCTCGGCCGGGTCGCCGCCAGCGGCCGGGCATCCGCTGCGTCCTGCACGTCCTGGCGCTCGTCGAGCAGGCCGAACAGGCGCTCCATGTTGGTCAGCGCCTGCTTCACCTCGCGGTACATCATGCCGAGCAGGAACAGCGGCGCGGAGAGCTGCAGCAGATAGGCGTTGACCAGCACCAGGTCGCCGACCGTCATGCTGCCCTCCACCACTCCGTCGGCGGCCAGCCACATCATCGCGGTGACGCCGATGGCAACCAACGCGGTCTGGCCGAGGTTGAGCACGGCCAGACTGGTGGTGGCCTTGACCTTGGCGTTCTCCAGGTGGCGCAGATTCTCGTCGTAGCGCGCCGCCTCGTGCGCCTCGTTGTTGAAGTACTTGACCGTCTCGTAGTTGAGCAGCGAGTCGACCGCCCGCTCGTTGGCGCGGGTGTCGGCCTCCACCGCCGCACGGTAGTAGCGGGTCCGCCACTCGGTGACGGCGAAGGTCCACCCCCCGTAGGCCAGCAGGGTAGCCAGGGTGATGGCGGCGAAGCGCCAGTCGTAGGCCCAGACCAGCACCACGGTGACCAGCAGCACCTCCAGCAGGATCGGCACGATCGAGTAGAGCGTCCAGTCGAGCAGCTCGGCGATGGCGCTGCCGCCGCGCTCCACGTCGCGGGCTACGCCGCCGGTGCGCCGGCCCAGGTGGAACTTCAGGCTGAGCCCGTGCAGGTGGCGGAACACCTTGAGGGTGACTTGCCGCGAGGTGCGCGCCATGACCCGGGCGAACACCACCTGGCGCAGCTCGGTGAACAGGCTGACGCCGATCCGCGAGGCGCCGTAGGCCAGCAGCAGGCCGACCGGCAACAGCAGCAGGCTGGGTTCGACGTTGAGGCTGTCGACGATCCGCTTGAGCGCGATCGGCACCAGCAGGTTGAGCAGCTTGGCGACGACCACCAGGCCCAGCGCCAGCAGAATGCGCCCCAGGTAGGGACGCAGGTAGGGCAACAGATCGGCAACGACCGCGAATTCGCCACGCGCGGCACTGTCGCGCTGGACGGGAGCGGTGCCGGTCTCCGGAAGGTCTTGGTTCATCGGACTCTCGTAGTGCGGGCCGAGCATAAGGCGCGGCAAAGGATCGTATCGCTATGCTGGCCCGGCCTGCCGCACGGCGCAACTTTCGCCGGGGCGCCTTCGGCAGCCCCTTCGCAGCGCGGCGCGGAGCCTCGCCGCTCGGCGCCCCGTCCGACCAGCCCGGAGCAGATGGGGAGGAATCGTCTACACATAAATGACTCCTTCGCCGACCGCCCACGCCCCGGGAGCCATGCGCCGATGCACGATCCGACCCACCATGCGCAGGACGAGTCCGGCCCAGCCCTTCCGGCGTCGCTCATCGAGCGCTTCCGGCGCATCCGCGCCGTCAGCGAGTCGATCTGCGTGCCGCTGCAGATCGAGGACTACGTCGTGCAGAGCATGCCCGACGCGAGTCCGCCGAAATGGCACCTGGCCCATGTCAGCTGGTTCTTCGAAGCCTTCGTGCTGCAGCCCTTCCTGCCCGGCTACCGGGTGCTGGACGAGGCCTACGACCTGCTCTTCAACTCCTATTACGAAACCCATGGCAAACCCTTTCCCCGCGCCAGTCGCGGGTTGCTCTCGCGGCCCGGGGTGGCCGAGGTCTACCGCTATCGCCAGCATGTCGACGCGGCCATGGACGAGTTGCTCGCCCGGCCGCCGGCGGACCACAGCGCGGAGATCCTCCGCCGCGTCGAACTCGGCCTGCAGCACGAGCAGCAGCACCAGGAGCTGCTGCTCATGGACATCCTCCACCTCCTCGCGCAGAACCCGCTGCGGCCGGCCTACCGCAGCGACCTGCGCCCGGCTCCCACACAACTGCCGGACGAGCCGCACTGGCGGGACTATCCCGGCGGGCTGCAGCAGATCGGCCACGGCGGCGAGGGCTTCGCCTTCGATTGCGAGACCCCGCGGCACCGCCAGTTTCTCGAGGACTTCCGCCTGGCCAGCCGGCCGGTGAACTGCGCCGAGTACCTCGCCTTCATCGCCGATGCCGGCTATGCCCGCCCGGAACTCTGGCTGGCCGACGGCTGGAATCTGGTCCATCAGGCCGGCTGGCGGGCGCCGCTGTACTGGCAGCGCGAGGACGGCCAGTGGCGGGAGATGACCCTGGGCGGCCTGCGCCCGCTGGACCTGCAGGCGCCGGTCTGCCACATCAGTTTCTTTGAAGCCGACGCCTATGCCCGCTGGGCCGGCGCCCGCCTGCCCAGCGAGGCGGAATGGGAAGTCGCCGCCCGCGACCTGCCGATCAGCGGCAATTTCCGCGAGAGCGACCATCTGCACCCGGTTGCCGCGCCACCGACCGCCGCCATGGCTCAGCTGTATGGCGACGTCTGGGAGTGGACCGCCAGCGCCTACCGCCCCTACCCCGGCTTCCGCCCGCTGCCGGGCAGCCTCGGCGAATACAACGGCAAGTTCATGTGCGGGCAGATGGTCCTGCGCGGCGGTTGCTGCGTCACCCCGCAGCCCCATATCCGCGCCAGCTACCGCAACTTCTTCTACCCGGCCATGCGCTGGCAATTCGCCGGGCTGCGCCTGGCCAAGGAGGCTTGAACGTGGCACTCGCCGTCCGCTTTCACGACCAGCGCCCGGAGGATGCCGAGCGCTCCCTGCGCGAGGAGGTGCTCGCCGGTTTTGCCGGGCAGCCCAAGGCGACCCCGCCGAAGCTTTTCTACGATCGCCGCGGCTCCGAGCTGTTCGAGCGGATCTGCCGGCAGCCCGAGTACTACCCGACGCGCACCGAGGAGCTGATTCTCGCCCGCGCCGCCCACGACATCGCCGACCTCGCCGGCCAGGGCGCCAGCCTGGTGGAGCTGGGCAGCGGCGCCAGCCGCAAGGTGCGCCTGCTGCTGGAGGCCATGCAGCCGGCCAGCTACCTGGGCATCGACCTTTCCGAGGACTTCCTGCGGGCCAGCACCCAGCGTCTGGCGAGCGACTACCCCGCGCTGGAGGTGCATGCCGCCTGCGCCGACTTCTCCCGGCCGCTGACCCTGCCGGACGGCTTCGACGGCGCCCATCCGCTGGCCTTCTTTCCCGGCTCCAGCATCGGCAACTTCGATCCGCCGCAGGCCCTGGCCCTGCTCGCCAATCTCCACGGGCTGCTGCCGGAAGGCGGCGGCCTGCTGATCGGCGTCGACCTGGTGAAGGAGCGGGAGGTGCTGGAAGCGGCCTACAACGACCGGGCCGGCGTCACCGCGGCGTTCAATCTGAACCTTCTGGAGCGCGTCCGCCGCGAGCTGGACAGCGACATCGAGCCGGACCGGTTCGTCCACCGGGCCTTCTTCAACGAGGCGGCGTCACGCATCGAGATGCACCTGCTCAGCCCGCGGGCACAGGAGGTCGCCATCGAGGGCGAGCGCTTCCGCTTCGCCGCCGGGGAAAGCCTGCACACCGAGAACTCCTACAAGTACAGCCTGGAGGGCTTTCGCGAACTGGCCGGGCGCGCCGGCTTCCGGCCCCTGACCCAGTGGACCGATCCGCAGGCGCTGTTCAGCGTGCATTACCTGCAGCGGACGCGCGCCGGGCTCACTCCGCCGGCGGCGTGCGGCGCTTGAGCGGCGCCAGGCCGTCCTGGCTGACCAGCCCCGAAGGCTTGCGCTTGGGTGCGGCCTTGGCGGCGGGCTTCTTGTCGCCCTTCTTGCCATCGATCTTTTTCTTCTTGGTCCCGGCCGCCTTGCCGGAGGCCTTGAGGTTCTTCGGCCCCTGGTAGCTGCCCTTCAGCTCCTGGATCACCCGCCGCTCGAAGCGCTGCTTGAGGTAGCGCTCGATGCTCGACATCAGGTTCCAGTCGTTGTGGCAGATCAGCGAGACCGCCAGGCCCTCGGCGCCGGCCCGCCCGGTGCGGCCGACGCGGTGCACGTACTCGTCGCCGGAACGCGGCATGTCGAAGTTGATCACCAGGTCCAGGCCTTCCACGTCCAGCCCGCGCGCCGCCACGTCGGTGGCCACCAGCACCTTGGTGCCGCCCTGCTTGAGCCGGTCGATGGCCAGCTTGCGGTCCTTCTGGTCCTTCTCGCCGTGCAGGACGAAGGCTTTCTGGCCGGCGGCGACCAGATGCCCGTAGAGACGGTCGGCCTGGACGCGGGTGTTGGTGAAGACGATCGCCTTGCGGTAGGTCTCGTTTTCCAGCAGCCAGTGCACCAGTTGTTCCTTGTGGGCCGGATCGTCCGCCGTGACGATCTGCTGGCGGGTGTTCTCGGAGAGATCGCTGACCGCATTGAGCATCAGGTGCTGCGGCTCGCGCAGCACCCGGGCGACCATCTCGCGCAGGCCGGAACCGCCGGTGGTGGCGGAGAACAGCAGGGTCTGCCGGCGGTTGGCGCACTCCTCGACCAGGCGCTGCATGTCCTCGGCGAACCCCATGTCGAGCATGCGGTCAGCCTCGTCGAGCACCAGCACCTCCACCTCCTTCAGATCCAGATGACCGGCGTTCAGATGCTCGATCAACCGCCCCGGCGTGGCGATCAGGATGTCCGGGACCTTGCGCAGCAGCGCCGCCTGCACCTTGAAGTCCTCGCCACCGGTGATCAGCCCGGACTTGACGAAGGTGAACTGGGCGAAGCGCTCGACTTCCTTGAGGGTCTGCTGCGCCAGCTCGCGGGTCGGCAGCAGGATCAGCGCGCGGATGCTCACCCGGGGCTGGGCGTCGCCGATCAGGCGGTTCAGCAGGGGCAGCACGAAGGCCGCGGTCTTGCCGCTGCCGGTCTGGGCGATCACCCGCAGGTCGCGCCCCTCAAGGGCCAGCGGAATCGCCGCCGCCTGCACCGGCGTGGGCTCGACGAAGTTCAGTTCGGCCAGAGCCTTGAGCAGACGTTCGTGCAGGGCGAATTGGGAAAACACGGGGCTACCTCGATCGGGACGGATGGAACGGCTGCATAGCCTAACGTGACTCGCCGCGGAACACCCGCCCGGACTGCGAAATGTTGCAGCGCTCCGGGCGGGCGACCGGGCGGCGCGGCGGCGCCCCGGAGCGCACCGCATGGGCCAGACCTTTCGCCCGCAGACGCTCGCCGCCGCCCGCCCGGCGGGGACTCAGGCCACCTGGGCCAGTTTCTCCTTGGCCCGGGCCAGGCCCTGCTGCAGAAAATCGCCGCCCATGTTCAGCCCTTCGGCGTGGATGAAGCTGACGTCGTGGATGCCGATGAAGCCCAGCGCCTGGCGCAGGTAGGGCTCCTGGTGATCCAGGGGGCTGCCGGAATAGATGCCGCCGCGGGCGGTCAGCACGAAGGCACGCTTGCCGGTCAGCAGGCCCTGCGGGCCGTTTTCGGTGTACTTGAAGGTCACCCCGGCGCGCAGCACGTGGTCGAGCCAGGCCTTCAGGGTGCTGGGAATGGCGAAGTTGTACATGGGCGCGGCCAGCACCAGCACGTCGGCGGCGAGCAGTTCCGCGGTCAGCCGCTCGGAACGCGCCAGTGCGGCCTGCTCGGCCTCGCTCTGCTGCCCGGCGGGCTTGGTCCAGCCGCCCAAGAGGTCGATATCCAGATGCGGCACCGGCTCGTTGGCCAGATCGCGCACGACGATCTCGTCGTCCGGGTGCGCCGCTTTCCAGTTGGCGAGGAACTCGACGGTGAGCTGACGGGAAACGGAACCTTCCTTGCGGGCGCTGCTTTCGATGACCAGGACACGGGACATGGGATTCTCCTTGGGTTGTGCGGGTCGATGGAGACAGGGTAGAAAGGAATCACTCGATGAAAAAGCGCAAAAATCCGCTCTGAATCATCGGTAAAATCGATACCTACTTCTGACACGACAGCCCCCTGTAGGAGCCAGCGCGCTGGCGATGCCTTTGACAGTCCCCTGATCGCCAACAATCTGGCTCCCACGGGATGACGAAAGCGCCGACAACCGGCAGAGGAAGTCCCCATCATGAAAGCTCCCCGCGTCACCCTGGACCAATGGCGAACCCTGCAGGCGGTGGTCGACCACGGCGGCTTCGCCCAGGCCGCCGAAATGCTGCACCGCTCGCAATCCTCGGTCAGCTACACGGTCGCGCGCATGCAGGAACTGCTGGGCGTGCCGCTCTTGCGCATCGAGGGGCGCAAGGCGGCGCTGACCGAGGCCGGCACCGTGCTGCTGCGCCGCTCCCGGCAACTGGTCAAGCAGGCCAGCCAGCTGGAGGATCTCGCCCACCACATGGAACAGGGCTGGGAAGCCGAAGTGCGCCTGGTGGTGGATGCCGCCTACCCCACCCTGCGGCTGGTCCGCGCGCTGACCGCCTTCATGCCGCAGAGCCGCGGCTGCCGCGTAAGGCTGCGCGAGGAAGTGCTCTCCGGCGTCGAGGAGGTGCTGCTGGAAGGCGGAGCCGACCTGGCGATCTCCGGCCTGAGCATCCCCGGCTATCTGGGCAGCCCGCTGAACGAGGTGGAATTCGTCGCCGTCGCCCATCCCGACCATCCGCTGCATCGCCTGCAGCGCACCCTCACCGCCATCGACCTGGAAAGCCAGATGCAGGTGGTGATCCGCGACACCGGCCGCCAGCAGCCACGCGACATCGGCTGGCTCGGCGCCGAGCAGCGCTGGACCGTGGGCAGCCTGGCCACCGCGGCGACCTTCGTCGGCAATGGCCTGGGCTTCGCCTGGCTGCCCTGCCACCTGATCGGCCGCGAACTGTCCGAAGGCCGGCTCAAGCCCCTGCCGCTGGAGGAAGGCGACACCCACCGGCCGCGCTTCCAGCTCTACGCCGACAAGGACAAACCCCTCGGCCCGGCCACGCAGATTCTCGTCGAGCTGATCAAGACGTTCGACCGCGTGCCGCTGGATGCGCCCTTCGCCGCTCCCCTGCCCAGTTCCTGAGGCTATCATCCGGACAGCCGGGAACGCCCGTCGGCGCACCGGCCCCGCAAGCCTCCATTGCAAAACCACGAGGAACGCTCGACATGCTGAAGAAACTCGCCCTTGCCGCCGGTACCCTGCTGTTCGCCGCCCACCTGCTGGCCGCGGAGAAACCCCACGTCCTGCTGGAGACCAGCCTCGGCGACATCGAACTCGAACTGGACGCCGAGAAGGCGCCGATCAGCGTGAAGAACTTCCTCGCCTATGTGGATTCGGGGTTCTACAACGGCACCGTCTTCCACCGGGTGATCCCCGGCTTCATGGTCCAGGGCGGAGGCTTCGACGCCGACATGAAGCAGAAGCCCACCCAGCCGCCGATCCAGAACGAGGCCGACAACGGCCTGCACAACGTGCGCGGCACCCTGGCCATGGCGCGCACCCAGGCGGTGAACTCGGCGAACAGCCAGTTCTTCATCAACCACAAGGACAACGCCTTCCTCGACCACGGCGCGCGCGACTTCGGCTATGCGGTGTTCGGCAAGGTGGTGCGCGGCATGGAGGTAGTCGACCAGATCGCCCAGGTGCCAACCGGCTCCCGGGGCATGCAGCAGAACGTGCCGCGCGAGCCGGTGCTGATCAAGTCGGCGAAGAAGCTCTGACCTTCTGCGCAACGCGCCGAACCGGGCGGAGCAACCTGCCCCGCCCTATCCCTGCCGGTAGGGCAACTGCCCCCGCGCCTCGTCCGCATAGGCCAGCACGCCGGCCCGCTCCTCCCGCAGAAAATCCGCCACCGCCTGGCGCAGCCCCGGATGCCGCAGGTAATGCCAGGAGCGGGTGATCACCGGCTCGAAACCGCGGATCAGCTTGTGCTCGCCCTGGGCGCCGGCATCGAAGCGACTGAACCCGTGGGCCAGGGCGTAGTCGATGCCCTGGTAGAAACAGGTCTCGAAATGCAGCCGGTCGAACTCGGCGAGACAACCCCAGTAGCGGCCATACAGGCTGTCGCCGCCGACCAGGCTGAAGGCCATCGCTACCGGACGGCTGCCCTGGCGGGCCAGCACCACGCGGATCGCCTCGGGCATGCGCTCGGCCAGCAGGCTGAAGAAGCGGCGCGTCAGATAGGGCGCCTGGCCGCGCACCCGGTAGGTGTTGGCATAGCAGGCATGGACGAAGTCCCACGCGGCCTCGTCGAGCTGGTGTCCCTCGCGCCAGTCGAACGCGATGCCCTGCCCCGCGACCTGCTCGCGCTCCTTGCGCAGCTGCTTGCGCTTGCGCGAGGCCAGCGCATCGAGAAAATCCTGGAAGTCCCGATAGCCGCGGTTGAACCAGTGGAACTGGCAGCCCAGCCGCTCCAGCCAGCCCTCCCGTCCGGCTACCAGGGCATCGGCCGCCGGATCGGTGAAGTTCAGGTGCAAACCGGACAACTCCTGCCCGCCCAGCCCGTCGCTCAAGGCATCGAGCAGCGTGCCGGCGGCCTCCGCGCTACCCAGCAGGCGCGCCCCGGAAACCGGGGTGAAGGGCACCGCGCCGAGCAGCTTGGGGTAGTAGTCGATCCCGGCCCGCTGGCAGGCGTCGGCCCAGGCCCAGTCGAACACGTATTCGCCGTAGGAATGGTGCTTCAGATAGGCCGGCAGCGCCGCCAGCAGCCGGCCCGCCTCGTCGCGGAACAGCCGGTGCGCCGGCTGCCAACCGCTGCGTCCGCCAACGCTGCCGCTGTCCTCCAGGGTCGACAGGAAGGCATGCCGCAGAAAGGGCTGAGGCCCCGGCAGCAGGGCGTCCCACTCGGCGGCGGGAAGGTCGGACAGTCGGGAGAGCGTGATGATCGGCATGCCCGCAGTCTGCCCCGCCGGCCGGACGAAAAAAAGCCCCGCCGAGGCGGGGCAATAAACACTACACCGGGTGAAACGAATGAATGTCCCCCGAAGCGGGTACGGCCCCGTACCCGCCCGGCCGACGCTTACAGCAGGGGCAGGCTGTAGGTGAGGTACAGGCGGTTGTCGTCGCGCTCGCGGAAGTCCCCGCGCGACGTCGCGTTACGCCAGCTGACGCCGACCCCCTTGAGGGGACCGCTCGGAACCGCATAGTCCACGCGGAAGTCGCGTTCCCACTCTTCCTGGTCGTGACCCTTGGCGTTGATGCCGTCGCCGCTGAAGTACAGCAGGCTGGTCGACAGGCCCGGTATGCCGATCGCCGCGAAGTTGTAGGAGTAGGAACCCACCCAGGTCTGCTCGCCGGCCCGGGCGAACTTCTCGTTGATCG
>Ga0209575_10000658_pt1 | contig 18547 bp, 16 predicted proteins | sample Medcelwee11metaG_FD_187172 | JGI IMG/M metagenome (GOLD analysis project Ga0209575, IMG submission 187172) | Freshwater pond sediment microbial communities from the University of Edinburgh, under environmental carbon perturbations - Medium... | ecosystem: Environmental > Aquatic > Freshwater >...
TTTAAATAATTTAATTACGAAATACGAATTTAATACGAAATACGAAAGTACGAAAATAAAATTAATAACAAAAGGATAAGTTTAATTTTTTTCGTAGTTCGCTCATTTCGTAGTTCGTAAAACAAAAAAATGAAAAAAATGCTTTTGGCGCTGTATGTTGGCGCGATGGTGATGGTGCCGAGAATAGCACTAGCTGATTGGTCAGCTGCAATGGATAGTAATGGAAATTTTAGTCTTGGTATTGGATCGGATGGTGCATTGAGCGGAGGAGGATTAAATGGTAATGCTTATGGTATGCCGAACGGTTCAATTTTTGGGATTATCCAAAATATTCTTTTTTGGCTTTTGGCAATTTTGGGAGCGGTAGCTATTATTGGTTTTATCATTGCTGGGATAATGTATCTCACGGCCGCGGGTGATGAAACACAAGCCGGTAAAGCGAAAAAGGCTATGATGTATTCCATTATCGGGGTGATCGTAGCGCTTAGTGGATTTGTAGTTTTCCAAGCCGCTCAATATATGCTTAGCGGAACTATATTTTAATTCTCTTTTTATGAAAAAATATAATATAAAAATAAAAAAAGTATTTTTCTTGAGTTTTATTGTAATTGTTTTTTGTTTACCGGTAGGGAAAGTTTTGGCCGCAACTGTTTGCTGGAACGATAAAGAAGAATGGAAAAAAGGTGAATGTGAGATGGGGGATTGTTCAGAGGGATCAGAACCAATTATAGGATCTCATTGTTATGAAAATACATTTCAAACAACTTGTTGTTATGATCCTAATTTTCCTCCTGCTGGTGAGAATGTACAAGGTAGGACAACTTGTGGTGATGGTGAAGATGGTACTGGTATATGCCAAGCTATAGGATTAAGTTGTGATCCACCAGGATCTATGGAAATTGTTGATGCAGGAGATTCCTGCAGTTTTTATCAAAAATGTTGTGAGGTTTATGTTCCCTCTCCTGCTCCTTCTACTACTTCACTATCTGGTCTAACTTCCAATCCAACAAATAATTCTTCTGGCGGAGGTACAAATGCAAATAATAATAGCGGTTCTTCTTCAAGTGGCACAGCCGCAATAACAGCTCTTCCTTCGCAGTGTGCAGTTGGTCAGAGTGATGGAGAAGCACAAGGGTTGTGTGATACTAGCGATGCAAGTAATGCAAAAGTTTTGGAACAATGTAAAGTTTTCTATCCTGGAACATCAGCTTGCTACACTATGAAATCTTATCTTAATGCGATGCAAAAAGATTGTCTTGAAGCAACGGCAACGGGTCAGGTTGTAGGAACTGATTGTATGGCTATTTCCAAGGGAGAAGTTTATGGTCGAGAAGCAAGTAAGTTTGCTAGTTATTTGGCTTCAAAGGTTCCTTCAGGAAATGATGGAAATGAGGGTGCTAATAATGGTGCTGGCGGACTAGATTTTGATACGATTGCACAGATGGGATTGCCGGATTCTCCGGGGGTCAAAAGTATTTTGGTAAATGTTGTGAAGTGGATGTTGGAAATCATTGGCCTTATCACTCTTATTGCGTTTATCATTTCCGGCGGTCAATACTTGATGTCAGCAGGCGATGACACGGCAATGCAAACGGCCAAAAAAAATATGACCTATTCGGTCATTGGGATAATTGTGGCGCTTTCCGGCTTCGTGATCATCCGCGCCATCGACACCGCCCTTCGCGCGGTTCCTGGTAAGATGTTTTAGGTTTTTAGAAAATTTGCAAAATTTAAGGGCAGAGGTCGGATGACTCACTGCCCTTAATTTATTTTGATTCCTCCTTTTTTTTGATAAAAAAAGTTGTTGGTTCGTTTGAATGGAAGGCGATATATTGACTGTCGCCTCCATTGTTATCTGGGATTACAAAACTGTTCTTGAACGTTTTATATTGCCAGTCGGATTCTTCCGTGGCAATTTTGAAGTTTTTTTCCTTTGGAGAGACTTCATACTCTCCAGGATATATAAGAATATTTTTCGCCCAATCATGATTATTGTGGAACATCACCTTAATTGTTCCATCAGGCAAAAAATTTGCCATATCCTCTTTCGTTTTTTTTAATTCTGCCGAATTTTTTTCAGCGGTTTTTTGATTGATCGCTCTGGCTTCGGCTTCGTTTTTAGCTTTTATCTGTTCTTTGTATTCCTCCAAGGAGATGCCTTTTTTCGTGACTTCAATTTTATCCAGTATTTCACTGGGTAATTTCTTGCCGGAGTTTGCAATTTGCCAATCGGCGACTTCAGTTAAAACTGAATTTAAATTCGCCTGGCGTTGTTTTTCCCGGAGTTCATCAATCGTCGCCAGTGTCCTGGCATTTTCTCCTGCTTCTTTTCCCGCTTTCAATTTTGCCACACCTTCTGAAATAAAAGGAAGGGTATTGATGTGTGGAAACATATCATATATCGCAGTCATTGAAAAAATAATAATAGTCACAACTGCGATTGTTCTGAATATCCACATAAAAGCCGTTGTCGAAATCATAGCGATAGCGAATATTATCATGATGATAATCGGAAGCCATAATCTTCCACCGCTGGTAAAATTGAAATACAATGGAGCGATAAGGAAGATCAATGTTTGGGCGAGCCAGATGTTGACGGCAATTTTTCGATAAGTTGCTGCTACTTTACTATCCCAAATGGTTTCGTTGGTTTCCGGTCCAATTGCTTGAAAAGCATCTATCACTTCCCCAGCTATTGCCGTTCGGAGATAGCGCCAAATCCCGAAAAGTCTGTAGGCGCTAAAAATCCAGATAAGGAAAGAAAGGTAAAACGAATGAGCGATTGGTGCTCCAAGAAATGATGGAGCAACACCAACTATTGTAAGGGTGAGTACGCTTATGAAAACCCAACGAATTTCTTCTGCTAGATTTTCGATTTCTGTCCGCGGAGTAGTTATAAATCTGGAAATAAAATTAAACATGGATTACCTCCTATATTTAGTTTAGAAAAAATTTTTTCCACCAAGGCCTATCCTCAAAAGCTTTTTTTCTGTCTTTTGCTGATTGTTCTATTCTTTTCGAAAAGTCATCAGCTTCTTGAAAAAAAACTTTTATTTTTCCCCAAGCCTCAATTGCCCATTTCTGAACAACGGCAATCTTAGCTTTTGTTTCGGCATCAGTGCCGATGTGGATAATATTATCCTTTATCATCTTCACTTTTGCAATGTCGTCCGGATACTCATTGATCCGATGGATAAATCCATGGATTATTTTTTCCCCTGGCAACTTGCCATTTTTTGGATCTGGATTGCCAAGTGCAACTGCAATGACAAAATTGTCAGCAATCTGCTTTTCTTTTTCCGAGTTTGCTCTCAATTCTTCGATAGCTCTAATAAGCAGGTTTCTTTCAATTAATGTCAAATTGCAACGTCCTAAGATATAACCATAAACAGATTGATCCTTAAGTCCTTTGCCAGTGGCAAGAGCTTTGATAAAGTCTACTCCCGCATCGACACCCTTATCTTTTATTATTCCTTTTAATGCATCAGCAAGACCAACCGCCACTGCGCTTCCTATTAGAACCTTGAAAGCACCTTTGAGATTTTCATAAACATTTCTGATTATAGCCATTTTTCATTCTCCTTGTGATTGTAGTATTAAATTTTCAAGGAACCGACCATTCGGCGCCTTTGTTTTTTTGCCGAGTTAGTAAGTTATCGCAAATTGTAGCGAGATTGCTTCGGTCGCTACGCTTCCTCGCAATGACAGACTAACATAAAATACTAGCACAAAACTGGAAAAAAGTCAAATTTAGTTTGGCAGTATGTATTTTATAAAATACAATAATGGTATAAATTGATTATTATAATATACACTATGGCAAATAAGCTTTAAATAAAGGAATAAAAATTTTGCATAAAATTAGCGTAAGTACTAAAAAATTAGGTACTTACTGGATTAAATTGACTAAATTTGACATAATTCGACTTGTGCTGTATAATAGTTCATAGTTAAGTATGAACTATGAACTTATGCCAGAGAAAACATCCGAAAAAATAATTAGCTATATTAAAGAACGAGGTCAGGCTAGCGCCAATGAGCTGGTTGATTTTTTGGCAATTAGTGAACGAGCAGTCTTCAAACAATTGGTTAATCTAATTGCAGAAGAAAAGCTCACTAAGATTGGAAAGCCACCGAAAGTTTTCTATCTTATAAAAGAAGTTATTTTAAAAGAAGAAAAGAGCGTGATATTTTCCCAGTCAGCCAGGAAAATTATTGAAGAGAATTTTTTGACGATCACTCCTTCAGGAGAAAAGAGAGTTGGTGTTTCGGGCTTTGTCTTTTGGTGTGAAAGAATTAAACAATCACCTGAAAAAATGGCCCAAATGTATGAAAAAGTCATTGCCAAATATGCGCCACTAAAAAAGGACGGATATATAGATGGAATGATAAAAATAAAATCAACTTTTCCGCAAGTATATTTGGATGATATTTTTTATCTTGATTTTTATAGCATCGAAATTTTTGGCAAAACTAAATTGGGTCAGCTACTTTTGTATGCCAAACAGAGTCAAAATAAAAAGCTTATGAAGGAAATATTTATTGATATTGAACCGAAAATACGCAATTTAATTGAAAAATATGCGATAGACGGAATTGGTTTTATCCCGCCAACTGTCAAAAGAAAAGTGCAATTCATGAAAGAATTAGAGAAAGCACTTCATCCAAATATTAGAAAAATTTCAATAGTAAAAACCGCAACTGAAATTGCTGTTCCTCAAAAAACACTCAGTAGGCTTGAGGATCGTATTGAAAATGCCAAAAGAACAATTATTGTTGATGATTTCAGTCAATATGAAAATATTCTTCTTATTGATGATGCTGTTGGCTCCGGGGCTACATTAAATGAAACGGCTGCTCAGATTAGAAAGAGAAAGCTTTGTCGAGGAAAAATAATTGGATTGGCAATTACAGGAAGTGTTAAGGGTTTTGATGTGATTAGTGAAATTTGACATAAAAAACATCAAATGGTAGTATTGATTTAGTTGAGATCGGTTTATGAAGTTCGCCCAAAGCGGACTTTCTTTATTAATAAGCAACTAACTATAAAAAATATGGCAAAGAAAAAGATGAAAAAAGAGGAAGAAAATGGAACACAAGGACGAACTGGTGATTTTGGACCGGCTATTTCGGCATTGTGTGAGGAAAAAGGAATTTCCAAAGAAAAAGTCGTGGAAACAATTGAAGCGGCCTTGGCGGCGGCTTACAAAAAAGATTATGGCAAGCGTGGACAAAATATCCGCTCTGAATTTGATGAACTTACAGGGGGAGCAAAATTCTTTCTTGTTAAAGAAGTGGTAGATGAAACAACGCGTGAATTTCCAATTGAAGAGGAAGAAGTTGAAGACGACAAAAAGAAAGAGAAAAAAGGAAAAGATGAACCAGTTTTCGCTAAGGCTTCGGCGGATGATGAAGAAAGATTGCCAAGATATAATATGGAAAGAGATTTGACTTTGGCAGAAGGGAAGAAAATAAAAAAAGACGCAAAGGTGGGAGATATAATCGAAGCGGAATTAGAACAGCAGAGTGACTATGGCCGAGTAGCGGCACAAACTGCCAAGCAAGTAATTATTCAGCGAATTCGCGAAGCAGAAAGGGATTCAATGTTTGAAGAATATAAAAATAAGGAAGGAGAAATTATTAGTGGTGTGGTGCAAAGAGTGGAGGGACGCAATGTGTTTGTTGATCTTGGAAAATCAATCGGAGTACTTTTTCCTAATGAACAAATTGAAAGAGAAAATTATCGCTTGGGACAAAGAGTGAAAGTATATTTGCAAAAGGTGGATATTGGGACAAAAGGTCCTGGGATAACTTTGAGTCGAACTAATCCTGAAATGGTGAAAAAAATGTTTGAGTTGGAAGTGCCGGAAATTTTTGCGGGTACAGTGGAGATAAAATCCATTGCCAGAGAAGCGGGAGAGCGAACAAAAATTGCGGTCGCTTCCACTGAAGATGGCATTGATCCGATCGGTTCTTGTGTTGGACAAAAAGGCACAAGAGTGCAAGCAGTGATTGATGAGTTGGGTGGAGAAAAAATTGACATCGTGCTTTGGAACCAAGACACGGCAAAATTTATCTCAGCCTCTCTTTCTCCAGCTAAGGTTTTGAAAGTGGATATTGATGAAGAAAAGAAAGAAGCGGTAGTCTCAGTTTTGGAAGATCAATTGTCTCTGGCTATTGGCAAGCGTGGACAAAATGTTCGCTTGGCTGCGAAGCTCACGGGCTGGAAGATTGACATCAAGGGCATTGCAGTGCAAAATGAAACACCTGCCCGCGATGCTACGCATAGCGTTGCAGGCGGGGAAGAAAAATCCAGTGACACAGAAGTAGAAGAAGAAAAAATAGAGGATAAAAAATAATGTATTTGAAATTGCTGAAGAATTAAATTTTTCCGAAATTAAACTCGAATTCAGAATTTTATAACCAAAAATTTCCCTCAATCAACGGCTACTAATGGAAATTTTTAGATAAAATTAGAATTCTCAGACAATGATTTCGCAAAAATCTTAATTCTTCAGCGACTTAATAATTAATTTTTAAAACTATGACGACACTATTCATTTTGGGAGGAGCAGTAGCCGCTATCATTTATGGAGTGATACTAATTGAAAAAGTTTTACGTTTGCCAAGTGGCAATGAAAAAATGCAAGAAATTGCCAAAGCTATTCAAGAAGGAGCAAAAGCTTATTTGAATCGTCAATATAAAACAGTGGCAGTTGTGGCAGTTGTATTATTTGCTGTTATAGGACTAATTCCAAGTTTAGGTTGGCTAACAGCAATCGCTTTTATTATTGGTGCAATTCTTTCAGCTTTAACAGGGTATATCGGAATGAATGTTTCTGTGCGAGCGAATGTGAGAACAGCCGAGGCGGCTCGAGGCGGAATGCAAAAAGCTTTGACAGTAGCTTTTCAAGGGGGAAGCATCACAGGAATGCTAGTGGTTGGTTTGGCACTACTTGGAACTTCCGGATTTTATTTTATAACTAAAGATATTCATGCTCTGATCGGGTTTGGTTTTGGTGGATCATTAATTTCAATTTTTGCACGACTAGGTGGAGGAATTTTCACAAAAGCAGCGGATGTTGGAGCTGATCTTGTGGGAAAAGTTGAAGCAGGAATTCCAGAAGACGACCCAAGAAACCCAGCTGTGATTGCAGACAATGTTGGAGACAATGTTGGAGATTGCGCCGGAATGGCAGCGGATCTTTTTGAAACTTACGCTGTGACTTCTATTGCCACTATGATATTAGGATCTCTTCTTTTTGAAAATTTCTCTAACGCAATTATTTTTCCTTTAATGTTGGGTTCTGTTTCTATCATCACTTCAATCATTGGAACTTTTTTTGTGAAACTTGATAAGAGTCAAAATATTATGGGTGCGCTTTACAAGGGATTGATTGTTTCCGGAGTTTTGGCTGCGATTGCTTTTTATCCAATCACAGATTTTTTCATGGTAGATAATGGAAAATATTCTACCTTGAGTCTTTATCTAACTTCGCTTATCGGACTTATTGTAACAGCTGCCATGGTAGTTATTACGGAATATTATACTTCAACAAAATATAAACCAGTAAAAGATATCGCGGAGGCCTCAAAGACTGGGCACGGAACAAATGTGATTGCCGGATTAGCTGTTTCAATGAAATCAACAGCCCTTCCAGTGATTGTGATTGTGGTTGCTATAATGTCAGCTTACTCACTCGCTGGAATTTATGGTGTTTCGATTGCAGCCATGGCTATGCTTTCTATGGCAGGAATAATTGTGGCGATTGATTCGTATGGTCCAATTACCGACAACGCTGGAGGTATTGCAGAAATGGCTCAGATGGGAGAAGATGTTAGAAATATTACTGATCCATTGGACGCCGTTGGCAACACTACAAAGGCAGTGACAAAAGGATATGCTATCGGATCAGCTGCTTTGGCTGCGTTAGTTCTATTTGCTGACTTTACTCATAGCATTCCAGAATCTGTTCAATTTATGATTAATGATCCGAGAGTTTTAGCTGGTCTTTTCATTGGTGGACTTTTGCCATATTATTTTGGAGCGCTTTGTATGCAAGCAGTGGGTAGAGCGGCTGGAGCAGTGGTAGAAGATGTTCGAAAACAATTCAAAGAAAAACCAGGCATTATGGATGGAACAGAAAAACCTGACTATGGTAGCACAGTAGATATCGTGACTAAAGCTGCAATTCGCGAAATGATAGTACCGGCCCTTATCCCAGTGGTTGCTCCAATTTTAATCGGTTTTGTTTTGGGAGTGGAAGCGCTGGGAGGACTTTTAGTTGGATCAATTATAACAGGAATTTTTGTGGCAATTTCCATGACGAGTGGAGGTGGAGCTTGGGATAATGCGAAAAAATATATTGAAACTGGACACTTCGGAGGCAAGGGCAGTTTTGCTCATCAAGCTGCGGTGACAGGCGATACTGTTGGAGATCCATATAAAGACACAGCTGGACCAGCGATTAACCCTATGATAAAAATTCTTAATATCGTAGCATTATTGATTGTTGGTTTATTGATATAAAAAATAATTTAATAGCATGATAAAAAAATTACCTAAGTCGCAAATTGAATTTGAGGTATCTATTCCTTGCGCAGAATGGGAAAAATATTTGGATGTAGTTGCTAAAGAGGCATCAGAAGAATTTAATATTGCCGGATTTCGTCCTGGCAAAGCGCCAAGAAAAATGGTTGAAGAAAAAGTTGGCAAGGGAGTGATCCTAAATGGCGCAGCTGAAAAAGCTGTGCAAAAAAGTTATGCTGATTTTATCGTCAAGGAAAAAATAGAAGCTATCGGCAGTCCAAAGGTGGAAGTTTTGAAAATCGAAGAAGGCAAAGATTTGGAATATAAAGCGGTTGTAGCGGTAATGCCAGAAATCAAAATAGAAGAAAAGTATGTCAAAGGGATAAAAGAAATTAACAAAGAGTACAAAGAGAAAAAACCAGAAGTGGATGAAAAAGAACTGGATTTGGAATTAGAAAAACTAGCTAACAGTCGAGTAAAGTTAGTGACAGTTCAACGCGAGGCGCAAAAAAATGACAACGTAGAAATTGATTTCGAAGTGAAAGTGGGAGGCGTGCCAATTGAAAATGGATCAAGTAAAAAACATCCACTCATCATTGGTCGAGGAGTTTTCATTCCTGGATTTGAAGAACAAGTTATTGGTATGAAAGAGGGTGAAGAAAAAGAATTTGAATTAAATTTTCCTGCAGATTATCATAAAAAAGATTTGGCGGGGAAACTAGCAAGTTTAAAAGTGAAAGTAAATCTAGTGCAGGATCGACAAACTCCCGAAATCAACGATGAATTTGCAGTGTCACTGGGTAAGTTTGAAAACCTAGAAGCACTCAAAAAAAATATGCGAGAAGGAATGGAGCACGAAAATGCGCATAAAATGAAAGATGAAAAAAGAGTAAAATATATTGAAGAGATAATAAAAAATTCCGAAGTAGAACTACCTGAAATTTTGGTCCATCAAGAATCTCATCGAATGTTGCAAGAATTTGAATACCAACTCACACCGATGGGAATGGATATTGATCAATATTTGGCGCAAATCAAAAAAGACAAAGAAGAATTGATTGCCGATTGGGAACCACAAGCCGAAAAAAGAGTCATTAGCGCGATGGCGCTCAAGGAATTGGCAAAAATGGAAAGCTTGGAAGCGACCTCTGAAGAGGTTGAAGCGGAAATGAATAAGACTTTGCAATATTATAAAAATGTCAAAGATATGGAGAAGAATATCGATATGGAAGGATTGTATACTTATAGCAAGGGAGTTTTGGAAAATGAAAAGGTGTTTGAATATCTTGAGAACTTATAATTTTTAATTTTTGAATTTTTAATTTTGTAAATAAATCTAAATTCTTAATGTTTAAAAATTTAAGCATTAAAAATTATTTAAAAATTACAAAATTATAAAATTGAAAATTCTGTGAATAACCAATATCTAATTCCAACTGTCATCGAAAAAACTAGCTATGGCGAGCGAGCGTATGATATTTATTCTCGGCTTCTTCGCGACCGCATTATTTTTTTGGGTGGACCAATTGATGATATATCAGCTAACTCAATCATTGCCCAGCTTTTGTTTTTGACTTCACAAAATTCCAAGGAAGATATTAAACTCTATATCAATTCTCCTGGAGGGCAAGTCACTTCGGCTTTGGCAATTTATGACACTATGCAACATGTGAAACCAAATGTTTCCACTATTTGCGTGGGAATGGCAGCTTCAGCGGCAGCTTTGCTTCTCCTGGCTGGAGAAAAAGGCAAGCGAATGATTTTGCCAAACGGTGAAGTGATGATTCATCAAGTGATGGGTGGCGCGCAAGGACAAGCTACAGACATCGATATTCACGCTAAACATATTCTGAGCATCAAAAAAAGACTCAATGAAATTATGGCCAAACATACCGGACAAAAATTGGAAAAAGTCGAACGTGACGCCGAACGTGACTATTTCATGAGTGCCGAAGAAGCCAAAAAGTATGGAATTGTGGATAAGATTATAAAATAGCTTCTAGCTGTTAGCTTCTAGCTTTTAGAAAATGTAAAAAACTCGAGGATTGACCTCGAGTTTTTTTGGGAAAAAATTTTATATTTACCAATAAGCCTCTTCATTTTCATTGGGCTTTGCTCCGTTCCAAGCTAATTCAAAAAGAAGAGCTAGGTTTTGAGAAATTTCATTGCTCTCAATTATGATTCCTAATTCTTCTTTGAAAGACATCAAAGCAATTTTGTTGCCATAGATATTAAGTTCCATCGTGAAAGGAAATTTTTCTTGTGGGACAAAACGATAGGTGCGCAAATCTTTTTGGGCTGTTTCTAATTCTTTTTTGAGTTCAGGTGTTTCCGGTGCCAAAACGCGCACATTGATCGAAGCTTTTTTTCGTCTAGTTTTATATTCATCGGCAAATTCTTTGCCAAGTTTGTCAAAAATATTTTCCGAAACGAAAGCTAATAGTTCTCCACTGTAATTCAAGGTATCGCGATAAACTTCCTTGATTCCTTCCAATCCTTCATAGTAACGAATAACTGGTTTTGTTCCTGTAGTATTAACTAAGGATTTAAGCGCGGGCATTAAATTCTCTAATTTTTCTCTTTTCTCTTCCAATATTTTTTCCAAATTTTCTGGATCTTGTGCTATAAAAAGCCTCTTTGAACCTTTTTTCGTTTTGGCTACTAGTTGTTTTTTTTCTAGTTCGACTAAAATGTCATAAATAGTGGTTCTTTTTATGGCAGTTTTCTTAGAAAGCGGGATAACGCTTGATTGCCCTAACTCCAAGAGTGCCAAATAGGTCTTGGCTTGGTTGATATTGAGTCCAAATTGGGTGAGTTGTTCAGAAAGGTTCATAATAGTAGCTTAAATAGACTTAATGTCGAAACTAATTGACGACAAGTTAAGTATAGCAAAAACCGCTTAAAATGTCAAGAATATGATATTTTAGTGGCAGATTAAGGCAAGATAAGTCGAGTGTAATTGACATTTTGGAAAAATTCTGATATACTGCGCAGTTATGATGAGATAAATAAATTCATAACAAGTTTTTTAAAAATTAAAAAATCGCAAAGGCCCGGATTCGCAATTAGGCGGATTGGTCGGGAGATACACTGGCAGAAAAAAATCTAGATTCTTGTTTGAGGCGCTAATCAATGCCGAAAGAATCCTGGGCATCATGGTGCCTGCAATTCTTCTAAAGGAGGATGGTTATGTCTAAATATGTTGTTTTAATCGGAAAATACAAGTCTTTTGCAGAGGGATTTGTTGCTCTCTGTAATTTTGGAAGTGTTGTAGATTCGATTGACTCGGGTCTTAATAGGGCAAATCTTTCAAATATCTATTATGCAATGGATGTTAAAGAAGAATGGGTTGCTATTTTAGCTCTCACACAAAATGTTTTGAGCGATCGTTGTAGCAGTGACGGTCGTTTCAATATTGAACACCATGGATTTAAACCCGTGGAGATTGAAATAAATAAAAATCGGGTTTCTTATGAGACCCGGAAAGAAAGGCGTTTTGGCTGGGAATTTATCCCAGATGGAGGACTGTGGAAGTTTTTTTTCTCCACAGATTCATGTGGTGGCTCCTCAATTAAAACAGCTAAGGATCTTAGCTGGGAAGTTATAGAGTGTCCTGAGGATGATTAAATCTCAGGCATTTAATAATAAAAGGCGGAAGACATTGTGAATCATACAAACTTCCGCCCTTATTCCGAATCCATAAGACTGGCTTGTGGGTTTGGAAATAAGGAGAAATAAAAAAGGAGGGTTAAAAAATGATAGAATTTGAGGAATTTAAAAAAACTATAGGCGAGGAAGTAAAAAAAAGAAGACAGGCTCTTGGGTTGACGCAAAGAGAACTCGCAGAGAGAATCGGGATTTCGCAGACTATGGGTACTGCAATGGAAACCACTAATCCTCCAATAGTACTTAATAACATATGGAGGTTATGTGAAGCTTTAGGGTGTGACCCTATAGAATTTATGAATTCAATTATCGGGAAACATCTTCTGACTTCCGCTCCGGAAGAAAGATTGGAGGAAAAAATGGAAAAGGCTATCACTAAAGCCTTAAGCAAAAAAGGGACATCGAGAGATGTTACTGTTATAATTTTAAAAGTTGAGGGGAGGTGAAAAAATAAAAATAATTTCTAGGGCAGTCCAATGTGGCTGCCTTTTTTTATTTCTTAAAGTTTGGTAGAATAGGCTTATGAAAAATAATCAAAATATTGCATATGTTTGAAGGAATATCAAGCTATCAAGAAGGTCAAAAAAAAGAGCCTGAGATTGTGTTGGATGAAACAATACTGAGTCCAGCTGAAAAAAAGATGGCAGTTAATGCTTTGAGCAATTTATTGCCGGCTGAATTCAAGGAAGTTGAATTCGAGAAAACATTATCCTTAAAAGAAGGTTTTTTTGCGGTGGCTTCAATTTTAGATGAAGAAAGTTTTTCAAAAGACTTAATCAATAGGGGGGTGGTTTTTGAAAATACAAGACTAAAAAGAAGAGATGTTTCGACAGGTAAGGATGATTTCAGAAAAATAAAAAGTTTTTTGATTCAAGAAATGTTTGATAATAATTTACCTTTGGCAATTGATTTTTTTGGAAAGTATCTATTAGATTTACCAGAAAGAAGAAAATGGGAATGGATTGAGCGAGGAATGTGGGTTTATGATATGGACAAAAACGACAGCGCTAGATATGCGGAGGAAGATGCATATAGGGAAACAGTAAGTAAATATACTTTTTCGAAAAAAAATATGCAACTTCGAGAAAAAACAAAAAAAGAAATTTCGGCTAATTTGGAAAAGCACAATAATTATTCGAATGATCTGGAAAATGAATTTTCATTTATGGAAAATGATTACCATTATAAAAGATTAGCGAATGAATATGAAAATAATAAAAATAACCCCTATGATTTTCTTGAAAGAAGCGCTGAAATTTACAAATTAACAACTGATATTGTATTGAAAAACTTTATTAAATATGGGACTGAAAATGAAATAAATGTTTTATTACAATATGTAAGTAGTGATAATTTTTCGAAATATCATTTGGGTATAATCTCTAAATTTTTTATTGACAAGAATAGAAAAATTTTTTCTGAAAAAATACTTAATGAAATCGAAAGTACTGGAAATAATTTTGAAAAAATAAAGAGAATGATAATGTTATTAGCTGGCATAATTAGCACGGAGGAGACTAGGAATAAACTTGAAGAAAAATTAAATAATAAGAGTGAAAAATCAGAAAACTTTAAATTAGCTTATAATTTGATAACCCCTATTAGTGATAAGGTTGCTATTACTAATCTCCAAGAATTTTATCAAACTAAAATTAAATTTGAAGATTATAAAATTAATGAGCAGATGAATGAAAAAGAAGTGGCATTGCTAAAAAAATTGGTTGATAAAGACGACACGATTTTGGAAATGGGTTGTGGGACGGGAAGATTGACTGTTGAAATGGCAAAGTCTGGATATGATATTAGTGGTTATGATTATACTGAGCGCCACGCGCAAATTACCAAAGAAAAATTAGCAGAAAATAAAATTGAAGCGAAAGTTTTTCAGGGTGATTGGCATAGTAATGCCTTGGCGGATGAAAGTTTCGATGCAGTATATTCTTTGGGAAGAAATATCCTGCATGACTATTCCGTAATTTCTCAAGTTCAACTTTTCAGAGAAGCGGCGCGGATTTTGAAAGATGGTGGAAAATTTATTTTCGATATTCCTAATCGAGAAAAAGGAGGATACAAGGAATTGGTCGAGGGATATGCCAGCGAAATGAAAAAACGCGGAATTGACAATTTTCGCTACGGTGCAATTTATGACAGTCCGGATGGAATAAATTTTGCTACGCGATATGCTTATTCACCGGAAGATATATCTCAATTAGCGCAGATATCTGGTTTTGAAATTAGTGAAGTCAGAAAGGAGAAACTGGAAACTGGAAAAGATGATGAGAATTTATATTATGTGCTGACAAAGAAAAGCAAAAATTAATACAAAAAACTCGAGGATTGGCCTCGAGTTTTTTGATTAAGATAGATTAATTTTTCTATTTCAAAAATTCCAACAAACTTTCTCCTGTCATTGCGGCGGGTTTTTCGATTTTCATGATGTCGAGGATTGTTGGGGCGACGTCGCTTAGAATACCGGAAATTTCGGGGTGAAGTTTTTCTTTAGGAGTAGTGCGAAAATTATCGGGGGTGATATACCACAGTGGTACTGGGTTGGCACTGTGTTCGGTATCTTTTTCGCCAGTGTGAATATCAAGCATTTCTTCTACATTACCATGATCAGCTGTGATGAGAATCTGGCCTCCTTTAGAAATGACAGCTTTGATTATTTTTTCTAAACATTTATCAATTGTTGCGACTGCTTTTTCTGCAGCTTTTTCGTTGCCGGTGTGTCCGACGATATCGGCGTTGGCAAAATTCAAAAGGATGAAATCATATTTATCTCGTTCAATATTTTGCAAAACTTTTTCGGTTATTTCCGAAGCACTCATTTCAGGCGCTTTGTCAAAACTAGAAACATCTTTGGAAGGAACGATGATATGATCTTCTTTGAAAAATGGTTCTTCATTGCCACCATTGAAAAAATAGGTGACGTGAGCAAATTTTTCTGTTTCCGCAATACGAAGTTGTGCAAGTTTTTTTTCACCCAAAACTTTTCCTAGACACATATCTATTTTTATGGGTGGGAAAGCTACCGCTACGGGTAAACTTTCTTCGTATTGTGTCATAGTTGTAAAAAATAATTTTTTGAATTTAAAAACTGTAAATTTAGAAAAACCTGGTAAAACAAAGGCCTTAGTGATTTGCCGAGCCCGATCTTCGCGGTAGTTGAAAAAAATTATCGAATCCCCATCTTCTATTGGTCCTATCGGTTTGCCATTTTCCACAACAACAGCTGGTTCAATATATTCATCATAAATTTCTTTTTTGTAGGAAGTAGATAGATATTTTTCGATGTTTTCAATTTTTTCTCCTTCGCTTTGCACCATCGCTTTATAGGCTTTTTCCACTCGATCCCAATTATTGTTTCTATCCATAGCGAAATATCTTCCTGAGACAGTGGCGATTTTTCCCACGCCATATTTTTCCATTTTTTGTTGGAGCTCTCGAATTGTTTCAATTCCGGAATTAGGGGCGCTATCTCGTCCATCAGTGAAAACATGCAAAAAAAGTTTTTCAATTTTTTGATCATGCATCATTTCCAAGAGAGCATAAATATGATCTAGTGTAGAATGAACTGAGCCACGACCAAGCAGTCCCATAAGATGAATAGCGGATTTATTTTTCCTTGATTTTTCAATGGCCTCCAAGAGAGCGGGATTTTTGAAAAATTCCCCATCATTAATTGACATAGTGATGCGAGGCATGTTTTGATAGATTACTTTCCCTGCACCCAATGTCATATGTCCAACTTCGGAATTACCTGGTTCTCCCCATGGCAAGCCAACTGAAATTCCAGAAGCTTGAAGGGCAATTTTGGGATAGTACTCGTCTAATTTTTTGAAAGTTGGAAGATTAGTATTGGAAATGGCATTACCACGGTTTTCTTCACCTATTCCCCAGCCATCAAGGATGATAAGTATGGCAGGTTTTGGTCTTGAATTATCATTTTTTTTATTTGGCATAAATATTTTTTTTATCTTTATTTATATGACTTAATAATAATAGCACCTGTCGAGGTCTTTGACAAAAAAGCTTCTTTCAAGTAAGATTTATCTGTAGCAATACATTTTTAATTTGTTTTAATTATCTAGTTTCTCTTGATAAAAGAAGCATAAATATGGCATTTTTAGGTAATATTTTGAAAAAACCGTATGATTTATCAATTGAATAGAGAAAAAAAATATGGAATTAGGTCTAACAGTTCTTATTGTTGGTGTTTTGAGTTTGGCAATTGGCTCAATTGCGGGCTACTATGCTAGGCAAACTATTGCGAAAAAGCAACTTCACACAGCTGAGGGAAAGGCAAGTAATCTTCTAGAAGAAGCAGAAAAAAAATCTCAAGAAATTGTGCTTGAAGCAAAAAACAAAGCCGTTAACATTCTTGAGGAAGCTAAAAAAAAGGAGCAAGAAAGAGAGAATCAAATAATTCGCTCTGAAGAAAGACTGGAAAAAAGAGAAGGAGTCCTCGACACAAAAATGGAGGAAATTGAACGTGGGCGAGTAATGCTCGAAAAAAAGGCTGAAGAGATTAGGCAAATTCGAAAAGAAGTAGATGAAGTGAAAAAACAAGAACTAAAAAGATTGGAAAAAATAGCGGAACTTCCAAAGGAACAAGCCAAAAAGATTCTGCTTCAACTTACCGAAGAAGAAAATCGAGAATATTTTGGCAAAAAACTCAAGGATATGGAAGCGAATGGCCGAGAAGAATTGGACAAAAAAGCCAAGGACATTATGACTCAAGCTATTCAAAGATATGCCGGTTCGCACTCAGCAGAAGCCACAACTTCCACCGTGAGCATTCCATCTGATGAGGTAAAGGGTAGAATTATCGGTCGAGAAGGGCGAAATATCAAAGCTTTAGAAAGATTAACGGGTATTGAAATTATCGTAGATGATACACCAGAGGCGATTGTTATCTCAGGCTTTGATCCAATCAGAAGAGAAATTGCCAAAATTGCGCTGGATAAATTGATTGGCGATGGTCGAATCCATCCAACAAAAATTGAAGATGCGGTTGAGTTTGCCAAAAATGAAGTGAATAATAAAATCAAAGAAGCTGGAGAAGCAGCTGTTTATGATGTGGGCGTAGTTGGTCTTGATCCAAAACTGGTTCATATCATTGGACGTTTGCGTTATCGAACTAGCTTTGGACAAAACGCCATGCTTCATTCAATTGAAGTGGCGCATCTTTCTGGCGCCTTGGCTTCTGAACTTGGAGCGGATGCGACCCTAGCTAAGAAAGCGGGACTTTTGCATGATATTGGAAAGGCAGTGGATCATGAAGTTCAAGGTACACATGTTGAAATCGGAATAAAGATTTTAGAAAAATTTCATGTGGGTAAAGATGTTATCGACGCGATGAAATCTCATCATGAAGATTATCCATTTGAAACTCCAGAATCGATGATTATCGCAGCGGCTGATGCGATTTCCGCTAGTCGTCCGGGAGCCAGAAAAGATTCCTTGGAAAATTATCTGAAACGCTTGGAGGAATTGGAAGCAGTGGCAACTTCATTTCCAGAAGTGGAAAAAACTTATGCTATTCAAGCTGGTCGGGAAATTCGAGTTTTCGTCAAGCCGGATAAGATTGATGATTTAGGTGCAATCAAATTGTCGCGCGCGATTGCAGACAAGATTGAAAAAGAATTGAAATATCCAGGAGAAATAAAAGTAAATGTTATTCGCGAATTGCGAGTGACGGAATTTGCTAGATAAAAAAAGCAGAATTAATTTAAATTTAAAACTAGAATAGGAGGTGGATTATGGCAAATAATATGAACAAAGACGCACTTATATCTGCAATTTCAGAAAAGACTGAATTGTCTAAGAAAGATATTGCAACAGTATTGGAAACTTTTGAAGAAGTAGTGACTAAGGCGCTTAGAAATGATGAAAAAGTGACACTCACAGGCTTTGGAACTTTTCGAGTTTCGAAACGGGCCGAGAGAGCTGGTATCAATCCTCAAACAAAAGCTAAGATTCAAATTCCTGCAATGTCTATTCCAAAGTTTACAGCTGGAAAGGCATTGAAAGAAGCGATAAAATAGGACTCGCCCTATGGAATAAATTTTGTTTACAAAATTATTCCGCTAGGGCGGAATATTTCATAGGGTAAAGGAGATAGTAGCGAAATCCCGTTTAAGGCGGGATTTTGCTATGAAATCTTAGCTAACTAGTTGACTAAGATTTCATTTGCGGGTAAGATAGTAATATTGGTTTTTTGAAAAGTAATAAAGTTATCGGAGTGTCGTATACCGGTAGTACGTATGGTTTGGGACCATATTGACTGGGTTCGATTCCCAGCACTCCGACTAAAGAGTTGAAAGTCTATAAAGTCGATAAAGTCTATAA
>Ga0209575_10000659_pt1 | contig 18531 bp, 18 predicted proteins | sample Medcelwee11metaG_FD_187172 | JGI IMG/M metagenome (GOLD analysis project Ga0209575, IMG submission 187172) | Freshwater pond sediment microbial communities from the University of Edinburgh, under environmental carbon perturbations - Medium... | ecosystem: Environmental > Aquatic > Freshwater >...
CTGATAAGTATGCTGGTTATGAATCTGTGAAGTTGGTCGAATATCCAAAAGAACAGGCAGGCAATTTCCGGTTTCCGCGCCACGGGAGGGAGTGATTCTGATAATTCTTGGTATGGTGATGGGAGGATTTACAAATGGGCAGTGTTCCCGGCTCGTTTGTAGGTTCGTATTGATTCTCTTCAATCGTTGTCCATATTGCGTCTTGATGTTCTTTGACCATCCTAAAAAATTGCCGATGCATCAACGCATCACTCCCTCCCTCCCCAGGCGCGGACGGTCATTTTTCCTATGGAAAAACGCCCTACGGCGGTAGCCCGCAGGGCCCGACCCCACCGCCGACCCGCGCCACGGGAGGGAGTGATGCTCAAGCGAGGTTTATTGGGACGATGACGAGGAAACATGCAAACAAGCCGTTTTCCCACAATGTTTAAATAAGTCCCAGTAATCCATAAGCCACATGGGAAAGGCCAATAAAGCGAAGGATGCGGACGAGAAAGGTATCACGGTCAAGAAGCAGGATGACATGCCTGAATGGTACAGCCAGGTCATATTGAAGGCTGAGCTCGCGGACTATTCCCCCATCAAAGGATGCATGATCATACGGCCTTATGGCTATGCCATCTGGGAGAAGATCACTGATTATTTCAACTGCCTCATCAAAGGAGCCGGGGTGAAGAACGCCTATTTCCCTATGTTCATCCCTGAATCATTCTTTCGGAAAGAGGCGCAGCACGCTGAAGGTTTCGCGCCTGAGGTCGCCTGGGTGGAAAGAAAAGACGACCATGAGGAGCGGCTCGCCCTTCGGCCGACTTCAGAGACCATCATGTATGATGCCTATGCGAGATGGATACGCTCGTACCGCGACCTGCCGCTGCGGATCAACCAGTGGTGCAATATCATCAGGTGGGAAGTGAAAGATGTCAAGCCTTTCCTCCGCAGCCGCGAATTCCTCTGGCAGGAAGGCCACTGTGTCTATGAGACGCCTGAAGAGCGTCATAAAGAGACCCTATTGTATCTTGATTTCTATAGGAAGGTCGCAATGGACCTCCTTTCTGTGCCTGTCATCATGGGGGAGAAATCAGAGCGGGAGCGCTTCGCTGGCGCTGACGCGACCTACACCATCGAAGGGTTCATGCCTGACGGTAAAGCACTCCAGATGGGGACATCACACGACCTCTCGCAGGGTTTCGCGAAGGCATTCAATATCCGGTATTTAGGGAAGGATGAACAGTTCCATCACCCCTACCAGAATTCCTGGGGGATATCGACTCGCATGATCGGAGCGGTCGTCATGATGCATGGAGACGACAAAGGGCTTGTCCTCCCTCCGCTCTGCGCTCCTATCCCTGTGGTCATTGTCCCTATACTCTTCGATGAGACCAAGGAAGCGGTTCTCGCGAAAGCGAGGGAGCTCCAGGAAGAACTAGGGAAAGATGTCCTCATCGATGACAGGGCCCATCTCTCTCCAGGATACAAGTTCAATGACTGGGAGATGAAGGGGGTGCCGCTGCGAATCGAGATAGGACCGAAAGACCTCGAGAAAGGGCATGTCGTCCTGGCACGAAGGGACACCGGGGAGAAAGAATTCGTGAAATTCCCAGATGTGAAATCGCATGTCGGAAGGCTCCTCAATACCATCCAGGAAGACCTTCTCCGGAAAGCGAAGGCGTTCTATGATTCCTCAATAATCCCTGTCACTGATTGGGATGCGCTCCTAAGTACTGTTAAAGGGGGGAAGATGGCAAGAGCCTCATTCTGCGGAAATCCCGCTTGCGAGGAGAGCATCAAGGCTGAATCCGGGGGGATCACCGCACGATGCCAACCCCTTGATAGTGCGAAAGCCAAAGGGACATGCTTCAAGTGCGGGAAGGAAGCGAAACTGGACATGCTTTTCGCGAGGAATTATTAGGGTAAAACAAAGAATGGACGTTGCCTTGAAAACTCCACTAGCCTTTTCTCAAGATTGCTCTAATAAATAGTAATTATGGCTTTTCATCTCCTGAGAGAATAATCGACTTTGTTCACTCAGTTTTCAAGTAGATGCTGTTTCCGTTGTTTGGTCCATTCCCGACACCGATAATATTATCTTTGGTGTGGTGAGTGATGAGCGAAAGGAAGTTTTTGGCCTCAGGTGGTAACTCTTTCCCTTCAGTCCATGATTTATGACTGATCTCTGAACGAGGGGAGGAGTCTATAAAAGTAGAATTTAAAAAGAGAAAAAAGTGGAATATCAAGAGGATGTATGAATTCAAGTCAAATCTCCTTAATCGTCATATCTTATCTCCCCTATTAATGCTTTTTATGTTCGTTGGTATGCTTTTTGTGATTATCCGATTTTTAGGATTACCATTTTTATTTACACAATGGTATGGTTATCTGCTTATTTTATTGATATTTTTTACAGGGTATAATATCCTTTCAACAAAACAAACGTTATCATTTGTTGGCAATAAACTGGTCCTCAAGGGGGTTTTTCATAAATCAGAAATAAATTATTCAGAAATTGAAAATATTGAATTAGTAGTAAATTGGAGAGATGAACACCTCTTCCTTAGGATAAATAATACCATAGATGTAAAACCAATCGTCTTGTCAAAGATAATTTTTTCAAAGAATTGGGAAGATATAATGAGAGTAACACAAGAGAGAACGAACAAAACAATCAAAAAGACTCCATATCTGCACATACGACATTCAGGTAAAGCAGTCTGAATTCTGTAAAAAGGTTCTCATCTGATACGCCCAATCAGATTGATAAAAGAGAGGGTATAACTAAAAGTTAATGGGTTCGCCTAACATTGCAGGAGAGTTTTTATATCTCCCGTCATATGGAGAATATTTAAGGTCATATACGGAAATGTCTTGCAGAATTTCCTCTAATTTCTCATAATGCCCGACCTCGGTTCAGTCTCAATCAGATTTGTTCTTTTTGGATCATACTACAAGGGATAATCGGATCTGGTCTCGGTTCTCCCTCTGCCAATTCTCTTTCATAAAATAACTTGTATTCGCGATTCTAGACGCAATAGAAGAATCTTGGCCTCACATTCTGGTAAAGATAGAGAAAGATTTATATTGCAGAAAAAAATAGAATCTGGGATGGAATTAAAAACTATCGCAATATTAATTTTTTTACCTGCGTTCGTGTTTGCGTTTGTCTTTGGTATTCTTATACAAAAATTCCAATTAAAACATTTTGGAAAAGAAAATGTTTCTGTTTGGACAGGAATCGATAAGAACACAAAAAAATTAGCTATTTCACAATATAAAAATAAAAAAGAATTTTTTAATGAATCAAAATTAGGTCTATCTTTGATAATAGGTGTTTTATTTTCTAATAAGTATTCTGAAAAATATCCGAGTGATATTAAGAAGTTAAGAATATTTGGTTACCCTGCCCTCATATTAATTATGATATCCATGGCCATTACTTTCATTGTGGTGTTCAGTAAGGTATAGATATATTCTGCTCCAAAAAAAAAGGGAAAGAACTATCGTGCATACAAATCCATCGCAGTATGGTAAGCTTTTGACTGGATCTCCCTCTCGCCCTCTACTTTGCGGCCTTCCATGAGGATATTCCCGTCGCAGATTGTGGTATCGACGCAGTTCCCGTTCGCTGAATAGACAGCGTCAGAGATGATATTATACCCAGGCATCATGCAGGGGTTGCGGAGGTCGAGGAGGAGGAGATCAGCGAGCCATCCTTCCCGTATCCTTCCCGATTTGATCCCGAATTGCGATGCGCCATTCAGGGAAGCCATGTCGAATGCCTCACGCGCAGGAAGGAGGGTCGGATCATCGGTAGCAAATTTCTGGAGGAGGGAAGCCACTTTCATCTCCTCATACATGTCGAGGTTATTGTTCGAGGAACATCCATCAGTCCCAAGCGAGACCATGAGCCCCTTTTCCATCATCCTGCGGTAGGGCATGGCCGCTCCGACAGAGAGCTTCATGTTCGATATCGGGTTGTAATTGATCTTCACCCGATTTTTCGCGAGGATATCGATCTCCTTTCCTGAGAGCCAGACATTATGGGCTGTCACCAGGTCTTCACCCAGGAACCCTATGGAGTCCAGGTATTCAGCAGGCCTCATCCCATGCTCCTTCATGCAGCCCTCGACTTCGGTCTTTGTCTCTGAAAGATGGAAGTGAAGCATGAGCCTGTTCTTCCGGGCGAAGTCCTTCGCCCACAGCAGGTTCTCTTCTGAGACTGTGTAGAGCGCGTGAGGGGCGACGGTGAGTGATATCCGCGCACCCGCTTTTGCTTTGAGCAGACTGAAGTTCTTCTTGACGGTCTCTTTCGAACCTTTCTCGCCGGCGCTATCAAGGAGGGTGAGCCCGATCGCGGCCCGCATCCCCATCTCTTGCGCAGCTTTCATGGTCTCCTGGGGGTGCCAGTACATGTCATTGAAAAAGACTGTCCCGGATTTGATCATCTCGACACAGGCGAGTTTCGATCCCGCATAGATATCTTCTTCCGTCATCTTGGCCTCTAGCGGCCAGATCTTGTTCCTGAGCCAGTCCATGAGGGGCATGTCGTCCGCGTAACCCCGGAGCATGGTCATCGCTGCATGTGAATGGGTGTTGTAGAGCGCTGGGACGATGGCCATGTATTTCTTCCTGATGACATGGTCAGCCTCGACATCGATCCTCTCCGAGACCTCTGATATGATATTGTCCTCTATGTAGACATCGACGGACTTTTTTTTCAGTTCGACGTTTTTAATGAGGATGCTCATGGCGCATCTCCGAGAAATTCACCGATTATCGCCTTGACCTTTTGAAGCGCTTTTGCCTTGGTCTTTTCCATCCGAGAGAAGTCGATGTCAGAATCAGCGATCCCTCTCCCGAAATTGTCCACCTGGCATATCGCTGCGTATCTGAGCCCAGCCTCTTTCGCGAGCGTCGCCTCGCTTGCCATGGTCATGCCGACAATATCCGCGAAACCCATGAACATGCGGACCTCGGCCATGGTCTCAAGCCTTGGACCTGGGACCTGGAGATAGACTCCTTTCTTCTGGACCTTCACACCAGCCATTTTTGTAGCTTTGATGAGACTTTCACGCAATCCCTCATCGATCCCAGGAAGGGTGAAGGCTTCCATGAGTCCGGTCATCGGCCTGTCAAAGAAAGTCGGTGTCGGATAGAAGGACATGAAATCATGGGGGATGATGATCGATCCAGGAGGGAGATTTTCCCTGTAGGAACCGCAGGAGCATATCCCCACGATGTCTGTCACCCCGCGCGCTTTCAGGGCCAACATATTCGCCTGGTGGTTGATGAGATGGGGAAGGATATCACATTTTTTGCCATGCCGCTGGATGAACAAGAAACCTTCACCCTGCCAGAGATCAGCACTTCCATACTTCGTTTGCACAGCGTCTGCCTTCAGTCCGCTGAAGAGCTCTGACCCGAGAAGGGAAGACCCGGCTATGATTCCGATCGTCATGACCGCTAAATTCTATCCATGCTATAAATCATTTTCTATTTTCCGCTAGTTTAATATACTTTCAGGAAAAAGGGATGGAGATGGCAGGGAGCGAAGATGATGTCATCGAGCCTTTGTATCCGGAATCAGAGATACGAAAGAGACTCAACGATATCGCATTAAGGCTGAAGGAGGATTATCCGACAACCCTCTTCCTCATTTGCGTCCTCAAAGGGGCGAGCATCTTCCATTCAGACCTCATAAGGGAGGTGAACCGGGTAGGCGGTCCCTCCATCTTCTCAGAATATGTCAGGGCGAGGAGCTACGATAAGACAGAATCAAGCGGCAGGGTGGAGATCGATGAAAAAGTGGAGGTCACCGGGAAGGATGTCGTCATCATCGAGGACATCGTCGATACCGGGAGGACAGCCAAAGCCCTGAAAGAGCTGTTCCTCAAAAAAGGGGCGGCCTCGGTCAGGCTATGCACCCTCCTTGACAAGCAGTCACGCAGGACGGTCCAGTTCAACCCGGACTACTGCGCATTCCCTGATACCCCTGACGCTTTCCTCGTCGGATACGGCCTTGATTATGAACAGAGGTACCGGGAACTACCTTTCATCGCGATCCTCCATACCGGAATACGATAATTTTTTATACTAGTGGGAGATTGGAGAAATACCATGAAAGTTCTTATTGTAGACGACTCACAGTTCATAAGGGACACCATAAAGAAGAGGACAGAAGACCTGAACCTCCAGATCTACGAAGCGGATGACGCGGATTCCGCGATCAAGTCGTATAAGGAGAACCTGCCTGACCTTGTCCTCATGGATATCATGATGAAAAAGGAGGATGAAGGGGTGATTGCCATTAGGGCAATCAAGAAGATCAACCCCAAGGCGAACATCATCGTCATCACTTCCCTAGGAGAGAGCGACCCTTATGTCAAAGACGCGATCGACCTTGGAGTCCTCGATGTCATCACCAAGCCATTCAACAAGGAAGAGATCTTCAAATATCTCGAGCATGATGTGAACCTGGAGAATTCTTTCTGATTCTCTTTTGTTCGTGAATCGATGAGGTCAGGTTTGGATTTGATTCTGACGTACAATCGAATTGTTTCTCAGCGACTGTAGTTTCTGCAATTGCCACTTTGATGCACGATTGTACAGTTTGCTTGTATCCTTATCTCGACGAGAAGTCAACCATGTTCAGATGGTGCACAGAGACAGAAAATACCGCTTTCTCGTTGCAGCCCATGCGGTAGGGCTTGGACAGGCAGTCGACGACTATTATCCCGTTCTTCATGAGGGAGGTGACAGAGATGCTCTCATCCTTTCCAAGGACGCCGTTGATCCTGGTCGCTGAATCTCCCACTCCGTCATAGGGCTCCCTCACCAGGAACTGGAACCTCTTTGATTCCAGGGGGAGGACCTTGCCGCCTGCAGAGCGGATCCATGCGTTGGAACCTGACGCGGTCCCGACAAGGATGCCAGAGCTCCTCTGGACCTCGCCCTCAAGGATATATTTTGAGAGCTTGTAGGGGACGGCATGGGATAGGAAGAACTCGTTCAACGAAAGGAAAGGCAGTTCTCTCCCCTGGAGGACGCACTTCAACCTGGTGAGCCTTCTCAGCGTGAAATCCATTTTCCTGAGGCGAAGAGCGTCGTCCGCTATGCTCGAGGCGTCAGTCCTTGTGAAGAATCCGACCTTCTTCTTCGGATCCGCGTTTAGCCCGAGGATGGGGACAGCGGACCTGATGAAATGGGATGTGCGGATGAATGTGCCGTCGCCACCGACGCACACGATGAGATCAGAATCTTTAACTGTTGAACCATTGATTTTCGTCCTGTTGATGGATCGGACTCTCATCCCTGCCTTGCGGAACGCGTCCTTCGTCGCATGGAGGGCAGCGGAGTTACCGTACTGGTAGACGATGAGTACCTGTCTCATGTGATTCATTGAGAGAGGGGTAGTATAAATAAATTGGGTTGAGGGAATTGATTGTGTGCTGGGGGGAGGTTAAGAATCCTTGGAGAATAGATTTGGGAGGGGGAAACGCTTGGAGTTATAGTTAAGCCCTGTTATGCTCGTCTCACCATCGGGAAGACCTAAAGTTTAGTGCAACGTTCCGAAGGAAAATTTTATATTTTTTTCGTGGGCGTTAAATCAAGCGAACAAAGTGAGCAATAGAGAACAAGTATCAAGGGGCACACTCAAAGTAATCAAGATCTAATATCAAATTTCTCGTATTCAATTTTTATTGGTTCACCATTATGTAATAATTGTACTAATTTGGCTCTTCCAGAATTAGCAACAATTGCTTCAACTGTAATATTTCTGGTTGGTAGATCTGCATTTCTTTCAAAAAAGAATTGTTCTATACCATATTCGACCCTTATGTTATTTCCATAAACACTGGTAACTTCTCCTTTTATAAAGTCCCCTTTATCGGGTTTTGATTTTGAAACACTTTCTTTTCTCCAAATTCCTTGCTTATCTTCTTTTAATGAGATAAAAACAGAATCTCCCTCAGTAGTTCCTTCAACATCACTTATACTTGAGATTTCATAATTGATTGCCATATATTGACCCCTAAAAGGATCAAAAGGGTCTATAGGTTGAGTGGCAAGAACTACTTTTTTTCCGGTCATAAATGGCCATTGATTATATAAGATAAAAGAGAAGAGAACAATCAATACTAAACCTAAAACGCCTATTAATCCAACATATTGTTTCTTCATCTGTTAAAACCTTCTGGTTGTTTGGTGTTTTCCAATAGTTTTCTTCTCCATTTTGGGATTTGCCATGCTCCAACTATAAGCATTACGCCGCCCAATATTGCCAGCATACTAAATGCAAAATATCCTTGCAAATCCATCCAAAATCCGATATATCTGGATAGAATTTCTAAAATAAACGCTTGAATGCTAATACCCACTATGTTTGGTGCACCGATAGATTGCCCGTATCCTATCATTAAAATAATAAATCCAATAAAAACCAAGTTGTTCAGTATCCATAATAACCACAAGCTGGTTGATATTCCTCCTCTGCCCCAAAAACTAAAGGAAGCTCCTTCACCGACTTTTGTCAACAAAATTAGAATAAAAACAACTGCCAGGATTCCGAGAAATCTAAAAACTTCTCTGAGTGAACTTGCATTTCTGCTTGTTGCATAAAGAATAGATACAACAAATCCAAAAAAACATAAAATAATAAAAAGAATTAAGAAAACAGGAAATGCTCCAGCTTCAAAAGAATAATTACTCAGTAGAGGAAGAAATGATTGAAAACTTAGTATGTAAAAAATGATTAGAAAATAAAGGACAGTCCAGAATCTATAAATATTTGTGAATTGATGTTTTATTGCGTTATGTAAAGTACTTAATCCATACAACAAAGCACCTGCACTTAAAAATAATAATACAAAACCAAAAATCATCCCTTCTTCAGCTTTTGATGCAGAAGAGATATATTGTAAAACAGTCCAAGGGAAAAAAATAAGCATTGAAACCACTAAGTTTTCTGGTGAATCAAGCAGATAAGCTGTAACTAATATTATTACCCATGCAATAAATAATAGCCAAGCATAATGTTGTGTTGATGCGGCTAAGTGATATATCTGAGAAATTAAAAATAAACTTAGAATAAATAGTAATGCACCGAGAGTAATTAATGACCTTCCCACGCCCTCATGATTTTTTAGCCTTAGCATTACTCCAGAAATAAAAGCTCCAAGAGTAGCAGCAACAAGAATTAAAACTTTAATGATATTAGGTATCTGATGCCAGTTCTTTGCAATTAACCATGCGAATCCAACAAAAATTAGAACCGCTCCAATAGTTGAAATTACTCCAATAAATTTATTTGATTTTCCCTCTGATTCATCTCGAGCAGAATCTGCAAGCATCTTTTTTGCTTGTGGCTGTGTTATCGTTCCGTCTTTTAGCCATTGTTTAATCTGTTTATTATCAACCATATTATTTTATTCATAATAAAGGGATTATATAAATAATTCGTTTTGAGTGTCCCCCCTTCCGTCGTTCGCAGCCACTAAAAATTATTGAACTTAACATGCACTAAACATAGTTATATTACACTTTATAATGGGAGTTACCATGCAATGCGAGAAAGGATCGATTTGCGTTTTCTCCAAACTGTTCTTAATGGATTGCCAATCAAAAGAGGGCTAATCAAAGAAAAATGATAGCGCAGAACATAGCGGAGAACAAGATAGACTCATTTGACATATAAGGGTGTAAACGTAAGGGTCATTCGCAAAAAATATTGATCCAGAGAATTAAACATCAGATAAGAAAAATATCCGCACCACATCACTAACCATGGTTTGCCCCTTGGACATCGCGTCTCCCCGAAACCTTTATATAAATATCCGATTTCGTGCCTGTCATGAGACACAGGGACAGGAAGGCGAAGGCAGCCAACTAGTTCTAATTCATGGTCCCAGATGTCAGAGGCTACACAATGGAACTCACACCATCAATGTTCATAGGAGTCAACGGGAACGACACCATCTCGTTCGGGTCAGGACAGCCAGACCTCCCACCGCCGCCAGATATCTTCAAGGTGCTGAAGGACTACAAGGATTTCAAGTACGGGCTCATCAAAGGCCAGGAGAACCTGAGGGAGATGCTCTCGAAGGATTTCCCAGGGTCGACCAAGGAGGATTTCGTCATCACGAACGGCGCGTCAGAGGCGCTGGATCTCGCTTTCCGGGCGCTCGCATCCAAGAAACGCAAGATCCTCATGCATAAGCCGTATTACTATTCCTATCCGCCTCTCGCCCATTACAACCACCTGACTCCCATCTTCACTGAGACCGTCAAAGGAAAGATCGACCATGATGATTTCGATGAGAAAGTCCGGGATTGCGACATCGTCCTCATCAATTCTCCATCGAACCCGACTGGGAGGATACAGGACATGAAGACCCTCAAGTTCATCGAGGGGCTGTGCACCGACCTCGGGGTCACCATCATCTCGGATGAGGTGTACAAGGACCTGATCTATGAACGGGAGAATTACCTCTTCAAGTCAGATAATGTGGTGACCATCAATTCCTTCTCCAAGACCTTCTCCATGTGCGGCTTCCGGGTAGGGTATCTCTATTCGAATGACCCAAAAGTGGTAGGAGATGTGGCTGAGATCAAGACGCATACCTCCATGAACACATCGATTGTCGCCCAGCAGATGGCCCATGAGGCGATGAAGGCTGACAAGTCCTATATCAAGGGACAAGTCAAGATATGGAAGGAGAGGCGGGACTATATCTATAACGGCCTTTCGGAACTGGGGCTTGAGGTGTGGAAACCGGAAGGGGCGTTCTATGTGCTCCCTAAGATCAAAAATTCAAGGAAGATGCTCACCGACCTCTACACGAAACATAAAGTCATAACATACCTTGGCGAATGGTTCGGCGCGCCAGGGCATCTGCGGCTCTCTTATGCACTTGATACGGAAAAGATCGAGAAAGGGCTCCAGAAGATCAAGCTGTGCATGGAAGATAATTGATCACTGGCACACCGAAAACTGAGGGTATTGAACACAGGTATAGCCCGCCGCTGGATTGATTTTCTCCGGTGAGGTGACTTACTTACTTCGCTTGAGGAAGACTTCCTTATGGACTACTAGATGCTGAGTTAAGATACTCCGGTGATCAAACGCATTTTGGAAGATTTTTGTGCTTATTGCCTTGTCCTATGAGAATTTAGAACAGATAGCGGAAAAAAAGGAAATGGATTATGTAACGTAATCAACCAGAGAATAGCACCAGTCAAATGACCAGAATATGCTAGCAGAACCGTTATCTTATGGGGGATGATAAAAAGATGAAATATTTCTGGAAGCGAATTATTCAATCTCCTCATGACAACAGCCATATTTTTAAAGTGAAGGAGGACTCCCGCAAAGATGGAACCAGAAAGGCTGCAGGAGATCACGGAACCCTTAGAAACAATGCTCTTGGAACACCAATTCAGACACATCGGCATGCCTCAGGTCAATGATTCATGTATATCTGCAGAATATATCAGGACTGACGGAAAAAGGGTCGATTATTTCCTTAATGTGACCAATGACCAGATGAAAGATTGGGGGGGAGACTGGGCAGAATACCGGTTTAAAGCCATATTACATTCTCGGGGAAAATCCATCCCATTATGCGATCAAACAATAAGGACTAATATCTCAACCACCTCTGCAGTGAGAGACACTGTCGAAAACATCGTCGGACCGAAACTTGAGAAGTATATTTAGGGCAAGGATACATTCTCAATTCTGTTCAATCCCAGAATACAGGATGACGGCATCTCTTTCAATGGTCCATCAAAGAGCGGATTACCCTCAACCCTTCCTTTAGTTTCTTCTCTTCGACCGCGAATGAGATCCTGATGAAGCTGTCCTCGGAAGAAAAGGCGGAACCAGGCACCACAAGAAGCCCTTTCTCCAGGCAGCGGTCAGCCATCTCTTTTCCGCTCGCGACTGGGATGCAAGCATAGAAGGCTCCCTTTGGGGGGACGAATCCAGGGACATCCTTGAACGCGTGAGCGACCAGGTCGCGCCTTCTCTTATAGGTCTCCTGCCTTCCGTCATGGGGGGAAGTATCCGCAAGGAGAGCATGCTGGATGATGGAGGGGGCGCAGACGAAAGTGTATTGCATGAGACGATTCATGTCGCTCAGAAGGTCTTTCTTCCCGACGACGTAACCGGCGCGAAGTCCGGTCATGGAGAGGCTTTTTGAGAAACCGTCGAGGATGAGGGTATCGGGATAGATCTCCGCTGGTGAAAAGAACTTGTCCTCGTAATCGAAGATGCGGTACACCTCGTCAGAGATGATGGTCAGGGAATGCTCTTTCGCTATGGAGACGATCTCTTCCACCTCCTCGCGCGAGGCTACGTGACCGGTCGGGTTGCAGGGAGAGTTCAGGATGATGGCCTTCGTCTTGCCTGACACGCAGGACCTTATCGCATCAGTGTCTATTTTGAATCCTCCTTTCGCGAACACCGGGACGATCCCGAGAAAGCGCGCGATCTCCGGATAGACGACAAAGTAGGGCTCTGGGATGATGACCTCATCACCTTCCTCGCAGAGTGCGGAAAGCGAGAGGAAGATTCCTGCTGTGACCCCAGGAGTGATGATGGCATCCTCTGCGCAAGGGAAGCCGCTGTAGCCGGATAGGACTTTTTTCCTGAGTTCAGGAAGTCCCGCAGAAGATGTGTAGCCGGTCCTGTCAAGCCTCACCGCATCGATAATCGCCTCTTTCACCTGGAGAGGGACAGGAATATCAGGCTGGCCGATGGAGAGGTCGATCAGCCCTTCCTGTGTCGCCGCTTTCTCGAAGATTGCCCGTATCCCTGATGGCCTCATCCGATCAATCCGCAAGGTCATTGTAGCACCCCATCAGCGTCACTTCCCCGATCGCTTTCCTGATAGCTTTCACCGCATCCTGGACACGAGGCTCTTCCCACGAGGATTCAAGGTCTATATAGAAGACATACCTTCCGAGCTGGTCTTTGACAGGACGTGACTCGATCCTCGTCAAGTTGATCTTCCCGGCATCGAATGCCTGGAGCATACTGCAAAGGATCCCCTGCTTCTCATGATAGGGGAGGATGGCAAGAGAGACCTTGCTCCCTTCAACGACGATGGGACGATCTCTCGATATGACATAGAACCGTGTCTTGTTGTTCTTCTCGTCCTCGATCCCTTCATCTTTCACCTTGAGGCCGTAGATCTCCGCAGCGAGCCTCGGTCCGATGGCAATGGCATCTTTTTGCCCCCTGACACTGATATGCTGGAATGCCTCAGAGGTGCTCTGCATAGGGAGGAGACGGGCGTCAGGGAATCTCTTGCGGATATAGCCTGCGCATTGCCCGAGTGCATGAGGGTGGGAGAGGATGAATCTCACCTTTTCGTTTTCCGGATGGACAGCTGCGCAATGGCTTATAGGGATGGTGATGGCATGTGTGATTGTGAGGCCATCTTCGTAAATCCTGTCGAGAGCCTCGGTCACCGTCCCCTGGATGGAGTTCTCGATAGGGATGATACCGCTCCTCACTTTACCTTGGGAGACCAGGCGTATGACATCGCCTATTGTGTCCAAGTAGAGCCGAACATCTTTTTTCCCACTTCGGACGAGGAAGATCCCAGCAGCATGGTCTGTGAAACTGCCTCTTGGACCGAGGAGGGCTAGTGCTTCTTTGTCCTCTGCGATAATTTTCCTCCGGGAAGCAAGGCCTTCTTCAGGGAGCGCGTCAAGGACAGGCAGGGCATCCCTTATCGCCTTCTTGAATGCATCAGAATCCTTCTCTTCGACTGACTTAAGGAGAGATTGGCATCCCAGGACATAAGAGCGGAGGATCTTCTGCGACGCCGGGTTCCTGAATTGGATATCGCGCAGCATGTCAGGAGATTGAGAGAGCAGTCTTCTGAAGATGGACTGGTTGGTCCGCAAGAGAGAGGTGGAATAACGCTCCATCTCTTTTGGGATGCGGGATGCTATAGCGTCCGCAAGAGCGAGATTTGAGAAATGGACAAGGGATTGCACAACAGCCATTGCCTCATCATGCGAAGCGAGGGTGGTCTCGGTCACCAACGCTCTTGAATCTCCCAGGAATTGAAGGAGCCAGCGGTATTTCTCCCCTTTCCTGACAGGGACCAGGATGATATTCTGGCCTCTTGGATCGATGGTCTCCGGGCCGAAAAGAGGATGGAGGCATGCGGATTCGCAGGTCAGCTCCCTCAATGATTCGAATGAAGGCCCCATGACTGATGAGATGTCGATCACCAGATGATCCTTAGTGAGCCCCCGGAGGGATCTGATGACCCCTGGAGCGGCATCCATCGGGACAGATATGATGATGATATTGGATTCCCTGACCAGGTCAAGCGGGCTTCCATCCCTGTCTATCGATCTCACCTCTTGCCCGGCTGCGAGGAAAAATTCCCTGAGGGATCTCCCCATCCGTCCCATCCCTATGATGCCGAATCTCATCTGAGACCTCCAAGCAAGCTGAAAAAACCAGGGAAACTTTTCCTGCATACCTCAGCATCCTTGATTATGGTCCCGCGAGCCCTTAGGCCTGCCACAGCGAAGCCCATGGCCATCCGGTGATCACCGTAGGTCTCTATAGAGGCGCCGATCGGGCTCCCCCCGGTTATGAACATGGTGTCATCTTGAGAATAAGCCTTTATGCCCATCCTGCGAAGCTCAGTGCAGGGAGCTTCCAGCCTGTCGCATTCCTTGAATCTGAGATGGCCGAGCCCTGACAGCCTTGAGGTACCTTTCGCGAATGCGGCGACGACTGCCAGAGGGATGGCAAGATCAGGGGTGTCATTCATATCAGCCTCGATCGCCTTCAGGTCGCAACCGACAACTGTGCATGCGTCTTTCTCCCATACAACCCCGCAGCCCATCTGTACGAGGTAATGAAGGAATTTCCGATCGCCCTGCCAGGAATGCCTGTCCAGGCCTCTTACCGTGACCCTGCCACCAGCGATCGCTGCCGCAGCGAAAAAGAAAGCAGCGCCTGAGTAATCACCCTCAACACTCAGGTCAATAGCCTTGTACCTGGCAAGCGGGACACGGAAGGAACGATAATGGTCGTTCTCCACCTTCACCCCGAATGCCTCCATGAGACCGAGAGTGATATCAATATAGGGGCGGGAGACGATGGGACCATCCGCTATGAGCCTGACTTCCTTTCTCGCGCAGGGCGCAGCCATGAGGATGGCAGAGAAGTATTGGGAACTGACCGACCCTTTCATGGTGGTCGTACCGCCGATGAAACTCCCTCCTTTCACGAGGACCGGGGGGCATCCGTTTCCGAGGACTGAGACCGCTTCGACTCCAAGGTTCCTCATGGCGTCCAGGAGATCGGTCAGCGGCCTCCCAGACCTCATGCGTTCATCACCATCGATCGTGATATCTGAATCGCTTAGCGCCGCGAATACAGTGAGGACACGGGCAGAGACCCCTGAATTGCCCACGAAAAGCGTGTCCTGGAGGGGCGAGAATGTCCCTTTGCGACCGGTGACAGAGATCTCATTCTCCCCATAGACGATCTTGATCCCGAGATCAGATAATGCCTGAAGCGCGTAATGCTGGTCGTCTCCCAGGAGAGGATACCTTATCCTCGACGTCCCTTCAGCGAGAGAAGCGAGGAAGAACGCCCGGAGGGTATGTGCCTTTGATGGGGGAGCGAACACCCTCGCATCAAGCGGTCCGCGTGGGGCGATCTCTTGGTTCATGGTGCGAGGAGGTCAGCAAGGACGATAGCGATCATGGCTTCTGCGACAGGTATGACACGGGGCACGATGCAGGGGTCATGGCGTCCAGATATCCTGATCATCCTTTCCTTCCCGTCGGGACCGACGGTCTTCTGCGGCATCCCTATCGATGGGGTCGGCTTGATAGCGCATCTGACGATGATCTCCTGGCCGGTCGAGATCCCTCCGAGGATGCCTCCGGCATTGTTCGATAGGTAACCTGTGCTGTCCATCTGATCATTATTCATATGGCCATGCATGCATCCGACAGCGAAACCGGCTCCGAACTCGACACCTTTGACCGATCCGATGGTGAAAAGACCATAAGCGATGAGTGCATCCAGTTTCCCGAAGACTGGATTTCCAAGACCTGGTTTCACCCCTCTCACCAGGATCTCGATGATCCCTCCGATCGAATCTTTCTCGCTTTGCGCTGCGATGATGGCTTCTGCCATGAGAGGCGCGGCTGTTTTATCTCCGCAGGAGACCGCGTTCCTGGTTATCTCCGTCTCATCAAACGCCTCGGCATGGATGGAACCTATCTGTACAGCATGGCCTACAACGGTCACCCCTTGCTGTGAAAGGATCTTTTTCGCGACTGCTCCTGCAGCGACCCTTGCCGCGGTCTCCCTCCCTGAGCTCCTGCCGCCACCGCGGTGATCCCTGAATCCATACCTCTCAAGATACGACCTGTCGGCGTGACCTGGCCGAAAGACATCCCGAAGCCCCTCATAGTCTTCAGGGCGGGTGTCTTTATTCCTGATGATGAGTGCTATGGGCGTCCCTGTGGCTTTCCCTTCGAAGACTCCGGAAAGGATCTCTACCTTATCATCTTCATTGCGTTTGCTTGAAAGCGGATTTTTTCCGGGTCTCCTCCTGTCAAGCTCCTTTTGGATGAGTTCCTCATCTATCAAGAGCCCAGGAGGGCATCCGTCGATGACGCAGCCGATAGCCGGGCCATGTGATTCACCGAATGTGGTCACTTGGAATCTCGAACCGAAGGTGTTCATGATAAACGTCCTGCCTGGGATTCTTTTGATCCCTTGATGATGACCTTCATGACCTCTTCTATGAGATCAGGGGATATGCTGAGTTTTTGTGCGAAATCACGGACATTCCTGATAACCTCTTCCTCCCTGGAAGGGTGGGACAAGGGGAGCTTTTCCCTTCTCTTGATATCAGCGATATGCTCAGCTATCCTGATTCTGCGCGCGATGAGCTCTACAAGAGTGGCATCGATCTGGTCGATATGGTCCCTCGCTATTTTCAGGTCGTTCATTCTCGTATCATCTCCCTTATCGCCTGGCCGAAGTGCCTTCCGACAGAATCTGTCTTTACAAGCACCTTGTCACCTGGCTTGATCTTCGAGACCGAGACATAGGCGCCTCCGGGGATGACCAACCTGATGGTCTCCGCGTTCTGGAGAATCACCGATGCTTTTCTCCCCTCGGCTTGCGCTTCCAAGAGGAGGAGCGGCCTCTCTTCGATCTTGTTCCTTCCGACGATGGCAGACCGCGCGCTACCGTCTGCAGACAGCACCATGACCTTATCGCCGGGAGAGACCTCCTGGAGGTATTTAGTCTTGTTCCCCTCAAGGAGAGCATAGGAATGGATGGCTCCCGCATTGACACGGAATGGCCGGGTCGCGCAGTACTCGGTCTTTATGGATTCCGCATGGATGAGGAACATGAAATTGCTCGTGCTGCCGACAAGCATCCCTTCCCCTTCTTTCATGATGCTGCAGGTATCGATGCAGGAACGCTCACCCATCCCGACATCAACTACTTTCGTCACCACCGCTTCGACGAGAGGTATCTTATCTCCCTTTCTATTTGCGAGTGCGAGCGCTTTCCTGATTTCACTGGGACTTTTTGGTTTAATGATCACGCCCCTGACCCCTCTCTCAAGGACTCCGAAGAGCATGGGTATCTCATCCGCTTCCCCGAATGCAAATATCCTGTCGCTCCTTGATACGAGGTTCTCCAAGGGAATTATCTTCCAGTCTTTCGCCAGTATGAAGATGTCACCTTTATTCTTGAGGATTCTGTCTTCATCCTCTTTTGATGTTATCTCTTCGAAATGGATGTCTTTCCCTGGTATCTCGTCACCATCTTCGCTGATGACCGTGATCCTGCCGAGATTGTGAGCTTGCGCTGACCTGCCTTTCTCGAGGATGACCCGCTTCACCCCTGCTTCGAGGGCAGCTGTGAGAATGTCTTTGTCGAAATCCCGCAGATCGACGATGATCTCTTTTTCGATGCCTCTCACCTGAGCCCCCCCTCCTTCATGGCCTTTTCTACTCCGTAACCTTTGTGGATGATGAGGGACGCGGCACGGACAAAGGCGACCGGATCCTCGTGCTGGAAACAGTTCCTGCCCATGGCGACACCGGCAGCTCCTGCCTCAAGCGCATCATGGATCATCCCGAGCGCCTCTTCAGATGTCCCCTTTGATCCGCCTGCAATGACGACGGGGATAGGGCATCCTTCAACGACAGTCCTGAAGCTCTGGATATCGCCGGTATAGACAGTCTTCACGATATCTGCACCGAGCTCGGATGCCACCCTTGCGGAGAGCCGGACAGCCTCCACATCGCGCTGGTCCTTGATGGAAGGGCCTCTCGGATACATCATGGCGAGGAGAGGCATCCCCCATTCCATGCATTCGATAGCGATGGAACCGAGCTGCTCTAGCATGACTGATTCGCTCTCAGCCCCGATATTGATATGGATGGAGACGCCGTCAGCCCCCATCTTAAGCGCGTTCTGGACAGAATTGACGATGACTTTATTGTTCGGGTCAGGGCTGT
>Ga0209575_10000660_pt1 | contig 18501 bp, 16 predicted proteins | sample Medcelwee11metaG_FD_187172 | JGI IMG/M metagenome (GOLD analysis project Ga0209575, IMG submission 187172) | Freshwater pond sediment microbial communities from the University of Edinburgh, under environmental carbon perturbations - Medium... | ecosystem: Environmental > Aquatic > Freshwater >...
AAGGATAGGGTATTCCCGGAATTTAGCTGCAGCTTTTTTGTTCCCCGCCCGGGAATACTTGTCGACCATATACCTGTACGCCAGCTTCTCCGACTCAACCTGCCTTGTGATCTGGGCAACCCCGACATAGGCATGGTACAGCTCCGGATTTTCGGCAACTGCCTTGATGGCAAAGGCAGTACCGCCGGAGTGGGCCATAATATAGATCTTATCCTTTTTAAAGCGCTCACGCAGATAGTTCGTTATTTCAATCATGTCCACGGCGAGCTGCCCTAGTGTCAGGCTCTCCATTGTCACATCAGGTGAAGCTGAAAGCCCGCCTCCCCTCTGATCCCAATAACACACGGTGAAATGATCCTCGAGACCCGTCGGGTATTTTTCAACCAGGAAGAACTCAGAGAAGGAGGGACCGCCATGGACAAACAGCAGCACCGGATTGCCAGTGTCTGCACCCCTGATGAACATCCCCTGGCTGACGCCGCCGATTTCGACGAATGTCTTTTCACAGATACTGCCTTCTGCATCAAAACTGGCGCACGATTTCGGCTTGCCCGGACTGACAACAATCAGCAGAATGGTTAAGGCTATCAGAATGACTATGATTATGGGCAGGAGGTATGCTATCATACGAGGTGTTTTGCCTTTTGAGTTGTTCATAAACGGTGTAAGCCTGTACCTGTTAGTTCATCCAGGCAGTATTGTTTGACTTGGTTTATCCGTGTTTCACCTCCATAGGATGAAATTTAAACAAAGTAAAACTTTTCCCCGGACACAACCTAAGGGGCAAATACATCCTTTATGACTCCTGAATGCTGCTTCCGATGTCCGATGTCTCAACAGGTATTTTTATTGTAAACAATGCACCTCCGTTCTTCCTGTTCTCAACCGACACAGACCCTTTCTGCGCTTCCACAAAACCTTTTACAATAGATAAACCCAGGCCACTGCCACCGGTAGTTGCCTGTCTGCCACGGAAAAACTTCAAGAAGGCAGATTCCAGTTCATCCGGCATGAATCCGGGCCCCCTGTCCATTACCTGAATTACCAGAAGCCCGTTGTCAATGAAAAACTTTATCCTTATGCGACTTCCTTCCGGCGAATGCTGGGTTGCATTAAGTACCAGGTTATAAATTGCCTGTTCCAAAAGACCATAATCTATACGGACGAGAGGCATGCCGGCCGGGATAATTACCTCAGGAAGGAACGGTTTCAGCTCATTTCGCAGCTGATCAGTGACACTCTTTGCCAGGTCATTCATATCTGTCCAGTCTGGCTTGGGAGTAATAAGGCCTGACTCAATCCTTGACATGCTCAGAAGGTTGCCAATCAGCCTGTTCAGCCTGATGGAGGCTGTATTTATTTCATTATAAAGTTGCCGCTGGAGGACAGGGGTGAAATCATTCGCCAGCAATGCATCCGAGGCAACAAGGATGGCTGCAACCGGAGTGCGGAGCTCATGTGACAGGGAGTCAAACAATGTTTTGTAAAGCTTCTCGGACTCGCTCAGGGCAAAGGTCTTTTTTGCAGCCTCTCTCAGCATTTCCCTCTCAAGTCTCCCTGTTATCTGTGCCAGGCATGCCTCCCAGAACTGCTCTTCACCGTGGGTAAAGACCCCCTCAGGCTTTATGCCGATTACCCCTATAGTGCTGTTGTTACCTGCCAACGGATAGAAAGTATATTCACCGGAAGCAAGTGTGTTTGTGTACCTGCCGGCCTTAAGTGAGTTTCTGAATACCCAGTCTGCTATGCTTTTTTCATTCTCTGTAAAGATTGTGTATGAGTTGGTGTCAGGCTGCAGATCAATTCTGCCGCTGCTGTTCCTGAGAAAGATGTAGCAGTCAAGCAGGAAGTATTTCCGGATGTACAGGGTAGCAACCTTCGTAACCTCCCCGAGACCTGAAATGGCCGATAGGTCCTTCGTCAGCTGATAGAGTGCATTGGTCCTTTCCTCCCTGACCCTTATCTTTTTTTCCTGTCTTCTGGTTCGCGATGTGAGCACGCCGTTAAGAAGAGCTATTATGAAAAACATAATAAGCAGGAGGATATCAATCGGATTCTCAATGTATAGCGTAAACTGGGGAGGGATAAAAATCAAATCCCAGATTATGACACTCAGGATGGCCCCCAGCAGAATAGGACCAGTGCCGAAAAAAATTGCCATAACAGAGACCAGAAATAGCAGTACGAATGATACAGCCTGGTACCCGATTAACTCCCTCATTGAATAACAGAGAGCTGAAGCAAGGATTATCAGCAGGCTCACAATAAAGTATTCCCGGAAGCCTGATGTGAATGAAGGCATTGATAATTTTCTTCTGTACCCCTCCTTTTCTTTCAGATCAGCTCCGATTATGTATACATCAATGTTCCCGCTGACACGTATAAGTCTGTTAATAAAACTGTCTGCCCTGAAAAGTGACAGAAGACCCCGGTCACGCGGTTTCCCCACTACTATATGCGTTATATTCTCCTTCTGTGCATAGTCCACAATTGCCGTTACAATGTCATTGTTGGTAACAATGCTTACCTTGATCCCAAGCCTCTTGGCCAGGTTAATATTATTGTCGAGCTGAACCCTGTCACCCGAAGTGAGTTTGTGCGAAGATTCAACATACAGTGCCTCTATCTGCGCCCCCATTGTATATGATATGTTCTTGGCCCACCGCAGGAGGTTTGCAGAGTGAGGGCTTAATCCAATGGCTACAAGCAGATTAATCCCTGATTTCCATGGCCCCCTGATACGCTTGTCTTTCATGTAGTCATGAAGCTGCCGGTCAACCCTGTCAGCAACTATTCTAAGGGCCATTTCACGGAGTGCGGTTATGTTCCCCAGCCGGAAGAAATTATTCACTGCCAGCCGTGAACCCTCCGGGGTATAAACCTTTCCCTCGGAAAAACGGTGAAGCAGCTCATCTGGTGTGATATCGATAAGTTCCACCTCATCGGCATTCTCGAATATTTCATCAGGAACAGTCTCCCTGACCACGATACCTGTGATCTGGCCGACAGTCTCCGACCGGCTCTCAAGATGCTGTACATTAAGGGTCGTATAGACATTGATGCCGTATTCAAGCAACTCTGTGACATCCTGGTACCTTTTTGAGTGCCGGCTGCCGGGTGCGTTTGAATGAGCAAGCTCGTCAACAATTACAGTGTGAGGTTTGCGCGCAAGGATAGCATCCAGATCCATCTCACGGATAGTTGCTGACCGGTAGTTAAGAGTTTTAAGCGGAATTATCTCAAATCCGGACAGCAGCTCTGAGGTTTCCCTCCGGTTGTGAGTTTCAACATAGCCGGCAACTATGTCAGTGCCTTTGGCTTTTTCACCCCTGGCAGTCTGAAGCATTGTGTACGTCTTTCCCACGCCGGCACACATACCAAAAAAAATCTTCAGCTTACCCCTCCTGCTTTTTTCCTCCTCACTGATAAGGGAAGCAAGGATCTCGTCCGGATTCGGCCGGTTGTCGATACTATGGTTCATTTTATCTTGTCAGTTTCAAGGTTTAACATCAGGACATTTATTCTCTCTTCTCCGAGAATGAGGAATTGTGGTGCCTCGGTGAGATTCTCAATACACAGAATCAGCTTCTGTTTCTGTGCTTCGTCGAAACCGCGCACACCGGCAACCCTGTCAGCCTGCAGCAAGGCTGATTCCCTTGATATATGTGGGTCAAGACCGCTAGCCGAAGCGAAGAGCATTTCTGACGGAACAGCGGCAAATGGTGCAGGATTATTCATGTGAATGAACAATCTTCTTCGCTCATCAACCTGATTAGGTAGTATTGTATTCGTCAGACCCAGGTTTGAACCGCCTGAAGGAAGCGGGTTATATCCAATTGCGGAGGGTCGCGGTGAGAAATAGGCCGGACTGCTGAATCCCTGACCTGCCAGTCTGCTGCCAACAACCACGCTGTCCTTAAGAATCAGACTGCCACCTGCCTTTTCTGGAAAGAAAAGCTGTGCAATTCCTGTTATCAGGACCGGATATATTATGCCGGTTACAACAGTTAACAGGAGGAAGGTCTTCAGTGTTATCAGAATCGTTTTCATGTTCATCACTTTTGATTGTAATGAGTTGCTTTCAGGTGCTATAAATTGATCAGCAGATCAACCAGCTTTATTCCCGCGAACGGAGCTGCCAGCCCTCCGAGGCCGAAAAACAGGAGGTTGCGGATAAGAGCGCTGTTTGCTGAGACCGGCCGGTACCTGACTCCTTTTAAGGCCAGCGGCACCAGCAGGATAATTATGACTGCGTTGAAGATAACAGCGCTGAGAATTGCGCTCTCCGGTGATCCCAGGTTCATGATGTTCAGGGCGGAGAGAGGTCCGTCACCGGTACTGCCCGAATACAGCGGTGCCGCAATTGCAGGTATAATTGCAAAATACTTGGCAACATCGTTTGCAATGCTGAAGGTGGTGAGTGACCCCCTCGTCATAAGCAACTGTTTGCCGACCTCAACCACCTCAATAAGTTTTGTTGGGTTGCTGTCGAGATCAATCATGTTGCCTGCCTCCCGTGCGGCCTGTGTCCCGGAGTTCATTGCAATGCCTATATCAGCCTGGGCCAGTGCAGGGGCGTCATTTGTTCCGTCGCCTATCATACCCACCAGGTGACCACGTGCCTGCTCCTGCCATATGCGCTTCAGTTTGTCTTCGGGCCTGGCCTCAGCCATGAAGTCGTCAACACCGGCCTCTGCAGCAATGGCAGCCGCAGTCAGTGAGTTGTCACCGGTGATCATCACCGTCCTGATACCCATCTTCCGCAATTCAGAGAACCTCTGCCTGATACCTCCCTTCACAACATCCTTAAGATGAATGACCCCTAGCACCTTGCTGTCTTCTGCAACTACCAACGGTGTTGCCCCCTGTGCTGAGAGTTCGGCGACAATATCCTGTATCTTTTGCGGGTAGAATCCGTTATTGTTCTGAACAAATGTCCTGACAGATTCCGATGAACCTTTTCGAATCCGTCGCACCCTGCCGTTCTCCGACACAAGGTCAACACCGCTCATCCTTGTCTGGGCGGTGAATGGGATGAATGTTGCATGAAGGGTCAATATGTCACGCCCCCGGATATTGAATTTTTCCTTTGCCAGCACCACAATGGAGCGCCCTTCGGGTGTCTCGTCGGAGAGTGATGAGAGTTGAGCTGCGTCAGCGAGCTCTTCAACTTTCACCCCTTCCGCCGGGATGAAATTGGTTGCCATGCGGTTACCCAGAGTAATTGTACCGGTCTTGTCAAGCAGCAGCACGTCAATATCACCAGCCGCTTCTATCGCCCTTCCGCTTGTTGCAATTACATTCCGCTGCAAAAGCCTGTCTATTCCGCTTATGCCGATAGCGCTGAGCAGCCCCCCGATAGTTGTTGGTATCAGGCATACAAGCAGGGCAATCAGTACCGGGACTGACAGGTTGTGAGAGCCCGGCATGCCTGAAGCCGACAGGCTGTATCCAAAGAATGCAGGAAGTGTCACAACAGCAAGAAGGAAAATAACCGACAGGCCTGAAAGGAGAATCGAAAGGGCAATTTCATTGGGCGTTTTTTTCCTCCTGGCCCCCTCAACAAGTGAAATCATATGGTCAATAAATGTGTCACCCTGTTCGGCTGTTATCCGGATCAGGATCCGGTCACTGATGACCCTTGTCCCGCCTGTAACAGCAGACCGGTCACCTCCGCTTTCGCGGATGACAGGGGCTGATTCTCCTGTGATGGCTGATTCATCCACGCTGGCAATGCCTTCCGTCACCTCTCCGTCAGAAGGTATTATATCACCGGTTTCACAGATCACAACGTCTCCCTTCCTCAGCTCGGTTGCATAAACAGAAACCTCCTGCTTCCCTTCCAGCTTGCGTGCCCTTGTCTGGGTTCTGCTTTTACGCAGGCTCTCTGCCTGGGCTTTCCCCCGGCTTTCAGCCATCGCTTCGGAAAAGTTAGCAAAGAGCACAGTAAACCATAACCACACTGCTATCTGAATATTAAAGGAAGAGAAACTACCTTGAAAGAGATCAGAGAGTACTGCAACTGACGTTATCAGTGCACCGACAGCAACGATGAATATAACCGGGTTTCTGACCAGGAATACCGGATTAAGCTTTGTAAGACTCTCCCTTATTGCCTGCAGGATGATTCGCCTGTTGAAAAAGCCGGGGCTGCGATGTTTATTCATTACTTAATGAATTAGAATGTTATTCCGCTCTTCAGGAGCAGGTGATCCAAAACCGGTCCGAGTGACAGTGCGGGGAAGAATGTAAGCCCGCCTACAATCAGGATGACTGCAATCAGAAGTATGATAAACAACCAGTTGTCAGTATGGAAAGTACCGGTTGACGGAGGAGTGAACTTCTTGCCTGCCAGGCTTCCGGCAACAGCCAGTACCGGAATTATCACCCCGAAACGGCCGATAAGCATCCCGGCGGCCAGAGTCAGGTTGTAAAAGGGAGTATTTGCGTTCAGGCCTGCAAAAGCACTGCCATTGTTACCCGCAGCTGAACTGAAGGCGTAAAGTATCTCTGACAGGCCATGCGGGCCGGCATTGTTCAGGCCTGCAAGCCCTGTACTGCTTACTGACGCCAGGGCGGAGAATATCAGTATGACCGCAGCAGGAGCAAGAATTGCAATCATGGCCATCTGGACTTCAAAGGCTTCAATTTTCTTCCCCGAAAATTCAGGGGTGCGGCCAACCATCAGTCCTGCAATAAACACAGTCAGAATTATAAAAACTATCATACCGTACAGCCCGGCCCCCACACCTCCGAATACTACTTCGCCCAGCATTATGTTCAGCATGGCCACCATCCCTGCCAGGGGTGAGAGACATTCATGCAGCGAGTTGACCGAGCCGTTCGAGGCGGCAGTTGTAGACACAGCCCAGAGCACGCTGTTTACTACCCCGAACCTGGTCTCCTTTCCCTCCATAAACCTTATATTGCCATAAACCGGATCTCCGGAGTATTCGCCGTACAATGCGATAAGCAGTCCGGAAATAAGCAGGATCATCATGACTGTGAACAGTACCCATCCCTGGCGGACTGAACCGGTCAGCTTGCCGTAGGTAATTGTCAGTGCTGCAGGAATCAGGAGTATAAACAGCATCTCAAGGAAATTTGAAAAGGGAGTTGGGTTCTCGAAGGGATGTGAGCTGTTTGAATTGAAATAACCCCCACCGTTCGTGCCAATCTGCTTTATTGCAACCTGCGAGGCAACCGGCCCCATCGGCAGTATCTGCTGACCCCCCTCCAGGGTCCGGACTGTTTCATATGACTTGAAATTCTGAATGACACCCTCTCCCGCCAGGAAAATGGAAAGAATGATTGACAGTGGCAACAGAACATAAAAAACTGACCTTACAATGTCAGCCCAGAAGTTTCCGATCCTGTCAGTATTATTCCGCGAAATACCCCTGGTAACGGCAAGCAGCACTGCGATGCCGGTGGCGGCACTGACGAAATTCTGTACTGTAAGCCCGAGCATTTGAACAAAGTAGCTCATCGTGGTCTCACCCGCATAACCCTGCCAGTTTGTATTGGTGACAAAACTTACAGCTGTATTGAGTGCAGAATGCCATTTAACATCAGGCAGCCCGGCAGGATTCAGTGGCAGGCTGCCCTGGAAAACCTGGATCGTATAAACAAAGACCAGGCCGGCCAGATTGAAAATCAGCAGGGCAGAGGCATAACCTCTCCAGTTCATCTCATCATCCGGGTTTACCTTAATTATACGGTACGAGAGTCTTTCAGTCCATCCGAGCAAAGGTTTCAGAAAATGGTTCCTGCCATCGAGAGCGAGGTAGAGGTAATTACCCAGAACCGGTGCCAGCCCGGTAAGAAGGGCAAGGAACAATACGATCTGTATTATTTCCGGTAGTGTCATAGCTTAGAATTTTTCCGGTTTGAACAACGCATACAGCAGGTAACCAAGAATAAACAGGGCTATTACAGCCATGATCACATAACTGTTCTGGAAGCTTATGGCAGGGTTAATGAGGGGCAGATGAGCAATCATTTCAAATCACTTTTAACCGGTACAAAGTTGCGGCGTTACCTCTAAAAGATTTATAATGATTCATACTGTTATCATAAATAAAAAATAAAGATTCACATGCCGTGAATCTGCTTATTTACACCGAATTAAGCGGATCAGACAAACAATAGTGTCCTGCCATTGTTCTTATTACAGTACATTCACTAAACCTGTATAATCATGACACCGCACGCAGAAAAACTCGTAATAACGGTATCGGTTACCGTCAGGGCTCCGTTGCAGCAGGTTTGGGACCTGTTCACGGAACCACTGCATATAATACATTGGAACCACGCATCGGACGACTGGCAGACAAGCTATGCCGAGAGCGATTTTCGCCCCGGAGGGGCATTCCTCTCCAGGATGGAAGCCCGTGACGGCTCCGAGGGATTTGACTTCACCGGCAAATACAGCGAGATCATCCAGGGCAAGTCCATCGCATCAACCCTTGACGACGGCAGAAACGTCCATGTAAGCTTCCTCGAGAAGGGATTATACACACTGGTGACTGAGTCCTTCGAGACGGAGGATCAGAACAGTGCCGAGCTGCAGCGGACAGGCTGGCAGGCAATACTGGATAACTTCAAGAAGTATGTTGAAGGGTATGGTATTAAGGAGATGCATCATTTCGAGATCACAATCAACAATATCCCGGAGAACATCTTCAGGATAATGCTCGGGGATGAGACATACAGCAAGTGGACCACACCATTTAACCCTCATTCGCACTTCACCGGTTCATGGGAAAAAGGGGAGAGAATCCTGTTTCTCGGGACAGATTCTGATGGAAAATCAGGAGGTATGTTATGCCGGATCAGGGAGAACATACCCGGGAAGTTCATCAGCATTGAAAGCCTGCGGGAAGTTATTGACGGAAGGGAGGTCAGCCGTGATGAAAATGGCACCCCGTGGAGCGCTGCACTTGAGAACTACACCCTGAAACCTGTCGGCAGTAATACACTGCTGTGTATCGACACCGATGTTCCGGCTGATTTCAGGGATTATATCCGGGAAGCATGGCCGAAGGCACTCGAAAAGCTGAAGGAATTGTGCGAGTGAAATCACCCTGCCAGGGGCACCTGCGGCTGCTTCACAAATATTTATTTATTGATAAGCCTTGCTATCTCCTCCCACTTAATCAGGTTAACAAAGAGTTGGGGGTAGTCAGGGAAGCCTGCCCTTTGCAGATGATCAGCCATCTCCTCATTGCTCTGAACCGGATTCCAGAAAGCCATAAACTGTATTGCGGAAGGGGATAACGATTTATTCCAGTATTCAGGATTAAACCGCATGATCTGCATTCCCTGACCTGAACCGTTGGCTTTCAGCACGAAATGCGAATCATGCCCGAAGTAAGCCGGTGCTGCCAGCTCTTCGGCTGACAGTTCGGCGATCTCGGTCTTCAACTGATCAAGAATCATCCTGTCCATCTCAACCTTCTGAAAAAGAGAGTAATATGCCAGGCTGGCGTCAGCCAGCTCCTGCAGGGTTACCGGCAGCCAGTAGGGAGGTCTCTCCGGGTTGTATACTACAATCTGTTCTGTTGCACCTGTGTTTGCAGAGTAGATATCCACCCCCGGGCATGGGCTCTCTTTGAACCATGATACCGGGAAGTACTGCCATAATATATCCTGCGCCTTCCTTACATCCTCTGATCTGGAAAGGTCATACCTTGATCCGTCCTCGACGAGCGATTCAGGTGTGAAGTAAAACCCCTGGTGACCGCCGATGATATTATTCACAATCAGGCCGTACTGGGGTGGCTCAACTGTCCACTTCCCCCCTTCGGAATCAAAAACCTCGAACAGGAAAGCAAGAGTGGCTGGCAGACCGTATTCGGCTTCCGATATGGTTGTATAGTCGCCCCACATCCGGTTGGCGATAGCGCGCATATCATACCCTGTCGGGTTCTTCAGCATCGGATGGTTCTGCCTGAACCATTCCGCAAGCGCGGCTATATTGGTTCTGAAGGCTGTATTATCCGCAGCGCTCAACGTGACATTACGGAGTTTGTAGGATTTCTCCGGGAGATAGTTTTCAAACCTCCATGTACCTGGTTTATCGATCAGCCATTTATTGTCCTGACTGTAGAGCAATCCTGTCAGGAGCAGTCCGGAAATCAGGAATAAGTATTTTTTCATAGCAGGGGCGAAGTGTTATTGCAGAGAATCGGGTATGAGAAATCTCGTTATGGGTTTGGTACCCCGAAATTAATAAAATCGGACAACTGTTCCTTTTGTGATTCTGTTTTTTCCGACAGTTACACGCACATCTCAAGCAGCTTCAGGCAGGTGTTCCAGTTTCTTGAGGTGGCGTTGGCGGCAAGCTTCTTCTCAATGAAGTTATTGTGGAATTTCGTCCGGCCGTAACCATCCGGGCAGTGCACATAGACAACTCTGGGACCAATGACGATCTCATCGGGCGGATAATTGTATGCAAGCAGCTTTTCCGCCTTCTCCGGATCGGCGTCCCTGTCAAGGAATGTGACATGCTGCTTTGAGAGGTCAATTCCCGGGTTTTTGACGAAAGGATTAAGTGCAACAATTTTTTCCAGTTCCTCAGGAGTTATAACCACAACCTGGATTGTCAGGCTGAACTTTTTTGTGATCAGCTCCCTTATTTTACTGGCCAATAGCTCGCCGGATTCATCCCCGGACTCAAAGATCACGTTCCCGCTCTGGATATAGGTTCTGACGTTCCTGTACCCGGCTTTTTCAAAAGCAAGTGCAAGTTCCGGCATTTTGATCATATTCTTGCCAAGGACATTGACGCTGCGAAGTAGTGCTATACGGGTTGACATTTCATTTTGAATGAGAAAGTGAAATTAATAAAAAGGAAGGTTCTGGCATACATATCCCTGATCTTGAGAAACAATACATTACTTCAATTGTTAATACAATTGCATTCTGGCAATTTTTTTCGAAATACCTGAAGCAGGAAGTTTCGCTTGTATTATCCTGAACATTTGCTTTAAATAATATCGAAAGGAGTAAACCATATGAACGCACTGAGAAAAACTTCGTTGATCTTCGGTCTTTTCTTCGCAGGTACTTTTCTGTTCTCGATTCCGGCCCTCTTCTTCTATGATCCTGTTCTTCACGACGCAAACTACATTCTCGGCGGGGGGTTCGACAGGCGTGCTTCGATGGGCGCCCTATTTGAGATACTGACTGCAATCTGCAACATCGCGACCGCAGTTGTCATTTTTCCCGTTGTAAAAAAAGTCAGTGAATCCGCTGCGCTTGGTTACATCGCATCCCGCACAGTTGAGTCGGTAATGATTCTCTCAGGTGTAGTCAGTCTCATGGCTATTGTGACCTTAAGGACCAACTTCCTGCCTGGCGGTGACCCCGTTGCCTTCACAATGGCAGGTCAGGGGCTGCTTGCATTTCATGACTGGACCTTTCTGCTTGGACCGCAATTCGGCTCCGGATTCGGAAACGGAATACTGCTAGGATACCTGATGTACCTGTCGGGACTAATTCCCCGGCGCATGGCCTTGCTTGGCCTTATTGGCGGACCGCTGGCCTTTGCCGGCGGCGTGATGGTTCTGTTCGATGTTCTTAAGCCTTTAAGTCCCGGACTTTTTGCTCTTACAGCCATGGAAATCGCCTGGGAGCTATCGATCACGATATATGCAATCTTCATTGGATTCAGATCGACACAGGAAAAATAAATAAAATGGAAAAAATGAAAGCCGTGGTGTACGAAAAGTACGGACCACCAGATGTTTTGAGACTCACTGAGGTTGAAAAACCAATCCCGGGAGACGATGAGGTTCTGATAAAAATCAATGCCACAACAGTGACAGCGGCAGACTGGAGACTGCGAAAAGCAGATCCGTTTCTTGCCAGGCTCTTCAATGGTCTGTTCAGACCCGGAAAGATAAAAATTTTGGGATTTGAACTGGCAGGTGAGATCGCGGATACAGGTAAGGATGTGACTCTGTTTAAGAAAGGAGATCAGGTATTTGCCACCACCGGATTCAAATTTGGCACCTATGCTGAGTATAAATGTATGCCGGAACGGGGAAGTATAGCCCTGAAGCCTGTAAATATGACTTTTGAAGAGGCTGCGGCTGTTCCTGTCGGAGGCCTTACTGCACTTTTCTTTCTCAGAGACAAGGGAAATATCCGGAGTGGACAAAAAGTTCTGATTTATGGAGCCTCCGGCAGCGTGGGGAGTTATGCCGTTCAAATTGCAAAGTATTATGGTGCTGAAGTCACTGCTGTTTGCAGTACTCCGAACGTAGAAATGGTTAAATCCCTTGGAGCCGGTCAGGTAATCGATTATAAGAAAGAATCTTTCAACACGGAAGGTGAACTATATGATCTCATTTTTGATGCGGTGGGAAAGATTTCGTTATCTGACTGCAAAAAAATTCTCAAGCCACAGGGAAAATATGTCACTGTGAAAAATGGTACGGCAAAGGGCAGGGATGGAGATATGGCATTTCTGAAGGAGCTTGCCGAGTCCGGGAAAATTAAACCGGTAATCGACAGACGTTATAACCTTTCTCAGGTTGCTGAAGCCCATGCCTATGTTGAACAGCAGCATAAGAAGGGAAATGTTGTAATTGCTGTTTAATCATGAACCGGCCCATGCCTTCATATGTTCCGGGCCTGCTCTTGCTCGGTACCATCCTCGAGCAGCCAATCGTATTGAATTTCTGCACATGATCCCGGTAATTCGAATCCCAGATCATGCAGGCAACGCCGTTCTTCTCGTTCTGCAGCGGATTCAGGATGACATCATACGGAACCGACTCATTGCAGTACCGCTTTCCGTACATATTGACTTTCATGAAAGGCTGGTTGCCGAAAAAGAACGAGTCAAAAGAGCCTCCGGCCGACAGGTAATATTCACTGATTGAGAAGCATTATCTTCTCGTTCACATCAGCAACAATTGAATTAACAGAAATGGTTGCACCTGAGATACCGTCAATCTCCTTTCCTGCCCTTAGCGGCTTTGCTCCGTCATGTCCGGCAAACTGATCGAGCCATCTCTTCACTGCAACCTCCTGGCCGTGAGTGGCTGCATAGTTATACACTCTCACAAGTTTCACCCTTCTCTCTGAATCGAAAAGGATAAAATAGTCGAAGTATTCAGATTCAGCATCCATCCCTGTCAGCGACGGATTGGTGCAGCCACCGGCTCTGCAGCTGTTGACCCTGCCAATGTATACAATGATATTCTCACCTTCGGCACTCCTGATGCTGAAGAATTTACCGCTTGTCAGGCTGCTGCCCGCTGAAACATCTTCTCCGTCAAACTCTGTCATGCTGTAATCCCCGGACCCGAAAATCGATGATAATTCCTTGTGAAGGAGCCGGGGACTGTAGTCAATCCCCGGTTCATTCATGCTGCCGGGAAGAAATGAGAGCAGCGTCAAATATATTATTGATAAAATCATTGTGCAGTATATCAAAACATTACACCGATACCGGCATTGAATACCTTATTGAACAGATCTGCAGAGGCAGCCTTCGTGAACTGCACATCTGTCTTTATTACGGCTTTCTGAGTCATCTTAAATGTCAGCCCTGCGGTTATTATTGTGTTTTTATAATCCAGGTTCTTTGCCGTCTCTGCGTCCACAGAATTATGCATGTCATAAAACTCATAACGGACGAACGGAATCAGTTCATGATCTATACCGGAGAAGGGCCTGAAGATATTATATCCTGCTTCTGCATAATATCCAACCATCGATCTGCCCAGGTCATTCTGCCCGGTTCCGGTACCGGTAAAGTCATTGTACTGTTCTGTGTTGGAAATTGAGGTTAAGTATACCTGGCCTCTCAGTTCCAGCCCACGGAGCCGGTATCTTGCATCGGCTCCGATCATTGAGATCCCCACAGCTGAGGAGTCTGCCCTTGCCAGTAATGCTGCATCATCCTTGGGGAGCTTTGAATAGAGTTTGCTCTGCGACTTTCCGAAGTATCCGGACAGACCAATATTCAGGTTTTTGATTCCGTAGTATTCAACTTTACCGGTAAGCGCGGGAGAGCTCGCGTAAGATTTGGAACCCTTCTGTCTCCCTTCCCTGAGTCCGGATGATCCGGTGAAAATTCCTTTTGTGTCATATCCGTTCAGACCGCCGACAGCATACAGCTGGTACTTCATCGTAAGAGGTAATATGTTTCCTGAAAATCCGAGGCCAACCTCACGCCATGTACTGAGGGATATGCGATTGTCAATGACCGGCCTCTCTACACCGTTGAAAGTAGTGGGCTCGTGGTACTCGTTGATTATTCCCATCGGAACCAGCAGGAGTCCGGCTCTGAAGTTCATATACCTGTTTATCCTGTGCTGCAGAAATGCCTGCTCCACCCACAGTTCCTTCGCATATTCAAATTCAATTTCGGAGACAAACTGAGTCTTTGAACTGAAATTATATCCCAGGAACATGACTAACCTGTGAACATCAAGGGTGCTGACATTCTTCTGACCCTTTGTGAAGGGCTGGTTAAAATGCACCTCGCCGTATCCGCCGATATTGAGTCCGCTTTTTTCGATAAGCATCAGCCCGGCGCTGTTAATATATTCTGAACCGGTAGAATCCGCTTCCTGTGCCCGGGTTGTCATACAGGCCATAATTAAAACAGAGAGAAGGCTTATTGTCTTTTTCATTTCTTTGCGCTTTTTGAATTTTTTCCTGCTGCAAAGAAACCACAGTCCGACCCGCTCATCAATCCCAATAATTGATGATTTAGCCGGTCATTTCTCACCAGAAATAATTACACTTCTTTTTCTAATGTCCCTTCGGCCGAATCCCGATAATATCCGGCAATATTTTTAAGAACTGCTCACTGAAAGAGGCTGAAATACTTGAAAGCAATATAAGCGGTTGTGATTTTACAGGAGCCGATTTCACCGGTACAGTATTTAAGTATGGTGGCCTTGAAAAGAATGAAATGGCTGATACAAGCCTGAATCATACATCCTTTGTTTCAATGCGTATGGCTGACATGGTTTTCTCAGGTACAGCAGAGAATTGCTTTCTTGAAAACTGCTCATTTACGAGGGTCCGATTTGAGAATGCAACTCTGCTTAATACATTCTTCAAGGGCAACAGGAAACTTAATCGGATCAGTTTTATAAACTGTAAAGCAGACAGGATGACTTACGAATTCCTTAAACAGGGCAAGGCAGATCTTACTGGCATTTCGCTGATCGTCCAGCCTTAAAAGTCAAGCCCGGAATCACTCAGATCCCGGGCTTAACTTATTACTCTGACTGACAAAACCCCCAACCGGGCCTCTGCCAGCGATTAGCCTGATAACTACTTCAGTGTCACATCCAGCTAAACCAGGCGCAGTCCGCCGGGCACCTTGAGCCCCTACTTCAATACCACATCCAGGTAAACAGAATGCCTCCCGTAGGTATCAAAGAACGGCTTGTACACCACTCCGTCAATTGTAAACTCGAGCTTCGACGGATCACCGGTAATTGATTTGCTGATGTCTGAAGCATCCAGCGTCACCTTGCGCCACTCGGTGCGGGCCCCGGGCTCCTGCGCTGCCAGCAGTACCGGCCCGTAGAAGAGGCTCGCAATGTTCTGCTGATCCATCACCGGCTCAAGGTAGAAACTGAACGGCATACGCAGCTCAACTGTGTCACCCTTCTTCCACTTGCGACTGATTGTAAGATAGCTTCCCGGCACCGCAGCAACCTTCATTTCCTTGCCGTTGATCTTAACGAAGAATCCCTTCGTTGCCCAGTGCGGAACGCGTACATTCAGGTCGAACTTGCCCTTGCCATTTATGGTCAGAAGAGTCTTGTCTTCCTTCGGGTAAGCCGTGGCCTGGGTCACGGAAAGATTCCTCTCGGTCCATGTCAGCGTCGACGGGACATACAGGTTCACATACAGCGCCTGGTTGTCGGCACTCCTGAAGTAAATCGAGTTCTGAAGCTTGGTGCTGCTCTCAAGGGCGGTCCCGTTACAGCACGAGAAGCCATCCATCTCTTCATTTCCGAACTGCTTCATCGAGCCCGGCCTCAGGGATACGTGATAGGTGTTGGCAGGGGTGTGCTCCGCCACTGAGGCGAGGATGTGATTGTACAGCCCGCGCTCATAGTAATCCATCAGCTCTGCACTCTGGTTGAAGAGGAACAGGCTGCCGGTCAGCTTGAGCATGTTGTAAGTCGCACAGGTCTCGTTCTGTCCGCCTGCGGCGAAACCATTCTCATAGAGAGTGGCAGGCTGTGCGGTGAAACACTCGGCATTGTTCGGATTGCGTGCTCCTGCAACACCCCCGATGCTGTACATGTAGTCATGGGTTACAATATCCCAGAAGTTGTCAGCGATGCTGTAATACTCGGGGGACTCAGTATCACGGTAGATCTCAATGGCCCCGATGATCTGGGGAATATGCTGGTTGGAATGCAGCCCGCGGAACATATCCACATTCTTTGCAAGCCCGTGCGAATGATCGGCATCGCCATAGAACAGCCTGATGTTGTCAAACAGCTGAGCAGCCTTCAGGTAACTGGCCTCGCCGGTGATGCGCGACAAACGCGCGAGCGCCTCGTTCATCCCTCCGAACTCCCCGGCGATGTACCTGTTCCACATGCTTATCAGCGTCTCCTTCGGAAGCTGGCTCAGGCGCGCATGCACCCATGTGCCCATCCCTTTCGCTATCTCGAGCGCCTTCTCATTGCCGCTGACCTCGTAGATGTCCATCAGCCCGGCCATGATCTTGTGCAGGGTGTAGTATGGCGCCCAGATCTGTGCATTCGAGCCGCCGTAGGTGGCTCCCTTCTCGAGCATGATGAACTGATCGGGCGGATAGGCGCTTATAAAGCCCTTGCCCCAGTTCTGGAAGTCGGTACGAATCCCTTCAACGCTCAGGTCTGAGTCAAAACCTGTCTTTCCCGCTGCGGGCGGTACTGCTATAGGATCCGCTACATACTCTCCTCCGGCTGTACGGGGCTGGCCCGACATCTTCGACAGCTCATACAGCGTATTCACCATATACTCCATCTTGCCTGCAAACCTGGCCTGCAGCACTGCGTCATATCCTGTGCTTGCATATGCCTGAGCGATGGCTGTGAGGTAATGTCCCGTTGCGTGACCGCGAAGCTTTGTCTGCTGGCTGTCCCATCCGCCGAGCGGCTTCGCTCCCTCAGGCTGCTTCTGTCCGAAGGCATTGCGAAACATATACAGGAAATTATCCGGGTTGGTAGCCTCGAGGCCCGTTATGAACTTATCACGGTTCTCGATGAACTTCGTCTTGTGATTGTGAATGTCAGCATTCAGTGTAACCTGTTCAAGGTCAAATGCTTCCAGCGTGCGCTGCGGTGCATGATCATGACCGTCAGCCGTGACATTGACTACCGCCCTGGGCTGCAGACTCGTACCGGCAACCTTGCCGGTCACCGTGTAGGTCCCGGGTGCAAGCACCTGGCTGTTATCTGCGGGTGCAGGCCAGATCACTCTCACGTCCGGTCCCGCAACGCCATTGCTGTAAACACCTTTCACATACCGCGGCAGCCTCGGCAGATGCCCAACTTCGGTCTCCACCCGGGTGTCAGGAACACTGACAAGGAACGCATTGTAGAGCTGAGGCGTTGTTGCTGCAAATACCGGGAGGCTCTGTTCAACCTGGCCCCGGCGTCCTGCCTGCGGATTACCACCTCTCAGCCCGGTATAATATATCCTGCCAATCTGCCTCGCTGTCAATGGAATACGGTAAATCCGGAAGTCGGAGAGCTTTGCATTCAGGAAAGTCTTCCCGCCATCAATCGGCTTCCCGATGTAAAGCTGATTATTCTTATCGGTATCAAAATCGAAAAGCTGCGACAGCTCCAGCGCCACATCCTTAACTTCAACTGCAAGCACGCCATTGAGGTAGGTGCTCATTGTCTTCGCCGGGATGTCAATTACAACGGCCAGGTGGCTCCATTTGTTAAGGGGAACTGCATCATAGGAGGTTGTATAATCCTTTGATCCGGCCACAATAGCTGTCTGCAGTCCGGGCTTCTCCTTCGTTCCTGCCGGCGCAACGAAGAAGCGCGAACCGGCACTCTTCCCGAAATCGAAAAACACCTGTCCGCTTTTCGCAGAGCGAAGATAAATCCATCCGGTGATTGTAAGGGATTCCTCCCCTGACACTGCTTCGCCCGGGATAGTAATATAGGTTTCACTTTCGCCCGAAAGGGCAAGAACGTTGCCGAAGAGACTGTCGGGCATGAATCTGAAGTCAGTCCCCTGCATGATTCCATGGAGGTTGTTACGCGACCAGTCTCTCACATCTCCCTTGAACTGGTAACGTGAGATTAAACCGGTTTCACCTATCCCGTCAAGGATCTGGTCACCGTCCTGTGCAAACGCGGGAGCGCTCCCCAACGCACATAGACTCAATACAATTCCGACGATCAGCCTGTTGATTTTCATAATCACTTTCTTTTTTTATTGCTTATTCATTAATATTTGAAGCGTGTTTCTCAATTCCCGAGGTCCAAAATACGAGATATT
>Ga0209575_10000662_pt1 | contig 18474 bp, 16 predicted proteins | sample Medcelwee11metaG_FD_187172 | JGI IMG/M metagenome (GOLD analysis project Ga0209575, IMG submission 187172) | Freshwater pond sediment microbial communities from the University of Edinburgh, under environmental carbon perturbations - Medium... | ecosystem: Environmental > Aquatic > Freshwater >...
CGGTCGCGAAGCGACATATTCGCCGTATACCCCGGGGCTCTGCCCCGAAGTGAGCAAAGCGAACGATGGGTAGGCGAATATGAGGCATTTTCGTTGATTGGTGTCACTTCCGAAGGCCTTCTTGGTTTGATCACCTTGCTCATTTGAGCCTCTGCACCATGGCAGTCAATTAGGATATCCATCGGATGACCAGGACGACCATTACATAAGATATTTAAACTACCAGCCATCAAAAAAGAGCATGTTAATGGTTTGGCTTTCAACATATATGGATTCCATCGGGGTGACCAATGTCTTCCTCCAGGCATTCCTGACTCTGGTGCTCTTCTTCACGCTCTCAAAACTTGCGGTCATCATATCAGAGAAGATCTTCCTCAAGCTCGCCTCGAAGACCGAGACGAAGGTCGATGACCTCATCGTCGAAAAGACGAAGAACCCGATTTCAATCCTGCTTCTTATCATCGGTTCCATCATCGCCGTCCAGCAGCTCGGGATGAAGGAGAGCATCGAGGATATGGTCGTGAAGATACTCGTGTCTTCTGTCATATTCATGGTAGGTATCATCGCCATACGGGTGTTCAATATCTTCGTCGAGGAGTGGGGGAATAAGCTCGCAGCGAGATCCAAGTCGACCACCGATGACAGCATCGTCATCCTCCTCCATAGGACTATAACGATAGTCATCCTCATCCTTGCCTTCCTCTATATCCTCTCATATTGGGGGGTAGAGATCGGGCCCATGCTCGCTTCCCTCGGGGTTGCGGGAATTGCTGTCGCTTTCGCTCTCCAGACCACACTCGGCAACATTTTCGGGGGCATCTCCATGATCATCGACAAGAGCATCTCTGTGGGGGATGTCGTGCAGCTCGATGCCAAGACCTCAGGTACAGTTACCGATGTGGGACTTCGTTCGACCAAGATCAGGACCTGGGACAATGAGATCGTCATCATCCCGAACGGGCAGCTCGCGAACCAGAATATCCACAATGTCGCCCTGCCAGATCCCATGGTGAGGGTGCAGGTGAATTTCGGGGTCGCTTATGGAAGCGATGTCGTGCATGTCCGCAAGATCGTGATGAAGGAGATCAAGAACATCGATGCAGTGCTTTCAGAGCCTGCTATCATCGTGAGGTTCCAGGAGATGGGCGATTCAGCGCTCCTTTTCAGATGTTATTTCTGGGTCGGGGATCATATGAAACGGATCGGAGCCAAGGAAGAGGCGACTGAGAGGATCTATAATATCCTCAACAAGGAGAAGATCGGCATCCCCTTCCCGCAGATGGATGTGTATATCAAGGAACACAAGAAATGAAGATCATGCTTTCTCTTTTTGCTTTTTTTTCATATCTGGTCTGAACGGCAATTTCTCTTCAATAATGGGGACTCAAATACCTATTTTCAACTATCATAGAATACAAAGAATTTCTATTTTATTTTAGCGGGGTTAAACCAGTGTTCCTGTCGGAGGAAAGCGTAATAGTCTGAGACGAACGAAAAATGGGGGAAGCTGAACCACGAACGAGCGACGCGAGGATGAGAAACGTCACGGGAGAAAGCTATGTGGATGGTCGCTCATGAGTCTACGAATATTTCTTTATTCTGTTCGGTTCTCGATTCCATGGGAAGCCGCGAAGTTTGGCTAAGGGATATCAATTCAGGGGATAAACGCATTATAGAAAAAACTCTCATTATCGCTTCCTAAAAAAAGAATTAATCAGGGCAAAGGATACAATCACGCGATCTCGAGTTCAAGTATCCTCTCTTCGACGACCCTTTGGAATTCTTTCTTTTCGTTTTTCGCTTTCAGCAACCGTGAGCAGAGGTCGCGGTCCCCAAGGACATCCATCACCCATTTCGCGTAGTCGTTCTTGTGGTGGTCGTCGTTCACATGGTAGGTGAAGGAGAAGTTGTCCTGTTTTTTGAGAGCCGCCGCCAGCCCTTTCAGGTTGCGGACGATGGTGCCGTCCTGTATCCAGAGCTCTTTCCCCTGGGGGCAGTCGCTAAAGGCACGTTCTTTCAGACGCAATAAGTCATCCATGATGGCATATCAGGTATTGGAGTATATAAAACTTCGGGCTTTCAATTAATCGGAGGGACTTTTCGGTCTTTTGGTAAGGTCCGATAGGCAGGGACGCACCTGGGTAATTGAGGGGTGGACGCAAATCGGGATGGAATTGGAGCCACTATCGAAGTCCATGGGCCAATTACCGTGAGGCGCGGTGCTTAATAAGCTTGGTCGCTCATGTCCATCAATCATCTGGAGATGTATGGGTTGATCCTCAGGTTGTCTGCCGCTTTGACGTAGTTGAACAGTGATTGGGTATAAAATCTCATATCGATCTCATTACAGGGATCATAGGTCTCTTTGAAATTCTCGATCCTCTTGTTCGCGTCATGGATGACGCTGTAGAAAGCTGAATAGTCAAGCTTTTCTCTCCCTCTCTCCAGGTCATTCACATATTTTCCGATATCTATCGCCATCGAATGGATGCTGACGAATGTGTTCATCAGTTTTGATTCCCATTCCTCATTGACAATCCTCCTCAGGTCTGCCTTCATCTGCTCACCTCATCTCCTGGAATAGGTGGTATGCTTTTTCATCTTGTTCGCCTGCCCTTCCGCATGCATCCGATCCTTCCAATCGTGATAAGCCAAGATACTTGACTGCCTCAATCCTCGATTCAAGCCTTTCAGTCTCTTCGCTGACACGTCTTTGTCTTTCGAGGAGACGCCCCTTCATCATCTCCATCCCGCGGCTGTTGACAGCATCTCTCAACTCGTCGATCCCGGCTGGTCTGTAGCGGGACAACAGTTCTTGTGAGAATTCCGCACCCCTCTTGGAGTAGAGGGAATGGTCATAGGCTGAAGGGTTCCTTATATGGTCGATGACCCTTTCGCTTATGGCATGAAGGTCGCGGCCGGTGAACCCGAACTCTTCGCAGAGGCCAGCGATCTCTTCCCTGCTGTCTTCGTCCATGGTTATGTGGTTCTCCCAGTCAAGGAGATGGCCATGGAACAATGCCGAATGGTAATGATCCTTGTTCCTCGGACCGAGGACCTGGTATTCATGGGTGACCCGGGAGATGATCGCCGGGTCGATCATATTGCGGTAATTGGTGGAGATGATGACATCGAACTGGCCATGATACCTGCCGGAGGAGTCATCGAGGAAGCTGAGAAGCTCTTTTATGATCCTGCGGCCAGCCTCTCCGCCGGTGTCTGAATCCCTCTTGGGGATTATCGATTCGACATCGTCGAGGACGTACCTCGCGAGACAGCCTCTTTCGATGGGAGAATCGAGCATCCTTCGAAAGTTGCCTGTCGATTCACCGAGGTATTTGTTCCAGAAGGAGTTGTCGAAGAGAGAGACCTGGGCTTCCACGCCCCTCAAGGACGCGAGGGAAAAAAATCCGTCATTCGCATGCTTGATGAGCTCGGTCTTACCGGTCCCTGGGGCGCCTTCGAGGAGGATGACCCTCGGCCTGCTGGATGAGTGCGGGGTGATGAGGGCCGGATTCGTCCCAAGAACAGGGTCATAGCAGGCGAGAAGATGGTTCTCTATCGAGAGATACCCCGCTATATCCTCATTTCCGATGATGATCCTTGAGGCCTCATTTTTCAGGAGGGGACTGCTGTCTATGGCATCAGGCCTGAGGGCGATCGTCTGCTCAGGGTAGGCTTCAAGGCTGAGCGCGGATCTCGCCTGGAGGGTTGTCGCCTTCACCATGGCTGCATAATGTCCTGTCTCTTTGCCCAGTCCGCAGAGGGTTGACCTGTCGTCGATCACTATCCTCTTGTATTCCTTCAGGACACTTCTTGCGACATCAGTACCGCTGCTCCGGAAATCGATCCTGCCTGTCAGGCCTGAAAGGTCTTTTTCCTGCCAGGGCCTGGTGCTGTGGTCCAGGGAGATTATGTTCACCGCTTCCTCCTCTCTCTTGGGGCCGGGCGATGCCATGAGCCATTCCCTGCAGGAGAAAAAACCTGAAAGCAGGGTCTCAAGGGTGAGGAGGGATTCCTTGCTTTCCGGGTGGGTGATGGTTATCTCTGACGCCATGCCCTTATCATTTCTCTCCAGGCAATGGAGATAGAGGGGGATACGCTCAAGGTTGATCACTTCCTTAGCCTGTATCAGCCCACTCTCATCGCAGGTCCTGCCTTCACTTCGCGCCTTTGCCATGGTCATTTCATGAGGTAGGTCGGATTGAATTCTGCGCGCCTCTTCTCCCTCATGGTTTTTGAGAGCTCGATCCCTTTCCTGTTCGCGCGGTCGATCTGGAGGTGCTCATTGTAATCGAAGGGTGTCTCCTTCGCGATATCGACAACTGTCGGCACCTCGCAGTTCGGGAAATCCGTGAGTATCTCCTTTGAGATGTAGGAGGCATCGATAAGCTTGTTCAGGGTGACGACTGAATCCTTCATCACTTCCTGTATCTTTCCGATCCTCTCCAAGGGGCCTTTGTAGGCCTGCTCGAACCCCTCCTGCATATAGATGGAGAGCCTCCTTGAGATCCCTGACACCTTATGCTGGTAATCACGCAGCCTGCTCCTTGTGAATCTTTCCCGTTCCAGCTTCCCTGTCAGGAGGTCGTACTGCTCGCTCGAGCCTTCCTGTGCGGTGAGGGCCTGCTGGATGATCTCTCCATACGCTTCGCGTTCGGTCTTCTTCCTCTCTATGCTGTTCTGTATCGCCGAGATATAGGGCGACATATCATTCGTTCCTGAATCGATCGATATCGCCTTGTCGAGATCATGGGAAAGTGCCATCATCTCTTCAACAAGAGTCTGGCATTTTTTATCTGCCTCCATACGGTAGCGGTCGCTCCTGTCATGGGCCTTCTCTGAATCCTGCCTCCTCTCGATGAGGTTCTTGATGGATATGTTCGTCTCATGGATGACCTGATCAAGGTAGAGCCTTTCGACCTCGACCGCCTGATATCTTTCTGTAAGGAGCTTCTTCACTTTCCTGTGGGCCTGTGAATGCGCGTATCTCTCTGCCTTCTCTTTTGAAGTGATTGCAAGGGAGTGATATCTGATCTTCTCAAGGGGCGATAGGATCTCCTTTGGTTCTTTTGAGTCAAGGATGGAATCATTCAGTGTCTCTTCAAGCAGCTTGCTCCTTTCCCGTATGCGTTCCCATGGATCCTCTATAAGTGACCCTGAGTCAAGGCCATATTCTTTCTCTGCACGGGCAAGTAGGTCGCCTTCTTCAATGCTTGTCCTCCGGTCCTTGAGCTGGTCTTTGTATTTCTCCTTGATGGAGTTGGCGATGTCCTCGATATTCATCTCGCTTTTTTTTTCGACTGTCTTTTCCATGCCTATCACCTCATGGCTGCCGCCAGGGCAGCATTTTTATTCCTGATTCACCGCTTAAGCATCTCTTCAAACCTGGGACGCAATCCCTGGTAATGTGCTTCTAAGCGCGCAATGGTCTCATCAGGCGATGTCCCGGTGTAATAGAGGATACCGAAACCGAGCGCCGCGCCAAGGATTGCATACTTCACCTTATCCCCCCATCTGATGCGATCATAGTGATAATGATTCTGTGATTCCATGCCTTATATCGTGTCCAAGGCATTTAATATCTCTTTGCGGGAAAGAATGGGAGGATTTTCGGGATGCGTGGAAAATCTGCTACATTTTCCGAATCTTCTGGATTGTCTGACGGGCTGAAATTATCAAAGGCAGGCTTTGGAAGGGAGTTAACCATTGTTAATGATAAAATACCACACTGATAAGAGATTTCTATCCCTAATTGGGAAGGTGTAAAGCTCATACCTTAATCATAGCTCCTCATACTGAAATGTTGAATTGTATACTTTCCTACCTGGATTCTATTAGTTTGATTCTCTATCAAAGGAAAGAAAAAATAAGGACCCTCATCCACATATGGATTCCTGCTGATTATCCTTTAAACTATCCAGCATACAGTTTTTTATACTACATTTACCAGATTTTGTATTGTGGTAAAAAAAGAGAAGGTATTACTCGCAATACTGATTATCATTGTCTGCTCTACAACAATCTCAGCGATCGATGTCAAAAGCTGCCAGCTCTCTGAAATCAAGACAGCAATTAGCAATGCGAATCCTGGAGAAACTATCAATGTCCCTGCTGGCACTTGTACCTGGGATGGGAGTCTTCTCATTGACAAAGGGGTAAATCTCATTGGTGCAGGGATTGATAAGACTATCATCAGGAATAGTGGCAGCTGTAGCCTGGGGTTCCAGGGTGAATTCTGGCTGCAGTATGAACCCTCAGATTATTCGTTGAACACCCCATTCAGGCTTTCGGGGTTCACATTTGATATCAACAATCACTGCGGAGCCTTCTCCTTGGGACAGACCGGAAAACACTCCCCATTTCCGGTTCAGACAAAGATACGGATCGATAACAACAGATGGATTCATCCTGGAGGTATCTTCATCTGGAACGCCGGGGATATGTATGGTGTAATCGATAGCAATATCTTTGAGGGATCTGATTATAGCTTCAAGAACGATCCCCAGGCAGACGAATCCTCCTGGTTTGAAAATGCTCCACAAAATGTATATAGTCCTGGTTCTGGAAATAATCTCTATTATGAAGATAACACGATAAGTTTGGGTGGGGACGGCAGCAATGTACTCGCCGAATGCCAGTACGGAGGCAGATATGTATTCCGCTACAACTCAATTGCCAATCCCATTCCCTCATATTCTCTCTTTGAGTTGCATGGTCATCAGAGCAGCGGATCAATGCCCAGCTGCTTTGGAGCTGAAGTCTATGGTAATCTGGTAAATGCAGGATCAAACCAGATAATTCTCTTCAAGGTGAGAGGAGGCAAGTCATTCATCTATCTCAACGCAGTGAATTCAGGGTCCCTGAGCAATGCCGCATATACCAGCCTGGTCACCTGTCCAACAAGCAATCCCTCTGAGCAGATGATACATGACACCTTCTGGTGGCTTAACAGGAAGGGACTGACTGGTGGTCTCTCAGCAGATGACATCTCTGGCAGCATTGCATGTGACGGAAGAAGCGGTATCCCTATGCCTGGGAGAGACATTGTCACAGATTCAACTAACCCAGGAGTTGGATGTGGAACCAGCCTGCCTTCATCCTGTTCAGTCAATCAGGGATATTGGCTGACGACACAATCCTGCTTGAATTTGGCTGGTATGGTCGGAACTAATCCTCAACAACCAATCTCAGGAACACTATACAAGTGTACCCGCCAGAACACATGGACTGCATTCTACACCCCCTATGCCTATCCTCATCCCTTGAGAGGAGATTGCATACCTTCATGCACAGGAAAAGCATGTGGAGACGATGGATGCGGGGGATCATGCGGTAAATGTCAGACAGGAGACACATGCAACTCGCAAGGTCAATGTGTTGCAACATGCACTCCGTCATGCATTGGAAAGGTATGTGGAGACAATGGATGCGGAGGGTCATGCGGCACATGTCAGAAAGGGTATATGTGCAATGCGCAAGGTCAATGCGCATCAGGTCTTCAGATTGAAGCAGAAGCTGGTCAGATTACAGAACCCATGAAAATTATCTATGATACTCAGGCATCTGGGGGGAATTATGTCTCGACGCCTAATGATGAATCAGGTTCTGTCAGTTTCACCTTCACTGTTGAGGCCGGCAGTTACATTCTCCAGGCAAGAGTGAGTTCTGCCAGCACAGATGCTGACTCCTTCTATGTTGGATTGGATTCTGAGGTCCCTGCAGGAGATATGTATTATGCTTATGCAGTTCCAATCGGAGGATATGCTTGGGATAATGTAAGTAGATGGGCATCTGGATCACCTCCTATCGATCCTATGTTATGGGGCCTTTCAGCAGGGACACATATATTCACATTCAACGGAAGAGAGAAAGGAGCAAAGCTTGATGCTGTAAGGCTGTTCAGTACAGGAATATGTGAGGCAGACCTAAATGCTGATGGATGCATTGGCCAAGATGAGTTGCTGCAGTACATCATAAAATGGAAATCAGGGCAGGTGACACTAACAGGATTAATGGAGGCATGCAAACAATGGAGAAATGGTTGCTGATAATTATCGGACTATTGATGGTATCATCTGTAGATGCCGCGACATACTACGTTTCCACAAGTGGAGCAGATTCAAATCCTGGGACTACACAGCAGCCCTTGCGAACCATCCAAAAAGGGATCGATATCGCAAAAGCAGGGGACACCGTATTAGTCCTGGAAGGAAATTATGGGGAGGATGTGTACCTGGTGAATGCTGGTACATCCGCTAATATCATCACCATCCAGGCGCAGGGTACAGTCAATACCAAGAGATTCTGGGTAAGCGAGCCATATGTGAAGATTGATGGTTTCCGGCTGTCAGGGAAGATCAGCGATTATTCATCTTATATCGAGATAACTCCTACTGGCTCCCATGTCTGGATCTCAAACAATTACATCGACGCTTCTGCAAGTACTTCTGCTTACGGAATAAGACATAATGCCAAAACCGCATCATTTTCTACAATAACTCATAATGAAATAGTGAACACTGAATCACCTGCATTTGATATGGGTGGCACTGACCACCTTATTGAGAACAATATTATTCACGAATTTTCAAATGATGTATTTAGATCTGAAGGCTGCATCCGATGTACATTCCGTGGCAACCTCGCATACAACGGATATGAAATCGGATATCACACTGATTGCATCCAGACCTTTGGCCATAACAATCATGACTCATACGATGTCCTTTATGAGAATAATATCTGCCGTGACGCAGATGCACAGGTCATGATGCTTGAAGGATGGGGCGGACCTGATATCAGAGACTACACATTCAGGAACAACATCTGGGCAAACCTGCTTGAGCATGGACAGATTGCTGTCAAAAATACTCAGTTTTACAATAATATATTCTATAATGTTGAAAAGAATGGCAATAATTACGCTTTAAGATTCGACACCTCCTGTTATGGTGGAGAGGCAGTAGTGAACAATCTCTTTGTTGATTGTGGGGACGGAGCAATCGGATCATATGATTCTGGGGGATGCCCTGGATTTTTCGACTATAATTATGTAGCGAGGGGAGCTGGGAATAATTGGGATGGTTCTGTTGATACACCTACCGAAACCCACCAAGTACTTGGGTCAGCCGGGAACATACCTTTCACGAATTATGCCTCTAATGACTTCACACCAAGATCAGGGAGTCTTGGGGTAAACGCAGGGACAAAGATCACCTCCTTCAGTGTCGATATCTTGGGTAATAATAGGCCATATGGGGCTGCATGGGATATAGGTCCATATGAATATGGAGGCCAAAGTTGTGTACCTTCATGTTCAGGAAAGTCATGCGGAGACAATGGTTGCGGAGGAAGTTGCGGGACATGCCAGTCAGGATACTCATGCAATTCACTAGGGCAATGCGTAGCAACATGCTCTTCATCATGTGTAGGAAAGTCTTGCGGAGACAATGGTTGCGGAGGAAGTTGCGGGACATGCCAGTCAGGATACTCATGTAACTCACTAGGGCAATGCGTAGCAACATGCTCCCCAAGCTGGCAATGCACCATCTGGTCTTCATGCCAGTCGAATCAACAGGTGCGGACTTGCACTGACACGAACAACTGCGGTACATCAACCGGAAAACCTTCAGAAAGCCAGACTTGCGGTATATCAAAGATTGAGGCAGAAAGCGGAACAATCACTTCACCATTCCAGACAGTCTCTGATAGCATTGTAAGCGGATCAAAATATATACAGGCCGTAACAGAATCAGGTTCAGCCATATACACCTTTTCAATCGATAAGGCAGGGGAATATAAGATGATAGGTCGTGTGTATGCAGAAGATGATAGCACTGATTCATTCTATTTCTCAATTGACAATGCACCTAATGACATTTGGGACCTGAACCCCCACGCTCTCGCATCAGAGTTTGGGGTCTGGAGGGATGACGAACTCACGAAACGGGGTTCAGGAGGGTTTGATTCACCTCAGTATGATCCTTATTCATTCAACCTTGCCTCAGGCAGTCATTCTCTCACCCTTCGGGGAAGAGAAGGAGGGGCAAAACTTGATTATCTCTATTTTTTATTAGTCAGCACATGCTCGCATGATTCAGATTCCAATTGTGACGGCATGATCAGCCAGGACGAGTTGCTGCAGTACATCATAAGATGGAAATCAGGGCAGGTGACCATGCCAGGAATAATCGAGGCTATCAAACGCTGGAGAATAGGTTATTAGGACCTGACATTGTAAATTCTGTCTACCCTAAACGAATCCTGAAGTAAAAAGATTTATAAAAGAACCTTCTATCCTTCGGTCCACGCGCGGGGATGCCGGAGTGGCCAAACGGGCACGGTTCAGGGCCGTGTAGCTTAGTGCTTACGAGGGTTCGAATCCTTCTCCCCGCATATTCTTCTCTCACCTCATTGTATTTCTGTTTCTCGCCTTCGCGAGCATTTTTGGTCCAGCTTTTTTCTAAAAAGGTGGGCGCGGTGCTTACGAGGGTTCGAATCCTTCTCCCCGCATTTGTTTTCATCAAATCGTTCTCGCTGTTGCGAGCTTTTTTGGTCCAACTTTTTTCTAAAAAGGTGGGCGCGGAACAAAATTGAGCTCCCCAGAAACGGATTTGATCTTCTCTTAACACTCTGAAATCATAGATGGGAAGAATCACTGCTCGCTTTTCGATCCTCTTTCTCATTCCCGTTCGGGTTTGATACTTCGGACTGTCGTCCTGTTATGGTAAACTTTATATAACACTTATTGTTATCCAACATTTTATGTCAAAGCAGAAGTTCCCTCTCACAAATCAGCGGGCGGTCATCCTGGATTTCATGAAGGACAACCACTCTCATCCGACAGTCGATGATGTATACGCCCATATCAAGGAAAGGCTCCCGCGGATAAGCAAAAAGACAGTGTACAGCAACCTTCAATTCCTGGCAAAAGAAGGGCTCATCCAGGAAGTCAAAGCCAAGGGGGCGCAGAGATACGACCCTGATACAGGGATGCATCTCCACCTCATCTGCCTTGATTGCGGGAAAGTGGCTGACGCGGCCCCGAAGGAGCTGGAAGCCGGGGTATGTAAGCGGGCGAAAGGCCTGAAAGGATTCTCGGTCGAGAACGCTTCTATCACATTGTATGGTCATTGTAAAACATGCAAAGGAGGGATGAAATAATGGAAGAACAGAATAAAGAACTAGTGAGCATGCCGCTCATCGGGGATACGGCGCCGTCATTCAAAGCGAAGACAACCATGGGAGAGATCAGTTTCCCAGAGGGCTACAAGGGGAAATGGGTGATCCTCTTTTCGCATCCGGCGGATTTCACTCCGGTGTGCACGACAGAATTCATGACTTTTGCCACCATGCAGGAAGATTTCAGGAAGCTGAACACCGAACTCATCGGGCTTTCGATCGACAGCATCTATGCGCACATCGCCTGGCTTCGTACCATCAAGGAGAAGATCGTCTACAAAGGGATGAAGAATGTGGAAGTGATGTTCCCTGTAATCGAGGATATCAGGATGGATGTAGCGAAGAAGTTCGGGATGGTCCAGCCGAACGCCTCCAATACCCAGGCAGTGAGGGCGGTCTTCATCATGGATGATAAGGCGAAAGTGAGAGCCATACTCTACTATCCGCTTTCAACCGGAAGGAACATGGATGAGATCAAGAGGATGATCGTGGCGATGCAGAAAGCTGACAGGGAAGGTATTGCGACCCCAGCCAACTGGCAGCCTGGAGATGATGTCATCATCCCTCCTCCAGGGTCCTGCGGAACAGCGAAAGAACGAGTGGAATCGAAAGAAGAAGGCAAATACTGCCTCGATTGGTTCATGTGCTTGAGGAAAGATAAAAAATAAACTTTATTTCTTTTTCTTTTTTTTTCATGTGTCACAGATTTTATTCCGGTTGGGTTTGATGCTTCGTGGATCAGGTCCGGTAGGGTCCTCCTTTTTTTTTCGAACCAGGTGACATTAGCTGAACAAATTTGATCATGAAAAAATATTAATACCCAGAGCATAGGAATTTATGCATGAGGATATTAAATGGTTGTTTAAAAAAAAATTATCTCTTTTTCGCCCTCTTATTGTTGGTATTTATTGGGCTCTCGAAGAATTCATATGGGTCCTGTGCTGGGTCAAGTCCGGTATGGACCAGTACGCCTGATCCTGAATCAGTAGCATCTTGTGTCGGAAAGGCAAGTCCCGGAGATACAATCAATGTAATTGCAGGGAATGGTCGTGTTTCGTGGGGTGCAGGGGCAGTAAATATCCCAGTTGAAAAACCATTAAACATCATTGGACCTGGAAGCACAAAATTGATTATTGATCTAACTGGTAATGTTGTCATTACCATTAATCCCTATATTGGAACCATTGAATTACCAGCCACACGCATCAGTGGTTTTAAATTTGATTCTCCACGTGATGCAAAATTTTCGGCGATACGTGCAAAAGGCCAGGGCTGGAGAATAGACCATTGTGAGTATGAAAGCATAGAATCTGCAGGTTCTGTCGCAGGTGGTTTTTTTGTAGAGGCAACCGGTATCAACACAAATGTCCAGCCTTATGGGTTGATAGATAATAATGTAATAATTAATGGTAAGATTGATATTGCTGGCGCACTTAACTCTTATGATCAGTCTGTCGCTTGGGCAGATGCGCTTGATTTGGGTGGTCCTACAGCGACTTATGTTGAAGACAATACCTTTTCAACAAGCTATCCGACAGTCACAGCAAAGCATCTCATGTTTGATGGGGGTTATGCATCCAAGGGGGTTTTTAGGTACAACACCGTGACCAATGGTGACGTTCAAAATCATGGGCTGCAGTCTGCTGGGGACAGAGGCTCAAGAAAAACTGAATTTTATGGTAACACCTTTCACTATCTGAATGATTGTGGATTCATATCCATTGAGTTACTCGCTGGGACTGGAGTTGCTTTTAATAATGAAATTACTGGAGTCGCGCCAAGTTATGGTTTAGGGTTTGAACTTAAAAGAGGCGGGACTAGTGTGGGCTGTCTGGGTGTGTGTGATGGAAGCCATGTTTGGGATGGTAATGAAGGTGGACAAAGTGGGTGGCTCTGCAGGGATCAGGTCGGATCAGGAGGGGATTTGTCCATTTGGAGTGATTATGACGAATCATGTTCAGGTGTTCCGCCAGCTCAAATTAAATCGCCTGTCTACGCCTGGAACATTATAGGTGCGCAAAACGCCCTTTATAATTATAATACTAAGCAGATTAAGCCCAACAGGGATTATTATCATTCGGATTCTGCAGCTTGTCATGCAGGAGGAGCGTCTTGCACTACCGGTGTTGGCTGTGGAACTCTTGCAGCGCGTCCTGTCGCTTGTGATATTGGTGTGGGTTACTGGGCGACTGAACAGTCCTGTACCGCAATGGTGGGCATGGTTGGCGCAAATCCAAATACCCCAATCTCCGGTACATTGTATAAATGCACGGAGACAAACACCTGGACAGCGTATTATCAGCCTTATACCTATCCTCACCCGCTCAGAGGTAGTTGTTCCCCTTCATGCTCTGGGAAGCAGTGTGGTGATGACGGGTGCGGGGGAAGCTGTGGCACATGTTTATCTGGACAGGTGTGCGCAAATGGTCAGTGTCAGGCTTCATGCATATCTAGCTGGAATTGCACAGATTGGAGCGCTTGCGTGAATCTTCAGCAGGCAAGGGCATGCATCGATAAAAACAATTGCGGGTCAACTGTTGGAAAGCCTTCTGAATCTCAAAGCTGTACAATGCAGTGCGCACACGAGGCAGACCTTATGCCTTGCGACAATTGTGTTAATCAGGATGAGATTGCACAATACATTGTCAAATGGAAAGGCGGCTCAGCAAATATCCTCAGCCTCATGGACGCTATCAAGCTCTGGAGGAGGGGTTGTTATTGAAATAATGGTGTTTACTATTTTCAAACATCCTATGGCCATTATTATCGGATTGTGGACATTTTTATTTTGACCGACCATGTGGACAAGTTCTTTAATACGACGGACATTTCATAAACCTTTATATAGAACAAAGGAAATGCCGATTCTTACGCGGGGATGCCGGAGCGGCCAAACGGGACAGGCTTAGGCTGGAATAATATATATCGCCAGAAGAAACCTGTTAGCTTAGTGCTTACGAGGGTTCGAATCCTTCTCCCCGCATTTTCTTCATTCACTTCATAGCATTTCCTTTTCTCGCTTTCGCGAGCTCTTTTTGGTCCAGCTTTTTTCTAAAAAGGTGGGCGACCGAGGGTTCGAATCCTTCTCCCCGCATATTTCCTTTTTCTCTAAGCATATCCTTTGCTCGCCTTCACGAGCTCTTTTTGGCCCAGCTTTTTATTAAAAAGGTGGGCGACCGAGGGTTCGAATCCTTCTCCCCGCATTTTCTTCACTTTATATCATTGTATCTCTTTTTCTCGCCTTTGCGAGCTCTTTTTGGTCCAGCTTTTTTTAAAAAAGGTGGGCGACCGAGGGTTCGTATGCTTCTCCCCGCATTCGTTTTCATCGCCCACGCAGCGGGCATTGGATGTGATACCTCGGACTTCAGGGTCCGTAAATGCCTACCACGGCCGAACGGAAAACCATGCCTTTAATCCGGCGAGGACATCATCCTCTGCTTACTTCTATTGCTTCCTGCCTTGTCATGTATATATAGACAAGTGTGAAGGCTAAGAGCCCTGTCCCCATGAGGAGGAACGCAGTCCCAGGTGAGAATAGGTCTGAAGCATACCCAATGATGGGGGCGAAGATGGCGTACATGATGCTTTTTGACATATTTTGGACAGAACCGACGGTTGCCCTGTGGTGAGAAGCAGTCTCGTGGTGGATGCCCGCGTTGACGATCACATCCCTCACTCCTGAAGTGAAAGAAAGCCCGGCAATGAAGAAGAGGGCTGCCCACCATCCGGAAAAATATAAGCCGATGAGAGAGATGCTTGCAATACAGAGCAGGCCCGGGAAGAGGATCTCTCCGCGTATTTTCCCGCTCATCCTTTTTGCCACGAGATTTCCTATCCCTGCAGAGATGAAGTAGAGGGACAGGGCGATCCCGATGAGCGATTCTGATGCTCCACCCTTATCAAGAAAGGGCTGGATGACAAACCATGAAAGATGGGTCAGAGCGGCAAACAATCCGTAATAGAGGATGAGCCGCCTGACTCTCCTATTGTCATAGCTGAAGCTAAGCGCTCCTTGGAGATGTTTTAGATACTCTCTCTTTTTCCCATCTTGGTGGATGGGCGGTTCGACCATCCATGCCGCGATAATGGCAGAGATGAAGAAGAAAGCTGCTGAAGCGAAGAAAAGTGCCCGATATCCGACTATGTCAGCAAGGAAACCGGAGGCGAGCGAGCAGGCGGCCCATGTCATGAGCATGGCGAAATTCGCACGGCCAAGGACCGCGGAAAAATCCTTTTCCTTCCCTTCTTCCTTGAGGGAATCATAGAGTATAGCTGAATCTGCGCCAGATGAGAGCGACCAGGCGAAAGCGATGATGATCTGGGCAGCGAGGAACGCCCAGAAAGAAGAGCCCATCCCGAAGATGATGAAACCGATTCCCGCGGATACCATGGCAAGGGAAAGGGAGAGCTTCCTTCCATAGAGGTCGGCGAAGGCTCCGCTCGGGACCTCGAGCAGCATGACGAGGGTGATGAAGATAGTCTCAAGGCCCATGATCTGGGTCATGGAGAGATCGTTCGCCATCAGGAAGAGGACGTAGACAGCAAGGGTGAGCTCCATCGCTCCCCCTATCCTGAATAGATAGAATTTCCATATATTCGGTCCATATCTTCCTGCCATCACTAGCGTGTATGAAGCAGGTATTAATAAATGCGAGACATGATAACCATATCAATCAGCTCCTCACCCTCCTTTCCGGGAGGCTCGATGAATACCCCCAGTTCTTTTTCAGCCAGGATAGGAACTCTTTTTGCCTCTCGCGAAATCCGATGTCCTCCTCTAGACGCATCCAGAGACCTGGCATCGGCGGGTACAGGGCCATCGCTTCCTGCTGGATTTCCTTAGGGAATTCGTGCTTAAGGAGATTCCCGTCCCTCACTTCAAACACCTTGATCCCTGAGGCGTTCATCTTAGCGATATATATCATGTCTTTGAAGCGCATCTCCCCAGCCCTGAAGCCTCTGAAATAGAGCTCGTTGAGGCTGTTATCGATGATGAGGTCAGTGCAGCGGACGCAAGGCAAGCTTGTGGTCAGGATGGTCCCTCCAATGAGGTCATCGCTTTTTCTCGCCATCCGAAGGGCATAGCCCTCGGCGCAGAAAGACCTGCAGGTGGCATAGTCAAGGACCGGAAGGCTATTTTGGCAGTCGCACCTGTCAGGTTCTTTCGTACAGGGGTCAACCTTGCTGCCATTCGTCGTAAGATATTCTCTTTTGTCTTGAAGGACGAGCAGGGCACCAGTCTTCCTGATGTTGCAGGTGCTTTCCTGGAGGGCCCCTTCAATCTTATTGAATCCGATTAGGATATCATCGATATGCATTCTTCAGTGAAGAAACAATTTGAGGTTTAAAGCGTTTCTCATGCTCCGTCACAAGCTTCACCAAAGAAAGGGTTGTCTCATTCCTAGGATATTTTCCTCAGTAACATTATTATATGGTCCTCGCCTCATCCTGTATGTGGACAAGCCAAAGATCGCTTTATGCATGATCGCAAAGGATGAGGAAAGAAATATTGAGCGGGCCATCAGGAGCGTGAAGCAGATCGTTGACGAGATCATCGTTGTCGACACCGGATCGAAGGATGCGACTATCGAGATCGCCCGATCGCTTGGAGCCTTGGTGACAGCAGAGCCTTGGGAGGATGATTTCTCCAAAGCAAGGAACGCCAGCCTGAGAGGAGCGACAGCGGTTTGGATATTGGTCCTTGACGCAGATGAGACGATCTCAGAACGAGACCTGGATAAGGTCAAGTCCATGATCCATGACGCTGGGGAAAGGGTGGGGGGGTTCATGTTCCGGATGAGGAATTATCTAGATACCCCTACGAGTGAACGATTCTTCTTTTCCAAGGATGATCCTTATCCTGAGAGCAGCTGCTGCAAGGGTTGGCATGAAGCAGGGATGGTCAGGCTTTTCCGGAACAAAAAAGAGGTACGATATGAGGGAAGGGTGCATGAATCTGTGAAATCATCGCTCTTGCGGGAGGGTCTGGAGATTGTGCAGGTGGATATCCCCATCCATCATTTCGGTAAACTCAGCTCCAAAGCGGTGGAGAAAGGCAGGGTCTATGAGGCTCTTGGCGAGAGGAAAGTCTCAGAGAAGGGTGATTTCAAATCATACTTTGAGTTAGGGGTACAGAAACTTGTCAACGGGAAATATGATGACGCTATAGGATATTTAGAAGAAGCGCGCGGGAAAAATCCAGGTCACCAAAGGACATATCTCAATCTCGGTGCAGCGTACCTCAAAGCAGGCCGGCTGACAGATGCGGAAAGGATTTTTCGTGAAGGTCTCCAGATCAGGGAACAAGAAGATCTCTATAATAATCTCGGGGCAGCTCTCGAAGCCCAGGGCAAGGCAGGGCTGGCGTTCGAAGCGTACAGGAAGTCCGCCTATCTGAAGGAGAATGAGGAAGCCTACCAGAACATCGCGAGGATCTGCGTCACTCTCGGAAAGGTCGATGATGCGATCAGGGTTCTGCAGAGGGTCATCGCTCTTGATCCTGGGAACCTCATCAATATCCACAATCTGGCAGGGCTCCTCTTGCATAAGGGGGATGCGGCACAGGCTGTCATTGTCCTTTTACCATCAATTACACAAAAAGAGAACACAAGTAAATCGGATGCCGTCACCTATGAGCTGCTTGCATGGGGGTATCTGGCACTGGGAGACAGGGCAAAATCGAGGTCATGCCTGGAACGGGCCATCGAACTAGGGCACCCAAAAAAAGCGGAACTCTTGCGGGAGCTCAGAAACTTTGATGAAGGATAATCAATTGGAACCCCTTATTTATAAACCGGCCATGGACCATTTAAAAAAGATAAATCCATTACTCTCAAAACCATTCTTCAGTAACAACAAGCTGAAACCCAAAAATTTCATCCGGAGGGGCTCTTTCCTCGAATCAGAGGGCATTCGCGGGACCCCTTGTTTCGAAAACTTTATAAACAAACAGGAACTAAACTGAAAAACCACTTCAAAGTATGGCCTGCACTAGCAGACCATATGGACAACAACATTGTGCAGTTTAGCACCACAGAACCGGAGGGTTCACAAACCAAACACGCTTATCTTTACGGTCAGTAAAGATACAAAAAAAAAGACACGAACACGGAGGTGTTTAGATGAGACTAAGAAAAGCGATTAAGAAGATTGTCGCTCTAGGGACTGGTTCTACCATGATCGGAGCGACCCTTCTTGCGGCTTCAGCAGCGAATCTCGCTGACTACCCAAGTCCGTTTGTCAAGGACGGAGTATTCAACGCGAAGCTTGTTGTAGGAGCGCAGGCGGCCG
>Ga0209575_10000664_pt1 | contig 18377 bp, 21 predicted proteins | sample Medcelwee11metaG_FD_187172 | JGI IMG/M metagenome (GOLD analysis project Ga0209575, IMG submission 187172) | Freshwater pond sediment microbial communities from the University of Edinburgh, under environmental carbon perturbations - Medium... | ecosystem: Environmental > Aquatic > Freshwater >...
AGACCATTGTCCCTTGGCATCGCTGATTTTTCCTCGAGCCTTCGATTTCGCTCCCGCAGCCCTTGCCAGTCAAGCGTTTCCGGGGGTACTCTTTATAGCTTATTGCACTCGCAGAGGATTGAAACTTTGTTGATCTTGATCATGGCAAACTCCTTTTTCATAGCAACTTTATAGCTTATTGCACTCGCAGAGGATTGAAACCTTTATCGGTTATCCATTCAACTTTGCTCAAACCCCTCCCTTTATAGCTTATTGCACTCGCAGAGGATTGAAACCTACTTGTAGTATCTGAAGCTTTCCAGTCACCAGTGCTACCGGATTTTTTCTTTATAGCTTATTGCACTCGCAGAGGATTGAAACTTCCATGGCGATATTTTTTATTATTGTAAGCGACGAAGAACAACTTTATAGCTTATTGCACTCGCAGAGGATTGAAACTCGGTCAACTTTCTGATGTATTGCGCACGTTTTTGATGCTCTTTATAGCTTATTGCACTCGCAGAGGATTGAAACATTCGGGTTCTGGCAGTCAATTTGCGCAAAACCAACTTTATAGCTTATTGCACTCGCAGAGGATTGAAACATAAACATCAGCGCCAAAACTGTAAACATCTTTTTCTTTATAGCTTATTGCACTCGCAGAGGATTGAAACTCACGCTTCTTGATCTTTGCCATCCGTCCGTCTTGGTGGTGAAAAAAACTTTATAGCTTATTGCACTCGCAGAGGATTGAAACCTTTCGACCCAAATGCAAGGTTGGTTATTTTTTTGCCAAACTTTATAGCTTATTGCACTCGCAGAGGATTGAAACTTTCAGACTTGAGTTCCTTCAGGATGACAAGAAACGGACTCTTTATAGCTTATTGCACTCGCAGAGGATTGAAACTTCAACAACAGAATAGGTTGCCACTGCTTGCGTGGTTGTCATCTTTATAGCTTATTGCACTCGCAGAGGATTGAAACAAACTGTTTAGTTGTGAGGATACTGATGCGGTTTTCGCTTTATAGCTTATTGCACTCGCAGAGGATTGAAACTTTTGTTTGATTGTTTAGTCCCATCTCTGACGATCATGTCTTTATAGCTTATTGCACTCGCAGAGGATTGAAACGTTATAATCATGATGTCGATCGCCGTGAAAAACGTCAGACCGAATGCCGCTTTATAGCTTATTGCACTCGCAGAGGATTGAAACGTGACATATTTGGCATACACTCACGAGTGATGCCAACATGACGCTTTTTAGCTTATTGCACTCGCAGAGGATTGAAACGACAGATTTTCAGGGACAGAGTCCCCACCCCTGGAACTTTATAGCTTATTGCACTCGCAGAGGATTGAAACGCCCTGATATTCTGGGGGTATCCTGTCGTATCCCTCCTTTATAGCTTATTGCACTCGCAGAGGATTGAAACTTAGAGACTCTGTAATACACGTTTTTATGAGCATACTTTATAGCTTATTGCACTCGCAGAGGATTGAAACATGGAGAAAGGCCAGCCGGTTCAGACCGAAAACGGGGATTCGCTTTATAGCTTATTGCACTCGCAGAGGATTGAAACTTTAATAAACACGTATTGCAATGCCGATCAACCCTATTCAGAAGAAAATACGAGTAGAGCGAACCTTGAAAAAGTTTGCTGAAAGTATTGTTGGGAGTAAAAATTTTGGTTGGTTCTCTGTATTTTATCTTTGTTTGTTTTTTATAGCATCAGGGTGGTTTTCGGATGGTTTAGCTGAGTATATCGATTATTTACTAAGCGGTTGTGGTCGTGCTACGCTGAATTTTAAGTTATTGATATCAATATTTATTATTCTGTTATTTTGGCTATTTATTGCGAAGATGGCTCAGGGCGATAATGATAAAATTGTGGTAAATAATGACCAGCCATTTCCTGTTAAAAGGTTGGTTCTTTTTTTAAGTAATTTTCAGAAGTTTCAGGGAGGTGATTCATCAAAGGTTAACTCCGATAGCGTGACCAAGGAGACTCTTGAAAAGGCGCTTGGTGACAATTCTTTTCATTTTGATTTATTGCGTAATACCTCTTGGGAAATGCCGTTTCGGGCTATTCAACATCATATCTCAAAGTTGCAGAATATCGTTTTGGCTTCGTCGTCGGGTGGCAGGCGTTCCAGTTTAGAGAGTGGATTATTTATCAGACTTGTTCATGCACTCTATCCAGATATTCGTATTGAAGAGAAAGTAGTTGATTTTGAAAATCTTGAAGAGATTTTTGATCTAATAAATCATGTTTATGAAAAGGCTCAACAAGAAGGTTTAAAAGATAGTGATGTACTTGTCGATATTACGGGTGGTCAAAAAACAAACAGCATAGCGGCAGCTATTGCTACGCTCGCAATTGGTAGGCAATTTGAGTATATAACTACGGGAGAGAAAATTGTGCGTAGTTACGATGTCGGTTATTTTTCTCGCGAGACTGCTTGATTTACTCAAGTCCTGTGATTACAAAAACAAGTCATGAATCGATCAGCGGAGAGGGATTTTACTTTTAATAATAAGTTAAATATTACGACGATATGGCTATTCAGCCATTGATCCTCAACTTTTCAGGCCATCCGGTGTCGCCCAGCCAGCAGCAGGCAATCGAAAAGCACATGCACTGGCCATCTTCCAGCGTGGTGGATGTGCGATTGGGGAATGTTCCGGAAGACAACAACTTTGCAGCCGCAATCACCAAAGCCATCGAACGCGCCGGACTCTCGCGCGAGGAGTGGCAAACGATTCCATGTGTGGCAGTGCCCGCCGGTTATCCGGCAGTCTGGTCGGTTATCCTCGCCGAACTGCACGGACGGCTCGGCCACTTCCCCGACGTCGCCCGCCTCCGCCCAACCCAGCCAGGCGCAAGTGAAAAGTACGAAGTGGCGGAAATCCTCAACCTCCGCGAACTCCGGCACGCCTCTCGCAGCAAGCGCTAAAACTCCCAAAAATATTCCCCAAAAAGACAGGTTTTTTCCGAAAAATCTTGGATTAAGCGAAGAAGATACGTAACGTGTATATGCAACGATGTCCATGATGAAGACCCGCTTGTAAGCCTCAGAATTCCATATCTAAGCCCACGTCTCGGAGCCTCGTTCCATTGAGCAATCAGCTTGATGCGACCCAAGTTCTTGTTGTTCGGCAGTTCAGTTGTTTCGGAAGAACCAAAACTCAGAACCCATGCCCGCTCAGCAGTACCGCTTTTTACTCGTGCCCTTCCTCAGGGAGCATTCTTTACCCAAGGTGATTTCTCATTACTACTGCATTACTATGCAGTTCAACATGAATTGAAATCACAGCTCATGGCTCGTTCAGGTCAAGATATCATCGAGTTCGGAATTACTCTTTTGCGGGAGCACCGCTGGAATGTTTCTGCGGATGTTGCTGAAGCATTCAGGCTTGCTGGCGTTAGGGAAAGCGAGTTGACGCTTGCCGCGCTGAAATCTCCTTTCGGAGGCGACAAGTATTTCAAGCCTGCTCAGCTATCAGCAACAGCAATGAACTATCCTGATAGTGAAGCTCCTCCTGATTTTTCGTGTGTAGAACCAGCTGAACATGAGCATGGGTTAACCGCGCTCGAAAAGTATGGATCGTTTGTGGCGACCAATGCAAACGAGAGCATTCCTGTCTGTTATCTGTTCAAAACGGCTGCCGCCATACAGGATTGTTTGCTCGCTGACGGCGACAGTGAAAATCCGTTCCTGCTCGTCAGCGCCGATTTTTCCGGCATTCAGGATACGGTATATACCATCTCCTCAAAAGGAGCGCTCAAGACCCTGCGAGCGCGCTCGTTTATGCTGGAGCTGCTCACCGAGCACATTATATCCGAGATTTTGAACGCCTGTCACGCGAAGCGTCAAGCCATTATCTACTCCGGCGGCGGTGGATTCAGTTTGCTTCTGCCGAACAGAGCTGGCGTTGTCACGGCAATCGAGGGTTATCGTGAAGTGCTGAACCGATGGGCATTACAGGAGTTTTCAGGAAAGTTTTTCATCGCATTGGATGCAACGCCGTGCAATGCAGCATCGCTTGAGAGTGAGGCAGATTTTACAGCACTACGGCAATGCCAGTCAGAGAGCTTAGACAAGCTCAAACGCCAGAAGTTCCTGAAGCAGCTCGACGAGCTGTTCACCCCAACAATGCCAAAACAGTTAACCACCCGAACCGAATGCCAGATCACCAGAAGAGATGATTTGCCACCTGAGCAAATGCGAGATCGGGAAAAAGGTACAATCATGAGTTCAGTTCCACGTGAGCAACGAGATGATGACCGGTGGACCTGGCTTTCCGAGAGTTGTTTTCATCAGTTCAGGTTGGGTGATCAACTCATTGATGCGGAATGTGTATATCGGTATGAAGAAAAGCCTGATAAAGATAAAGTTGGATATCTGACGCTTAAAGGTATAAACGATCAGGATGTTTACTACAGCATAGATAAAATTGTGCAGAAAGATGCTGATGTCTGGCAGATCAATTCATGGGAATCGACCAGCCCGACTGTGCTTTATGCACAGTATGTCCGCAAGCATGGTGAGCTTTCGGATTTCGCAAAAGAGGCCGAAAGAGAATCCATTGAATCCGTTGAGGGTCGAACGCCAAAAAATGACGATACAGCCACTTTTGAAGGGCTGGCTTCAAGTTCATGCGGAGCCGATCTCATCGGCGCGTTGAGAATGGATGTTGATAACATGGGTAACATGTTCAGCAAAATCGGTTCACTACCTGAGCTATCGGTAAAGTCGCGGATGTTGAACCTGTTTTTCAAGGTTTATCTGAACGAGATATGCGCGGGGAATCTTGGCGAAGAAGATAAGCCAACCGATATTGTCGTTAAAAATTATCAGGAAAAGAATCCTGATGGAACAAACAAAGGCCGAAATGTATCCGTGGTTTACGCCGGAGGCGATGACCTCTTTATACTCGGAGCCTGGGACGAAACCGCAGAACTTGCCTTCGACATTCAACGCTGCTTTGCCCGTTTCACCGGAGGCTCATTCGACAGCGAGAAAAAAGGTTGCGGAATCTCAGGCGGCCTAACCCTGCACCAGCCAAAGTTCCCCCTCTACCAAATGGCCCAAAAATCCGGCGAAGCAGAGCATGTGGCGAAGAGTGCAAAAGTGAGTAAAAATTGCTTTACTCTTTTTTTATTGAGTTTGGATGATGTAGACAACAGCTACCAATTTAATAATAAGACTGTACGTATTATAGATTGGGGCGATAAAAAATTTTTTTATTTGCTGACAAACCTTATTGTCTTAACTGAACAGCAAAAAAACGGAACTCAAATTGATTGCATTAAGCTTGAAGGAGTATCAAAAGGATTTATTTATAAACTTTTTTATTCAACAAAAGTTTGGGTGATAGAGGGTGCGATATACTTGCCACGGTTACGTTATATTTTTTCTCGCTTAGAAAAGGAGTGTGGTGATGATAAATTTTATGCGGTTCAAAATATATATAATAATTTGTTTTCGCTAGAAAAATATGAGAGACAAGAATCGATTAGACGTCTCAGTTTAGTTATAAATTGGTTTGAACAATTGCAACGCAGCAAGTAAATTTAGAGGTTTATATGGGAAAAAATATTCAAGATATTAAGAGGGCTACATCAAGATACACTGTCAATCTGGTTGATGAATTGGTCATTGATGATGCTATTGAGTATGCTAATGTTATCGCTGATGACCTTCGCAAAGTGAAGACTCATCAGTTACGGCGTTTTTTTTCTGCGATTAAAAATATTCAGAAAAAAGTTGTTAACCTTGGAGATGATGATCAATTAGGTGGAGAAGAATATGCGGAATTACAAATGCTTCGACCACAACTTGCAAATGCGGTTGGTCGTTTACGTGGGAGTGAAAAAATTGGAATGCAAAACTTATTAGAAATTATGAGTCCGGTTTTTAAAGTAGTAAAAAGAAAAAATGATTTTATTCGCTTTGTGAATTTTTTTGAATCTATTGTCGCTTACCATAAGGCTTATGCGGAACAATAAAATGGAGGAATCTATATGTCAATAGGATTGTTTGGGCATGTTGTTATTAAAGGCAAAATAATTGCTAATACAGGTTTGCACATTGGGGCAAGTGCTGATACTGTTGAAATTGGAGGAATTGATACGCCCGTTATAAAACACCCTATTACTTTTGAGCCATATATTCCCGGAAGTTCGCTAAAAGGAAAGATGCGCTCATTACTGGAAAAAATTAATGTAGGTGATATGGGCTTGTCATACAATAGAACAGTTGTTAGTGGTAAAAAACCCATTAAACAACATATTTGTGATGATATTCTTCAAGCTTTAGAATGCCCCGTATGTCGCGTATTCGGGTCAACAGGTAAAGGCGAAAGAAGTGTTAATATGAGTAATCAAAATCATCCAGCAAGAATTATTGTGCGTGATGCAGTTCTTTCAAATAAACGTTTTCTGATACCTGATGCCTTGTTAATTACTGAAGCAAAAATGGAGAATGTGCTTGATCGAGTTACTGCTCATGCGGTTCCTCGAACAATTGAACGAGTTCCTGCTGGAGCACAGTTTAATTTTGAGATAATATACAAGGTTGAAGGAACTGGAAATAATAGTGGTATACAAAATGCTGATAAGGATAAAATAAAAATTGATGTTAAAAATATTCTATTGCTTTTAAGAACGATTGAACGAGAAGGATTAGGTGGAAATATCTCTCGTGGACATGGGCAAGTTAGTTTTGAGCTTACTGATTTTTTTTATCAAAAAGTCAGAGAGAGTGATTGTCGTTGTCAGTTTCCTGTACTAACAGAAAAAATCACCAAAGATATCGGTAAGGTAATAGAATTTATGAGTGATAACGAATGGACATTGAAAGGGTTATGAAATATCTTATTGAACTCAGGTTTGATCATGCTGTTCATTTTGGATCATCTGTTGCTGGTTTTGGTGTTGAGGAGGTAGATGAATCCTGCCATTCTGATACTTTATTCAGTGCTATAATTAATCAGATTGCAGCAGTTGAGCATTTAATTCCTAACTTTAATCTAAATGCATTTATCAAAGAGTTTTATAGTTCTTTCACGCCGTTCCGTATTTCTTCATTCGGTATTGTAAGAGGAACAGAATATTTTCTTCCAAAGCCATTAATTGAGCCTCCTTTTTTTCTTAGTGATCCCTCGATTGCACAATATCGAAAAGACTTTAAACGACTTAAATGGATTCACCTGAATGATTTTAACAAATGGCAGAAAAAAATACTGTCGAGTGATGATATTAGAGGTTATTTTGAAAGTTATACAAATGAACTTCCACCAAAAGCGCCTTCTTTTTATAAAAAATTAACCAAATGTCAGAACACTCAAGATAGAGAAACGGATGCAACTCAAATATACCATTCAGGGGAATTATTTTTTTATGAGAATGTTTATCCATTTTTTATAGTTGATTATTCCTCTAAATCACTTCCTTGGGATTGGTTTGTCACGGTCTTACACCTTTTAGGAAAAAGTGGTTTGGGTGGACGACGTTCAATTGGGCTTGGTAAATTTACTTTACGATATGATCCAATTTTGATTGGCGATGATGAATCAATATGGCCAGCAGAAGTTCGTGAAAATACTAAACATAAAAAAGCAATTGAGCTATGGAGTAGTGTACTAAATCACCAGAGTGCAAGTCAGTACTTATTTTCATTATACAAACCAAAAACGATATCTGAAAATGATTGTGTATCATATGATTTGTTGGTTCGAAAAGGCTGGTTCATTTCTAATTCAAGTTTTTATCAGATGAAGCGAAAAAGTGTTTTTATGTTTTCAGAAGGGTCTATTTTTAAAAAAATACAGGATGGTGAATTACTTGATATATCGCCTGATTCTCTTCCGGAAGATCATCACGTTATTTGCCGTTACGGACAACCTTTTACAATTCCATTTTCAATTTAATAGCTATGAGTTATGAGGATCATATAGAGCGTCATAAAATTTATCTTACTGCCATAACGCCTATTCATATCAAAGGGAAAGATGTAGATTATGGGCAAGGATTTGTACGACGCGATAGCTGTTCAGCATATGCTATTGATCATTCTAAATTAGGTAAGTATCTTTTTTCGAAAGGGAAATTAGATGTTTACTTGGAGGAAGTTGATCGACACATTAATCGACAGAAATTTAAAGAATTTGATTTTTATGGTTTTCTTTTAAAACTCAATCTTTATGATATTGACAAGTCAGAAACTCACAAGGAATTAATTGAGGCTGGAGTTTTCAAGGGGATTGTACAGTATGCAGGGGATAAAAAATTTATTAGGGATGGCATGTCACGAGCCTATATTCCTGGATCTTCATTAAAAGGATTTATTAGGGTGGCATGTATTTATGAGTATTTAAAGCAAAAAAAATATAAGAATTGGTCGGATTTAGAGCGTGATATTCGAGACTATGACAGAAAATTAACGGACAGTTTTCGTTTTGTTTCTGTTACTGATAGTTGTGAGATAAATATTCAAAATCTAACAGAAAAAACAGTTTCAGTAGTTTCAAGGAATATTCATCATAAAAAGTCTTTTGTTGGTGTGGCAAGAGTTGTAGAAATATTTGGAAAAATAAAGTTGGAGACATCTGATACAAAAATCTATGAAATAGATCAGAAGATCATTGATCATTATATGTTAAAAGTGGGAGATTCAATTTCTTCATTTACACTTGATAAGAAGGGTCGGATTGTTGAGAGTGTGAAAATAAGTGTAGTTGAGCCTGTTGTTCATCGCAATGTTGATATAAAAATAAAAGAAAAAGAGGATCTTGAATGCTTTGATGGCGGTGTTACATTTGATATTATATTGAATATGAATTATGATATTCCATTTTCTGGTATAAGCCAAATGTTAGATGTTCTTGATTCGTTTTCACAGAAGATATGGGATTTAGAAAAAAAATTCTTTTTAGAGATAAATGAGAATGAATTCGGATTAGATGATATAAGATCATTTTATTCTCAGAAAAGAAGTGCAAATGCAAGATTTGGTTTCGGGACAGGGCTTATTACTAAAACGCCAGACGGAATTCTCGATGAGGTGGTTTTAACTGAGCTGGTTAATTGTTTTTTTCCTCCAAGGAAGGCGCTACCTCATACTCGCCCAAAAAGTCGTAAATTAATTTTGCAAAATAACAATGCTGTATTCCCGTTGGGATGGGCTAAACTACAAGTAATATCATGAATTCAAACGATAGGTTAAAAATTCAAAATAGCGTTCATGACTCGCAAGTTTTTAGGGATTATAAAAGAGTTGCCGATTCTGAAAAGGCAGATTATTATTTTTCATATAATTTAGCTTCAATAAGAGGTGGCGATAAAATAGATCAGGATAGTTTATTTTCTCACTCTGTAAATGCATTAAAAATAAAACAAAAAGAGAGTGGATTAAATGATATAAAATATGACTTGCATATTCTTCTCGTAGGTACTTCTCTTCAACCGCTAATGCTTTCCGTTTCTGCAATAAATGCAAAAAGTATTCTCCTTCTTTATTCTTTGGATGGAACAGAAGAGAAAAAAGATGACCTTAAAGATTATATAAAAAGATATAAAGGGATAGATGCAGATAGCGAGTCTATAAAAAGTTCTGAGCCGTATACGGTTTTTTCTTGCATTAAAAACACGATGGAAAGAGAAGAATGGAAAAATAAAAAAATATGTATTGATATTACTGGTGGTAAAAAATCAATGGTTGGTGGTGGATTTCTTGCTGCATCAATCCTTGGTATAGATTCGTATTATATAGATTTTGAGAAATATGATAGAAGTGTGCCTGTGATTTGTACGGAGTTTCTCAATAAACTTGATAATCCTTATGATATTTACAATATAAATGAAGAATCTTTAATTAAGTTACTTTTGGAGAGACAAGATTTTGAAGCAGTCGCAGTGGTAGCAGATGAGGCTATCGAAAAGCTTACAGAAGAAAAAGCAAAAAAATATGATTTAGAAAAAGAGAGAAATCGTTTAACTCAGATTAAGAAGGCTGCTCGCTGTTACAGTGACTGGTCGAGATTTAATTATTCGGATGCTATTAATAGTGTATTTGAATACTATGAGCGCGAGCAAAAAGGTCTTTTATCGAAATTAAGTGATTGTAAAAATATTAGAAAAGATGCATATGGTGCAATATTGCTTTCTATAGACAGATGGACACGAGGAATAGATTTCCTGGGATTATTTGATCTTGATAAATCGGCGTTATGCTTTACACAGGCTATTGAGGTTTTATGTGAATATCGCTTGTATGATATGGCAGAAAATGGATTCGTATCTCCACAATTCGATATTGGCATAATACATTTTGATGTATCATCGCTAATCAAGTTTCTTTGGGATAGTGAAAAACAAAATATGGTTATCAATCAGTTGGAGTCAAGGCAAAATGTGACCTATGTATGGAATAAGATGATGCGTTTCGATAAAAAAATAAAACCAAGTAGTGGTAAACTTATAGAAAAATTATCGATCCGTAATAAGTTGGCGCATTTTAATTGTTATGATAAGGAGAAGGATGCGAAAAATATGGCTAAAGTTAAAGAGCTTAAAGATACGGTCAGGTTGCTTATTGAGTATTTTATTCTGATTTATCAAAATGAAGAAAAGCTAAAAAAGAAAACGTTTGACGTTTTGCAGGCGCCTTTTAATTTTGCAAAGTATAGTGATTTTGATTAGTGTTTATGATATAATAATTGTATTTATTGATTAGTAAAACTGCATAAATAATATGCGCATAAACCTAACGCTTTCACACCGCAAGCCGTCAATCACCCTGCCGGTAAACTGTTTTCATCTGCTCTCCTCCCTTATCTACAATATCGTCGATCAAAGTTCCAGTGAATATGCCGAGCGCTTGCATGAGCAGGGTTATGTGTTGCGAAACCGGGCGTTCAAGCTTTTTACGTTTTCTCCGCTCTCTGTGGTCGGGAAAGGACGGAAATGGCATTATCTGGATGATGGTACCATGAGTACCCGTGAACGTCTGTTGCAGTTGACTATCTCTTCCCCGAAAAGTGAGTTCATAGAACATCTTGTCATCGGTCTGTTGCATCAACCGATGGTGCGGGTGGGGCAAGAGCAGTTTCGCGTTGAAACGGTGAGGAGGCTCGATCCTCCTCCATTCACGGCTGACATGCGTTTTGTTACGCTATCGCCGCTTGTGTGCAGCACGAAAAACGATAACGATCGATATACGCAGTTTCTTTTTCCAGGCGACGAGGAGTTCGAGCAAAAACTTATTGCGAATCTTGCTCGAAAGTATGAAGCGTTGCACGGCAAGCCATATCCCGCGACTGAAACCTGTTGTCGCTTCACGCTCGACAGCGAATACCTCGAACGACGGCAGGGGAGAGTGCAGAAGCTTATTGCCGTCAAAGAGGGGACGCCCGATGAAACAATGGTGAAAGGTACGCTCGCCCCTTTCCGAATCGAAGCGCCGCCTGCGTTGATGGAAATCGGCTACGATTGCGGCTTCGGCGAAAGGAACTCGCAGGGCTTCGGCATGGTGAAGCTCGACACCTATCACGCCAGCGGCTTGTGAACGCTGAAACGCTGATCTCTCCATTGCTCTCCTCCCCATGAGCCTTGCAATCAGACCGCCATTTCCGGCATCCGCTTGCAAGGCAGGAGGTGAGAGCGTACATTTTTCAATGACCTGTTCCGCTAAATCCGCGAACCTACGCTATCACCTATACGCCCATGCCCCTCAAGTTTATCAAAGAGATGAGGCAGAGCTTCATGCTCCATCCCGTGGCGGCTCACTTCAGCAACGGGGTGATTCCTGTGGCCGTTCTCTATCTGCTGCTCTTTCTGCCGACCGGCAATCTCTATTTCGAGCATACGGTCATCAATCTGCTCGTTATCGTGCTGCTCGCTGTGCCGGTCTCCTTTTATTCCGGCATTCGCGACTGGAAAATCAAGTACAAGGGGGCGAAGGCTCCGGTGTTCCAGAAGAAGATCAGGCTCTCGATCCTGCTCTCCGTGCTGTGCGTACTCGCCGTTTCGATTCGCGTCGCCGTGCCCGGCGTGATGCAGGAGGGCGGCCCGCTCGCCTGGATGTATGCCGCCGCGCTGTTCGCGATGCTGCCCACGGTCGTTTTGCTCGGCCATCACGGTGGCAAGCTTGCCGCCGGGCAGCGATCCGAGCGGTTCCGCTGATGCCGGTCGAATTGCTGCCGCTCTCTCCGGACGACATGGAGGAGATGGCCGGAATCTTTAATCACTATGTCGAGCACAGTTTCGCGACCTACACCGAAACGCCGGTCAGCATGGAGCGTTTCGAGGGGCTGATGAATTTCACGCCCGGTTATCCCGCGTTCGTCGCGCGTGATTCTGCTGGCGTACTTGCGGGCTTCGGACTCTTGCGGCCTTACAGCCCGATTCCGGCGTTCGATCGCGCCGCCGAGCTGACCTGCTTTCTCGCAAAAGGATACACGGGCCGGGGGATCGGCAGTATGATCCTGCAAGCGCTTCAGTCCGGCGCGGTGGAGTTGGGCATCGAAACGATCGTGGCGACGGTTTCGTCGCTCAACGAGGGGAGCCTCCGTTTCCACCGCGCCCGAGGCTTCACCGAGCAAGGTCGGCTCGCCGGAATCGGATCGAGGAACGGGCGGCGCTTCGATGTTGTCTATCTTCAGAAGATACTGTGAGTTATCCGGTACAACCGAAAATAAACGCATCACCATGATCGACCTTCAGACGCTGCTTGTGTTCTTCCCGGCGGCCCTCTTGCTGGCGCTTTCGCCGGGGCCGGACAACCTGTTCGTGCTCGCGCAATCCGCGCAGCATGGCCGTTCCGCCGGTCTCGCCGTGACCCTCGGCCTCTGTACCGGCCTTATCGGCCACACGCTCGCCGTGGCGTTCGGACTTGCTGCCATCGTCAAAGCATCGGCAGTCGCGTTCACGGCGCTGAAGATCGCCGGCGCTCTCTATCTGCTCTGGCTCGCTTGGCAGGCGTGGCGGGCCGGAGCTGCGGTCGGCGAGTCGCAGACGCCATCTCTCGGCGGTATAGAGCTTTACCGGCGAGGCATCGTGATGAATCTCACCAATCCGAAGGTCTCGATCTTTTTTCTCGCCTTTCTTCCGCAGTTCGCCGATCCTCGCCACGGCTCGATGAGTACGCAGTTCCTCGAACTTGGCGCGCTCTTCATTCTGGCCACGCTGATTGTGTTCGGCGGATTGAGCATGGTTGCCGGAGGACTTGGCGAGCGCTTCCGCCGTTCACCCGCCGCGCTCCGGCTCGTCAACCGGGCCGCCGCCGCAGTGTTCGTGGGGCTTGCCGTCAGACTGGCTGTCGCCGAGCGCTGAATCTCTCCGGACCGGTTTGCCCGAAACGCTACGTTCAGCCATCCTTTCACAAGAGTTTGCGCGATGTCGGCGGCAAGCAGTACGCTACCTGTCGTGACTTGACGGCGGTGCATTTTCTTTTTGTTAATTAGTACGGAATAATGTACAATCTATAGTATTCAATTCGAGACAAAAATCAAGTCACCGGCCTGTAGTTTGAATGAACGGAATCGATCTTGTCAGCGATATCAGACCACTTTCGGAGTTCAGGGCCAATACGGCGGCGCTTGTTGCGCAGGTCAGGAAAACTGGCCGTCCTCTCGTTCTTACCCAGCACGGGAAGAGCGCCGTAGTATTGCTCGACGTACGCCATTACCAGTCGATGCTGTCGGCATTCGAGCAGACGCAGGGATTTCAGTCCAGCGCTGAAGCTTCGGTCATGAGTGGCGGGGAGGAGTCATGAATCTCGCGCGAGGTATTTTCAATACTTCATTTATGCATTTTGAGGTCGTTTTTTCTCGTGAATTGTCGTATGCTCTTTGTAGTAATAAGCACTTAGTACCGTATGTATAATGCCAGCCATCAAAGGCTGGAGTGACTGCCAACAGAAGAAACGTTCAGCCATGTCAGCACATATCCTCGATACCTCTGACCCGCGCAAACGGCGGGACGCAGACGGTGAAATGGGCAGGCCGTATAACCGTTTTCCCTCCACACTGCGAGCGCTTTTTGCACTTCTCGCTTTTTTTGTTTACACGCTAACGCCGCTCACTGCCTCGGCCAGACGAGCACCGGCTCCGGAAGGCGAGGATGCCGTCTCGGCTTTTATCGTCAAGGAGACAGGTCGCCCTGAACTCCTGAAATCGAAAGACATTGATAAACCGCTCTCTCCCGCCAGCCTGACCAAGATCATGACCTGCATGATCGCCATCGAGAGTGGCCGCATGGATGACGTGGTGTCGATTCCTCTCGAAGCGACACAGGTCGAGCCGACCAGGGCCGGTTTCCTGCCGGGCGAGCAGATCAGACTGCGCGACCTGGTCAAGGCGGCCATGGTCAATTCGAGCAACGACGCTGCTTTTGCCATCGCCATCCATCTTGGCGGCAGCGTCGATGCATTTGTCGCGTCGATGAACACTCGCGCCCGCGCCCTCGGCATGGGGCATACCGTGTTTACCAATCCTGCCGGCTATGACCGCGGATTCTATGCCGGGAACCGAACGACAGCAAGAGACCTGATGATGCTCACGGAACGCGCCATCAGGTATCCCGAATTCAATGCCATCGCAAAGCTTGACAGGGTGGTGTTCAGTGAGCTTGCAACAGGAAAGCGCTACAGCCTCAGAACCCACAACAAGCTCATGGATCGTTATCCATTTACCGTGGGTATCAAGACCGGCTATACCTCGATGGCTGGCCCGTGCCTGATCGCAAGGGCGCTGAAGGATGGCAAGGATATGCTCATCGTTATGCTCAATGCCCGGACGGATCGCTGGTCGCTGGCATCCACGATGTTCGATCGGGGGTTCGGGGCTGAAACGGGCAGAACGGTTCAGGTTGCAGGGATTGGCGCGGATGCTCCGCTCAGGATTGCGACGTCAACTCCGGCGTTGCCAGCATCGATGGTGCTCGCCGAGCGAACCAGGGCTTTGGAGGCGCTGAGGCGAAAGGTTGAAAGCTACCGTGGCCAATCCGCCGTAGCAGAGATTCACGGGATGAGCATGAATGGCCAGTCAGAGGCGAAATCTTCTATCAAGATCAAAAATCTGGAACAGCCGAAATCTGCCGTGGCTGCGAAATCGCGCGTCAAGGCAAGCCGCACCAGCAAGGTTGCTCTCAAGGCCGCCAAAAAAGAATCCGCCCGCAAGCGACAGCTTGCCAAAGCGCAGCAGCGCAAACTCAAGAGCAAGGTCGCTTTAAAATCCGCAAAAAAGAGCGGCTCTGCCAAAGTGGCGCACAAGTCACGAAACAAGGAGCGTCAAGCGATCAGGACAGCGAGGAAGGGAGCTGCAAAGCGTTCGACTGCCGATGCAAAATCGGGGAAAAAACGCAGCAGGAAAGAGGAACTCTCTCTGTCGAAGAAGTCTGAACGCTCTCCAAATGGGTGAAGGGCGAGGCTGTTGAGAAGCGTTTATACCCATATTTTTGAAGTGTCTGCCTCGTCGATCAACGGCTATGGGCATGTCAACAATATCGAATATCTCCGCTGGATGCAGGAGGTTGCCACCGCGCATACCACCTCTGAAGGGTGGACGCTCGACCGTTACCGGCAAAGCCGCGCCATCTGGGTCGTGCGCCGTCATAGCATCGATTATCTCAGCCCGGCATATGCCGGTGAACGCCTCGACCTGCACACCTGGATCGAATGGGTGAAAGATTGCCAGTCGGTTCGCCGCTATCTGCTGACGAGAGCAGGAGAGCACCGCGCTCTCGTCAGAGCCGAAACGCTCTGGGTGTGCGTCGATCCTGAGTCGGGCCGTCCGAAAAGGGTGCCGGAAGATTTTATTCAGGCCTTCGACCTGGTTTCCGGTGGCGATGCCGAAGTGCTCCGCATCGTTGGTAAAACGCCCCGGTCAGCCAACTTATCCCTTTTCCTGCTGGAATTTTTTCAACCTCCAATCGCATCGTTTCATGGTCAAACATATTGTGATGTGGCGTCTCAAGGAAGAGGCGCACGGTAACACTGCCGAAGTCAATGCCCGCCTCATCAAGGAGAAGCTCGAAGCGCTTTCGGGCAGGATTCCCGGAGTGCTTTCAATAGAAGTCGGAGTCGATTTCAGCCGTACCGACAGCTCGGCGGAGGTGGTGCTCTATTCGGAATTCACCGATAAAGCGGCTCTCGAAGCCTACCAGCGCCACCCCGAACACGAAGCTCTGAAGCCCTTTATCGGAGGAGCGACAAGTGAAAGGAGATTAGCGGATTATGAATGCTGAATTATGGATGATGAGCTATGAATTGAAGAAGGAAGCCGGGGGAATCTGCCAGGTAGGGGCGGGGAAGAGTCGTCTTTATTTCATCAACCTATAGGACTTATAAGCCGAATTTCCGAAAAAGCGCACGGCATTTCGGGCATTAACAAAAAAAGAGGCCTTTGAAAGAGCCTCTTTTTTTATCTGGAAAACAGGGAGTGTGAATCAGCCCTGAACGATGCACTCTGCCGGGCAGACTGCGGCGCATGCCGGAGCATCAGCAAATCCTACGCACTCGGTGCAGCCAGCTGCATCGATAACGTAGATCTCGCTGCCTGCGGAGATAGCGTTGGTCGGGCATTCGGGTTCGCAAGCACCGCAGTAGGTGCATTCTTCAGTGATATACAGTGCCATATTGACGACGTGCTTTGATAGTTATGAGAAAAAAAGAACAACTTTGATCAATCTATCCAATATATGATTTTTTCAGGCCTGAAAACAAAAATGTGATGATTATTTGAAAGAAAGAGGCGGGGAAAAAGACATTGCAGATCAAGCCCACCGTTCAGAAAAGTTTTTTTACAGGGCGGTGGGCTTGATGACGGGCGACTACACCTTGAAAATGCAGTCAACAGGACAGACAGCCACGCAAGCAGCTTCGTCATGATAGCCGACGCAATCCACGCATACATTCTCGTCGATAACGTAAATGGAGTCACCCGCGGAGATTGCGTTAACCGGACATTCAGGTTCGCAGGCTCCGCAGTAGGTGCATTCATCGGTAATACGGTGTGCCATGGTATCTCAGATTTAAGTGGATGAAAAGCGCTTTCCGTAACGAGTCAGGGAGGGCCGTCTCATCGGGGCGTTATCGCAATGAAGAGATCGATCCTCGTTGTGGCCTGGCTCTACCTGTTAAAAAACCTGAGCGTGAAGATCAAAGTTCCTCTTCTTTCGTCGCCCCGCGCCGGTGCCCCTCTTCGTGGTGTTCGTAGGCGTTGATGATATCCTTGACGAGTTGGTGGCGAACCACGTCGGACTTGTCGAGAAAGACGAAGCTGATGCCCTTGATCCCCTTGAGTATTTTTTGCGCGTTCATCAGTCCCGACTCCATCTCCTTCGGCAGGTCAACCTGCGTTACGTCGCCCGTGATGATCGCCTTGGAGTTGACGCCGAGCCTGGTGAGGCACATCATCATCTGCTTGCTCGAAGCGTTCTGGGCTTCGTCCAAAATGATGAACGAGTTGTTCAGCGTCCGTCCGCGCATGTAGGCGAGCGGCACGATTTCGATGACGCGGCGCTCGGTGAGGAACTTGAGCTTTTCGGCGGTGAGCATGTCCTGAAGCGCGTCGTAGAGCGGTCGCAGGTACGGATCGATTTTCTGGGCGAGGTCGCCGGGAAGGAAGCCGAGGCTCTCGCCAGCTTCGACCGCCGGACGGGCGAGCACGATGCGCTTGATTTTTTTCGCCTTCCACGCTGCCACCGCGATGGCGACCGCCGTGTAGGTCTTGCCCGTGCCTGCCGGGCCGATAGCGAAGAGGATGTCGTTGCTGGCGGCTTCGGCCACCATCCGGCGCTGGCCGTCGGTTTTGGCCTTGACGACGTAATCCTTCGTTTCGACGATCACGTCCTTGTCACCCGCAAGTGCCGCCGAGGGGCGGGAGACCGGCGAGAGCGCTAGGCTGACGAGCGCGTTGACGTCGTTTTCCAGCACTTCGCCGTGCTGGTCGGCCAGGAAGATCAGCTCCCTGAAAATCTTTTCGATGGCGGTCAGATCGGGTTCATCGCCGCCGATCGTGATTTTCGCGCCGCGCGCATTGATGCGAATGTCGGGGAAGGCTTCACGAACTTTTTTCAGAAAGCTGTCGTAAGGCCCGAAAATGATGACGGGTTCGATCCCTTCGAATTCGATCGTTTTTTCAGTCAAAGGTTTTCCTGGTTTGATATTACTGTCTAAGCGCTGATGTATCCAGATACGGGGCCGATTTACTGAGGTAATTTTGCACGTAGTCGCGCACTCCCTCTTCGAGCGGCGTCATACGCGCGGTGTAGCCCGCCTGCCTGAGATGGCCGGAGTCCGCACAGGTATAGTACTGGTATTTGTCCCGAATCGTTTCGGGCATATCGATAAACTCTATACTCACGGGCCGCTCCATCGCAACGAAAGTCGCGCT
>Ga0209575_10000665_pt1 | contig 18333 bp, 14 predicted proteins | sample Medcelwee11metaG_FD_187172 | JGI IMG/M metagenome (GOLD analysis project Ga0209575, IMG submission 187172) | Freshwater pond sediment microbial communities from the University of Edinburgh, under environmental carbon perturbations - Medium... | ecosystem: Environmental > Aquatic > Freshwater >...
CCACACGGTGCCCATATTTTCGGAAGTATCGGAGAGGTGTCGTGGAACGATATTGAGAAGGATTCTTACTATAAACAAGGTGACTTTGCAGGGAGGGATGGTGTGGAATATACCTATGAGAAATCCCTCCGTGGAGAAAAAGGGGTTGAAATACTATTGAGGGATTCAAGGGGTCGTATCAAAGGAGAATATCGTGAAGGAGAACTGAATCAGGCACCCAAAGCCGGAGCCAACTTAACACTGACAATTGATATTCAGTTGCAAATAATTGCTGAGCAATTACTCTACGGGAAAATTGGCAGTGCTGTTGCTATTGAACCTAAAACCGGAGAAATTCTGGCCATGGTATCCAATCCAAATTATAATCCATCAATTTTAGTAGGGCGACAACGATCGAAGAATTATTCAGCATTGGTTAAAGATCCTTCGAAGCCATTGATGAACAGAGCTACACAGGCTCAATACTCTCCAGGTTCTACTTTTAAGCCACTACAAGCGCTTGTTTGTCAGCAAATGGGAGGAATAACCGAGCATACACGATATAGCTGTAGCGGGCAAAAATCAAGTCCCATTAAATGTACTCACTCTCACGGTTCACCGGTTAGTTTGTTAAATGCTATAGAACAAAGCTGTAACCCCTATTTTTGGAATGCTTTTAAAGCAACTATTGAAAAAAACGGCTATGGTGAAAAAAATATCAACTTTAAAGGCAGCTTTCAGGAATGGGCAGACGCAATGCATAGTTTCGGGTTAGGTCATAAATTCGACGACAGTGATATTTATGAACAGTCCCGCGGTAACATCCCTACACAAAAATACTTCAACCGCTATTTCGGAGAAACAGGTTGGCGTGCTTTGACCATCAGATCGCTTTCAATTGGTCAGGGAGAAGTCCTTGCGACACCCTTACAGCTGGCTAATACGATGGCTGCCATCGCCAATGAAGGCTATTATATAACGCCACATCTGAATAAGAGTGATACGATGTTGTTAAAAAAACATACAACCAGCGTGGATAAAAAGTATTTTCCAATTGTTAATGAAGGTATGTGGCGCGTTTTTGAATTTGGAACCGGCAGGTATTATAAAATACCGAATTTGAGTATGTGCGGAAAAACAGGGACTGTTCAAAATAATCACGGAAAAGATCATTCATTATTCGTTGGTTTTGCTCCCCGCGAAAATCCGGTAATTGCTATTGCAGTTGTTGTTGAGAATGCCGGCTTTGGATCTACCTGGGCTGCTCCAATCGCGAGTTTAATGCTGGAGCAATATATCTACGGAAAAATTGAAAGAAAAGAACTTTTCGATCGAATATCAACTTCTTTAACCAGTAACGATGTCAAGAAGAGATAGTATACAATATGCTTTGGACTGGACAACCGTCATCTATTTCATACTGTTGGTAACAATGGGTTGGATAAGTATATACGGTGCCAGCTTTGAATTTGATTATGAAGGCAGCGTTTTAAATTTTGACCAACGTACAGGAAAGCAGTTTGTATGGATATTAACAGCTTTAGCTTTAGGGGGTGCCATTCTTTTACTCGACCATAGAATATTTAATTATTTCGCCTATATCATTTACGCCGGGGTCATTTTACTACTCATAATAACCATTTTTATTGCTCCTGAGATCAAGGGTTCACGCTCATGGCTCATCATCGGACCTGTAAGTTTTCAGCCGGCTGAATTGGCGAAAATGGCAACTGCGCTAGCTTTGGCAAAGTTTATAAGCAAATATAATTATAAAATAAAAAAATGGAAAGATATTATCCCGCTGGCATTCTTCATTCTTCTTCCATTTGGTTTGATTATTATGCAAAAAGAGACAGGTTCCGCGCTTGTATTCTTAGCTTTTATACTTGTATTATACAGGGAAGGTATGAAAGGAATTGTGTTGTTACTGGCAACGCTTGCTATCGTTTTATTCGTTGTTGTTATTCGATTTAGTATTAATCCAATAGCCGACAATCCGGGAACCTGGGGAATGGTGCTGGCCATGGGTATCATCCTGATTGTTCAGTTTATTTATGCTTTCTATTACACCCGGCACCGCAAAGAAGCACTATTCCTGATAGGTGGAACTTTTGTTATTGCTATTGCCTCGGTTGTCGCCAATAAATGGTTGGTCATAAATTATGATCACGTGGCAGTCTTTGTTACTATAGCGTCAGCAGTATATTGGGCTGTGATAGAATTATTCAAAAGATATAAAAAGTACTTACTATTGGTTTTTATCACCTTAGGTTCAGTAACTTTCAGCTATACAGCTGATTATCTTTTCAATAAGATACTCGAACCGCACCAACAAATCCGTATCAAAGTCCTGCTGAATATGGAAGATGATTTAATCGGTGCCGGATACAATGTCAATCAATCAAAAATTGCGATTGGTTCCGGAGGATTCTGGGGTAAGGGGTTTTTAAACGGGACACAAACAAAACTCAAATATGTTCCCGAACAGGACACCGACTTCATTTTTTGCACTGTGGGTGAGGAACATGGATTTGTCGGTTCGGCCTTTGTCCTAATTATATACTGGTTGCTACTAATGCGTTTACTCACAATAGCTGAGCGCCAAAGAGAAACATTTCACCGGGTTTACGCTTATAGTGTTGTAAGCATCTTGTTTTTTCACCTCATGATAAACATCGGCATGGTGCTGGGACTCATGCCTGTAATAGGAATTCCCCTGCCATTTTTTAGCTACGGCGGCTCTTCGCTTTGGGGATTTACTATATTACTTTTTATCTTATTGCGATTAGATGCTTCGAGACTGGAACGGGGAAGATAATACTATTCCAGATTTTCGTAATCATGCATGTTCTTCATGAAAGTAACAAAATCATTCTTTTTCTCTGATTCCATCCAATCCATTCCACTACGCGGATGTTCATTCATCGCCCCTGTAATGAGATAAGGGATATGATATCCCCAATCAATTTGTTGTTGTAAAGGATGGACATGATCCTGAATTGCTTTTACTAAAGGTAGTAAGCGATATTTGGGATTTTTCAGAAAAGCAATCAGTATCTCAATTGGACAATTTCCGGCTCCTCGTCCCAACCCTAATAATGTAGCATCTAACATGGTACATCCTTCCATCAAAGCAGTAATGGTATTCGACATGGCCAACTGCATGTTATTATGCGCATGGATGCCAATTTCCTTCCCCGGGAGCGCTTTTTGATATTTGCGAACCAGATGCTGCATCGACTCAACATACATACTCCCGAAACTATCTACTGCATAAAACACCGGAACACGGGATTTGGCAATATCCTTTAATGCCTCATCCAACTCCACTTCATTCACTTTCGAAACTGCCATCAGGTTAATAGTTGTCTCGTATCCTTTATCCATGCAGTGATGTGCCAATGCAATTGCTTTATCAACCTGATGAACATAACACGCCACACGAATCATGTCCAATAAACTTTCAGAAGCCGGTGGAATATCGTTTAAATCAATTCTTCCAATATCAGCCATTGCCGACAGCTTCAGGTTAGTGTTATTATCGCCGACTATCCGTCTCAAATCTTTATCACTACAGAATTTCCACGGTCCATATACTTTTCTGTCGAAGGCTTTCTCGCTGCTCAGATATCCTATTTCCATATAGTCTACTCCAGCTTCCACACAGGCATCGTATACCCCCTTCACAAACTCATCACTGAATTGCCATTTATTCATCAAACCTCCGTCGCGAACGGTACAATCCATCACCTTGATTTCTTTGATATACATGATTTCCTGTTTATTTTTTATTGTTAAGTATTTTCAATTCCGATTGAATATTATTCTCAATGAGTAAGCGATACATTTCTTCAAAGGTCTTTTTGTCTAAACCCAGTTTCTCAGCCCATTCCCCCCGCAGTTTTATGACTTCATCTTTCCTTCTTTGGGCTATAACACTCTTCTCATCATTTTTAAACTTCACAATTTCATACACGTAACTATTTCTCAATGCAAATAATCGTATGATTTCTGCATCAATAGCATCAATTTGAATACGGATCTCCTCCTTGCTAATACAATCAATTGGTGTCTTATTCAGTTCCAAAGCCAAAATATTTATAAATTGTAAGTAAACGGCGCAAAATTAATAATTTTTCTTCAAAAAATAACAACTTTAATTAAACATCGAAAATTATCCGGCAAAATTTCCGGTGTATATTTAAACAAAAAACCACGACCAACACAGATATAATGTGTTAATCGTGGTTTAATTCCTTTCAAAATGGATTACATCAACTCAACGCTCCTCCTTACAAAATTTGCCAGCGCTTCACCTTTCAGCATATTATTCGCAAGCAATGCGAGATCAATTAACTGACGAACTTGTTTATTGCCAGAAGCATAATTACGAAGAATACTCTCCTTTTTTTCTTTTAATGTACTAAGTTCCAATTCTAATTTTTCAAGTGTTTCCATTTCTTCAGATGAAATTTCTTCGGATTTTTTATCTTTATGGGTCTCCTTCAACGTTTTGTGTTTTGCATCTGTTACACTAATTTCTGATTTTAAAGGACTGATTTCTGCTTCCAAAGAAACTTCTTCATCATTTAAAATTTGTTTAACTAATGGATGGGCCGTATTGACTACTAAGTTGTAACTGTCAGGCATTTCACCATAAAAACTCATCATACCACCCTGCAAAGCCGACATTTCTTTCATCCTGCGCATAAACTCATTCTGTGTAATAAATACAGGATTGACTTTTTCTGACAACTGCTCAAAACTTACTATAAATTCTGTCTTTTCGATAGCCGGAAGTTGAGATTTAAAAACTGTAATAAGTTCATCTCTTTGATTATCCGTCAATTCAACTTTTGCTACCTCATCTTTTTGAATCAGTTTCTCTACAGTATCTCCATCAACACGAGCGAAACGGGTTTTTTCAAACTTCTGTTCCAGCTGACTAACCAAATGTACATCCAACTGTCCATCCATAACCAATACATCATAGCCCTTATCTATTGCATGCTGAATATAGCTGTACTGCTCATCTTTATTGGTAGTATACAGATAAATCAGGTCACCGTTTTTGTCGGTTTGATTTTCTTTTACCTGGTCTTTATATTCTTCAAAAGTAAAGGACTTGCCTTCTACATTCTTCAATAGAGCAAACTTCTCCGCTTTTTCATAGAATTTCTCATCGCTAAGCATACCATATTGAATGAAAATTTTGAGATTATCCCATTTTTCTTCAAACTGTGGACGGTCGGCTTTGAATATTTCAGCCAGTCGATCAGCCACTTTTTTTGTAATATGCCCGGATATCTTCTTTACATTAGCATCACTCTGAAGATAACTCCTTGATACATTGAGTGGTATATCCGGAGAGTCGATTACCCCATGTAATAAAGTAAGGTATTCAGGAACAATATTCTCTACATGATCAGTCACAAATACCTGATTACAATACAATTGAATTTTATTGCGCTGTAACTCAATATTGTTCTTTATTTTTGGAAAATATAATATCCCGGTCAGGTTGAACGGATAATCTACATTCAGATGAATATGGAAAAGCGGATCTTCACTCATTGGATACAGCTCACGATAAAAAGCATCGTAATCTTCTTCTTTTAAATCCGCTGGTTTCTTTGTCCAGGCAGGACTGGTATTATTGATGATATTGTCCTCTTCAGTTTCAAGTTCCTTGCCGTCTTTCCACTCTTTTTTCTTTCCAAAAACAATTTCTACAGGAAGAAATTTACAATACTTCGTCAGTAATTCCTTAATTTTTGACTCTTCTAAAAAGTCTTTATTCTCATCGTCAATATGCAACACAATATCAGTTCCACGATCCGATTTTATGGTATCTTCAAGGATATATTCAGGATCACCTTTACAAGACCAGTGCTGAGCAACGGTTTCATCCTTATACGACTGTGTGAAAATTTCCACTTTTTTAGCCACCATAAAAGATGAATAAAAACCTAATCCGAAATGGCCGATGATTGCCTGTGCATCATTTTTGTATTTTTCAAGAAATTCTTCGGCGCCGGAAAATGCAATCTGATTGATATACTTTTCAATTTCCTCAGCCGTCATCCCGATTCCTCTATCGGAAATGGTAATTGTGCCTTTCTTTTTGTCAACTGCAACCTGCACCTTTAATTCGCCTACCTCTCCCTTAAATTCACCAACAGAAGCCAGTGTTTTAAGTTTCTGAGATGCATCTACAGCATTTGACACCAATTCTCGTAAGAAAATTTCGTGATCACTGTATAAAAACTTCTTGATAACGGGGAAGATATTATCACTTGTAACCCCAATGTTTCCTTTTGACATATATGTATGATTTAAATTTTTTGATTTACTCTCTGCACATGTCAAAAAAAATGCCATCAAAATATCGCTGTCATTTTGGCATAAAAAATTAAAAAAGCAAAAACTGCAATTAAATAAACTCATGTGTCACAACATTTTTTGTACTTTTGCAGGTCAAAATCAATTCGAAAAATTCTGAATGGACTTCAAATACGATATAATAGTTATTGGTGCCGGTCATGCCGGCAATGAGGCAGCATGTGCAGCAGCTAACATGGGATCGAAAACTTTGCTCATCACGATGGACATGAACAAGATTGGTCAAATGAGCTGCAACCCTGCTGTTGGAGGAATAGCAAAAGGGCAGATTGTTCGTGAAATTGACGCGCTTGGCGGACAAATGGGCATTGTGACAGACAAGAGCGCTATTCAGTTTCGAATGCTAAACCGATCGAAAGGTCCTGCAATGTGGAGTCCTCGTTCGCAAAGCGACCGAAATCAATTTATTCAGGAATGGATAAAAACAGTAACAAACACAGATAATCTATTTATCTGGCAGGACACAGTCAAGCAATTAATCATAAAAGATGGCGCAGTAACAGGAGTAATCACCGGCTTAGGCGTCGAAATGTCGGCAAAGGCTGTTGTATTGACAGCAGGAACTTTTCTGGGAGGTTTGTTACATATCGGTAAAACACAAATTACCGGCGGTCGCATTTCTGAACCTGCTTCTTTTGGTATTACAGAACAGCTAAAAACGCTTGGTTTTAGTTCCGACAGGATGAAAACCGGAACTCCATGCCGTATTGACCGACGCTCAATCGATTTTAGTCAAATGACCGAGCAAGTCGGAGAAAACGATTTCCATAAGTTTTCATTTTTAGATGGTGTAAAGAGAGATTTGAAGCAGATGAGCTGTTGGATGACTTATACAAACGAATCAACACATGACCAGTTACGTGCCGGATTAGCTGATTCTCCCCTTTACAACGGTCAGATACAAAGCATAGGTCCGCGTTATTGTCCGAGCATTGAAACAAAAATCATTACTTTTGCCGATAAACTATCACACCAACTTTTCCTTGAGCCGGAAGGGGTCGATTCGCATGAATACTATTTAAATGGCTTTTCATCGTCACTTCCTCTTGATGTACAGATAAAAGCCATCCATACCATCCCCGGCCTGGAAAAAGCTCAATTGTTCCGTCCCGGCTACGCCATTGAATACGATTTCTTTGATCCGACTCAGCTGAAACACACGTTGGAAACAAAGATAATTAACAATTTATTCTTTGCCGGCCAGATTAATGGCACCACAGGCTACGAAGAAGCCGGAGGTCAGGGATTGATTGCGGGTATCAATGCGCACATCAATTGTCATGGAGGCAACCCATTTACTTTGAAAAGGAATGAAGCTTACATTGGCGTTTTAATCGACGATTTAGTTACAAAAGGAGTTGACGAGCCCTACCGTATGTTTACATCGAGGGCAGAATATCGTTTGATTCTTCGACAGGATGACGCCGATATGCGTTTAACAGAAAAAGGCTACGAACTTGGATTGGCAAAAATAGATCGGTTTGAGCAACTAAAATACAAGAGAGAAGAAGCCTCAAAGCTGACAGATTTTCTAAAAAACTATGCTGTAAAACCTCAAAATATAAACACCTTCTTAGCATCCGTTAATTCGTCAGAGTTAAAACACGGCTGCAGACTTCACGACTTAATCCTCCGTCCACAAATTGGTATTAACGAACTGGGGACAGCTGTTCCGGCATTAAATGAAGTGTTATCCGAAATAACACATCGCCGGGAAGAAATTGTTGAGGCGACTGAAGTAATCCTTAAATACGAAGGATATATCGAACGGGAAAAATTGATTGCTGATAAACTTTTGCGACTGGAAAACATTCCTCTTAAAGGAAGAGTAGACTACAATACCATTCAATCTTTATCGACAGAGGCCCGGCAAAAACTCATCCGGATTGACCCGGAAACAATTGGTCATGCAAGTAGAATTCCCGGGATATCGCCCAGCGATGTAAATGTATTGTTGGTGTTACTTGGAAGATAAATCTCTGTTCCACGTGAAACAAAACAGAAAATTTTAACTGACCGTGACACTTTAAGAAGCATATGAAACACCTTGATAAATTAAAATCAGATATAAAAACCCTGCCTGAGCAGCCAGGGGTATATCAGTATTTTAATCAAAGTGATGAAATAATCTATGTTGGGAAAGCAAAAAATATAAGAAAAAGAGTTGCTTCGTATTTCAACAAAATACACGAACCAGGAAAAACATCCGTACTTGTAAAGAACATTGCAGCCATAAAATACATAGTTGTGGATACAGAAGAAGATGCCTTGCTTCTGGAAAACAATATAATTAAAAGATACCAACCAAGATACAATGTAATGCTAAAAGATGGGAAAACTTATCCCAGTATTTGCATCACAAACGAACCATTTCCAAGAGTATTTAAAACCAGAAATATCATTAAAAACGGCTCAAGGTATTTTGGTCCATACAGTTCAAATTATGCCATCAACACACTTGTTGATTTTATTCATGAGATATTTCCCATCAGAACATGCAAGCTAAACCTTTATAAGGAAAATATAGAAAACAAGAAATTTACAGTCTGCCTACAATATCATATACATAAATGCAATGGTCCGTGCGTAGGAAAAGAAACGGAAGAACTATATATGAAACATATTGAATCTGTTGAGAAAATTATCAAAGGGGATGCCAATGAGTTAAGTAAAATGTTGCTTGAACAAATGAAAACACTTTCTGATGCATTCAAATTTGAAGAAGCACATCTGCTCAAAATTAAATATGATTTGCTCGAAAACTACAAAGCAAAATCAATCATTTCTAATACAATACTAGATGAAACAGATGTTTTTGGTTATGAAGAAGATGAGAATTCTTGTTATGTAAATATACTAAGGGTTTCAAAAGGCTCAATAATTCAGGGATATACGATTGAGTACAAAAAAAGGACAGATGAAAGAAAAGAAGATCTGCTTGCTATAGCTATTATAGAATTACGAACAAGATTTAACAGCACTTCAAAGGAAATAATCATTCCATTTGATATTGAGTTTCCGATTAAAGGCGTGACTATCAACATTCCACAGAAAGGTGACAGAAAAAAACTTCTTGATTTATCTACACAAAATGTAAAACAATACAAACTTGATAAATTAAAGCAAACGGAAAGATTAAACCCTGAACAGAGAAACACTTCAGTACTAAAAAGTATACAGGAAAAATTACAATTAGCTAAATTACCTTTACACATAGAGTGTTTTGATAATTCAAACATTTCCGGAACCAGCGCTGTTGCTGCATGTGTAGTATTAAAAAAAGGTAAACCGGCCAAAAAAGATTACAGAAAATATAATATAAAAACAGTAACCGGCCCTGATGACTATGCTTCCATGAAGGAAGTTGTATTCAGAAGATATTCACGCATGATTAATGAAGAGTCGCCCCTACCCGATTTAATTATTACCGATGGTGGTATCGGACAAATGGAAGTGGTAAGACAAGTCTTGCAGGAACAACTGAAAATTGACATTCCTATTGCCGGTTTGGCAAAAAACCAAAAGCATAAAACAAATGAGTTGTTATTTGGTTTTCCCCCGAAAGAAATTGGACTAAAACCAAATGACCAACTTTTCAGATTTTTAGCTCAGGTTCAGGAAGAGGTGCATCGTTTTGCAATTACATTTCACCGTGACAAAAGAAGTAAACAACAAACAGCCTCTGAGCTAGATAATATCAAAGGCATTGGCGAAAAAACAAAAATTTTATTAATGAACCACTTCAAAAGTATTAAAAGACTCCAGAATGCTGAGATTAATGAAATTGAAAAAATTATCGGAAACAACAGAGCATCAGTTATTTACAAATATTTCAGGGAAGATTTAAGCCTCTGAGATTTGCCTGAAAATTTATATCAGTACATTTATCCGGAAATATTCTGTTGTAAACAAGTCAAATAAGTAGGAAAAAGTAAGAAAGACAATGTCGCAAATTTTTAAAATAGAAAGCCTTGAAAAAATTGATGAGGCCGCAAAGTCATTCGTTGAAAAAATGGGTGATCAAAAAATTTATGCTTTCAATGGAAATATGGGAGTTGGAAAAACAACATATATTAATGCCGTTTGTAAAATGATGGGAGTAACACAAATTGTAAACTCACCGACATTTTCAATTGTTAATGAATACGAAACTACAACTGGCAATATTATTTATCACTTTGATTGCTATCGTATACAAAAAATTCAGGAAGCTCTCGACTTGGGAGCCGAAGAATATCTCTACTCAGGAAATTATTGCTTCATTGAGTGGTCAGAAAATATTGCCCCCATCCTACCCGATTATTTAGTCAATGTAAATATCACAGAACTTGAAGATGGTTCGAGATTAATAGAAATAAATTGATTTTAGCTTTGTATGCAAAAGAAGAAAAATAAGAATATACTCGAAATCGTAAAAGCTGCCCGAAAACAGAGTCGACAGGAAGAAATCAGTTTGCACGGTAAAACTATCAACTTATCAAAAATAGTAACATCAAAAAAAATTTATAATCGTAAAAAAGATAATCCGGAATATTGAACCACATTAGTCACATAGTACACTTAAGATATTGTTGAATCGTTGAACTGTTGAATGGTTGAGTATCCGAATAACTACATCAACATTTTAATATAAAAAAACTAAAGTGTACTATGTGACTAATGTGGTTTAAGTATTTTCAACGCTGTCGATTATACTGAAAAGCTCGTTCAAGGTATCGGCGCGTAACATGGCAATTCGTGTTTCTTTGAAGTTTGGAATCCCTTTAAATACAGGTGTAGCGGCCAAATGTCTGCGACTATGAATAATACCCTTTAGTCGTTGATTTACAACACTTTCAATCGATGTATTATCATCTATATCCAGCCACCTCACTGAAGCAATAACATGTTCTTTTAGAATCGCTTTTTGCTCTTCAAATGATAAAACCTGTTTGCGTTCGCCGGTAGCAAAAAAATGCTTAATTTCAGAAAAAAACCAGGGCCGCCCGATAGCCGCACGACCAATCATCACGGCATCAACGCCATAACGGTTAAAGCATTCCAAAGCACGTTCAGGAGTAGTCACATCTCCATTACCAATAATGGGTATTTTCATGCGTTGATTATCTTTTACTCTGGCAATCAATTCCCAGTCGGCGTCACCTTTATACATCTGGGCACGGGTTCGTCCGTGAATAGTCAACGCCTGAATGCCACAATCCTGAAGCTGTTCAGCCAATTCAACAATGATTTTATTATCATCATCCCAGCCAAGACGCGTTTTAACTGTTACAGGAAGCTTTACTGCTTTCACTACCTCAGAAGTGATCTGTAGCATTCTTGGAATATCCCGTAGCAAGCCTGCTCCTGCCCCTTTTCCAGCAACCTTTTTAACCGGACAACCAAAATTTATGTCAATAATATCAGGATTTGACTCCTCAGCAATGCAGGCAGCTTCAGCCATAGAAACAGGATCGTGACCGTAAATCTGAATAGCAATTGGTCTTTCCTCGTTATAAATAGTCAACTTTTGCTGCGTGCGATTAACGCTTCTGATAAGTGCTTCGGAGGAAACAAATTCTGTATATAACATGTCGGCACCAAAACGTTTACACAGCACCCGGAATGCCGGATCAGTGACGTCTTCCATTGGCGCCAGAAACAAAGGTTTATCGGGATATATGATATTGGAAATACGCATTTTATAAATTTAGGATTGCAAAGATAGAAATATAATTTAATTCATTATAACTCCTTTATATAAAGCTTTGTTCAAATAACATTAAAACTAAATATAAATAATCACCGATATAATAGATACTAAATACGCAACCACCTTAAATTCTGAGATACAATTCATTTAATTATCTTTGCAAAGAATTTCAAAAGAAAAAAGATGAAAAGAACTAGCATTATAATAATATCACTCATCTGCTTTCATATAGCATCCGCTCAAACGATAAATTACGCACCTGCCTGGTTTGGCCCAAATGCCAATCCGGTTCCGGAATTTACTGATGCAAGAATACCATCTGTAACTACCCTGCAATTAATGGGTGATTATTTTTTTGGATATGGTGATGAAACTCAAAACGGTTACTTTAAAATTGAAATACCTCTCCTACCTGAACGAATTTCCTTCAAAATATGGACATCAGTGTTTGAACATTATAAGGTTACTGAAACTGTTAGTAATACAAGGCAAATGAATGGAGTGACTTCTGGTAAAGCTAATGGTGACTTTTATGTACAAACAAGAATATCTTTAATGAAAGAGAAGAGAAATATTCCTGCAATTATTCTCAATACGACCTTAAAAACAGCTTCGGGAACAAATTTTAAAGAAAGACGTTATTTTGATACCCCCGGTTATTATTTCGATGTAGAAATAGGAAAATCTGTGTTTATAAAAAGTAAAATGATTAATGAATTAAGATTTGTGGGTAATCTTGGATTTTTATGCTGGGAAACTACTAACAGCACTCAAAATGATGCTCCTATGTATGGAGGGAAAATTATCGCAGGAAATCATCATTGGCAATGGGAAAATACCTTATCAGGATATTATGGTTGGATGCACACAAATCCAAGATACGGTAGTAATTATGGTGATGCACCTCTCGTTTATACAACAAAATTGATAGTAAAAAATAAAAAATTTGATTATTTTGCTCAATATCAATATGGTATTAAGGATTATCCTTATCATCAGTTAAGAATTGGTGTTATTATTCCTATTAAAAAACTAACACCTCAGTATTTAAATAAAGAATGAAAAGAGAAGAAATTGAAATAATGGCTCCGGCAGGATCCTGGGAAAGTCTGGCGGCAGCCATCGAAGCCGGAGCTGATTCTGTATATTTTGGTATAGAAAAATTAAATATGCGCAGTAAATCAAGCAGTAATTTTACTACGGCTGATTTAAGGAAAATAGTAAGTATATGTATTGATAATAAGATAAAATCATACCTGACAGTCAACACAATTTTATATGATGGTGATTTGAATTTAATGCGTGAGATTATTGACGTAGCAAAAGAAGTGGAAGTTTCGGCCATCATAGCTTCTGATGTTGCAGCACTGATGTATGCCAATTCAATAGGTGTTGAAGTCCATTTATCTACCCAGCTTAATATATCGAACATTGAATCCCTTAAGTTCTACGCTCAGTTTGCAGATGTTGTTGTACTGGCACGGGAACTGAATATGAACCAGGTTGCAGATATCTATCAAAGTATTATAAAAGAGAATATTACCGGTAAAAAAGGTGAATTGATAAGAATAGAAATGTTTTGTCATGGTGCTTTATGTATGGCTGTTTCAGGAAAATGTTACCTAAGCTTACATGAAAAAAATTTGTCAGCCAACAGAGGTGCTTGTAATCAGATTTGCCGGCGTGGGTATATTATTAAGGACAAAGATTCGGAAATTGAATTAGAAGTTGATAATGAATATATCATGTCGCCAAAAGATTTAAAAACCATTGGCTTTTCAGATTTGATGTTGCAATCAGGTGTGCGGGTTTTTAAAATTGAAGGCAGAGCGCGTGGGCCTGAATACGTCAAAACAGTGGTTTCCTGTTACAAGGAAGCCATTGAGTCCTGTTTAGAGGGTACATTCACTCCCGACAAGGTTGAGGACTGGGACAGGCGTTTAAGCCGTGTTTTTAACCGCGGTTTCTGGAATGGATATTATTTAGGTCAGCGATTAGGTGAATGGAGCGCCAATTACGGTTCTGAAGCTACTCACAAAAAGGTTTATGTAGGAAAAGTAACCAATTACTTCTCCAAATTAGGAGTAGCAGAATTTCTTTTAGAAGCTCAACATCTTTCAGTAGGTGATGAGATATTAATTACCGGTGAAACTACCGGCGCTTATGAAGATATTATTGATGAAATTCGGGTAGAACTAAAACCGGTTGAAAAAGTTGAAAAAGGAACTTATTTTTCTTTTAAAACTAAGAAGCTTGTCCGTAGAAATGATAAGCTTTTTAAAATTGTACCTGCAAATTAATTTTTAACCACATTAGTCACATAGTACACTTTAGTTTAATATTTGAATAATATATTTTTATAATTATATTATCACATTAATTGATAAATAATTACATAAAAACTAAAGTGTACTATGTGACTAATGTGGTTAATGTGGTTAAATAATCTAAGACATTTCAAGCATACGCAAAATAGGTTTTACAGCTTTAACTCGTACTTTCTCATCAATTAATATCTCCGGTGATTCATTTTTCATACATAAATATAATTTTTCTAAAGTATTTAATCTCATAAAATTACATTCATTACAGGCACAGGTACTGTCGTTTGGTGGTACAGGAATAAAGGTTTTTGAAGGACTCTTTTTCTGCATCTCATGTAATATTCCTGATTCGGTTGCAACCAAAAATTTTTGTTTATCCGAATTGATGGTATAATTCAACAATGCTTGTGTAGAACCAATAAAATCAGCCATGAGTAACACAGGTTTTTTACATTCGGGATGCGCTATAATTTCTGCATCGGGGTGTTCAGCTTTCAGTTTCACCAGCTTTTCAACAGAGAATTGCTCGTGTACATGGCATGCACCATCCCATAATAACATATCTCTTCCAGTAACGCTGTTGATATAATTTCCTAAATTTCTATCAGGACCAAAAATAATTTTCTCATCTTTGGGTAACTGATCTATAATTTTCTTAGCATTGGTTGATGTAACAACAATATCGGTGAGTGCTTTTACCGCTGCAGTTGTATTAACATATGAAACAACAGTATGATCAGGGTGTTCTTTGACAAATTTTTCAAATAGATCGGCAGGACAGCTATCGGCTAATGAACATCCAGCTTCTAAATCCGGTACCAATACCTTTTTATGAGGAGATAAAATTTTTGCTGTTTCTCCCATAAAATGAACACCGCAAAGTACAATGATGTCTGCTTCTGTTTTCGCTGCCCATTGTGCCAGGGCAAGACTATCGCCTATCTGATCGGCTATATCCTGTATATCACCCATCTGATAATAATGCGCCATAATAACAGCGTTTTTCTCTTTTTTCAGTCGATTGATTTCGATTATAAGTTGAGATGTATCCATTTTCAAATTTATATTATAATAATATTTTTTTCTTTTAAAAATTAAGAATGATAATGATAATAGCTTGTTAGTTTGGTTGAAAAATAAAACTTAAAAATTTGGTTATTTCATTATTAAGAAAAAAACAATATCTTTCAACAAATTTTATTATTCATTTTACTTGATTTGTAAGTAAATATAAACCTTTTCAACAAGTTGTTCATTGCTGCAAAGTTAGTAAGTTTTTATCATAATAAATGTTTATAATACTAAAAAGCCTGTTTAAACAGAGGTTAATAGAAATAACAAATTTATCTTGCAATTTCAAAATATAATTATATGATATTATTATAATCAAAATTCTAACAAAAGTTATACTAATTGTGTTCACTATTTATCAACACCTTTTAAGTACTTATGAATAGCTATTTAAATCTAAATTTTGTTAGTTGTGGAATTAAAACTTTTTATCAGAAATATATGTTTGCTAATTATATTTTTAATAGTTGAAGCAAACATATTCAATAAAAGGAATGAGAAACATAAATTTATCAATGGAATTTTAATAGATTAAATAATTATAAATCATTAATAATGAAAGTTTTAGTAACAGGAGCAAATGGATTATTGGGTCATCATGTTGTGATGGAACTTTTAAAAAGAAAAGTATCAGTAAAAATTATCGTACGTTCGGTTGAAAAAATATTTTTTAATTCCGAAGAAGTAGAAATGCACATTGGCAGTTTTACAAAGTATGAGGATTTAAAAAACGCAGCAAAAGGATGTGACGCAATCATACATTTAGCAGCAGCTACTGCAATTGACTTTTTACATTTTGATGATTATAAATTTATCAATATTGATGCTTCAAAACAACTGTTAGATATAGCGACGGAATTATCTATCAATAATATTGTATTTGTAAGTACTTCGAATACAATTGGATATGGAGATAAAAAACATCGTGCAGATGAAAGAGCTGCGATTCAATATCCTTTTTCCTCATCATATTATGCGAAAAGCAAATTAGAAGCCGAAAAATTATTTAAAAACCAGGCAAAAGAGAAACACGTAGTCATCATTAATCCAACATTTATGGTTGGAAATTATGATACAAAGCCAAGTTCAGGAAAACTATTGTTGATGGGTTATGGTAAACGTTTTATGTTTGTACCTGGTGGAGGGAAAAATTTTGTTCCTGTGAGAGATGTGGCGATTGCCTGTTGTAACGCTCTTACGATGGGACTTTCGGGTGAAAGGTACTTGGCAGCAGGAAAGAATATTTCATTTAAAAAGTTTTATAAGTTGCAAGCTAAGTTAGGAGGATATCAACAAAAAATCATAAAAATTCCCCGTTTTATCATGCTTATCATAGCTTTTATGGGAGACATTATCAGTTTTTTCAATATTAAAACATCACTGACCAGCATGAATCTAAAACAATTGATGGTTAGAGAGTATTATAACAACGCTAAAGCTAAAAAAGATTTGTTTATGCCTGAAACATCCATAGAAAAGGCAGTTGAAGAAGCTTTAGACTGGTTTAAAAAGGAAGCATATATTAAAGTTTAGCAGATGAAACGAACATGACAAAATTTAATCAATTATGACCCACAGAGGAATGATTAAATTTTGTTTTGTGAGTTCCATGTGACAACAAAAAAATCAATTATAAACACATGAAAAGATACCTGATTCTTTTTATTTTTATCATTTTTATTCAAAACATACAACCACAAATTTCTACATCCATCTATTTAGAAACAGGTGAGAATTATGCTTCATCCGGCTTATATTCAGATATTACCGGCAGTTTTTCAGCTACCATCAAACATTGGCAGATTGAAACTTCTGCCGGTATAACATTCACAAAAGCCCGGGAAAACATATTCAATGCATTAAGTTTTGATTTATCGAGAACATTTAAAATAAGGAAAATCCCATTTTCAGCAAAAGTTTTTTATCAATGGAAACCTTTCTCTGAAAGGCTTCATGAACAAAATGCAGGATTTATATTTACCTATAATAAAATGAGATTTGGATATCATCTGGGGTTCAATACCAGAATTTTCAATCTGACCAATCAACAGACTGATATGTACAATTATGAGCAAACTGTTATTTGGGAGCCGATTAACCTGATGTATAAAATTACTTACACATATCCCTTTTCCGATAAATTTGATTTCAGGGCATCAATCACAAATTTTGATGCATTTATTATTCAGCAAGAAACGAATCCTATGCTGATAACGAATTTAATATATCATATATCACAGTCATCACGTTTTAATCTGGGGATAGGATATTTGCAATCCGGGCTGATGAATATGCGTGTCAACTATTTCGGTTATTTTATAAGAGGAGGTGTACAATGGGATTTATAAAAATAAAAAACGGCATTATTTTATTCATAATTGTCATGTTATCAGCTTGCATAGGGGATGCTGATTTAACAGGATTTGTTCGTTCAACCGACAGGATTGAGGAAAGGTACCAATTTTCATCCAAGTGGAATGAGACCCATCCACCTGAAAAAATAATTGTAACGCAAGAGGAATATGATATTCTGGTTGCCGCCGACCTGCACATTGGTGATACAACAAGTTACATGAGTTTTTTATCGCAGGGAACTCAACCCGAAATAACTGCAATGGTATTTGTGGGAGATATAGTAAGCGGGAAGGAAAAAGATTATGAAACATTCAATCGGTTATTGCCGACTGACGATATAAAACCCAGCTTCGTGCTAGTCGGAAATCATGAATTGTATTTTGATGGGTGGAAGCACTTTTCACGCTTGTTCGGGTCTTCGGTATATTACTTTACCATAGCAACTCCAACAAAGGAAGACTTGTTTATTTGTCTGGATTCCGGAAGCGGAACACTGGGAAAAAGTCAGTT
>Ga0209575_10000666_pt1 | contig 18308 bp, 12 predicted proteins | sample Medcelwee11metaG_FD_187172 | JGI IMG/M metagenome (GOLD analysis project Ga0209575, IMG submission 187172) | Freshwater pond sediment microbial communities from the University of Edinburgh, under environmental carbon perturbations - Medium... | ecosystem: Environmental > Aquatic > Freshwater >...
CTCACCAGTTATCTTAACATTATTTTGATCTTTACCGGTCGCTTCCCTTTACTGATAAAAATAATGTTAATATAACTGGTGAGGATGTACTGAAAAGGGCTCTTTCGGGGGAGACTTTGGTTGTGACAAGTGAACTGAACGGAGTCTGTTTTGATAATCATATTGGTCCTATCCTGGATGAAGGAGGAAGAGTAACTGGTATTGTCGGAATTGCTATAAATATAACGGAACAAAAACTTACAGAACAGGCTCTTAAGGGAAGTGAATCTCGTTACCGAATGCTTTTTGAACATTCTGTGGTGCCAATATGGGAAGAGGATTTTTCGGAAGTGAAGAAGTTCTTTGATTATCTTAAAAATAAAAGGATCAGAGATATCCGTTCTTATTTTAGAAAACATCCTGAAAAAATATCCTACTGTGCATCACTTGTTAAAATTATTGAAGTAAACCAGACAAGCATTTCGTTTTTTGGGGTTAAGGACAAAACTGATCTTTTAATTGACCTTCCTCAATTTTTTACTGACGACTCATTGGATTTTTTCAGAGAAGAAATTATTGCCCTGGCAGAGGGGAAAAAAGTATTTGAAAGTGATATTCCAATAAAAATGCTTGATGAAAAAATAAGACATCTGCATCTCCGTCTCCAGGTTTTACCTGGTCATTATGAGACGCTTTCAAAAGTGCTAGTATCATGGATTGACATTACTGACAGGCTAAATTATGAAGATGCTCTGAAAGAATCGAGTGAGATCCTGCGTGAACTTAACAGGCATATTGAGGATGCCCGCGAAAATGAAAGGACAAGAATAGCCCTGAATCTCCACGATGATCTCGGACAAAAATTAACTGCGATCAAAATGGATATTTCATGGCTTAAATCAAGGATCGGAGTGCAATCGCCACTCGTTGAAAAAAAATTGGATGGTATGAAGAGGTTGCTGGATAGTACAGTTGAAACTGTTCAGAAAATATCATCTGATTTAAGACCAGGTATTCTTTATGACCTTGGATTGAAACCGGCAATTGAATGGCAACTGGGGGAATTCAAAAGAAATACCGGTATCAGGAGTGTCCTTAAGATTTCACCTTCCGAATTTATTATTGATGATAAACTGTCAATTATAATTTACCGTATTATACAGGAATCACTCACAAATATTGCACGACATTCAGAAGCAGATAATGTTACAATTAGTCTTAGGGCAGATAATGAGGTTATTAAGCTTATTATAGCAGACAACGGGATCGGAATCGATGAGGAGAAAATAAACAGTCCAAAATCATTTGGATTGATAGGGATCAAAGAAAGAGCCGGCGCTTATGGGGGCGAAGTCAGAATTACAGGTTCGAAAGGAAAGGGAACTGAAGTTAAGGTGATAATCCCGGCCGGGGGAAAGTAGCAGATAGCAGGCAACCGGCAACCGGCAACCGGCAACAACTAACTAGCAACAAGCAACGAGCAACGAGTAACGAGTAACGAGTAACGAGTAACAGTTCATTAATAAAGATGCTACATCATGGATATTGAGTTATTTTTCTTTTAACTTGTAATCCTGACACTGTTCTCAATATCTTTATGATAATTATATTTATCAATGATACGAGTTCTTATAACTGATGACCACCCAATAGTCCGCCAGGGAATCAGGCAGATATTGGAAGATGACAAAGATCAGCGGTTTGGACTGATTGAGGAAGCGTCTAATGGAAAACAGCTGATGGATAAGATTCAGGAAAATGATTTTGATGTCATTCTTCTTGATATTTCTTTACCTGGCAGAAACGGTCTGGAGTTACTCAGTGATTTAAAAAAACTTAAACCAGGGGTCTCAGTCTTAATTCTGAGCATTTATCCCGAAGAACAGTATGCATTGAGAGCCATGAAACTCGGAGCCTCTGGTTATCTTACCAAATCGAGCGCTACTGAGGAACTTATTGAGGCAGTAGTAAAGACAGCAGGTGGTGGAAAATTTATTACTACTTCTCTGGCAGACAGGATATCCATGAATTTTTTTAACGAAAGCGATAAACCTTTGCAAGAAGCATTATCTGTTCGCGAACTGGAAGTCTTATCGCTTCTGGCGTCAGGGAAAACATTAAGTAATATTGCAAAAGAATTGTCATTAAGTCCCAAAACGATAAGTACATACAGGGAAAGAATGCTTAGTAAGCTTAAGTTAAAAACAACTTCAGATCTCATCAGGTTTGCTTTAGAGGAGGGTCTGACTGGGGAGGAGAAGTAAAAAGTAAATAGTTTAGTGCAACAAAATTTACCTGTTTATCACTCCGGACCCTAATAATTCATCATCTTCATACCATGCAGCAAATTGCCCGGGTGCTATTCCTCTCTGTAATTTATTGAAGATGATATATATGCCTTCATTTCGCATATAGAGTCTTGCTCTCTGAAGCGGTTGCCGGTACCTTATTCTTACCAAGTATTCACGATTTTCCATTTCTTCCATTGAAAGATCAGCCCTGATCCAGTGAATCTCTTCTCTCCTGATAAACAGCCCTTTCCTGTACAACCCCGGATGTGATTGCCCTTCACCAACATACAAAATGTTTTTTTCGACATCAGTTCCAATCACGAACAAAGGTTCTTTATACCCGCCGATATTAATCCCTTTTCTTTGACCTATAGTGAAGAAATGAGCGCCATTATGCTGACCTATTTCCTTTCCTGCAGGGAGTTTGTTCTCATGGGGAGCGGTAACCAGTTTCAATTCATTATCAGGAACATTATTTTCAGGATACCCGTTAAGCCAGGTCCTGTTTAAGGCATCCCCGGGAATTTCAATAATAGTGCCTTTTTTTGCTACAAGTTTCTGCTGTAAAAATGTAGGCAGATGGACTTTCCCAACAAAACATATTCCCTGTGAATCTTTCCTGTGTGCAGTTGCAAGGCCCAGTGTATCTGCAATTTTGCGAACCTCTGGCTTTAGCAGGTCCCCAATGGGGAAAAGAGCATAAGAGAGCTGCTCCTGGCTCACCTGACAAAGAAAATAACTCTGATCTTTGTTACTATCCTTTCCGGCAAGCAATCTGTATACAAGTGTATTGTTTACACTTATAGTCTCTTTCCTGCAATAATGACCTGTGGCGACATAATCGCCACCGAGTTTTCTGGCCTCATCTGCAAAGGAATCGAATTTGATCTCCCTGTTGCAAAGCACATCAGGATTTGGCGTACGTCCCTTTTCATATTCTGCAAACATGTAATCCACAACCCTCTGCCTGTAAGGTTCGCTCAGGTCAACCATATATAAAGGAATCCCAAGTTTTTTCGCTACCATTTCGGCAAAAAGAAGATCATCCTTCCAGTGACAATCGCTCTGTAACAGGCCGGTTGTATCGTTCCAGTTACGCATAAATAGTCCAATGACTTCATATCCCTGCTCTTTCAGTATCCATGCAGCAACACTTGAATCAACACCGCCCGAAAGCCCGACTACTACTCTCTTTTTCACGGGGCAAAGTTAATAAAAGAAATGAAGAGGAAAGCGGGTGAATGGGAGCAGTGAGAGTGGGAGAAAAATATTACCTTTATAGAATGGGTAAAGGCACATTGACCATATACAGCGCATCTGCAGGGTCGGGCAAGACGTTTAAACTGGCAGGTATATACCTCGCTCATCTGTTCAGTTCCAGATATAGTTACCGTAAAATACTGGCTGTGACATTTACTAATAAAGCCACAGCTGAAATGAAAAACAGGATACTTGATCAGCTGCACAATCTGGCTTCCGGAAAAAAATCAGAATACCTGAGTGATCTTATCGTAAAAACAGGAAAATCTGAACCTGAAATCAGGCAGGAAGCAGGTGAAATACTTTTTGCCATACTTCACGATTTTTCACGTTTTTCGGTATGTACCATTGATGCTTTTTTTCAAAAAATAATCCGTGCTTTTGCAAGAGAGGCAGGCCTTCATTCAGGATTTAATATAGAACTCGATCATAGCGTGATTCTTTCCTCGGCTATTGATGATACAATTTCAGCCTCAGCAACTGATAGCAAACTGGAGAACTGGCTTAACGAATATGTATCATCAAATCTTGATGATGAAAAATCATGGAACCTTAAAGATGGTATGTTGATGCTCTCCAAAGAACTCTTTAAAGAAAATTTTAAGATTCTGGCTGCTGATCAGGCTGAAAAGCTTGAGAATAAAGATTTTCTGCTGGATTATACAGGAAAGTTAAAGGCATTAACAAAGACATTTAATGGAGAATTGAAAAAACACGGAGAAAGGTGTATGACAATATTCTCCAACTGTAAATTATCAGACGATATGTTCTTTGGTAAAAGCAGGGGAGTTCCTGGTTACATAAAATCTTTAGCATCAGGCAGGATCAAAGAACCTTCTGATAGTGTACGGCAGATTCAGAACAAGCCGCCACGGTGGTCAACGGGAGAGCCATCCCCTCAACTGCTGAATGCAATTAAAGATGGATTGGGTGATGCAGTACTCCATGCAATCAATTTCTACGACTCGAATATTCTAAGCTTTAACACTGCAAAAAATATTCTTTCCAATATTTATGCACTTGGAATTCTTTCGGATGTGATGAAAAATGTCAGAAGAATTACAACTGATACTGACAGTTTTCTTATTTCTGATGCCGGTGAGTTTCTAAGCCTTATAACCAGAGGCGACCAGACTCCATTTATTTATGAAAAAATTGGGAACAGGTACGAAAACTATATGATTGATGAGTTCCAGGATACTTCTCTGCTACAATGGGAGAATTTCCGGCCGCTTATTGAAGAGAGCATGGGCAGGAGCTGCGATAACCTTGTTGTTGGAGATGTTAAGCAGTCAATCTACAGATTCAGAAACAGTGACTGGAAAATTCTTGGAAAAACTCTCAGGGAACTGGTAGATAATGAGAGATTTATAAGCAAACCTCTTATGACAAACTGGAGGAGCCGGTCAAACATTATAAGGTTCAATAATTCTCTGTTTACAATTATTCCGGAAATATCTGACAGTAAATTTCCGGAAATCTCTGATTCAATAAAATTTTCTGGTCTCTATTCTGAGGCTGTTCAGAAAGATCCGGGTAAAGAAAACGGTGGTTATGTCAGAATCGAATTTGTCGAAGATGATGAGTCTGATTCTTATGACGAATCACAGGACGGTGATACTTCAGAATCAAGAAAATGGAATAAAATAGTTCTTGAAAAACTACCCGGAGTGATTGAGAAATTTCAGGATAAAGGGTTTAAAGCATCTGATATAGGAATACTTGTCAGAGACGGAAAGCAGGGAGCTGAAGTACTTAAAACTCTTATTGGTTACTCTAATACATGTTCATCTGATCTGAAATCGAAATACAATTATAATATTGTATCAAATGATTCTCTCGCTCTTTCAAATTCTCCAGCAATTCTTTTCATTATTTCAGTGCTGAAAGTACTAAACGATCCTTACGATTCAATAAGCCTGGCTTGCATGTTAAGATTTTACCTTCTTGCAAAAGGCGATGAAGCATCAGATACTGTGTCTCTTGTTGCGCATGAAATAATGGAAAATGCCAGTAAATATTTTCCGGATGATTTTAAATTATTTCTTTCAAAAGCGGCCCGGATGACTCTCTTCGAGGCAACTGAAAGTATTATTGGTTTTTTTGGTCTTGGAAAATATCCATGGAATGTATCGTACCTCAATACTTTTCAGGACATGGTAATAAACTTTACCGGTAACAGGAATACTGATTTTTTATCTTTTACTGACTGGTGGGAATCAACCGGTAAATCCAAATCAGTGGTTCTTCCTGCAGACCAGGATGCTGCAAAGGTTTTTACGATTCATAAGTCAAAAGGTCTTGAATTTAAGGTTGTTATATTACCCTTCCTCTCCTGGCACGATGACCATGAGTCAACAAAACAACCGATACTTTGGGTAAAACCGGAAATAGAACCTTTTAACATGCTGGGTATTGTTCCTGTAAGATACAGTTCAGGTCTGGAGGAAACAATTTTTGCAGCCGACTATCGAGCAGAGAAGTATTCCACATATATTGATAACCTGAACCTTCTGTATGTAGGTATGACCAGAGCTGTTGATGCAATATATGGATTTGCTCCCTATAAACCCGGAAAAAATAATGGCATTTCTCTGGTTTTAAAAGAAGCTCTCACATGTGAAAATAAATGCGAATCAGGGCCTGCCATGCAACTTCATAATTTTTATAATCCGGAGAAAAGAATATTTGAACTCGGCAATATTCCCGATAATGTAAGTTATAGCGAAGAGGTTAATGACTTAAGAGCTCTGGAATATTGTGTTTCATCAGGCCCTGATACCCTGAAGCTTAAACTTCATGGTGAAAATTATTTTTTATCGGGACGTGAAGATGCAGAAAGAAAAATAAATTATGGAAAACTGATGCATGATGTTTTTGAAGGAATAGATACCCCCGATGATATACCGGCATCTGTTCAACGGATAGTACTGGCTGGTAAATTGCCGGAATCGGATTCAGATGCCTTGGTTGCAAAACTGAATTCCCTGATATTGGCAAATCCTGTTTCTGAATGGTTTAAAGCTGGCAATAAAGTGATGAAGGAGACTGATATTCTGATTCCTTCAGGCATTACCAGACGTCCCGACAGGGTGGTTTTAATGAATGGAAAAACTATTATAATTGATTTCAAATTCGGCGAAGAGAATACTCATTATATTGACCAGGTAAAACAATACCAGATTCTTTTAAGTGATATGGGGTATGATAATATTGAAGCTTTTCTCTGGTATGTCGACAAAAATAAAATAGAAAAAGCCTGATGAATTCCGGTAAAAATAGGGGGGAGAGATTTCCATGGGGACATGAGAGAAGGTTCAATGCCTACTCCAATTATTTCAGAAATCTGTATGGAGCAAGAATCCAGAAAGTTTCTCTAGATGCCGGATTTACCTGCCCGAACCGTGATGGTACCAGAGGAATAGGTGGATGTACATATTGCCTGAATGATGCCTTTAATCCCTCATACTGCATTCCTGAAAAATCAGTGTCAAAGCAACTTGAAGAAGGTATCCTGTTCCATAAGAAGAGATACAGTGAAGCTACTAAGTACCTGGCTTATTTCCAGGCATATTCAAATACCTACGCTTCAGTCTCCGAATTGAAACAATTGTATGAAGAGGCACTGAACTACCCGGGCGTGGTCGGTCTGATAATCGGAACAAGACCAGATTGTGTCGATAATGAGAAGCTGGAGTATCTTGAATCGCTTTCAAAAAGATGTTACCTGGCAGTAGAATACGGAATAGAATCTTGTTACGACAAGACTTTAAAGCGGATTAACAGGGGACATACTTTCGGGGAAGCTGTCGATGCTTTGAAGGCAACGGCAGCCCGCGGCATTTATACCGGTGCCCATTTTATTTTCGGTTTGCCGGGTGAGTCAAGGGAAGAAATGCTTTCTGAGGCAGCGATCATCTCGGAATTGCCACTTAAAACCGTTAAGTTCCATCAGCTGCAGATAATAAAAGGTACTGTTATGGAGTCTGAATTTAAACAAAATCCATCTGAATTTCAGTTATTTACCTGGGAGGAGTATCTCGATTTTTTTATAATGTTCCTCGAAAGACTGAAGCCGGCAATTGTTGTGGAACGGTTTACAGGTGAAGCACCACCGCGTTACCTGGCAGGTCCGGGTTGGGGTAAGAAGAGAACTGACGAAATTGTAGCTCTGGTTGAGCAAAGACTGGCAGAACTGGATACATGGCAGGGGAGACTCTACAAAAAGTTGCACTAGTACAAATAAGTAAAATGATTACAGAAATTTTTATTATTTTCATAACCTTTTATCTTTGATAGATGAATTGAAGACTTAATCCAATGAACATTATATAATGAGTAATCGCTATCTTAATTTTCTGACTTCTCTAAAGATTCTTTTCCGTTTTTTTTTACTAGGGCTTCTGATCTTACTAATATCCAGACTTATCTTCCTGTTTGCGTTTGGTGTTTATGATGATTTAAAGGGATATATGCCTGATATATTCCGTGCTTTTGTTATGGGATTTCGGTTTGACCTGAAAGTCCTGGCTTATGGATTATTCCCTTTAATGTTACTCTGTTTTACCAGGTTCTTTAATAATAAATATTCTGAATCGGATAGTTTATTTCATAGAATATCATTGACTTATGGATTTGTGATCTTATTTGTATTTATTATTATCTCTGCAATTGATTTTTATTTTTTTAAGTTCTTCCATACCAGAATAAGTGTTATTTTCTTTAGTATCATTGAGGATGATACAGGGGCTGTACTTAAATCAGTCTGGACAGATTATCCAATGATCCCGATCCTGCTATCATTATTAGCTATTGGGATTTTGTTATTTTATGCGCTTAGGAGATTGATCAGGACAACGACAAAAATTTTTTATTTAAAGAATGTATGGCTCAGGATGATCTTCGTCATAATGTTCCTGGGAGCCTATTTTTTAGCAGCGCGTGGTACTGTAGCCATGTTCCCTTTAAGTGTCCATAACACAACGATATCCGGGAATACTTTTGTGAATACTCTTACACAGAATGGTATTTTTTCGCTTATAACAGCTTATTCCGACAGGAAAGTATCGATAAGTACTGATATTCCGAAAATGCTTGGTAAATATGATTTTGAAAATCCAGGAAAGGCGATAGCTGAATATCTTGGTAATACAGATCTTGATACTGCAAATTTTGTTAACAATTTATTATCTACGACTCCTGAAAATTCATTTTTAGAGCACAACCCTCCAAACGTGGTCTTTTTGTTAATGGAAAGCATGAGTAATTATTATTTCGATTTACATTCATCACAAACAAATCTTTTAGGAAAACTGGAGGATCAGCTTAAATACTGCTATGTTTTCAGAAATTTTCTTTCTAATACAAACGGTACAATTACTGCCCTTGAAAGTCTAATGGTAGGAACGCCCAGATCACCTTTGTCTCAATCTGTATATCAGACCAGATCACTGTCCTCCTCAGTTGCAAAACCTTTTTCACTTAAAGGATACAGTACTTCTTTTTTAACAGGGGGGAAATTAGGTTGGCGAAACCTAGATAAATTCATATCCCATCAGTACTTTGAAAATGTTGAAGGGGAAGCAATACTTAAAAAAATATTTCCGGATGCTGAAACATGTGAATGGGGCATCCATGATGAAAATGTATTTGACCGGATTTATCAGATTCTGAATAGTGAAGATAAGAGACCTAAATTCATATTCACTCTGACAATATCTAACCATACGCCTTTTGAAACTCCAAAATCTTATTCAGGTTTTCCTCTAAAAGTTACGGATGAGATAAAATCGAAATTAATAACTACGCCTGAGATCGCTTATAATAACTTATTGTCATATCAGTACTCCAATAATTGCCTTGGTCAGTTTATTGAGGATCTTAGAAATTCTCCTCTTGGAGAAAATACAATTGTAGTTGCTACAGGCGACCATAATACACTTCAGTTGTTTGAATTTACAGATAAGGATCTGTTACGAATGTATTCTGTACCTTTTATTATCTATATTCCGGAAAAATATAAGCCTGATAGTGAGGTGAATACTAAACGATTTGGATCCCATAAGGATATATTCCCGACAATTTTCAATCTATCATTATCAAAATCTACCTATCTGAATACAGGTAATAGTATGCTTTCTGATGATTCTGTTTCTGATTTCGGAGTTTTTAATTATTATTTTGCAATGAATTCAGCAGGATGTGTTGATTTTCAGCAAAAACCTCTTTTCTATTTATGGGAAGAAAGTTCTTATAAAAATCTCACACCATTAGGACAAAACCATAATTTTAGTCTGGACAGTTTGTACTTAAAGGCGAGAGCATATATTGCTTCAATGAACTACTACATTATGACTGACCTTAGAAGTAAAAAGGTAGGAGAAAATTAGATTATCATACAATCAGCCTGTTATGACTTATTTCCTTGAAAGAATAGCCAAACTTCTTTTTATTGAAAATGGGAATGACCTTAGGAAACATTGCCTGGTTTTTCCGAACAGAAGGGCCGGATTGTACTTTCTTAAATACCTGTCTGCTGAGTTGTCAAAACCAGTCTGGACTCCTCACATAATTACCATAAACGAGTTCTTTAGTTCATTATCAAAGCTTCGTACTGCAGAAAATGAAATCCTCCTTTTTGAACTCTATAAAGTTTACAGGTCAGTAAAAAAAACAGGTGAAAAATTTGATGATTTCTATTTCTGGGGAGACATGCTTCTAAACGATTTTGATGACGCAGACAAATATCTTGCAGATATTCCGCGGCTGTTCAGCAATGTAAGCGATCTTAAAAAGATCGATGAACAGTTTGGAGGTCTTACTTCTGGGCAGGCTAATATAGTGAAACGATTCTGGATTAATTTTAATCCGGAAAAACCTTCTGATGAGAAAACCAAATTCATCAGTATCTGGTCAATTCTCAACGAACTCTATAATGGATTCAAAGCGAAGTTAACTGAAAAGAATCTTGCTTATGAGGGAATGATTTTCAGGGATGTTATTGAGAATCATAACTTGAGTGAACAGTTCGTATTAAAATGGGAAAAGATCCATTTCATAGGGTTTAATGCCTTGAATGAATGTGAAAAATCAATCATGCTGTCACTGAAAAAGGAGGGAAAGGCACGATTCTACTGGGATTATGATAATTCATATTTAGTAGATGGCAAGTTAAATTCTGCTGGTTTCTTTCTGAAAGATAATATCAGCATATTTGGTAATGATATGCCCGAAGAGTGGGCCTTTGACACCAATCTCTCAAAACCCGGGAATAAAGTAATCCGACGGATAATTGAAACATCTTCAGATATTTCCCAGGTAAAGATGGTACCTCAACTGGTACTCAGGCTACCGGACCTGAACAAGGTAAATGCTCATGAGACAGCAGTTATACTTGCCGATGAAAAACTTCTGCTTCCTCTTATGACCAGCCTTCCTGAAAAAATTGAAGATATTAATATCACAATGGGTTTTCCTTTAAGACTTACTGCTGTTTATATACTGGTAAAGCACCTTCTGAAATTACAGCGAAATGCACTTATAGGAGATAAGGGTCTGATGTTCGGAAAAAATGATGTAATGAGGATTCTCAAAGATGGCCTAATTAACAGTCTTATGGATGAATCTGAAAAGAAACTGATGAAGGAAGTCTCTGAAAAGAAATCAGTATGGATCGACTCAGGTACCTTTACGGAATCTTACATATTAAGCACAATCTTCTGCGAAGCAAAGTCGCCTGCAGCAATATCAGGATATCTGAAAAAGATTCTGATGATGATTGTATCAGATGAAACCAAATCAGATTCCGTATCTGCCTCTGCCTCTGCCATTCTGCCTGCACGTATCAGAAATGAGTTCATTTACAGGACAATACTTTCTATAAACAGACTAGATTCTCTGACTCTGGATACTGATGTAAGTTTTACAGTTAATACATGGGCCTCAATACTCGAACGATTGCTTTCTGCCCAGTCGGTCCCATTCTCAGGAGAGCCCCTTTCCGGAATTCAGATAATGGGTATTCTTGAAACAAGAGCACTTGACTTTAAAAATCTGATAATTCTTTCAGTAAATGAAGGTGTACTTCCATCTGTTACAACACCATCGTCATTTATCCCTTTTAGTCTCAGGGAAGCATTCGGATTACCTTCTATAAATCACCAGGAATCAATATATGCTTATCATTTTTTCAGGTTGCTACACAGGGCCGAAAATATAACTTTCGTTTACAATTCAAATCCTGACAGTAAAGGCGGAGGCGAAATGAGCCGGTTTCTCCAGCAGATGAAATATGAACAAACCAGGAGACCGGAATTTATGAACCTGAGTTTTGAAATAAAAAACCCCCGTTCTGTCAGCACCAGGGTCGAAAGGACGGAAGAACACGTTCTCCGGCTCATATCAAGGTTTAGTGATTCTATTCCGGGAACAGATAAAATGTGGCAGAAAAAACTCTCCCCCTCGGCAATCAATACATGGCTCACATGCAGAATGAAGTTCTATTACCGCTATGTGAATGATCTTAAAGAAACTGATAATGTTTTCACGGAAATTGATCCCTCAAAACTGGGGACTCTTCTTCATATGATTATGAGGGATATCTGGATGCCTTATGCGGGCAGGGAAGTTAGTGCCGGAATCGTTGATTCGATAATTTCTGATGAGGATTTAATTAGTAAATTTATTAAAGCAGCTATTAATGAAACATTCAAACGAGAGAATGATTTAAATGTTGCAGTAAATGAAAATATTGTAATTAATGTCCTGAAAAAATATGTTTACAGGGTACTGGAAATTGATAAAAAAGCGGCGCCATTTACAATTCTGGGTCTGGAGAAACCGGTTCAATTCAGTATTGGGTTTGAAAATAGCGGAATGAAGAGTGTTTTGAAAACAGGAGGAGTAGCCGACAGGATTGATCTGAAGAATGGCACCACAAGAATTGTGGATTATAAAACCGGAAAGACAGCAGATTCGATAAAATCAATTGGAGCGCTTTTTGAAAATGACAGAAAAAAAGATGCCGACGGTTGGCTCCAGACCTTATTGTACTGTGAAGGATACCTGAATGAAGAGAGCAGTGCAAAACTTGCGCCTTCTGTTTATAAGATAAAAAAGGTTTCGGATGATAGACTCTCTGATAAACTTGTTATTAAGCTTCCGGGGAAAAAAGAAGAGACAGTAATTGAAGATTACATGACTGTTAGAGAAGAATTCCTGAACGGATTACATAATGTTGTAAATACAATTTTCAGTAATGATGAGCCATTTGTAATGATTCCGGGAAGCTGGGAATGCAGATATTGTCCATACAAAATATTATGTATGAGATAACATCAATAATGTGGAACGATAAATTTTTTTATTAATTTGGTGTTCAAATAAATAATGTATCTGATGAAAACAGGGTACACAAACTACCGGGTAGAAATCAAAAATGTCAAATTTGTTGCTGATGATGGAAGAACATGTCCGCGTACTGCCATTGTTACTTTTTTTGACCATGAGGGTAAAGAATCTGATTCTGAACTATTTGGCGCAGTCGAGTTAAACTGGATTTATGACCTTCTAAAGGAGGGCAAAGAGATAATACTCGATAATTTTTATATATCAGAATTCTCCCTCATATCCTACAGGCGGCATAATAATATTGAAAAGAAAGAGCTTATCACGTTTAAAGGCTTATCAGCAAAGAATGCATTTTTTGAATCAAAAGTGTGTACTGATTTTTCTTATTCTTCTTTTGCCGATGGAGACGTGAGCTTTGACGGAACGCATTTTGCGAAAGGCAAGGTAGCATTTACCGGTTCTGTTTTTGGTAAGGGAAATGTGAATTTTTCAAATACTTATTTCAGGGACGGGAACATAGAATTTAATGGAACCCTCTTTGGAGAAGGCGATTTTTTGTTTAAAAACTCCGTGGTAAATAACGGGATCAAAGATTTTCAGGATATACAGTTCGGAAACGGGGAAGTCAGTTTTGCCAATACAGAGTTCAATTCAGGTGAACTTCTCTTCATAAATACACGCTTTAACAGTGGTAAATTCAATTTTAAAATAACACGTATTACTGGAGGCAAGGTGGATTTCCATTATTCGGTATTCGGTGAATGTGAAATCATGTTTGAAAGAACTGAATTCGGAAACAGCAGGGTTGATTTCAGGACTGTTGATTTCGGTTCAGGCAGAATTAATTTCAACAGGTCAATATTTGGCAATGGTGAAGTAAACTTCGAGGGTGCCTCATGTAAAGCCGGCAAAGTCCAGTTTAAGAAAGCTGAAATGGGCTCAGGCCCCAAGAATTTCAACCTCATGGAAATGGAGGATACTGAAATTAGTTTTGAAAGAACTGAATTTGGTGATGGCGATGTAACTTTTTATGAATCAAAGTATAACACTATCTCTCTTAAATCGTGTCACCTCGACCATTATGTTGATCTGAGGCTTTCCAAAGCTCAACTGCTTGATATTTCCGACACTATTGTCCGTGATATAATTGACCTTGAACCGTATGATTTTCCTGTCGACATTAAGATTCTCGACATGTCAGGAATGAGGTTGATAGGGAAAATTTATATCGACTGGAAACATAATAAATGTCTCTCATCTGTCAGCTGCCAGGAAAATACTACTCTCAGACAGAAGGCTGAACAATTCAGGATACTTAAAGAGAATTTTAACAGCACAGGAAAATATGAAGATGAAGATGAAGCTTATGTAATGTTCAAGAGGTATGAAGCCAAATCGTGGATTACTGAGCAGGAGGAGAAAGGTGGCATAACAAAATTGGCAAGTTATGTCCCGCATGGTTTTCAGTGGCTTGTTTTCGATAAGATAGGTCTCTATGCAACTTCACCAGGCAGGGTACTGCTGAGTGTACTTGTTTTCTGGTTTTGTTTCGGGTTACTTTATTTTATTACTGAATTATCAGGATTGGGCCGGACAGTATCAGCTGTCGGGAATCCTGACGGTCTTTCAGTGATGCTGCAATCATTTTATCACAGCGCGATTACTTTCTTTACAATTGGTTACGGAGATGTTTATCCCATGGGCCTGAGCCGGATATTATCAGGTATTGAGGGTTTTATGGGCGTATTTATGATGTCTTACTTTACTGTGGCTTTCGTGAGGAAAGTACTGAGATAGATCATTTCTCCATTTCTTTTTGAAGTGCTGCCATCTTTATTGCTGTAACAGCTGATTCATCTCCTTTATTGCCAAGAATGCCGCCTGCTCTCTCTGCAGCCTGTTCAAGTGTATCAGTAGTAAGAACCCCAAAGATAAAAGGTATGTTATACTCAAGATTAAGCTGGGTTATCCCCTGGGTGATTCCCTGGCATATATAAGTAAAATGAGGAGTTTCTCCCTGAATCACACAACCCAGGCAGATAACTGCGTCAAAGTCGTCATATTCAGCCATAAACTGGGCACCAATTGTAAGTTCAAAACTACCAGGAACATGTTTTATAATAATATTTTTTTCTGAAGCACCGTGTTTCTTAAGAGTTTTTATTGCTCCATCGAGTAGTGCCCATGTAATATTATTATTCCAGTCGGAAACAACTATCCCGAACCGCATATTTCCGGCTTCAGGAACAGAGTCGGGATTATAGGAAGATAAATTGGCAGTGGCCATTTTATTTAATGAGGATCTTTACTCTTGCTATATATTTCTCAATTGACATTCCTTCTGTACTTTCCGGGTACTCTGTCTGGATCCTTTCGTACAGCTTCAGAGCTTCAGCATAATTGTTTTTAAGCTCATATATTTCGCCGGCTTTCATCAGGAACAACGGAGTGTTAAAGGAATTTGACGCGTAATCAGCTGCTTCAATATATTTAGCCAATCCTTTTTCAGTATCTCCAAGTTCAATACAGGCATCACCTGTTGCACCGATTGCAAGAGATCCGATGACTTTATCTTTCTTAGAATACTTATCAAGCATATCGATTGCATCCTGGTACTGGCCAAGATGAAGGTAACATATACCAGCACTGTAACGTGCAAGATTCCCTGACACCGTGAATTTATAGTCATTTGCAATGTCGAGGAATCCGAGGTAGTTTCCATCACCATCCAGGGCAAGTTTCAGTGAATCCATTTCAAAGTATCTTTCAGCCTGATACATCTGTGACTGTGCCTCATTGTTTCTTTTGCTGAGGTATATCTTTCCAAGCCAGAATAATCCTACAAGTACTACAATAACTATCAGTCCAATAAATAATGCTTTGTAATTCTGTTCCAGGAACTGTTCGGTCCTTGTCAGTGTCTCTTCAACATTCTTCAGGCTCTGCGGATTATCATCCTTCGTTTTCTTTGCCATATCAAGTCTTAATTTTTTTCTTCAAAATTTACCACCGCAAAAGTAATTTTTTTCAATTTATTTTGAAACAATTATTTAAAAAAAGGGAAAATATAATCCATATATTTAATTAGCTGATATCCAATCAAATAAAAATATTTTATAGTCAAACAATTCTTTTCGTAACTTTGTATTTATAATAAATCATGAATTTAACACATTGATAAACTAAGAATATAATCTGATTTTGCACTTTATGCCTGTACGCCTTTACGCCGATAACATATGTATTTAAAAAAACTTTCTCTTACAAATTTTAAGAATTATGATCAGGCTGATCTTGAATTATCACCCAGAATAAACTGTTTCGTGGGAAATAATGGAGTAGGGAAGACAAACATTCTCGATGCAATTCACTACCTGTCATTGACAAAAAGTTTTTTTAATAATATCGACAGTATTAATATCCGTCATGGTGAAGACTATTTTATAATAAACGGTACATTTGTGTCTGATTATGAGGAAGATCAGATATATTGTGCATTTCAAAAGCAGAAGCAGAAAGTACTAAAGAAAAACGGAAAGGAATACCAGAGGCTTTCCGATCATGTGGGTAAATACCCGGTGGTTATGATATCTCCTGCTGACAGTGCACTTATTTCAGAAGGAAGTGAGGAGCGGCGGAAGTTTATGAATAAGATAATAAGCCAGTACAGTGCTACATACCTCGATTCTGTTTTAAAATACAGCAAAGCCCTGCAGCAGAGGAATAAACTTCTGAAAGATTTTAAATCTGCAGGAACATTTGACGCAGATACTCTTTCTATCTGGGATTCACAGCTTGTGAAATACGGGGAGTTTGTTTTCAGGGAAAGAGTACAGCTTGTTGACGAGCTTGTACCTGTATTTCAGGAACACTATTCACTTATCTCGTCGGAGAAAGAAAAAGTGAGACTCTCTTACAGATCACACCTTCTGGAGGGCGATTTTGGAGAAGCTCTTCAGAATTCGATTACAAAAGACAGGTACCTTGAGTACACTACAACAGGGATTCATAAGGATGATCTGCTCCTTGAGATGAATGAGCATTCTGTTAAATCACTTGGATCCCAGGGCCAGCAAAAGTCTTACCTTGTAGCTCTGAAACTGGCAAAATTTGATTACATCAGGCGCAAGTCAGGTCTTTCACCCATTCTTCTCCTCGACGATATCTTCGATAAATTTGATGCTGAGCGTGTTGAACAAATAATCAAACTTGTAGGGAATCAGAGATTTGGTCAGATCTTTATAACCGATACCCATCAGAGCAGGTTGCATGATATCCTCGCATCGCATAATACTGATTATAAGCTGTTCAGAATAAATAATGATTCTATCGCGGAAGTAATTCAGAACGGAAAAAGATCTTAATGAGACGAAGCAAGACCATATCACTCGCTGAAGCCATGAAGGATTATCTCAAAGAGATGAATCTTGAAGGTAAACTTAGCGAGGTAGGTGTGATTAATTCCTGGGAAGAGACTGTTGGTAAGGCAATTGCATCCCGCACATCAAAGATTTATATAAAGGATCATATTCTGTATGTTTCCCTGAGTTCTTCAGTCGTCAGAAATGAACTCCTGATGCTCCGGCGGGAACTTAAAGAAAAACTGAACGAAAAAGCAGGAAGTGAAGTGATAAAGGATATAATACTTAAATAATCGGGACACGTAAAACCTTTTTTACAGTTTGTTAAAAGGTTATTATAATTAACTGATATTGTAGTTTTTAGCAGTGATATTTATAGACTTAATGAAAGATTTTGAGGAAGTAAAATGGTAATCCATATTGTTATAATTCAGACTTACTTTCTTATTATCAATCTTTAAAGATATATCTGAAGAGTTATCTTTTTTAGTTATATAATCAGCCAGCAGCAATGCTTTTTCAATTCCGTCTCCGCGTCTGAAGTTCCAGACTTCATCCGGAAGGGCAAGCCTTTTATCATCGTATATTGATTCATTGGGCATTTCTGAGAGTATTCCAAAGACTTCATCCAGGTTCTTTCCGCTCAGTTCGTTAAGAGAGACAGGATTTCTTTCAAATGCTGCTTTCAGAAAAGGAAGCCAGCTTATTTTATCCATCTGCCTGTAAACATAAAGAGTGATAAGTGCTGTCTCAGATTTATCTGCATGGTTTATTATGGATTCTACAATTTGTTCCCTGGTGTTCTCAGTTTTAATTAATGGGGTGATTGTTTCTGAATATCTTTTATTTATATCAGGTATCTGTGGTTCTGTGATTATAAAAGCTTTAATTTCGTCGAACATTTCATGGATTGTATTCTTTGGAATTTGTCCTCTTATACTTTTAATCTTATCCTCAATTTCCTTCAGATCAGTCCCATGGTGTTTATCAAGATACTCTTCTACTTCGTTGAGAATTATTTTTCCCTGCAGCGGGCTTAGATGAAATTCATCTCCTTCAATCTCTTTAA
>Ga0209575_10000667_pt1 | contig 18205 bp, 11 predicted proteins | sample Medcelwee11metaG_FD_187172 | JGI IMG/M metagenome (GOLD analysis project Ga0209575, IMG submission 187172) | Freshwater pond sediment microbial communities from the University of Edinburgh, under environmental carbon perturbations - Medium... | ecosystem: Environmental > Aquatic > Freshwater >...
GTCTGCCCTCCCACGCCGCTCCATCCGCTTGACGACAGGTTACCTCGGAAGTTGGCCCACTCGCTGAGGTTGGCCTTGCCTATTATAACCGCTCCGGCCTCTCTTAGCTTCTGTGCCATAAAGCTGTCTTTCGGCGGGTGGGAGCCGCGCAGCGCCCGTGACCCTGCAGTCGTCTCCATGCCGTCATGGGTGTCGATATTGTCTTTCAGCAGGACAGGTACACCATGCATCGGTCCGCGCGACTTTCCTTCCTTCAGCTCCGTATCAAGCTCAGCGGCTATTGTAAGGGCGTCAGGATTGACCTGGATGACAGCGTTGAGCATTGGTCCGCTGTCATCAATAGCGCTGATGCGGTCAAGATAAGCCTGCACTACCTCAGTAATTGTGAAGTCGCCGCTAGTATAGCCCTGCTGCAACTGATCGATGGTGAACTCCTCGAATCTGAATGGCTGCGACGCTGCCGGAGGCTGTTTTTGTATGTCGTGCCTGCATGATGCTATGATTGAGAGAGCAACAACCAGAAGCAGGACATTGAAGGTTTTTTTCATAAATACTTGATAGTATTAAGTTTATTGGGTTAATTATTCAGTGACTTATCTGTAAGACATTATTTCAGTTTATTGTGTTTTTAATTATTGGCAAGATCAAAGTTTCTAAAGAATGGATATTTAATAACTCGTGATTCCCGGGGAAACGGGCAACCGCCAAGCTTATAGAACAACATCTCAATCACCAAATTTAATCAATAATTCGTTAATTAAGAACCCCTGATGATTGCATGAAAACCTTCAGGTCAACAATGCGTTATAAATGAGGAACAGAAGTTGTCAATTAAGTCTTTGTGTGTTTGGAGAGTTCCTTTCATGTAAATGAGATCTCTAATAAACTATAACTTAACAATGGAAAAATGAACAGTATTAATAGGTCCGACAAAAGTGATATTCTATTTTGAATGTAATTATGGATTAATTAAATATAAAAGGCAAAAGTCATGCATCATTAGTCCAACAATATACATTTCCTCATCTTTATAAATAAAAATTGCGTTTCAAATACTGATGATCCAAATAATCATATGCAAATATCAACAATTTGTTACCTTATAAAAGTCTCATTATGAAAAGCAATGGATTAGGAATTCGAAAAACGGTCAATGCATTGGTGATTTTCTCGATGCTTAGTCCCTGTTTTGATTCTTATTGTCAGGCTCCTGCACCGAAGTTCCATACACCAGATGCTGCATCATTTATGAAATTCATTGATAACCAGGTCTCTTTGTTCACTGGAGCTATCGATGTTGCAATTCCAATTACAACGGTCAATGATGGGAGTATATCAATTCCTATTGCATTAAGATATAATACCAGCGGAATAAAAGTGATGGAAGAAGCAAGCTGGGTTGGGTTAGGCTGGAATCTAAATGTAGGTGGAGTAATTACTCATTCAATAAACGGTGAAATAGATAATTCGTACCCGTACTACACTTTATTGAACTCAGAATACATCGCCAGAATTAATAACGGATATATCAGCCCTTCTGCCGGTGTAGACTTAAGTGTTGTAGGAAACCTTCACTATGATCCAGCGATCCCTGTCAGTGATGCTATATCTGCTATAAATAATTCTTATTCCGGAAACTTGACACCGGATATATATTATTTTAGTTTTCTTGACTTTAGTGGCAAGTTTTATGTGCATCCACTCACAAATGAAGTTAGGTTACTCAATACCAACTCAAGAATTAAGATTGCGAAGTACATTGGTTCCGACAATAAACCTTATTGGAAAGCAATCACACCTGATGGTACGACTCTCTTTTTTACATTTTACGTTACCTCAAATGTCCCTGCTACTTCAAAAATATCTTCTGAGAATTTTTACCTCACGCAGGTTATTTTTCCAGATGGAGAGATTGCAGAATTCGACTATAACTCAGACGAAAGCTCATCATTTGTCTTTAACAATGATTTTAAACGAGTAGGACATGTTAACCTGGAAAGTGGGCCGGCTCTTTATTATCACAGTTATACAACATGTACTTTGAAAAGTATTAACACGCCTAATATAACTGTCAATTTTAATACTGTAAAAAATCGAATTGACTTACCTAATGAAAGGCGTTTACAATCAATTGACGTAGTTGATAAGGGAAGTGGGCAGAAACGATCTTTTATCTTTTCTTATGATTATTTTACCTCCACGGCTTCTGGAAATTATTGCTCTACACATCCTTTGTTTGTTATTTCCAAAGCACTCAACCGATTGAAACTTTTCGAGTTCAAGGAAGAAGGGCAACCCCCATATAAATTCAGTTATATTGGAGGTTTGCCAATAAAAACGACCTATGCTATAGATTATTGGGGATTTTATAATGGAGAAACTGACAATACCGGACTGTATCCGAAGTTCAGAGATCTGCATCCCGGCAATGAAGAATTCCCGATTAATAGTGGTGCCAAAAGAGCCACAAATCCGAATTATTCTACTGCAGGCTTATTAAGTTCCATCATATACCCTACTGGAGGGAAAAGGGAGATTGAATATGCTGCCAATACATTCACTAATCAATTCTACATATTGTCAACAGAACAGTTAGACTCTTTAGTTGTAACAGGTGGAACAAGCCAGAATATATCAGATTTAAATGAAACGTCGGAACAAACTTATTATCAGTTTTATGTAAATAAACCAACCAGAATAAAAATAAATGGATATATCTCAAGAGGGACGGGGACTTATAATGATATAAAGGACGCTTATATTGAATTGAGGTATTATTCAACTTTATTAAAAAGATGGGATATGGTGGGCTTGTACAACCAGACGAGCCTTACGGTGGATTTTGACACAACTCTTCAAGCTATTGGCTCCTACCCCTATAGCGTAACAGTGTCAATCCCAGATGCTCTGGGACCTCAGGGTTGGGCAGGTTCATTGCACATTTCATCCACAGCCACTATATATCTGAATGACAAACAGCTAAACGATTTCGCAAACTCAACAGGTGGAGGGGTTCGAGTAGCCAGAGAGTTATTTTTTGATGCTGGAAACGCCAGCCCGAGTTTGATTTACAGATATGACTTTAACTCAGGTCATCTGATGACACCTCTAATGCTAGACAGGATTTACAATCAAGCTCATTACCCTCAGGTGGATCCCAACAATTGTGACCAATATACGGATTACGAAGTATCCTCCGCCAATTATTATCCGGAGAATATGTATGGCATAGGACTGGTCGGTTATTCATATATTGATGTTCATGCTGAAGGAAAGTCAAATTGGGTTTTAGGAAATGATACGTATGATGACGGTAAGACCTCTTATGAATTTTATGAGCAGACCGGTGAAAATGGCTATTTGCAGAATTATGTCTATGGAGCTCCACTTTATGGGCAACCTCTCAATGGCTTGTTGAAAAGAAAAACCATTTATAACAGTGATAACACGATAATAAAAGAGGAACTGAATTACTATACACAAAGTGGAGAAGCATTCTTCTGGGGATTGCATGCCGTAAATTATGATAGGGGCTGTAATATGAGCGGGGGAACTTATGGTCAGGCAATTACTTACCCGGTTAGAAGCTAAATGGTTAACCTTGACAAGAAAACGGAAGTATTGGATGGGGTCACTACTGAAACTTACTTTAAATATAATTTAATAGGTCAGGTTGTACGAGACTCAGTCTATAACAGTTCCGGATCTTTATATCAAACGATTTATAAGTATCCTTATGATCTTGCATATTCAGACCCGGTCTTAATGTCGATGAAAAATGAAAATGTACTTGACAAACTAGTGACAAAAGAAGTACAAAATCCTGTTTATGGCACATATAAAGAAAAAAACACATATGGACTAACTCAATCTTTATCAAATCCATTCAACTCAGATATAACAAAGATCTTTTCAGTTATTCAGGGAGATATTTTTCGTAATGACTTAATTAACTACTACCAACGTGATTTTTATGCATACAACCCAAAATTAGTCAAAGCTAAACGAGAAAATGATATTAGCACAAGCTATCTATGGGGTTACAATCAAACGGTACCAATATGTAAAGCTTTAAATGCAGATAATACAGAAATAAGTTACACGGGATTTGAGATTGCAGGTGAATACGGAGGCTGGAACTACCAGTCCGGAACCATGGCTTCTACATACTCAAGGACAGGAAAATACTCTTGTAATGACGCCATAATGAATAAGCCAATATCTGTCAACTCAACTGTCTCTCTCTGGGCAAAGACCGGAAGTGCCAATCCAATTATTTCCGGGTATACTCCCAAAACATACGCCATCATCGATGGATGGACTTATTACGAGTGGAATGTCAATCCCGGAACAATCACTGTTTCCTGCTCCGGTTGTTATATTGACGACTTAAGACTTTTACCTGTGGGTGCAATGATGACCACATACACGTATGAACCACTGGTGGGTTTGACTTCTATGACAGATCCCGATGGAAACACCACAAAATATGAATATGATTCCTTCGGAAGACTAAAGCTTGTAAGGGATAATAATAGTAAGATAACCAGCCGGAATTACTATCACTATTACAATGACCCTTCTTCAGATGCACCTTACCTGAACACCAGCCCCACCACTCTCTCATTCGTTAGCAGTGCTTCATCTTCCACCTTAAGTATCTCGTCTAACTGCTCCTGGAGTGCCTCTGATAATGCTTCATGGCTTTCGGTAGGTTCAGCTACCGGAAGCGGAAATGCAACCATCCCGGTTAATGTGACAGCTAACACCGGGGCAGCGAGAAATGCAACAATAACTCTCACCTATTCCGGAGGGCTGACAAAGGCAGTTGTAGTATACCAGGCTGCACAAGCATCAAGTTCACTGACTGTTAATTATCAGGGTATCACCTTCCCATCAACAGCCTCACCTGTTAGCGTCTTAGTTACATCCAATACGTCATGGACTGTTTCAAAAACAGCGACTTGGATAACTCTTTCGGGCACTACCGGTACAGGAAACGGCACTATCGAAATCGGAGCTACAAAGCTGCTATCTGGTACTAGAAGCGGCACTGTAACATTCAAAACTACAGATAACACCGTTACCAGGGTTATTCAGATCTATCAGGACTCTGGAGCCATGCAACAAAAAATAGTCCTATTATGAAGCACTATAAATTTCACCGAACCGCCTGTGCCTGCCTGATAGCCTGCGGGCTACATGCCGCCGTCTACGCTCAAACCGCAACCAGGAACTACATCACTACCTATATACCATCAGTCCCTCTGACTGACGAGATGGTCGTACCCTCCCAGCCTAAGGAGAACTGCATCAAGACTGTCCAGTATTTTGACGGCCTCGGCCGACCGGATCAGACAATTCAGGTAGCTATTAGCCCACTGGGTAAAGATATCGTTCAGCCTATAGAATACGACCAGTATGGACGGGATAGCGTGAAATACCTTCCCTATCGCGGCGGCAATAGTAACGGGAACTTTGTAACCTCTGACCTCTCGGAACAAAGTACATACTATATCAGTCAATTCCCCTCACCTGATAATGGATACCCTTATGCCAAAACCGTTTTTGAAAACTCTCCTCTGAACAGGATAGTGCAGCAGGGTGCTCCAGGAGCAATATGGCAGCCTGACCAGCACCCTCTGAGATATGATTATGGCACAAATACTGCATCAAATGTCAGACTCTGGACTGTCCAATCTAATAACAGTATAAGTACAACGGGATTCTATTCTGCTGGTAAACTGTATAAAACTGTGGTGAAAGATGAGAACTGGACAACTGGCAATCTCAATAACACTGAAGAATACAAAGACATTCAGGGTAATATAGTCCTTAAAAGAAGTTATGTTAAGGTAGGTACTGTTGATACCCCTGTGGAAACTTACTTTGTTTATGACGACTTCGGCCTTCTAAGGTACGTTTTACCACCTGAAGCAGTGAAAAACCTGGGATCACAGACGACTCTTAATCCTACAACAGCACTTGTTACCAACCTTTGTTACTACTATCAATATGATCAAAGAAACAGGACGATCATCAAGCAACTGCCTGGTGCAGGGCAGGTTCACATGGTTTATGATAACCGTGACAGGCTGGTGGCCTCACAGGACGCTGTGCAGAGAACGGCAGGAAAGTGGCTGGTAATCAAATATGATCATCTGAACCGGCCTGTAATGGCTGCCCTGAAGCTCCTTTCTTCTGACTCCCAAGCAACCCTCCAGGCTTATCTTAACACGTACGTTTCTCCAAGCACCTTCTATGAATCCAGAACAACGTCCGGTGTCGGATATACACTCACTAACAGCTTCAGTTCTAAATTCTCCCTTACTGAAGCTGAACTGCTTTCTGTTACCTACTACGACACATATGGCTATCCCGGCACCAAGGCTTTTGATAATAATGTCAGAGTGAGTAATTATTATAACACCTCTACCGGGAAGTATTACTACGAACTTACCAGATCACTCGTCACCGGTACCCGAATGAAAGTTCTTGACGGAACTGAAAATAACTCTTCCGGGTACAAGTGGTTGATCTCTACTGTCTATTATGACGATAAATACAGGCCTATTCAGGCTCTCCGTGATCTCTACTCAATTGTAACGACTGATAATGCGATTGTCTCAACCCTTTATGACTTCGTAGGCAAAACCATGAAAATCCTTACTAAACAAGTCTTCCGCGGAAATACCAATTCTGTTACCGAAACCTACATATATGATCATGCCGACAGACTGACACAGGTTAAGCATAAGCTCAACAGTGGAACAGAGGTGATCCTTGTCTCGATGGAATACAATGACCTTGGGCAACTAAAGCGTAAAACACTTCACGGCCAGATCGGATCAGGCATTCAGGATCTCAACTATTCGTATAACATCCGTGGGTGGCTCGAAAAAATCAACAACCCTGAAGTAAACCCCACCGCTTCCAGCACTCAGAAGCTTAACCTCGGATTGTACTATAACAATGTTCCAACAGGATTTTCAGTTTTACCGCAGTTTACTGGCAATATCTCTGCCATAGCATGGAACACCCCTGCAAGAACAGAGGCATTGTCCCCGGCGTACAAACAGGGGTACGGTTTTACTTATGATGCCTTAAACCGATTAACCACATCTGTGTATGGCGAGAGCACTAACTTCGCCACAAGCCCCGGGGCTAACAATGAAGGCTACACCTATGACCTTAACGGCAATATAAAGTCTCTCTCCAGGTACCTCAAAAATACAGGACTGATCGATAATCTAACATATACCTACAAAAACAGTAACATCAGCAACCTCTTAGACAAGGTGGAAGATGCATCCGGGACAATTGGATTCATCAATGGGGCAAATACCACTAATGAGTACTCCTTTGATGGTAACGGTAACCTGACGGCTGATCTGAACAAAGGTTACACCAGCATCCTTTACAACTACCTTAACCTGCCAAAGCGAGTCGGTACTGCTACTGCAGGTCAATATATTTCGTATATTTATGATGCCGCCGGAACGAAGATTGCCAAGGTAAGCACAGCAGGTGTATATGCCTATTATGCAGGCAACTTCGTATACAGCGGGAGTTCTTTGAATTACATCATCAATGAAGAGGGACATGTTGAGCCTACTGGAGCTTACAAGTATTACCTGAAAGATCACCTGGGCAGTGTTCGCATGGTTGTCAGCACTACCGGAACGGGTGGTACTATTGAACAGCAAACCGATTACTATCCATTCGGAATGACAATCGCCGAATACAATGGCTCTGTGATTGACTACCGGTACAACGGAAAGGAGCTCCAGGATGATCTGATAAACGGCAAAAAACTGGACTGGTACGATTACGGTGCTAGGTTCTATGACCCACAGATAGGAAGGTGGCATATTGTGGATCCGTTTGTGGAAAAGTATTATGATTTGTCTCCTTATAATTACACAGCAAATAACCCTATATTGTTTATCGATCCTAATGGAAAAGATATCTATGGTTTTGATAATAATACTGGAAGATTATCTTTAGTTAAACCAACAGAAGATGATTTTGATAGAATTCAAATTGGCAATTTCTCACAAAATGGTACGTTTGCGATAACTGATAATAATTACTTAGATTTATCAAAAGGAGCATTACACGGAAAGTATTTTGAAAACATTGCAGAATACGGTATTGTATTCCAAGAAGGAGTCCTTGAGGAAGGTATTAAGGCAATGAAATTTCTTTCTTTTAGTTCCAATATTGAACTTTCTGCTTGGGCATTTAAATCTGATAACGAAATTGGATTGTCAATTTCACCATGGAGTGAAAATACAGCGACTCAATCTTTTGATGTATATAGTTCACCTCATAGACCAGGCTTTGGGACAGATAAAATAGGATATCTAGGTAATAAGTATTTTCAAATACATACACATCCAGGCACAAAGGATGGTCAAGGTGGTTTTGGAAAACCATCTCCTGCAGATAAAAAACACATTGAAAGTAATCTTAACTATCCTAACTATATTATTTCAAAAAGAGAAGGAATAGTCCAATATTTTATTGATGGATCATTTAAGAACTCAGGAATTAAATGAAAATGAAATGAAAAAAAGTTCCATGTTATTACTTAGTAGTATGTTAATTACAATGAGTGGTTGTACCAGGAACGAACATAAGATTATAAGAGAAGTTTCTTATAAGTATATACAGGAGTATTTGGAGGACTCTCCAGAAAGAGTTGGTGAGACAGCGCTGTTTGTTAAAGAATTGTCTAATTATGAAGGATATAATCTGTTTCAAGTTAGCGAAGAATTATCTTTTAACCGAGATACATTGGCTTATTCATATCATTTCAAATACAAAGATGTTTTTGTCTTTGTTTGTAAACTAAATGGCATGAAAAGAAAGTTATCTGAGAATTTATATAAGAAATTATTTATTGCACCGGAAGGTTTTACATGGGACCCTTACATTTATTATCTTGCATTAGATCCAAAAAATAATAAGTACTTAATTATTGAAGATAATCAACGTTATTTAGGTTTTAATGAATGGCTAGAAGAAGTAAAGGCTTCAATTAATAGCCTGAAATAATTACTTATACGATTACGGCTTCCGGTTTTACCATCCTCAGTTGGGTAGGTGGCATGTTGCAGACTCCAAAGCTGAAAAATACTTTTCGTTGAGCCCTCGTTGTAAAAACCGGGCTGGTTGACAATTTTCGACCAGTCTGATGCTAAGATGTATAATGTATAATATAACAAATATTTACATTCGGCAGGAAATAGTCAATTATTTCCGGCATGAAGTGGTCAGTGCTACCGGCTTTTGCAAGTTAGTTCTATACTTTTTGGTTAGCTGCAAGTATTCGTATCAGTTTCTTCTTGCAATTCTTCTTTTTATCTGCAACAGCCTGGGAATTAATAAACCCCATTTCAGCTGCTATTTTATCATTTGACTTTCCATTTAGTGATGCTTCCATAACTGCATGAGATTTGGGATCAAGGCCATTAAGCGCCTCAATGAAAGCATAGTATTTTTCTGCTTCGACTTCCTCTGTCTCTGCCAGTTCATACATATCGCTCAGGTCGGTTTGAAAGCTGTCGTTTGCGAGCATCGCCATTTTTCTCCTTTTGTATAGAGTCTGCAACCACTTTTTGCGACATATGGAAATAAAATATGTTGAGAAGTCACATGTCAGCTGCACAGTCTCTGAATCCAGTTTAGTTATAATGCATAAAAGGGAATCGTGAAATACATCTTCCGCATCTTCCAGTGTCCCGGAATTCAATGAGATCCAATTTTTTATGCTGGGGAACAAGCATTTATAAATAAGCTCTATGACATCCTTATCGCGAGATTTCAATCTGCTTAGGATTTCATTATGGATAAGCATGGCTTTGCGGATTTAATGCTAATGTTGAATGTAGGATCTTGTATTGCCATTTGAAAGATTAAAACTGGAACCCCTTGCTTTTTCCCAATTGAGCCCCACCTCTTTTGTGTTTTTACCATCACAACCTGCCATGGTTTCTTTTAAGCAAACAACAAAGCGATAACCCTTTCCTACCTGATAATTATTATTCCATTTACCCGGTCATAGGGATTTAATATAGGGGATCATAAAACAAATCTTTATTGAACCATGAAGCTCATGATCCCCTCTCGAAAATCACTAAAACATCCTACTGCTTTCAGACAATCCTATCAAATTTAAGAAAAATTTACTAATCGAAAAAAGAAATGTCCTTTTTTAGATGAAAGCTGAGTATAAGGATAATAAAACTGCAACCGCTGGTTGCAGAAATTAGATGGTCGCATAATGTCATCCTGATGGAAAAGTGCAAGGACCTGCTGGAAAAGGAATCTTATATACTTCTTACCAGGAAATATGGCTGTTCAAAAAGTATCTTGATCCATCAGATCGAGAGCGGAGCTTATGAACGGTATCTCCTGAATCAAACAAATTTTACCAAAGCTCTGGAGGAGAAGTTCTGGCATCAGGCCAATTCTGTATATTTCATAAATACAATGATCCGGCCGTTTTCAAATTCCAGAGTAAAGCAGTCGCCCCCTGCCTCGTTTAGAGTGCCACGCCACCAGCTAGTGAGCTTAAGATTTTGTAGCGGGTAGCGCAGCCCGGTTGACGTGATGGTCTGGCCAGGATCAAGGCTGAAGAGCGACACCTGCTGACCGGGAAATGATTCAATTGTAACCGTGCGGTCAAAAACCCGGAAGGACCCGGTATCAGTGAGCATTATGGCTTTTATGTCACAATTGTAGTCGGCCAGAAGAGATATGTTGCCCAGGGTATGATCCTCGCGTATGCCTGTGGCACCAAGTATGGCAATTTCCTTAATCCCCTGCGAGACGCACCACCTCACTGCCTTGGTCAGGTCATTGGTCTCCTGATCATCATCCTGTACAAGGATACTTTTATATTTTCTTTTCAACTCCGGAGAGACGGAGTCAAGATCTCCGGTTATGATACCCGGCTCCATGCCGTGCGATACGAGCTTCTCCGCCGCTCCGTCGCAACAGACGATAAGGTCAGCCTCTTCAAGGTACCTGACCGGTACTGCATGCTTCGGGTAGGCGCCGTTTGCAAGGATAACAGTCTTCATTTCATTTTAGGTCTAAAGTCTGAATGTCTAAAGTCTTAAGGTCTGCAAAATTCTTAATTACTAATTCTTAATTTCTCAACGTTCCAAGCTCTTACACCGATTATTGCCATTACGAAATATACTAAGAATAGTGTAGCCGTAGGATACATGCCCACGGCCAGGTATACGACAACCGCTATTGCGTTTGCCACGATCCACACGTACCACTGTTCAATATATTTCCTGGTCAGCATCCATGTGGCCACCACCGAGAGTGAAGTGATCAGTCCGTCCCACAAGGGCACCGGAGAGTCAGTCCACCGGCCCAGGGAAAACCACAGTAAAGCCCATAATCCCAAAGAGGTTACAAGACAGATTAAAGCTGTTTTATAACCAATCTTCCTGATATCACTTTTAACTTCTGATTCTGAGTTCTGAGCCCTTCTACTCTGCGGGACTGCGTCGCTTCGCTCTCCCGCATCGCGGGATTGCCTCATTCCGTTCGTCAACCTGCTCCATGCATACCACCCATAAATACTGATCACAACATAGTAACCCTGAAGCACCATCCCGGCATAAAATCCATTCCTGCCAAAAACGTATATATATACTGCTGAGGTAAGTATACCCAGCGGCCACAGAAATATGTTGCGCCTGATCTCGAGAATGACATAAGCTATCCCGGTAACAGCTCCGAAGACCTCGACAATATTTTCCGACAGCCAGGTGATCATAAGCATCAGAAAGATAATGAAATACCGGCAGTATAATTAATGCCTGCCTGCGGGAAGAAGTATGCCCAGGTTTTTTCAGCACCGTCTTCCATCCACATGCCGCCGTAGGCATTGTTTTCATATACGGCATTAAACAGGTTGTTTATAATGAAACGGAGCATAAGCTCATCAGATCCTTTTAGATGAATTTTATATCCTGCCGAGATGCCGCTGACAAAATACGGGTTGATGATTCTGTTCTCACTCATGGTATTGTCAAAATACTGTTTGCCTACATACTTTCCGGTCAGATTCAGGCAAAGGTTTTTCGAAGGCTTGACTTCCAGTTCTGCTGACCCCGTTATGCGCGGTGAATAGGCTATATCCACTGTACCAAGGTTGCTCGATGTGTATTCTTCGCTCCAGTCGGATGTATTATAGTTAAAATAGTAGTTCGTGAAGTCCGTGATCCTGCTCCGGCTGAGTGTCAGGTTCATCTTAAGCGCAGCCAGCGTCGACGGCCTGTAGCTTCCCGAAAATTCAATGCCTGTGCGGTAGCTTTCCCGAACATTTGTCATTATCGGGTACCCGGTGCTGCTTATCCTTCCTGTCGGGACAAGCTGATCGCGATACAGCATGCAGTAAAGATTGAGGCCCAGCGCCAGTGAAGCGTTCCTGAAGGTATATCCGCCTTCAAAGTCTGTCAGGCGCTCCTGTCCGGGAGTGGCATTAGCATCACCGGCAGCTTCCTTGAAGTCTGTCCGCGAGGGCTCGCGATGGGCTACAGAGACTGAGACGAAGGCATCACTCCCCCTGCCGTCACTCCAGAAGAAACCAGTCTTGGGGTTGAAGAAACTGAATTGATGAGAGGCAGTGAGATCTTTCATATCATTGTCAGGTCCGTCAAAATGATAGCTGATGTACCTGTACTGGAGGTCAAGGAAAGCGTTCAGGTTTCTGGTGACTTTTGCGTTGACCTTACCATAGATGTTGAACTCATCTTTCAGTCCGTTATTCCTGTACCATTCATAATCAGGAATGACATTCCCCGGGTGCTCCATCCATATTATCCTTCCGAAGTGATCGCCGTCGTACCTGTTCAGGGCACCGCCCAGGGTCCATTCGGCGACACTGCCGGCCTTTACAAGTGACCATACCGCACCATAGAAATAATTATCAAGCCACTTGCGCTGCACAAGGTCCGTCTCTAACACCGGTAGCCCGTCGTCTGTCAAACCGTAAAGCCCGTAATCCGACGGATCGCGGTCGCTCGTCTGTTCCTCATAATAGCCTGCTCCCGTCGTCAGGTGCAGTCCCGTATTCAGGCTCAACTGCCCGGGAAAAATGTGGGTATAGAAGAGCTGGTAATGGTTCTGGGAATAGTTGTCAGTCTCATTTTCATAGTAGCGCAGGTCACCGTTACTGTCAGTATATTCACCTGCAGGGTTATACCGTCTGTTTTCCGGAAGTATCTCTGACGGTACACCCCACCAGCTTATTCCTGTTCTTTCACTGCCTGTCAGGATATTAAACCTCAGCCTGTTTGAAGGTGCAGACCAGATGCCCGTCACCATGGCGGAACGAATATCTGATGCACTGTGATCAACGTACCCGTCACTGCCTATCATTGAAGCCCTGACCATCATATTGAACCTGTCGCCCAGGATGCCTGTCCATGCTTTTGCCGAGGCCCTGACGGTATTAAATGAACCGAAAGACAGCGATGCCTCCGCTCCGGGGTCATCGGGTGGAGTCATGGAGCTTATATTTACCGATGCCCCGAAAGCACCTGCCCCGTTGGTTGATGTCCCTACTCCTCGCTGTATCTGAATGCTGCCTGTCGATGAAGCCAGGTCAGGAAGATCGACCCAGAATACCTGCTGTGATTCAGCGTCATTGAGTGGTATGCCGTCAAGGGTGATATTTATCCTGCTTGCGTCAGTACCGCGGATGCGCAAGGAGGTATATCCTACACCGTTACCTGCATCTGATGTCTCCACCACTGACGGGGTAAGAGAGAGAAGATACGGCATATCCCTTGTCATATCACGTTCTCTCATATCTGATGCTACAATGGTGCTGTGCGCCATTGGCGTACGGCTGCCTGCACGGCTGCTTCTCACAACCACTTCGTCAGTCACAAAAAGGGCTTCCTTCAATGAGGCATCAACGATGGTATTGCCCTTCACAACTACAACGGTATCAAAGGGTTCGAAGCCTGTGAAACTAATGCGGAGAGCGTACATGCCGTAATTCAATCCCCGTAGGGCATACCGCCCGTCGTTGCCGGTTGCCATACCGGCTTTCAGGCTGTCAATAACGACTGATGCGCCTGCGAGAGGCAGTCCATCACTGCCAGTAACCGTGCCGGTGATGAGGCCACGGTTATTCTGCCCCAAGGCAGCATAACCGACAAGCAACATAACAGATAATAATAATGAAAACTTCCTGGCCATTTCACTTAAAAATAAATACCCAACTGTCAGATTTGAGGGTGTGTCAACAGGCCGGAAATTATTACTCTTGTTCCCTACGCCGGCATTATCCGGATCAGGTTGTAAGGGTATGATCTCAGCCTGTATTTTAAGGCACCCCGTAATTCGACAGTGCAAATATACAAAAGATACATAAAAGTCAGCAAAAAGTTCACGTCAGTCTTCCTCGCCACTTATTCGTATATTTGTATTCAATGCAGATAAAGGACCATGGATGAAATCTTAAAAAAACTCAGGTACGGTGATCAGGATCGCATCGTGGTACTGAACGCACCGAAAGATATAATTAAGAGGCTCGATAAGACATTACCCGGGGTTCAGATAGACACAGAGATCAATGCCCGTTACCTGTATTACTTTATGATTATATTCACTCCCGACTCGAATGAGGTAAAAAGGCTGGGGCCGACCTGCATCCATAACCTCAGTGATGACGGCAAGCTCTGGATGGTTTATCCGAAAGGGACATCCAAAAAATATTCCACCGACATTAACCGTGACCACGGATGGGATCCTGTTTTGGAGACAGGTATGAGACCTGTCAGCCAGGTGTCAATTGACGATGACTGGTCCGCGCTGCGTTTCAGAAACGCCAGGTATATAAAACCTGCAAAAGGAAGCCAGCGATGAGGAGACTGGTAATTATATCAGGTTTCCTCCTTTTGCTCTATTCATGTGCGGATAATGATTACGACAAGCTTTATCCGGGTAAGGTTGATTTTCCTGTCAATCCGACCCTCGGCGTCAAGGAAGCCATGGCAGCACGCGTCGTCCCCTATCCGCGTCAGCTTGCCTGGCAGCAGCTTGAAATGACAGCATTCATCCACTTCACCATAAACACCTTCACGGACAGGGAATGGGGTCAGGGTGATGAATCTCCGGAGCTGTTCAATCCTGTCTCTCTCGACGCGGAACAATGGGCCAGGGTACTCAGTGAGGCAGGGATGAAAATGGTCATTATTACGGCGAAGCATCACGACGGCTTTTGTCTCTGGCCGACAAAAACGACCAAGCACTCGGTAGCCTCAAGTCCCTGGAAGGATGGTAAGGGCGATGTGATAAGAGAGCTCAGGGATGCATGCACAAAGTACAACATGAAATTTGGTGTTTACCTCTCTCCCTGGGACCGTAATGCAGAGAGTTACGGTGATTCACCGGAGTATAATAAGTTTTACATGGAGCAGCTGACCGAACTGCTTACCTGGTACGGGAAGGTTGACGAGGTATGGTTTGACGGCGCCAACGGCGAGGGTCCCGGTGGCAGGAAACAAGAATATGACTGGCAGGCTTACTACGATCTTATAAGGAAGCTCCAGCCTGATGCCGTCACCGCCATCATGGGTGAAGATGTGAGATGGGTAGGCACGGAGACCGGCTACGGGCGTGAGACTGAGTGGAGCGTGACAGCACTGGCTCCGGGTGCCACACCGGAGAGCCGGGCAATAAATGAAGCGCTTGGCCTGAGCCCCTCCTCCATGGACCTCGGCAGCAGCGCTCTTCTTAAGAAAGCCGGTAAGGTATACTGGTACCCGGCTGAGGTCGATGTATCAATACGTCCGGGCTGGTTCTGGCATGCTGCTGAAGACAGCCTCGTAAAAGACCCTGACAAGCTGCTTGATATCTATTTCAGCTCGGTGGGCCGTAACGCGGTACTGCTTCTGAATGTACCGCCCGATAACCGCGGACTTATCACGGACCATGACATAAAGAGCCTTATGGGGTTCAGAGCGCGGCTTGATGATCTCTATGACACTGACCTGCTTAACGGTGCCAGACCTTACGGGAGGGGAGCCTCAAGGGCCATAGACCGTGACAGCGCCACATCATGGAGCCCCAACCGAAAGAGGGTCGCTTCCTTTATTCCCGCCATAGCAGCCACATTCAACGTGGCAATGTTGCAGGAGGATATCAGCAAGGGACAAAGAGTAGAAAAGTTTGTTATTGAAGCACGGTTGGATCAGCAGTGGGATACGGTAGCAACAGGCACAACCATCGGCTATAAGCGGCTGCTCCGTTTTCCCGAGGTACAGGCTGACGAAATAAGACTCACGATAAATTCCTCACGATCAAGACCTTACATCAGAACATTTGCCCTGTACCTTGCCGAGTGAATTGGTATAATTATTGTACTGATTCTCTCAGTAATAACAAAAACAGAGGACATGAAAAGGATTACAGCATCAGTCATTATCCTGCTGCTTACGCTGGCAGGAATGGCGCAGGGACAAGTTCCTCTTACGAAGCAGGAAAAGAAAGCTCTGAAGAAGGAACAAAAGATACAGTATGAGGCAACTCAGATGAAGAACACCACCGAGGCGATTGCGTCCGGGAGGTTTGTTCTTAAGGCAGACCAGATACGCGGACGCAGGGGTACCATGATGATGGTTGACCCCACAATCAATTTTGTGGCAGTGCAGAATGATGAAGCCTTCGTACAGCTGGGCTCACCATCAGGAATGGGATATAACGGTGTTGGCGGTATCACTCTCAAGGGTAAGATTACTTCCATGAAAGTGGACCAGGATAAAAAGCACGGAAATTACTATATCACCATCAACACCATGGGTGCTTCAGGCACTCTTTTAATCTCTATGCGAATCAATGCTACCGGAGAAATGGCTACCGCCACAGTAGAGGGTACCTGGGGCAGACGTGTGGACTTCGAGGGCACCTTGTATGCATGGGAAGGAACAAGAATATTCAAAGGTCAGGAATCATTCTAGAATTCCTGAGTTATGATTATTTTTGAAACGGATACCACTGTCACAAGAGCCTATGAGATTTCTAAAAAGCTGTATCTTTATTATTACCATTCTGCTGCCACGCCTTTCTGCAGGGCAGGAGGCTGACAGCCTTACCAATGTTCAATCTCCGGGCCAGGAGGCTGACAGCATACTCATGGTCATGTTCACGGGAGACATCATGGGTCATGACGGGCAGATCTCATCGGCCTGGGATGATTCCACCGGGACTTATTCTTACGACAGTGTTTTCAAATATGTCTCTCCGCTTTTGAGTGCAGCTGATTTAACCATTGGCAACCTCGAAGTCACCCTTGGCGGGAAACCATATAAGGGATATCCCACCTTCAGCTCTCCCGATGAGCTGGCAAAGGCATGCAGGGATGCCGGTTTTGACATACTGACAACCGCAAACAATCACGCTGCAGACCGCGGACCAAAGGGGATAGTCCGTACAATCAGGGTACTTGACAGTCTCAATATAAGACATACAGGCACCTGGACAGACGGCCGGGCAAGAGACACTCTTTCGCCTTTGATGATTACAGAGAACGGCATCACTCTGGCATTGCTCAGTTACACTTACGGTACCAACGGAATTGTGGTACCGCCTCCCGCAGTTGTATCTTATATTGACACTATCCGCATCGGTAATGATATCAAGACTTCTGCTGAAAAGGGAGCCGACCTGACCATAGTGAGCGTTCACTGGGGAACGGAATATGACACTATTCCCTCTGCTGAGCAAAAACGACTGGCGGCTGCAATGTTCAGAAGCGGCGCTGATATCATCATCGGATCACATCCTCATGTGATACAGCCGATGACAGCATCGCTTGATTCCACAGGACTGACGGAACCTGTTGTGTGGTCAATGGGCAATTTCATATCAAACCAGCGCCAGCAGAGAAGAGACGGAGGAGCCATGATCTGTCTTGAACTTACAAAAAGAGGTGACAAGGTCTTTATAACTGAAGCAGGATATATCCTGACGTGGGTTTACACTCCTGCAGAAAACGGGAAGCGCAAGTTCTTCATACTGCCTTGCTCGGAATATGAGGACAATCCTGAATTCTTCCAGTCGTCATCCCACTATAATGCCATGATGAACTTTGCAGGTGATGCGCGCCGTCTGCTAAATGCCTCGAACACCGGCTTCGGCGAGGTCATAAGCGCACTGGACTTGT
>Ga0209575_10000669_pt1 | contig 18139 bp, 16 predicted proteins | sample Medcelwee11metaG_FD_187172 | JGI IMG/M metagenome (GOLD analysis project Ga0209575, IMG submission 187172) | Freshwater pond sediment microbial communities from the University of Edinburgh, under environmental carbon perturbations - Medium... | ecosystem: Environmental > Aquatic > Freshwater >...
CATCCGCGACGGCGGCGTGCTGGCCGACGTGGCGCCGACGATGCTGAAGCTGCTCGACCTGCCGCAACCGAAGGAAATGACCGGCCGTTCGCTGGTCGAGCCGGCCTGAAAGTCTGCTCTCCGACGCACCACGGCCCCTGAACAGGTTCCGAAACCGCGTCCGGCAAAAGCTGCTACTCCATTAAGGCAGTGCCGAATGGCATGCCTCGGATCGATGCCGGTCATGCCGAAACGAACTCCGCCGGCTTTCGCGAGGCCGGCGGAGTTCAGCGCATGACCCGACCACAACAATAAATTCCATGCTCAAAGGCGAGTCATCCCCATGATAAGAAAATCGTCGCATCGTGCTGCCGCGCTGTGCATGCTCGCAGCCCTGCCCTTCAGCGCCATGGCCGCGGAGAAGACCTACCCGCTCTGGATTGGCAGCTACACGGCCGGTCCCAGCGAGGGCATCTACGTACACCGTTTCGACAGCCAGACCGGGACGATTGCCAGCGAACCGCTCCAGGTCGTGAAAGCGGAAAACCCCTCCTGGCTGACCTTCTCGCCCGGCCGCCACTACTTGTACGCCGTCAACGAGAACGGCCCCGACCAGCACGACATCGTCGGTCGCGTCACCTCGTTCCGCGTCGACCCGACGACCGGCAGCCTGGAAAAAATCAACGACGTGAAATCGCTCGGCGCCGAACCGACGCACCTCAGTGCCAGCACCGACGGTACGCACCTGTTCGTTTCCAACTATTCGGTGGCGGCCGATCCGGGCGGCACCCTGGTGGTGATCCCGGTGGACCGCGACGGCCGGCTGCAGCCGGTCAGCCAGGTCAAGACCCATCGCGCCAGCCAGGCCAATCCCGAGCGCCAGCAGTCGCCCCACGTGCATTCGGCGGTCGAGTCGCCCGATGGGCGCTACGTGCTCGCCCAGGATCTCGGCGCCGACAAGATCTACATTTACCGTTACGACCCGGCGGCCAACCCGGAATACCCGCTCACCGCCAACCCGGAGCAGCCCTTCGTCCAGCTGCCCGAAGGCTCGGGACCGCGCCATCTGGTGTTCGGCCCGACCGGCAAGCAGGCCTACGCGACCCTGGAGATGCTGGGGGCGATCGCCGTCTTCGACTATGCCGACGGCAAGCTCACCCTCAAGCGGATGGTCCCGCTGGCCGCCGAGGACTTCAAGGGCCGGAACAAGGCTGCCGCCCTGCACGTCTCGCCGGACGGCCGCTTCCTCTACGCGACCAACCGCGGCACCGCCAATCAACTGGTGGTCTTCCAGATCGACCCGAACGACGGACAACTCGTCCTCGTCTCGCGCCACTCGGTGGAGGGCGAAGAACCGCGCGAATTCACCTTCGACCCGAGCGGCCGCTTCATCCTCGTCGCCAACCAGAACAGCAATGCGATCGTCGTCATGGAGCGCGACCCGGCCACCGGCAAGGCCGGAAAGATCACCCAGACCCTGCCCTTCCCCTCGCCTTCCGACGTGAAGTTCGCCACCAGTCCCTGAGCCGCCGCGCCAGCTTGTCTGATAAGCTGGCCGCTCCACCAACTCCGCCCTTTCCCGCTGAAACCGCACTCCCGCCGGCACCCGCCAATCCATCGCACGTCAAGTCATCACACAATAACAAGACCAAGCGACCCGACTCGCCGCCACCCTCCTGCAGCGAACGACAACCGCACGAAGCCTTCCGCAATCACCTGATGACTCGGCGAAAACCCCGAAAAGCCCAGGCCAAGCGAGCCTTCCCGCAGCAAACCTGGATGCCTCGCCAACCGCTGCCGACAACCCGACGCCCCGCTGTGCGGCGTTGACAAAATCGTCCTGCCCTGCCGATAATCAAACCATGTCATACGACAACAGATAACAAATTAACAAGAACAACCCGAGCGGACTCCAGCCATGACCCATCCTGCACACCCCGTCCTCGATCGTCTCCTGCTCACCGGCGCGGCCGGCAATCTGGGGAAGGTCCTGCGGGAAACCTTGCGTCCCTATGCTCGCACCCTGCGCCTGTCCGACATCAGCCCCATGGCGCCGGCGGCCGGCGACCACGAGGAGGTGATCGCCTGCGACCTGGCGGACAAGGCCGCGGTCCACGCCCTCGTCGAGGGCGTCGAGGCCATCGTCCACTTCGGCGGCATCTCGGTGGAGCGGCGCTTCGAGGACATTCTCGAGGCCAACATCCGCGGCACCTTCCACCTCTACGAGGCGGCGCGCCGGCACGGCGTCCGTCGCGTGGTGTTCGCCAGCTCCAACCATACGATTGGCTTCTACAAGCAGAGCGAGACGCTCGACACCAGCGTCGTGCACCGCCCGGACGGCTACTACGGCCTGTCCAAGGCCTATGGCGAGGACATGGCCAGCTTCTACTTCGACCGCTACGGCATCGAGACGGTGAGCATCCGCATCGGCTCCTCCTTCGACGAGGCGCAGAACCGCCGGATGCTCAGCACCTGGCTGAGCTATCGCGACCTCACCGACCTCATCGGCCGTGCGCTGTTCACCCCCGATGTCGGCCACACCATCGTCTACGGCGCCTCGAACAACCGCGACCTGTGGTGGGACAACCGCCTGGCCGCGCACCTGGGCTTCGAGCCGCAGGACAGCTCGGAAAGCTTCCGCGCCAAGGTCGAGGCCCAGCCCGCCCCGGCGGCGGACGATCCGGTGGCGGTCTACCAGGGCGGCGCCTTCACCGCCGCCGGCCCCTTCGACGACTGACCGATCCGCTCCGCGCACGCGCCCATAACGACAAGAGACAGCGCCACCATGCACGCCGAACTCGTTCTCGACGCCCGCAACGGCACCGGCGAAAGCCCGGTGTGGAGCGTGGCCGAACAGGCCCTCTACTGGGTCGACATCCCCGCCCGCCGCCTGCACCGCTGGCGTCCGGCGGACAACGCCGCGCAGAGCTGGGAAGCTCACGAAATGCTCGCCTGCATCGCCCGCCACCCGGCAGGCGGCTGGCTGGCCGGCATGGAGAGCGGCCTGTTCCACCTGCGCCCCGGCGACGATGGCCGCCTGGCCGCAACCCACCTGGCCGACATTCGCCATGCCCTGCCCGAGATGCGCTGCAACGACGGTCGCTGCGACCGCCAGGGCCGCTTCTGGGTCGGCAGCATGCACCAGGAGATGGCCGCCGGGCATCGCGCCGGCATGCTCTACCGCTTCGTCGGCGAAGCCGGCGGCGCACCGCTGCTGCCCTGGCTGGACGACCTCGTCGTCCCCAACGGCCTGGGTTTCAGCCCCGACGGTCGGACGATGTATCTGTCCGACTCGCATCCCTCGGTGCAGGCCATCTGGGCCTTCGACTACGACCCGGACGACGGCGTCCCGCACAACCGCCGGCTGTTCGTCGACATGCGGCGCCATCCCGGCCGTCCCGACGGCGCGGCGGTGGACGAAGACGGCGGCTACTGGATCTGCGCCAACGACGCCGGCCTGGTCCATCGCTTCAGCCCCGACGGCCGTCTCGACCGCTCGCTGGCCGTGCCGGTGAAGAAGCCGGCGATGTGCGCCTTCGGCGGCCCCGGCCTCGACACCCTGTTCGTCACCTCGATCCGCCCGCAGGGCGTCGACCTCAGCGATCAACCGCTGGCCGGCGGGGTGTTCGCCCTGCGCCCGGGCGTTCGCGGCCTGGAGGAAACCGTGTTCCGGGGCTGAGCCGGGGCCCGGCAACTCCGCAACCTCTCCAACAAAAACAATCAGGAGACTCGTTCCATGATCGGCAAATACAACAAGCTGCTGCTCGCCCTTCCCTTCGCCTTTTGCCCACCCGGCCTGACCCTGCGCGCTTCGTCCGACTACCCACGAGCCCCCGACTAAGTATCTGAACGGAAATTTTCCTGGATTTGTACTGCTCAGAACTGCAATCCCCGCATTTCGATAGTCCGGATGGGCAGGCACAGGAAAGATGGCGGATTGTTTTTCTTCGAGTCCTTATACCGGCAATACAATAAAAACCAACTGGGACAAAGCGATGACAGCTCAGATTGCTCCACCTAAAATATCCTTGATCGGTAAATATCGATGGGTTATTTGCGCACTCCTCTTCATTGGTATCGGTATCAATTATATCGATCGCCAGATGATCGGCATCCTCAAACCTACCTTGCAGGCCGATCTGAAGTGGACCGAAACCGATTATGCCTCCATCGTTTTCTGGTTTCAGTGCGCCTATGCCATTGGCTTTCTAACTTTCGGGCGAATCATTGACCGGCTTGGAGTACGTGTCGGCTATGCAATTGCCTTTACCATCTGGACAATTGCCACCGTCGGCCACGGCCTTGTCCACACAGTCGTGCAATTTGCCATAGCACGCTTTACTTTGGGATTTGGCGAGTCCGGCAGTTTTCCGGCCAGCCTGAAAGCTGTTTCAGAATGGTTCCCGCAAAAGGAACGCGCCCAGGCTACCGGCATTTTCAATGCCGGTACTGCGATGGGGCCTATCATCACGCCACTGCTTATTCCAGCCATCACATTGGCCTGGGGCTGGCGGGCGGCATTCATCTCCATCGGAGTAGTCACGTCCCTGTGGCTGGTCGCCTGGTTACTGGTCTATCGCCGCCCGCACGAACATTCGAAAGTAGGTGCTGCGGAACTCGCGCATATCCGCTCCGATGACGCCCTCTCGATACCCTCGGAAACCACCGCTCCGGTGAAGATATCCTGGCTCAAGCTCCTGACCTTCAAGGAGACCTGGGCCTACGCCCTGGGGAAATTCATGACCGATCCGATCTGGTGGCTGTATCTGTTCTGGCTCCCGGACTTTCTCGGCAAGACTTACGGCCTCGATCTGAAAACCTTCGGCCCGGCACTGATTGCCATCTACCTTTTGGCGGACGCCGGCTCGATCATTGGTGGCTGGGGCTCTTCAAGACAAATGAAAGCCGGCCGTTCCGCGAACGCGGCACGAAAAATTACCATGCTCGTCTGCGCCTTCATGGTTGTACCGATCATCACCGCTCAGTTCGTGTCGAATGTGTGGCTTGCCGTCCTGATCATCGGCTGCGCCGCTGCTGCACACCAGGCTTGGTCGGCCAACTTGATGACCTTACCGTCGGACCTTTTTCCAAAAGAGGCAGTAGCCTCCATTATTGGTATAGGGGGTACTGCCGGGGCCATCGGTGGAATGTTGATGTCGACTTACAATGGCTACATTCTAGAAGTATTCAAGTCTTACCAGCCAATCTTCATCGTTGCTGGAACTACTTATTTGCTAGCGCTTCTTGCCATCCACACACTGACCCCGAGACTAAAACCTGTGCCGCTGGAAAAAATGAAAGCAGAATAGAACAAGTATCCCCCGGCAAAGCCGGGGGTTTCATATTCCTGGCGGCCGCAAAATAAATATAAATGCAGTATCCGATCATTTCGGCAAGGCGTTGCCATGCTCCAGGCACCTGAATTGAAATTTGCCTGGAGCTGCTCCGCTTCATGTTCACGCTCCCGTTTTCGGAGGTTCCCATGCTGACCCTGGAAGACCGCCTGACCCGCCTGACCCTGGCCCCGGAGGCCGGAGGCAGCCTGGCCGGCTGGCATGCAGTGGACTCCGGCCTGCCCCTGCTGCGCCCCTCGTCGGCCGGCGATCTCGCCAGCGGCAGTCCGCGACGGCTGGCCTGCTATCCCCTGGTGCCCTGGTCGAACCGCATCGACCGCGGCGGCTTCGCCAACCCGGGCGGCTGGCTGGCGCTCGCACCCAACAGTCCGGGCGAGCCCTATCCGATCCACGGCAGCGCCTGGCAACAGGCCTGGACGACACTCGAGCATGGCGCGCAACACGCTCACCTGGTGCTGGACAGCGCCAGCCCCTTCCCCTACCGCGCCGAACAGCGCATCGCCCTCGACGAGGGCCGGCTCGACCTGGAGCTGGAAGTTCGCCATCTGGGCGACGCGCCGGCCTGGTACGGCCTCGGCCTGCACCCCTATCTGCCGCGCACCCCGGCCACCCGGTTGCAGGCGCTGGCGAGCGGCGTCTGGCACGAGACCGGCCGCCAGCTGCCCGAGCGCTACGTTGCGCTGCCGGCGGAGTGGGATTTCAGCGAGCCGCGCGCCCTGCCGCAGACGACGGTCGACCATGCCTTCGACGGCTGGGACGGGCGCTGCCGCATCCTCCAGCCGGATGCCGGCTACACGCTGGAGTGCCGGGCCGAGGGCGCCGGGCTGTTCCTGCTCTACACCCCGCAGGAGCGGGAGTTCTTCTGCTTCGAGCCGGTCAGCCACCCGATCAACGCCCACCACCTGCCGGGCCGGCCGGGACTCCGTCTGCTGGAGCCCGGACAGCGCCTTCGGCTGGGCTGGTCGATGCACTATCGCCCCTGGTGACTCACTTGCCGATCAGGATCAGCTTGCCGGTCTGCAGATCGCGGTAGACCTGACCGACGCTCTCCAGGCCCTGCCCGGCGGCGCCGTCGAGGCTGTCCGGCAGGCGCGGCAGCTCGCGGCCCTGCTCCACCGCCACGGGCTGGCGCTCGGCCTTGAGCTGGGCGAGCAGGTCGGTACGGGCGGCCAGGGCCACCAGCAGGCCGCAGGCGAACACCAGCATCAGGTCGACCAGATTGGCCACCGAGCCGAGCGGGTCGGTGTCCACCTCGTCGAAACGGCTCGATCGCCAGCGACTCATCGCGCGCCCTCCGTCTCATGCTCCATGGCATCCAGCAGCTCGTCGTACCAGCGCCGGCGCAGGCGGCCGAGGACGAAGCCGGCCATGCCGCCGAGCAGGCCCATGACGGTGGCGTCGAAGGCCACCCGCATGGCCACGCCGAGCACCTTGAGGTCGCCGTCGCCGAGCGCCGCCAGACCCGGGCCGAGCGGGATCAGGGTACCCATCAGGCCGAGGATCGGCCCCAGCCGGGCGATCAGGTCGGAACGCTCCAGACGCCGCCGGGCGCGCCGCTCGACCTCGGGCGCCGGCAGCCGGCGCCAGCGCGCCAGGCCGCCGAAACGCTCGCCGCAGGCCACCCCGACATCCCAGATCGCCAGCGCCAGCAACGCCAGCATGGCGACGGTCACCGGCTCCAGCAGCCAGCCGACCAGGTGGTGAATCCAGGCGAAGATCGCACTGTCCAGCATCCTCATACTCCTTTCGCAATGCGCGGGCCGCGCCCGCGCCAGATTCCCAGACCGAGCAGCAGCACCAGGCCCGCCAGCGCCAGCCAGAGGCGTTCGTCCGCCGCCTGGGCCGCGTCTTCTCCCGCATCGGCCTTCGCCTGCGCGCCCTGTTCGGACGCCTCGTCCTGCGCCGCCGGCTGCAGCTCGCTGAGCGTGTTCGGTGCGGATGCCTCGGTCGCCGGCAGCTGCGCGGCCTGCAGGCGCCGTTCGAGGCCGGCGCGCAGTTCGGCCGGCAGTTGCGGCAGCAGCCACTGCAGCATCGGATGATCCGGCCGGGTATGGCCGCTGCCCGGCAGGCCGTGGGCGCCGACCAGACGGGCGAACTGCTCGCCGAGCTGCCGGACGGTGGCCGCGTCGGCCTGCCAGAAGCCCTTGTGGATCGCCACCAGCATCAGCGCCAGCATGTTGCTCTTCACATGGACGTTCTGCCCCTGTTCGAGGAAGTCGGCCAGGCCGAGCTGGTAGCGGTCGTCGAGGTACACCGCCTTGACCTCCTGCCAGGCGCTGTCGCCGATGATCTCCGGGTTGGTCACCTGCCAGCCCCAGAGGTATTCGAGGAACTCGCTGCCCATGGTCCGCGCGCCGGCGTAGTCGTGGCGCATCAGCGCCTCGATCCAGGCCGGGTTGAGGAAGCGCCCGCGCAGCTCGGCCAACAGCGCCTGCGCCAGCGGCTGCAGGCGCACCTGGGTCGGATCGTTGTGCCAGGCGACGAAGTTCTCCGGCACCTGCCCGGAAAGCTGCTCGACCGCCAGGCTCAGGCCGCCGAGGTAATCGAAGGCGTCGTTGTTGTCCATCAGCCCGTAGAGGTTGCTGGAGCGGCCCAGGTAGGTGCGCCGCACCTGCTTGAGGTTGTCGGCGAAGGCCACCTGCGCCGCCTCGCCCTGCTGGGCGAGGCCGTAGGCGTGCCCCATGCGGGTGACGTAGGCGCGGGCCAGCTCGCCGCGTTCCTGCCAGCTGCCGGAGCGCTCGACCAAGCGGTTGATGCCGGCCCCGTAGGCGCCGGGCGCCACGCCGAACAGGCGCAGCGCGGCCAGCCGTCCGGCCTCGGCGGCGGACAGGCCGGCCTTGAGGCGCTCGGCGGCGCCCTCGATCCAGTGCGCCGCCACCCGGTTGCCGTCCAGGCTCTCGCTGCCGGACTCGCCAACACTGGCAAGCGGCGCCAGCGCCTCGGCCAGCGCCGGGCGCAGGGCCGGGTAGTCGCGGCGGATGCGCTCGGCGGAGGCGTTCAGCGCCAGCAGCACGGCGCGTTCGAGCAGCGCCAACTGGTCGGCGTAGAGGTCGCGGAACAGCCCGGAGGTGGTGAACAGCAGGTCGCGGCGCTGCTCGCCCGGCGCCAGCTCGCGCAGGCGGATGCCTTCGACGATGCCGCGGCTGTTCCACTGCGGCTCGACGCCGAGCAGCTCGAGGCCGAAGGCGATCATCGCGCCCTCGTCGCGCACCGTGTCCGAGGCCCAGAGGATCACCGCCTCGCGGCCGTCCGCGGGCAGCGGCCGGGCGCGTGCCTTGGCCGCCATCTCGCTGCCGATGCGCCAGCCGATGCGGCTGGGCAAGAGACTGCTGTCGAGGGCGTGGAAGTTGCGCCCGGTGGGCAGCGCCTCGGGGGTGCGGATCGGGTCGTTGCCTTTGCCGGGGGCGACGAAGCGACCGTCCAGCGCATTCAGCAGCGCCGCCATCTCGGCCCGCGGCGAGTCGACCAGCGCCGGGCGGAAGGCTTCGCCGCCCGCGCCCATCGACCTGACCAGGGTATCCACCGCCTCCGGCTGCCAGGGCTTGCCGAACACGTGCAGGCCCATGGGCATGAAGCGCTCTTGGATGGCGGTCAGGTAGTGGCCGAGTTCGTGCACCAGCAAGTCGTCGTCGGCTTGCTCGAAGCCGATGCCGCGTGCCGCCAGCGGCTCGGCCATCGACTGGCGCAGCTCCGGCTCCAGCCCGGAGCTGCCGATCAGCCGGCGGATCTCGGCGATGGTCGCGCGCCGCGCGGGGCCGTCCACCTGCCCGCTGCCGGCCTCGAAGCTCTCGATCAGCTGGCGCAGGCGCAGCAGGTCGTCGTACAGCGGGGTGGCCACCAGCGGCGGGGTCAGGTGGTCGATCATCACCGCCAGGCCGCGGCGCTTGGCCTGGATGCCTTCGCCGACGCCGTCGACGATGTAGGGGTAGATGCTCGGCAGGTCGCCGACCACCTGCAGCGGATAGTCCTCGTCGCTCAGCCCGGCGCGCCGGCGCGGCAGGAACTCGTAGGTGGAGTGCCGGCCGAGGTGGATCAGCGCATCGGCGCGGAAGCCGTCGCGCAGCCAGTGGTAGAAGGCCAGGTACTGGTGCGGTGGCGGGAACACCAGGTTGGCGTGCAGCAGTTCCTGGTCGATCTCCCAGCCGCGCGGCGGCTGCGGGCCAACGAACACCTTGCCGAAGCGGATGCCCGGCAGCAGCAGGCGCTCACCCTGCACCATCACCCGTCCCGGCGCATCTCCCCAGCCGCGCAGACCCTCAATGCCGGTGGCGGCGAGCGCCTGCACCAGCGACTCGGCCTGCACCCAGTCGGCCTGCCCCGGCGCCTCCAGAGCGGCGCGGTAGCGGGTTTCGAGCTGGGCCAGCAGGTCCAGAGCGCGCGAGCGCGCCGGATGCACCACGCCGTCCAGCACGTGATGCAGTTCGCCGGAGCCGTTCTCGAAAAGGCCGCGGGCGATCTCGCTGCGACCGCTGTCCAGGGCGCGGCGCAGCTGGGCGTGCCAGTAGCCCAGCGGTCCCTGGACCATCTCCGCCTGCAGTGCCGCCGGCAGGGTTGCGAACCAGCGGCGGTAGTCCTCGCTGCCCAGACTCTGCACCTTGTCCGCCATGGCCGCCAGGGCGTCGCCCTGCTCCGGCAGGTTGACGCCGCGCTCCTGCAGCAGGTCGAGCAGCGCCGCCGGCGACTCGGGCAGCGAGCCGGTGTCGTAGCCCTCGGCCTTGAGCCGGGTGAGAATCTCGAACAGCGACTGCGGCACGTCGAGGTTATCCGCGCCGATGTTGTGCCGACCCGGCGGGTGGTTGTAATAGACGATGGCCAAGCGCTTGTCCGCATTGGCCTTCTGCTGCAGCGCGCGCCAGCGCTGGATGCGCGCGGCGAAGGCGTCGAGCTGCGCCGGCAGCGGCACGCCCACGCCGAAGCGGATGCCCGACAGCGGGTCCTCTTGGCGCTCGTGCCAGGCGGCCAGCACCGTGGCCTGACTGCTTCCCTGCAGCTCCGGCATGGCCAGCTGGTAGTGCACCTTGTCACGCGCCAGGCCGTCGCCGGACAACTGCCAGCCGGTCTCGTCGCGGTCCTCCAGGCGCAGCCCCTTGAGCACCGGCACGTTCAACTGCTCGAACAGCCCGGTGACCTCCTCGCGGCCTTCGCCGCCGCCGACCACGAAGTCCTGCAGCACGACGATGGCGGCGAGCGGCGGATGGCGTCCCTCCTTCAGCCAGCGCACCGCTTCGACCGAGCCCGGCCCCCAGTCGGCGAACAGGCTGACGCAGGCCAAGCCACGGCTTTCCAGGCGCTGACAGAGCGCGTCGTTCAGCTCGCGGTCGCCGGTACGGTCGGCGCGGCCGTGGTCGATCAGCGCCACCAAGCCGTCGGCGGCGAACGTCAGTTCAGCCTCGGCACGCAGCGCCCCACGCTGGTAGAAGCGCAGCGGCGGACGTGCCTGTACGGCCGGCACCGCCACCGCGTCGTCGTGACGGGCGGCCAGCCAGGCCAGCAGGCCGGCGATGTTATCGACGCCGCCGGCCTGCCAGTAGCTGCGCGCGGCGATCCACTCGGCCTGGGCAGGATGTTCGGCCTGCTGGCGGGCGATCCAACCGGCCAGTTCGCCCTGCGGACGCAGCCGGCCAAGGGTCTCGACCGTCTCGCGCGCAGCGAACAGCGGGCGTCCACGGCTGCGACTGAGCTGCACCAGGGCATGCTCGCTGTGCATGAGGAAGCTGTCCGCCGGCGCGACCTGGCCGAGCAGCGGCCCGAGGCGCTCCACCTCGGCGCCGAACAGGCCGACGCCGAGCAGCGCCTGCCCCTCGCCCAGCCAGGTACGCAGCGCCGGCTCGTCGAGCTCGGCGAGCTGCTCCGGGGTGCGCGCACTGATCTGCCACTGCGGATTGCCCCGTTGGAACTGCGCGACGGCGCCGGCGAACTCGGCAGCGCTGTAACGAGAAACGATGGCGTTGAGCTGTGCCGCGGACGCCCAGGGCGCGAGCAGCCCGAGCAGCAGGGCCAAGCCGAAGCGGCGGAGAAAAAGAGAGGTCATGCCCAGTCCCGGGTCGAAGGCAGCGGGCACGCAAAACGGACGCAGCACCGGCGGAAAGACACCGGAACAATCGGGGCTGGCGACCGCACGGCCGCCCACCGCGGCCTGCATCGGGAGAACGGGCTGGTGTCGGGCTCGGCCGTGAAACGGCCCTACCGTTGCGGGGGCAGCGTCAGCCTGGACTGACTTCCCATTTACCCCGGTCCAAGGTCCGGGCACCGCGCTCTCCATGTCGCCGGCCAAGGGCCGGCAGGGGCGCACCTTACGCGGCGGATGGCGGCGGAGCAAGCGCAATGCCTCGGGCGGACGGCCGCTCCGCCGACGGTTTTCCGACGGCCCTGCCCCGGATTATTGGCCGTCGCGCCCGTCCCTGCCTAATCTGACTTTGCTTGGGCGCATTGCCTCGACAAGCCGCCGACAGATTCCGAAGTGGCATCCGGAGACCGATCCGGCAGAGCCCGCTCAGGACGGAACAACCATGAGCCGAGAATTCACGTTCAACGCCGGGTCCAGCTATCTTTCCCAGGACTCCGGCCTGCATCGCCTGTTGGTCGAGCTTCTGCAACGGGCCGACATCCGCATCGACGGCAACCGTCCCTGGGACATGCAGCTCAAAGCCGGAGGCGTGCCCGAGCGGATCTTCGCCCAAGGCAATCTGGGGCTGGGCGAGGCCTACATGGAAGGCGCCTGGGAGGCGGAGCGGCTGGACGAATTCTTCTGTCGCCTGTTGCGCGCCAACGTCGACCGGCAGGTCAAGCCGGCCCGGCTGATCTTCCATGCGCTGCGTGCGCGCCTGCTCAACCTGCAGAACCGCCGGCGAGCCTGGAAGGTCGGCGAGGCTCACTACGATCTCGGCAACGACTTCTACGCAGCCATGCTCGACCCGCGCATGACCTACACCTGCGGATACTGGCAAAACGCCAACAATTTAACCGAGGCACAGGAAGCCAAGCTCGAGCTGATCTGCCGCAAGCTCGGTCTGGAGCGCGGCATGCGGGTGCTGGACATCGGCTGCGGCTGGGGCAGCTTCATGGGCTATGCCACGGAGCGCCATGGCGTGCACTGCGTCGGGGTAACGGTTTCCCGGGAACAGCAGGCCTGGGCCCGGGAGCGCTACGCCGGCCTGCCCGTGGAGTTCCGCCTGCAGGACTACCGCGAGATCCAGGGGCGCTTCGACCGCATCGTCAGCATCGGCATGTTCGAGCACGTGGGCCGCAAGAATTACCGCCAGTTCTTCGAAGTCGCCGCCCGCTGTCTGGCCGACGACGGCCTGTTCCTCCTCCATACCATCGGCAAGAACAGGCGCCACTCGACGTCGGACCCCTGGATCGACCGCTACATCTTCCCCAATGGCGAGCTGCCCTCCCTGGGGCAGATCGGCGACGCGCTGGACGACCTGTTGGTCCTCGAGGATCTGCACAGTTTCGGCGCGGACTACGACAGGACCCTGATGGCCTGGCATGCCAACTTCGAGGCAGCCTGGCCACGCTTCGCCGAGCGACTGGGGGAAAGGTTCCGGCGCATGTGGCGCTACTACCTGCTGTCCTGCGCCGGCTCCTTCCGCGCCCGGGACATCCAGCTCTGGCAGTACGTGCTGTCGAAGAACGGCATACCCGGCGGCTATCGGCGCCCGCTCTTCTGAAGCCAGCGATGGAGGCCCCATGGACGACGACCGCGACGACAAGCCCCTGACCTGGCGGCAGATGTTGCACAGTGTCCTGGCCGCCGCCCTCGGCGTGCAGAGCGGCAAGAACCGGACACGGGACTTCTCCCGGGGAAAACCCAGCCATTTCGTCCTGCTCGGCGTGCTCTTCACCCTTCTTTTCGTGCTGCTCCTGTTCGGCATCGTCAAGCTGGTGCTGCACCTTGCCCAGCCCTGAACGGGACAGCCCACTCCTCGTTGAACAGGCCGCCTCGGGCCTGCCTGCGGAAAACCCGGATCGCCCCTGAGCACTTTCCATAACAAGCAATTCTATTGTTATAGAAAAACATTACTTTTGCGCATAACCATGAACTGCTATCGTGGTCCACCGCCCCGAAAGCGGCGCGCGGCCGTGCGCGCAGAAAAAGCAGTAAGCAGCCTGACCGACAGGACACTTCATGTACGTATACGACCAGTACGATCAACACATCATCGAGGACCGGGTCCGCCAGTTCCGCGACCAGACCCGCCGCTACCTGGCCGGTGAGCTGAGCGAAGAGGAGTTCCGTCCGCTGCGCCTGCAGAACGGCCTGTACGTCCAGCGCTATGCTCCCATGCTGCGCGTGGCCGTGCCCTACGGGCTGCTCTCCTCCCTCCAGCTGCGCAAGCTGGCGCAGATCGCCCGCGACTACGACAAGGGCTACGCCCACATCAGCACCCGGCAGAACGTGCAGTTCAACTGGCCGGAGCTGGAAGAGGTCCCGGAGATCCTCGCCGAACTGGCGACCGTGCAGATGCACGCGATCCAGACCAGCGGCAACTGCATCCGCAACACCACTACCGACCAGTTCGCCGGGGTCGCCCGCGACGAACTGGTCGATCCGCGCCCCTGGTGCGAGATCATCCGCCAGTGGTCGACCTTCCACCCGGAATTCGCCTTCCTGCCGCGCAAGTTCAAGATCGCCGTCAACGGCGCTGCGAGCGACCGCGCCGCCATCGAGGTGCACGACATCGGCCTGGAAGCCGTGCGCAACGGCAGCGGCGAGCTGGGCTTCCGCGTCTCGGTGGGCGGCGGCCTGGGCCGTACGCCGATCGTCGGCAGCTTCATCAACGAATTCCTGCCCTGGCAGCACCTGCTCACCTACCTGGATGCCGTCCTGCGGGTCTACAACCGCTACGGCCGCCGCGACAACAAATTCAAGGCGCGCATCAAGATCCTGGTCAAGGCGCTGACGCCCGAAGTCTTCGCCGAACGGGTCGATGCCGAATGGGCCCACCTCAAGGACGGCCCGAGCACCCTTACCGAAACGGAAGTCGAGCGCATCAGCCGCTGCTTCGTCGATCCGGCCTACCAGGCCCTCGAGGATCAGGATGCTACCCTCGCCCGTCTCGATGCCGAGCATCCGGGCTTCGCCCGCTGGCGCGCGCGCAACGTGATCGCTCACAAGAAGCCGGGCTACGCCGCCGTGACCCTGTCGCTGAAACCCACCGGCACCGCCCCGGGCGACATCACCGACAAGCAGCTGGACGCCCTCGCCGACCTGGCCGACCGCTACAGCTTCGGCGAGGTACGCAACTCCCACGAGCAGAACATCATCCTCGCCGACGTCGAGCAGGCCCGCCTGTTCGAGCTGTGGGGCAAACTGCGCGAGCTGGGCTTCGCCACCCCGAACGTCGGCCTCCTGACCGACATCATCTGCTGCCCGGGCGGCGACTACTGCTCCCTGGCCAACGCCAAGTCGATCCCGATCGCCGAAGCCATCCAGCGCCGCTTCGACGATCTCGACTACCTGTTCGACATCGGCGAGCTCGACCTGAACATCTCCGGCTGCATGAATGCCTGCGGCCATCACCATGTCGGTCACATCGGCATCCTCGGCGTAGACAAGAAGGGGGCTGAGTTCTACCAGGTGTCCCTCGGCGGCAGTGCCAGCCGCGACGCCAGCCTGGGGCAAATCCTCGGCCCGTCCTTCGCCCAGGAGGAAATGGCCGGGGTGATCGAGAAGATCATCACCGTCTATGTGGAAAAGCGCGTCGAGGACGAGCGTTTCATCGATACCTTCCGCCGCATCGGCATCGAAGCGTTCAAGGAGCGCGTTTATGCAGCGAATCATTAAAAACGGCCAGGTGATCGACGAAACCTGGCACCTGTTGGACAAGGATGCCACCCTCGACGGCCTGTCCAATTCCGACGACCTGATCGTTCCCCTGGCACTGTGGCGTGAACATGCCCATGCCCTGAAAGTCCGCGACGGCGGCTTGGGGGTATGGCTGGACAGCGACGAGGAAGTGGAGGAAATCGCCGAGGATCTTGGTCACTTCAAGGTCATCGCCCTGAACTTCCCCAGCTTTGCCGACGGCCGCCATTATTCGAGCGCTCGCCTGCTACGCGAACGCTATGGCTACCAAAGCGAGATCCGCGCCATCGGCGACGTGCTGCGCGACCAGTTGTTCTTCATGCAACGCTGCGGCATCGACGCTTTCGCCATCCGCCCGGACCGCGATCCCTACGATGCCCTTCAGAGCCTCCAGGACTTCTCGGTGTGCTATCAGGCCGCGGTCGACCTGCCGCCGCTATTTCGTCGCCGCCAGGACTGAGCCTCATCCGGCCCAAAACGAAGAAGCCCCGCTTGGCGGGGCTTCTTCGTTTCATGAGCCTACTGGTAATGCCGCTGGTTGAGACGCTCCCACCAGTTCAGCAGAACGCGATCCAGAGCTAGGGCAGCGCTCAAGCCGAAACGCTCCTGCAGACTCTTCTTCTCGGCATAGTGCAGTTGGAATAGCTCCGCCTCCCTGGCCCGCCCCGCCAGGTACTCGTCGCTGGTCATCAGTTCGTCGACCAGTTGCTTGCCCAACGCGCTCTGTCCCAGCCAGATCTCGCCGGTGGCGATCTCGTCGATGGACAACTGCGGGCGATAACGGGCGACGAAGTTCTTGAACAGCTCATGGGTGGTTTCCAGATCCTCCTGGAACTTCTCCCGCCCCTTCTCGGTATTTTCACCGAACACCGTCAGGGTACGCTTGTACTCCCCAGCCGTGAGCACCTCGAAATCGATATCGTGCTTCTTCAGCAACCGATGCACGTTGGGCAACTGCGCCACCACGCCGATGGAGCCGAGAATGGCGAAGGGCGCGGAGAGGACTCTCTCGCCGATGCAGGCCATCATGTAGCCACCGCTGGCCGCGATCTTGTCGACGCATACGGTCAGAGGTACACCTGCCTGACGGATACGGACCAACTGCGAAGCAGCCAGACCATAGCCATGCACCATGCCGCCACCGCTTTCCAGGCGCAGTACCACCTCGTCCTGAGGGTTGGCCATGCTCAGCACGGCGGTTACCTCGTGACGCAGTTTGTCGGTGGCAGAGGCCCGGATGTCGCCATCGAAGTCCAGCACGAAAACCCGCGGCTTTTCCTTGCCCGCCTTCTTGGCTTGCTTCTCGGCCTTCGCTTCTGCCTTGCGCTGCGCCTTCAGACGATCCTTGCCCAGTACCGCCTGCTCCAGGCTTTCGCGCAGGGACTTGTAGAAATCGTTGAGCTTGTGCACTTCAAGGTGCCCATCGCCCTTGTGACGCTCTCTGCTGCGCAGTGCCGCGAAAGCGACCAGTATCAGCAAAATGGCCACCAACACCGTCACAGCTCTGGCCAGAAAACCCGCATAATCGAGAAGAAACTCCACAGCCGCCCCCTTGATCAAACCCTCAAACAAAACGCCCGACCTCGAGCGTTGTCGAAACGCTCAAGCATACCGATCAGGTTATGTCCCAGCCAACACAATAGAAGGAAGCCAAGCCTCCATGGATGATGCAAGACTCGGCATTGACAGTCTTCCACCTGCCCCCCTAACCTCGAAGAAAACAACAATGGCCACAGGAACATGGACGTGGGCAGCATTTATCTGATTCGACATGGCCAGGCCTCGTTCGGCGCACTGGATTACGACGTGCTTTCGCCTCTTGGCAAGCGTCAGGCGGAAATACTGGGCACTCATCTGGTCCGCTCAGGTATCGGCTTCGACCGTTGCATCAGCGGCTCGCTCAGACGCCAACAACACACCGCTAGCGCAACACTGGAGCAACTGCACCTTGCCGGCATGAAGACCCCACCGATCGAAACCGATCCGGCTTTCAACGAAATCGATATCGATGCCGTGCTCCAGGCTCACCTGCCAGACCTGTTTCCCGCCCGGCAGGACATGCAACTGGCCCTGCAACAGGCGGCCGCGCAGCCAAGCAGCTTCCAGCGACTGTTCAGCCAGGTCATTGAGCAGTGGATTTCAAGCAGGCACGAGAAAGCCACGCTGGAGAGTTGGAACGGCTTCCGCGAACGGGTGCAAGGTGGTCTTGATCGCCTGCTGGCCGACGCTGACCCGCAAGCACGGATTGCCGTATTCACGTCCGGCGGCCCCATCATCACCCTGCTCCACCTGATCGTAGGTGTGTCCGCCAACAGGGCATTCGAACTCGCCTGGCAGATCGCCAACACCTCGTTCAGCCAGTTAAGATTCCAAGATAACGCAGTGACCTTGGCTTCCTTCAACAGCCATGCGCACCTGGAAATGATGCAGACGCCGGAACTCATCACCTACCTATGAATTTCGGCGCTTTTGCGGCCCGCACACAGCCCCACTATTGAAAAGGATCAATACATGACCTCTGCTGCCGACATCATCGAAACCATGAAATCCAGGTTCGACTCCAGCGCCGCCTCCGGCCTGGACTTGGTGTTTCAATTCACTATCAAGGATGCCGACAACCATTATCTGGTGGTCAAGGATGGCACTTGCGAGGTCCACCACGGCGATGCCGACGAGCCCAATGTCACCCTAATCATGGACAGCAAGACCTTCAAAGGTATCACCACCGGCGAAATCGGCGGCATGCAGGCCTTCATGTTCGGCAAACTGCGCGCCGAAGGCGACATGAAGCTGGCGATGAAACTGAGCGAACTGTTCCCATTCTGAGTGTTGCCATTCTGAGTCCAGGTGCAGAGGTCTACTAAGGCCTGATCTTGCCCAGCACTTGTGGACACAGGTTTAAGCACTCGCCCGAGCCTCGAAGGCTTCCGGACTGATGTATCCCAGCGTGTTATGACGCCGCTGGCGGTTGTAGTCGGTCTCGATGTATTCGAAC
>Ga0209575_10000672_pt1 | contig 18078 bp, 16 predicted proteins | sample Medcelwee11metaG_FD_187172 | JGI IMG/M metagenome (GOLD analysis project Ga0209575, IMG submission 187172) | Freshwater pond sediment microbial communities from the University of Edinburgh, under environmental carbon perturbations - Medium... | ecosystem: Environmental > Aquatic > Freshwater >...
ACGTAGGCTTCCATCAAGGCTTGGAGGTCGGTGTCCGAGAGAGGTGATACAAACTTCACAAGGGCGATTCCAAGCGCTGCCGAGACGGGGTGCCTATTATGCAGGAAGATTTACGTTCAGGTACTTATCGCTGCTTTCAACATTTGACATCATTTCTAAAAAACGACGATTCCACTCGACCACGTTAGCCTCCATCCGAGAGAAATCATCAGGGGAATTCAATGGGCACTCGGCCATCAACAAACCTGAAACCAACTGAGTTTTCAAGCCGACCAAGCCATTATACAACTGAAACTTTCTTGCAGACTCATCAGGATCGGCATAAATCTCGCCAAATGCAGTTACAGCCGTCAAGGTTGCAGGAAGAATTATCGATACAACCTTAATAGGCACCGACAATCGAGAGTTCTCTCTGAACTCGGATGCATTAAGCGCAGTAAATATTGTCACCAGCATTCCCAACACTACAATCACCGAGGAAAAAACATCTCCAACCTCCTGCAGCGATTGCAACTCACCTTTCGAGCGATTTATTTCAAACATCAATGTCTGGTTAATATCAACCACCATTGAGCGAATCATTTGCATACGCGCTGTTTTATCATCCTCAGTAGCAAATGACGGAAGGCAGTTTTGCGTCCATACAAAAGCCTCCACCTCCAAGGAGCTTTGCGACACCCCCCCTCTGGAGCCTTCAGCGCGAAACTGCCAATTCTCTCTGGCACTGCCTACCTCGCCCGAAAACTGATATCGAAGAAATTCGGCAAACCCGGGAGAAATCCGCTCCAGAGACGAATATGAAACCAAACTATAAAAAGAAAAAAGTAAAAACCAAAAACATACCAGCGCCATCACCAATAGAAAAATCATCCTTAATATATTTCTTGCCAGTACCTTGATCACTGAACCAATCGCTCCCTGCGTTGATTGATCGTCGGCAAGTGCATATGCCGTCTTGGGTTAACCCTATGAAACCAGCTTCCTGCCCCTCACGCCCACCCCCACCTCAACAGATGAAAAAAGATCGGCGCCGCAAAGCATACCGAATCCAGCCTATCGAGCATGCCGCCGTGGCCTTCGATCATGTGGCCCCAGTCCTTCACGCCGCGGTCGCGCTTGATGGCGGACATCACCAGGCCGCCGAAGAAGCCGAGCAGGGTGACGACCAGGGCGATCAGCGCAGCCTGCCAGACGTCGAACGGGGTGATCCAGTAGAGGGCGGCGCCGGTCAGGGTGGCGAGGGCGATGCCGCCGGCGAAGCCTTCGACGGTCTTCGAGGGCGACAGGCGCGGGGCGATCCGGCGTTTGCCGAAGAGCTTGCCGCAGACGTACTGCAGCACGTCGGAGAGCTGCACCACCAGCACCAGCCAGGCGATCAGCAGCAGGTGGCGGCCCTCGAAGCCGGGAATGTCGAGGGTCAGCAGGGCCGGCACGTGGGAGATGCAGAACACCGCGATCATCATCCCCCACTGCACCTTGGCCGTGCGTTCGAGGAAGTGCGCGGTGTCGCCACCCAGCGAGGCAAGGATCGGCAGCAGGAGGAACACGTAGACTGGGATGAAGATCGAGAACAGCCCGTACCAGTCGTAGGCGATCAGCAGGTACTGCAGCGGCAGCACCAGGTAGAAGGCCGCGGCCAGCGCCGGGTAGTCGCTGCCGCGGGTCGGCGCCAGGGTGATGAACTCGCGCAGGGCGAAGAAGGACACGGCGCAAAACAGCAGGATCACCGCGCCGTGGCCGAGCCAGAAGGCGCCGCCGAGCACCGCGACCATCGCCCACCAGGCGTTGATCCGCGCGTTGAGGTTGTCGATCACCGGGCTGTCGGCGCCGCGGCCGCGCCACTGGAGGACGAAGCCGATCAAGGAGGCCAGCGCCAGCAGGGCGCCGATGCCGGCGAACAGGGAAAGGGTGTCGCGGTCCATGTCAGTCGGCCTCCGCAGCCAGGTTCAGCAGGGCGTCGCGGGCACGGGCGAGGAAGGCGCTCTTGCCCTCGTCGAGGCCGAGGCTCAGGGGCGTGCCGAAGCTCACCGTGCACAGCAGCGGCAACGGCAGGATGCGGCCCTTGGGCATCGCCCGGTTGAGGTTGGCGATCCACACCGGCACCAGCTCGACCTGCGGGCAGGCCCGGGCGAGGTGGTAGAGGCCGCTCTTGAACGGCAGCAGACCCTCCTCGAGGTTGCGCGTGCCCTCGGGAAAGAGGATCAGCGAGTCGCCGCCGGCCAGCGCGTCGAGCATCGGCTGCAGCGGGTTGCGGTGCCGATCGTGCAGTTCGCGGTCGACCAGCACGCCGTGGAACACCCGGTGGATCAGGAAGCGGCGCAGCGCGTCGCGCTGCCAGTAGTCGGCGCCGGCCACCGGGCGGGTGCGCGCGCGCAGGGCCGGCGGCAGCGACGACCAGAGCAGGACGAAGTCGGCGTGGCTGCTGTGGTTGGCAAAATAGATGCGCTGCTTCGGCTCCGGGGCGCAGCCGCGCCACAGGCTGCGCGCGCCGGTGAGCAGGCGAGCGAAGCCGGTGATCGGCCAGGCCAGCAGGCGCTGCCCACGGGAGGGGCGCGGCCGCGGCGCGGGGACGGTCGGCAGGTCTTCGCCGGGCGGGGGAATCTGCGGATTGTTCATCGTGTCGCTCCTTGCGGCGATGACTCCGGCTCAGGCCGGCGGATGGTTCCGGTCGGCCTCGGCGAGGCCCTGGCGCACGCGATTGACCAGGGTCCAGAGCAGCAGCGCGGCGATCAGGACCAGCAGGCCGTCGATCCAGGCGCCGGGCAACAGACCGCTGGCGACGCCCGCGCCGAGCACGCCGAAGCAGAAGGCCCGGTCGCTCTTGCCCATCGGCCCGTCGTAGCGGCGCCCGGCGCCGGCCAGCGGCCCCATCGCCCCGGCGTATTCGACGATCACCGCGAGCAGGGTCACGCCGACCACCGCCAGCGGCGTCACCCCCGGCACCCGCGCGAAGGGCAGCAGCAGCGCGCTGTCGGCGATCACGTCGCACAGTTCGTTGAGGTAGGCGCCGAGGACGGACTGCTGGCCAAACTCGCGGGCGAGCATGCCGTCGATGGCGTTGAGCGCCATGCGCAGGAACATCCACAACGGGATCAGGGCGAACGGCCAGACGTGGCCGGCGAAGACCGCGACCGCGGCGCCGAGCAGCACGGAGACGACGGCGGCGGCGAGGGTCACCTGGTTGGCGGTGACGCCACGGTCATAAAGGCGCCGCACCAGCGGGCGCAGCAGGTTCTGGAAGCGGGGCTTGAGCTGGTAGATGGAGGGCATGGGGCAGGGTCCGTTGCCGGGTCTTTCTCGAGGGTAGCGCACCGCAGCCGCCCTGCCCGGCCGACGCCCCTGCGCCGCGCCTATTCCGCGCGCCGGCGCAGCACGCCGTAGACCGCCAGCCAGGTGGCCGGCAGCCCTTCGGCCTCGCGAAAGCGCTCGTAGGCCTCGACCAGCGCCAGCACCCGCGCGCGGCCGGTGAGGCCGTCCGGACGGCCGGGGTTGAGGTTGTGGGCGCCGAGGGCCTTGAGTTCGTGGGTCAGCTGGCGCAGGTCGCGGTAATGCAGCACGCGCGTCTCCATGCGCAGGTCAAGGACGTCGAGACCGCTGTCGGCGCACAGTTGCCGGTAGTCCCGGAAGCAGCGGAAGCGGTTGACGTGGACGAAGCCGTCGACCGCCTGCCAACTCTCGTGCAACTCCTGCAGGGTGCCGGCGCACAGGCTGCTGAAGGCCAGCACGCCGCCCGGACGCAGCACCCGGCGCGCCTCGGCGAGCACCGCGGCGAAGTCGCCGCACCATTGCAGCGCCAGGCTGGAGAACAGCAGGTCCTGGCTGGCGCCGGCCAGCGGCAGATGCTCGGCATCGCCGCAGACGAAGTGCGCCGCGCCGCCGCGCGGCCGGGCGTGGCGCAGCATGCCCTCGGCGAGATCCAGCGCCATGCCCTGTCCGGCGGGGAAGCGCTCGGCCAACGCCTGGGAGAAATGACCGGTGCCGCTGCCCAGATCGACCCAGCGCGGGGCGCGCATGCCGGCCGGCAGGCGGGCCAGCAGCTCGGCGCCGACCGCCCGCTGCAGCCCGGCCACCTCGTCGTAGCTGGCCGCGGCGCGGGAAAAGGAGACGGCGACCCGGCGCTTGTCCGGCAGCGGGTTCTGGGTGTTGTCAGTCATCGTCGGCCTCGCGGATGAAGGCGGCCAGCCGCGCGGCCAGCGCCTGCGGCCGTTCGAGAGCGAAGGCATGCCCGGTTCCGGCGACCCGCTCGACCGCGCCGCATTCGAGCAGCGCCCGCAACGGCTCGGCGGCCGCCGCCGGGACCAGGGCGTCGGTCTCGGCCAGCAGATGCAGCTGCGGGCCGGCGAAATCCGCCAGCGCCGCGCGGTTGTCCAGCGCAGCGAGCACCGCAAGGCCGGCGAGCCGCTGCGCCGCCTCCTGCGCCGGGATGCCCTGGTTGAGCTGGCGCGAGAGGCTGCGGGCCTCGCCGCAACCCTGGCTGCAGAGCAGCGCGAAGCGCTTGAGGAGAGCGCCGGCGTCTTGGGCGCAGCCGTCGCGGAAGACGGCGAAGGTTTCGGCACTCATCGCCGACGGCCAGCCTTCGCGGGCGACGAAGCAGGCGTTGCTGGCCAGAGTCAGCAACCCGCGGCAGCGCGCGCCGCGCCGCGCCGCCAGCGCGGCGGCGAGCATGCCGCCCAGCGACCAGCCGCCGAGCCAGACATCGCCCGGCAGACGCTCATCCAGTTCGGCCAGCCAGGCGTCGGGGTTCGCGCTCTCCAGCGCCGGCAGGTCGGCCAGTTCGACATCCACGCCCTGCTCGCGCAAGGCGCCGATCAGCGGTTGCAGGGCGGCCGGGCCGAGGCCCCAGCCGGGCAGCAGGATCAGTCGGCTCATGCCTCGCCCTCCGGCGCCAGCAGCGCCTGGCAGTCGCCCAGTGCGGCGAGCAGGCGCTCGACCTGCTCTTCGCTGTGGGCGGCGGAAAGGGTCACCCGCAGCCGCGCGGTGCCGGCCGGCACGGTCGGCGGGCGGATGGCGCCGACCAGCAGGCCGCGCTCGCGCAGCAGGCGGGAGAACTCCACGGCGCGGGCGCTGTCGCCGATCAGGATCGGCTGGATCGGCGTCGGGCTGTCCATCAGGGTCAGGCCCAGCTCGGCGGCGCCGGCACGGAAGCGGGCGATCAGGCGATTGAGGTGCGCGCGGCGCCAGCCCTCCGTGCGCAGCAGTTCGAGGCTCTTCAGGGTGGCGCAGGCCACCGCCGGCGGCTGGCTGGTGGTGTAGATGTAGGGGCGGGCGAACTGGATCAGCGTCTCGATCAGTTCCTCGCTGCCGGCGACGAAGGCCCCGGCGGTGCCGAAGGCCTTGCCGAGGGTGCCGACCAGCACCGGCACCTCGTCCAGCCCCAGGCCGAAGTGCTCGACGATGCCGCCGCCGCTGGCACCCAGCGGGCCGAAGCCGTGGGCGTCGTCGACCATCAGCCAGGCGCCCTTGCGCTTCGCTTCGGCACAGAGCGCCGGCAGCTCGGCGAGGTCGCCGTCCATGCTGAACACCCCGTCGGTGACTACCAGGGTGTTGCCGACGGCCTTGTCCAGCCGGGCGGCGAGGCTCGCCGGATCGTTGTGCAGGTAGCGCGAGAAGCGCGCCCCGGAGAGCAGTCCGGCATCCAGCAGCGAGGCGTGGTTGAGGCGGTCCTCCAGCACCGTGTCGCCCTGCCCGACCAGCGCCGTCACCGCCGCCAGGTTGGCCATGTAGCCGGTGGAGAACAGCAGCGCGCGCGGCCGCCCGGTGAACTCGGCGAGTGCCTCTTCCAGCGCGTGGTGCGGCGTGCTGTGGCCGATCACCAGGTGCGAGGCGCCGCCGCCGACGCCCCACTTTTCCGCGCCCTGCTGCAGGGCGCGGATCACCTCGGGATGGTTGGCCAGCCCGAGGTAGTCGTTGGAACAGAAGGCCAGCAGCGGCCGGCCGTCGACGACCACCTCCGGCCCCTGCGGACTTTCCAGCAGCGGGCGCTGGCGATAGAGGTGCTCGGCGCGGCGGACGGCGAGGCGGGAAGCGAGATCGAAGGACATGGCGGCTCGGCGAGTTGGCAACGGCGGATGACCGCGAGCGGGTTATCCACCCTACGCAGAAGTCGGATCTTGCGCAGGGTGGATGACGCTTCGCTTATCCACCCGGGAAGGTCAGGCCGAAGTGGCGTCGTAGAACAGCGCGCTGTTCTTCTGCTCGATCAGCGCCTGCTCGATGGCCGCCTGGTGCACCTCGTCGGCGTGTCCCTCGCGTTCCTCCGGCTGGATGCCGAGGCGGGCGAACAGGCGCATGTCCTTCTCCGCCTCGGGGTTGCCGGTGGTCAGCAGCCGCTCGCCGTAGAAGATCGAGTTGGCGCCGGCGAAGAAGGCCAGGGCCTGCATCTGGTCGTTCATCGCCGAACGGCCGGCGGACAGGCGCACGTGGGATTTCGGCATCATGATCCGCGCCACCGCGAGGGTGCGGATGAAGTCGAAGGGATCGACGTCCTCGGCGTTTTCCAGCGGGGTACCCTGGACCTTGACCAGCATGTTGATCGGCACCGACTCCGGGTGCTCCGGCAGGTTGGCCAGCTGGATCAGGAGGCCCGCGCGGTCGTCGAGGGACTCGCCCATGCCGAGGATGCCGCCGGAGCAGATCTTCATCCCCGCCTCGCGCACGTGGGCCAGGGTTTCCAGGCGCTCGGCGTAGGTGCGGGTGGTGACGATGTTGCCGTAGAACTCCGGCGAGGTGTCGAGGTTGTGGTTGTAGTAGTCGAGGCCGGCGGCGGCCAGTGCCTGGGTCTGCTCGCGGCTCAGGGTGCCGAGGGTCATGCAGGTCTCCAGACCCAGAGCCTTGACGCCCTTGACCATCTCCAGCACGTAGGGCATGTCCTTGGCCGAGGGATGCTTCCAGGCCGCGCCCATGCAGAAGCGGGTCGAACCGATGGCCCTGGCCTCGGCGGCGGCCTGGAGGACCTTCTGCACCTCCATCAGCTTGGCCTTGTCCAGCCCGGTGTTGTGGTGGCCGGACTGCGAGCAGTACTTGCAGTCCTCGGGACAGGCGCCGGTCTTGATCGACAGCAGGGTCGAGACCTGCACGCGGTTGGGGTCGAAGTGCCGGCGGTGCACCGTCTGCGCCTGGAACAGCAGATCGTTGAACGGCAGTTCGAACAGCGCGCGAACCTCGGCGAGGGTCCAGTCGTGGCGCAGGGCGGTGGCGGCGGAGGCACTCATGGGGGGATTCATCCTTGCAAGAAAGGCCCGGGCTGACGGGCGTTCGGTCTGGGGGCCGCGACCTGCTAGAGTGCATGGCCCGACATGGATGGGTGAAATTTTTAGGGAAGCTCCATGCGCTGTCAACCACACCCATGAACCCGGTCTACAACTGGCTGAAAAACAACCAGCACTGCCTGCTGTGCGACGAACCGGCCGAAACCGCTCTGCCGCTGTGCACCGGCTGCGAGACCGAACTGCCCTGGCTCGGCGCGCACTGCGCGGTCTGCGCCCTGCCGCTGCCCGCCGCAGGACTGGTCTGCGGCGCCTGCCAGAAGCAGCCGCCGGCCTTCGCCCGGGTCGAGGCGCCCTGGCGCTACGCCTTCCCCGTCGACACCCTGATCGCCCGCTTCAAGCACCAGGCGCGCTGGCCGCTGGGCCGGCTGCTCGGCGAGCTGCTCGAGCGCCACCTGCAGCACGCCTTCGCCGAGGGCCTGGCGCGCCCGGACTGCCTGCTGCCGGTGCCCCTGGCCGGTCGGCGGCTGCGCCGGCGCGGCTTCAACCAGGCGGCGATGCTCGCCCGCTGGCTGGGCAAGCCGCTGCAACTGGCGGTGGACGAAGAACTGCTGCGGCGCCCCCAGGACACCCCGGCGCAGCAGCAACTGGACGCCGCCGCACGGCGGCGCAACCTGCGCGGCGCCTTCGCCTTCGCCCTCGCCGATCCGGCAGCCGTGGCCGGCCGGCATGTGGCACTGGTCGACGACGTACTGACCACCGGCGCCACCGCCGAGGCCCTCGCCCGCCTGCTGCGTGCGGCCGGCGCAGCGCGGGTCGACGTCTACTGCCTGGCGCGCACGCCCCGCCCGGGCGGGCACTGAATCCACCATCCGGCCGGAACCCCCTGCGGACCATACGGATACAGCCCCCGGCGCAACCGTTAGACTGACCGGCCCACTTCCCCGGAGCCACCCATGAGCCACCCTTTCGAGTCCCTCACCCCCGACCTGGTGCTGGATGCCGTCGAGAGCCTCGGCTACCTCAGCGATGCCCGCGTGCTGGCGCTGAACAGCTACGAGAACCGGGTCTATCAGGTCGGCATCGAGGACGAGCAGCCGCTGATCGCCAAGTTCTACCGGCCGCAGCGCTGGAGCGACGCGGCGATCCGCGAGGAGCACGCCTTCGCCCTGGAGCTGGCCGACTGCGAGGTGCCGGTGGTGGCGCCGCTGGTGCGCGACGGGGAAAGCCTGTTCGAACATGCCGGCTTTCGCTTCGCCCTGTTTCCGCGCCGCGGCGGGCGGGCGCCGGAGCCCGGCAACCTGGACCAGCTGTACCGCCTCGGCGGCCTGCTCGGCCGGCTGCACGCGGTGGGCGCGAGCCGGCCGTTCGAGCACCGCGAGGCGCTGAAGGTGCAGAACTTCGGCCACGACTCGCTGGCCACCCTGCTCGACGGCGGCTTCGTCCCGAAAAGCCTGCTGCCGGCCTACGAGTCGGTCGCCCGCGACCTGCTCGCGCGCCTCGACGGACTGTTCGCCGCCACCCCCTACCGGGCGATCCGCATCCACGGCGACTGCCATCCGGGCAACCTGCTGTGCCGCGACGACAGCTTCCACATCGTCGACCTGGACGACTGCCGGATGGGTCCGCCGGTGCAGGACCTGTGGATGATGCTCGCCGGCGACCGCCAGGAGCGCCTCGGCCAGCTCGCCGAGCTGATGGACGGCTACCAGGAGTTCCACGACTTCGAGCCGCGCCAGCTGGCGCTGATCGAGGGGCTGCGCGCCCTGCGCCTGATCCACTACAGCGCCTGGCTGGCGCGGCGCTGGGACGACCCGGCGTTCCCGCCGAGCTTTCCCTGGTTCGGCAGCGAGCGCTACTGGGGCGAGCAGATCCTGATCCTCCGCGAACAGCGGGCGGCGCTGGACGAGGAACCGCTGCGGCTGTTCTGAGCCGGGCCGCGCCGGCGCGGGAGCGGCCCCCGCGCGGTCCTTGGCGGGCAACGCGGTGCGGTTGCCCGCCCTACGAAACCCCACCCGCCGCCGCAGGGTGGATAACCGCCAAGCGTTATCCACCGCGGCCAAGGCAGCACGGATGACCGGGGTTCACTCTTCCGGACGCAGGATCAGCTCCACCATCAGGTCGTCGGCCAGGGTTTCCAGGCGCTGCTGCAGCAGGTCCAGCGACAGCTCCATGGGCACTGCCAGCTGGGCCTGGGCATGGAACAGCATCTCGCTGCTCATCGGCGCCGGCGCCACCTCGGTGTCCAGGCTTTCCAGGTTGACGCCGTGCTCGGCGAGCAGGCGGGTGATGTCGCGGACGATGCCGGGGCGGTCGTTGCCGACCAGCTCCAGCTGGATCGACCGCCAGGTCGCGGCCGGCTCGGCGCCGCTCGGCGCCAGCAGCACGCGGATGCCCTGCCCCTCCATGGCCCGCAGCGCGGCGGCGAGATCGGCATGGGCCGCCTCGGGCACGGCCACCCGCAGAATCCCGGCGAACTGCCCGGCCATGCGCGCCATGCGGCTTTCCAGCCAGTTGCCGCCATGCCCGGCGATGCACTGGGCAAGCAGCTCCACCAGCCCCGGCTTGTCCCGGGCGATTACCGTCAGTACCAGATGATCCACTGTCGTCTCCTTACTGCTGCCGGGCTCGCGCCCGTCTCGTTAGCGGCGAACCTGCCGATCTGCCAGACGCATCCCTGGCAGTATAGGCACGGTACAACGGCCGGGCCGCCCCGTGCAGGCCACATCCCCGAAGCGCAGTGGGAAAGGCCCTGCCATCTGACTTTCGTCGTAGGCCCTGCGCTGCAACGCAGATTTCCCCGCAGCCTTTATGTAGTATGCTGCGCCACGCACTACAAAACGAGCGGACGCCGTCCCGGTGCGATCCGGAACCCAACTGAAAACGAGGCAAATATGACCGAGCGCGTTCAAGCCGGCGGCCTGCAGGTCGCCAAAGTCCTGTATGACTTCATCAACGGCGAAGCGATCCCCGGCACCGGCGTCGATGTCGCCGCCTTCTGGGCTGGCGCCGCCGGCGTCATCCATGACCTGGCACCGAAGAACCGCACCCTGCTGGCCAAGCGCGACATCCTGCAGGCGCAGATCGACGCCTGGCACCAGGCCCGCGCCGGCCAAGGCCACGACGCCGTGGCCTACAAGGCCTTCCTGCAGGAAATCGGCTATCTGCTGCCGGAGCCCGAGGACTTCGCCGCCAGCACCGAGAACGTCGACGACGAGATCGCCCGCATGGCCGGCCCGCAGCTGGTGGTGCCGGTAATGAACGCGCGCTTCGCCCTGAACGCCGCCAATGCGCGCTGGGGCTCGCTGTACGACGCCCTGTACGGCACCGACGCCATCCCGGAAACCGATGGCGCCGAGAAGGGCCAAGGCTACAACAAGGTCCGCGGCGACCAGGTCATCGCCTTCGCCCGCGCCTTCCTCGACCAGTCCGCGCCGCTGGAAGGCGCCTCCCACGTCGACGCCACCGGCTATCGCATCGACGGCGGCAAGCTGGTCGTCGCCCTCCAGGGCGGCACCGGCACCGGCCTGCAGAACCCGGCCCAGTTGGTCGGCTTCCAGGGCGAGGCAGCAGCGCCCAAGGCCGTGCTGCTCAAGCACAACGGCCTGCACTTCGAGATCCAGATCGACCCGCAGAGCCCGATCGGCAAGACCGACGCCGCCGGCGTGAAGGACGTGCTGATGGAAGCCGCGCTGACCACCATCATGGACTGCGAGGACTCCGTGGCCGCCGTCGACGCCGACGACAAGGTGGTGATCTACAAGAACTGGTTGGGCCTGATGAAAGGCGACCTGGCCGAGGAAGTGGCCAAGGGCGGCAGCACCTTCACCCGCACCATGAACCCGGACCGCGAGTACAGTGCCCCCGCCGGCGGCGCGCTGACCCTGCACGGCCGCTCCCTGCTGTTCGTGCGCAACGTCGGTCACCTGATGACCAACGACGCGATCCTCGACCAGGACGGCAACGAGGTGCCGGAAGGCATCCAGGACGCGCTGTTCACCAGCCTGATCGCCCTCCACAACCTCAAGGGCAACACCCGCCGCAAGAACAGCCGCACCGGTAGCGTGTACATCGTCAAGCCGAAGATGCACGGCCCCGAGGAAGTCGCCTTCACCAACGAGCTGTTCGGCCGCGTCGAGGATGTCCTCGGCCTGACCCGCAACACCCTCAAGGTCGGCATCATGGACGAGGAACGCCGCACCACGGTCAACCTCAAGGCGTGCATCAAGGCCGCCCGCGAGCGCGTGGTGTTCATCAACACCGGCTTCCTCGACCGCACCGGCGACGAGCTGCACACCTCCATGGAAGCCGGCGCCTTCATCCGCAAGGGCGACATCAAGGGCGCCAAGTGGATCGGCGCCTACGAGAACTGGAACGTCGACATCGGCCTGGCCACCGGCCTGTCCGGCCGCGCGCAGATCGGCAAGGGCATGTGGGCCATGCCCGACCTGATGGCCGCCATGCTCGAGCAGAAGATCGCCCACCCGCTGGCCGGCGCCAACACCGCCTGGGTGCCGTCGCCGACCGCTGCCGCCCTGCACGCCCTGCACTACCACAAGGTCGACGTGTTCGCCCGTCAGCAGGAGCTGGCCAAGCGCGAGCGCGCCTCGCTGGACGACATCCTGACCATCCCGCTGGCACCGAGCATCGGCTGGGCGGCCTCCGAGATCCAGCAGGAGCTGGACAACAACGCCCAGGGCATCCTCGGCTACGTGGTGCGCTGGATCGATCAGGGCGTCGGCTGCTCCAAGGTGCCGGACATCAACGACATCGGCCTGATGGAAGACCGTGCCACCCTGCGCATCTCCAGCCAGCACATCGCCAACTGGCTGCGCCACGGCGTGTGCACCCTCGAGCAGGTCATGGAAACCCTCAAGCGCATGGCGGTAGTGGTCGACCGTCAGAACGCCAGCGATCCGCTGTACCGTCCGATGGCGCCGAACTTCGACGGCGTGGCCTTCCAGGCGGCCGTCGAGCTGGTGGTCGAGGGCACCAAGCAGCCCAACGGCTACACCGAGCCGGTGCTGCACCGCCGCCGTCGCGAATTCAAGGCCAAGCACGGTCTCTGAACCCCTCCGGCAGGGATGCCGACCCGGAGCGCCGGTCCGGCGCTCCACCCCGCGCCGCGCCCCAGCCCTGCCATTTCCCCGGCAGGCCGGATTCGCGGCGCATTCTTTATCTGCTCCTGCATGACTCCAGCAGCGCATTTCGCCGGACAGCGTCCAAACCCGATCAGGGCGCAGGCCGTCGAATCGCGGAATACCCTGCCGACACGACAGGTCCGCTCCCGGTTCAAACGGCGAACCTCTTCGCTCCGGCGACGCCGACAACCGCACCCAGCGTTGCGATCAGCATCGTCCCGCTCACCGTCTCATGGAGAAACAGCGCAGCCAGGCCGAGGCCGAAGAATGGCTGGAGCAACTGCAACTGGCCGACGGCCGCGATGCCGCCCTGCGCCAGGCCGCGATACCAGAACACGAAGCCGATCAGCATACTGAACAGCGAAACGTAGGCCAGACCGAACCATGCCGGCATACCCACATGCGCGAACGATGCCGGCACCGTGAACAGGGCCGATGGCAGCATGATGGGCAGCGCCAGCACCAACGCCCAACTGATGACCTGCCAGCCGCCCAAATGGCGGGCCAGACGTGCGCCCTCCGCATACCCGAAGCCACACACGACGATAGCGGCCAGCATCGACAAATCATCCGCCAGCGACGCCTCGATGCCTTCCTGGAAGGCATAACCCACGACAAATGCGCTGCCAAGCAGAGAGAACGACCAGAAAGCCAGCCGGAGGCGCTCGCCTCCGCGAACCACACCGAAGATCGCCGTGCACAACGGCAACAGCCCCACGAAGACGATGGAGTGCGCGGCAGAAACATGCCGCAGAGCCAGCGCGCTCAGCAACGGGAAACCGATCACCACCCCCAGCGCCACGATGGCCAGCGAAGGCACTTCCGCCAGCCCCGGGCGGCGTTGTCGAAGCGCCAGCAGCAAGGCCAACCCCAGCGATGCGGCGATGACCGCCCTGGCGCACGTGAGAAACAGAGGGTCGAAAGCCATGACGGCCGCGCGCGTGGCCGGCAGCGAACCGGCAAAAATCACCACGCCCAGAAATCCGTTGATCCACCCGCTTGCCATCTTGTCCATTGCCGACTCCGCTCCGATTGCCTTGCAGTTCATCACGGGAACGTCGGACCGGCCATGCACACTCCAGTACAATTACAAATAACTGTTCTGCACTTAAGACCAGTACGGTGGGGCGAAAAGAGAATGTCAGTGAACCAGCGCCAAACACGCATCGATATCGTCATGGAGGCGATCCGGTCGAGAATTGCCTCCCGCAGCTATCCTCCGGGTACACGCCTGCCATCCGTGCGCGCGCAAGCCCGGGCGATGGGGTTTTCGGTATCCACCATCGTGGAAGCCTATGAGCGCCTGGCTGCCGAGGAGATCGTCCGCGCACGTCCTGGTTCCGGCTTCTACGTCTGCGGACCTGTCGCGCCCCTGGCCCTGTCGGAGATCGGCCCGCCGCTGGACCGGGAAGTTGATCCACTGTGGGTTTCACGCCAGTCGCTGGAAGCCGGCGCGTCCCTGCTCAAGCCCGGTTGTGGCTGGCTTCCCGCCACCTGGATGTATGAGGCGGGAATGCGCCGGGCGCTGCGGGCGACCGCGAGAGCCGATGCCGCGGTGCTTTCCGACTACGCCACACCGCTGGGTTCGCCGGAGCTGCGCCAGCTTCTCGCCCGACGCATGGCCACCGTGGACATCGGGGCGCGGCCCGAACAGATCATGTTGACCGAGTCCGGAACCCAGGCCATCGACCTGATCTGCCGCTTCCTCTTGGAAGCGGGAGACAGCGTACTGGTCGATGATCCCTGCTACTTCAACTTCCACGCCCTACTGCGGGCACATCGCGCGAAGGCCGTAGGCGTGCCTTTCACCCCGAACGGGCCGGACGTGGAGGCGTTCGGGGCCGCCTTGCGGGAGCATTCACCACGCCTCTACATCACCAACTCGGGCATCCACAACCCGACAGGAGCGACACTTTCCCCGGCCACCGCACACCGGCTCCTGAAACTGGCCGACGACACGAATCTGGTCATCGTCGAAGACGACATCTTCGCGGATTTCGAAGTCGGCCCGGCGCCACGCCTGGCCGCTTTCGACGGTCTTTCGCGCGTGATCCACATCGGCAGCTTTTCCAAGACCATTTCGGCCTCGCTGCGCTGCGGCTATATCGCCGCACGCGCCGACTGGATCGACCGCCTGGCCGACCTCAAGATCGCGACCAGCTTCGGAGGCGGCCAACTGGCTTCTGCCATCCTGCTGGGCGCATTGACCGACACTGGATACCGCAAGCACATGGAGGCTGTCCGCATCAGGCTGGCCGAGGCGAGGAGCGAAACCATTGCCCGCCTCGGTGCGATCGGTGTCGCACCCTGGATCGTTCCGCAGGCAGGCATGTTCGTCTGGTGCCGATTGCCCCAGGGCGTCGATGCAGCGGATGTCGCACGCTCCTGCCTGAAGGAGAACGTGGTGCTGGCTCCCGGCAATGTCTTCAGCCAATCGTCGAACGCGGGTAGTTTCCTGCGTTTCAATGTCGCGCAATCCCTGGACAGACGGGTGTTCGACACGCTGGCAAGGGCCTTGCGGTTGCCGGGCCAGCCATGACCGACGTGTCGCAGCGCCACGGCCCCCAGGAAAACGCACTGTCCCTGCCCACCGCCGATCCACACGGCCTGCCTGAACCACGGCGCCAGACGCACCGCCCGCGTGTCAGAATTGAAGGTGGACATCCAGCCCCTCAAGGAGAACACCGATGAGCAAGACGGACGCCTTCGCCGAGACCGGCAAGACCGCGGTCATGCAGAACATCCAGGGCACCATGCAGTTCCTCCTCCAGTATCCGCCGTTCGACCAGATGGAAAGCGGCCACCTGGCCTACCTGGTGGAGCACTGCCGGCTGCGCTTCTATGCGGCGGGCGACTCCGTCGTCAAGCCGGCCGACGGGCGGGTCGAGCACCTGCACATCATCAAGCAGGGCCATGTCCTCGGCCAGCGCCCGAGCCTCTCCGGCAACGGCATCGACACCACCATGGAAATCGCCCCGGGCGAATGCTTCCCGGTGGCCGCGCTGGTCGGCGAACGGCCGACGCGCACCGACTACATAGCCGCCGAGGACACCTTCTGCCTGCTCCTCGAGCGCCAGGCTTTCGCCAAGCTGCTGACCAGCTCCGATCCGTTTCGCGACTTCGCCCTGCGCGGGGTCAGCAGCCTGCTCGACCTGGTCAACCAGCAGGTCCAGCTCAAGGCCGCGGAAGCCCTCGGCGCCCAGTACTCGCTGGATACCCGCCTCGGCGAGCTGGCGGCGCGCCGCCCGGTCGCCTGCACCGCCGGCACCAGCCTGCGCGAGGCGGTGCGGATGATGAACGAACACCAGGTCGGCAGCCTGGTGATGATCGATGCGGCCGAGTATCCGATCGGCATCTTCACCCTGCGCGACCTGCGCCAGGTGATCGCCGACGGCAGCGGCGGCCTCGAGCAGCCGCTGGAGGAGCTGATGACCCCCGATCCGGCCTGCCTGCCGCCCTCGGCCACCGCCTTCGACGCCGCCCTGACCATGACCCAGCGGCACATCGCGCACCTCTGCGTGGTGGAGAACGACCGCCTGGTCGGGGTGATTTCCGAGCGCGACCTGTTCTCCCTGCAGCGCGTCGACCTGGTGCACCTGGCGCGCACCATCAGCGGCGCCACCCGGGTGGAAAGCCTGGCCGCCCTGCGCGGCGACATCGCCCACCTGATCGACAGCATGCTCGCCCACGGCGCCAGCCCGGCGCAGTTGACCCACATCATCACCCAGCTCAACGACCACACCGTGTGCCGGGTGATCGAGCTGATGCTCGAGAAGCACGGCGCTCCGGGCGTGCCCTTCACCTGGCTGGTGTTCGGCAGCGAGGGGCGCCGCGAACAGACCCTGCACACCGACCAGGACAACGGCATCCTCTTCGAGGCGGCCACTCCCAGCGAGGCCGAAGCGATCCGCCGGCGCCTGCTGCCGCTGGCGCGCGAGATCAACCAGGCGCTGGACCAGTGCGGCTTCACCCTGTGCAAGGGCAACATCATGGCCGGCAACCCCGAGCTGTGCCTGTCGCGCCAGGAATGGACGCGCCGCTTCGCCGGGATCATCCAGTCGCCGAACGCCGAGAACCTGCTGCGCTCGACGATCTTCTTCGACCTGCGCGCGGTCTGGGGACCGACCCAGGGCTGCCGGGAACTCGCCGACGGCCTGCTGGAGACGATCGCCGACAGCCCGCTGTTCCAGCGCCTGATGGCCGGCAACGCCATGCAGCACCGTCCGCCGATCGGGCGCTTCCGCGACTTCGTGGTGGCCAGCCGCGGCGCGGAGAAGGACACCCTGGACCTCAAGGTGGAGGGCCTGACGCCCTTCGTCGACGGCGCGCGCATCCTCGCCCTGGCCCACGGCATCCGCGAGAGCAACACCCTCGAACGCTTCCGCCAGTTGGCGGCGAAGGGGGTGATCGAGGCCAAGGACGCGGCCTCCTACGAGGAGGCCTACCACTTCATCCAGCTGATCCGCATGCAGCATCACCAGCGCCAGCAGCGCGAAGGCCGCACGTTCGGCAACCGCCTCGACCCCGATACCCTCAACAGCCTCGACCAGCGCATACTGCGGGAATCCTTCCGCCAGGCGCAGCGCCTGCAGAGCCGTTTGGGCATGCGATATCAACTATGAATCCGTTCGCCTTCCTGTCCCTCCTCGGAACCGGCAAGCCGCAGCTCGACGACGGGCAGCGGCAGCGCCTGCGGCGCCTGCCGGCGGCGCCGCACCTGGACAGCCGCCCCCTGCGCAGCCAGCGCTTCGTGGTGCTCGACCTGGAAACCACCGGCCTCAACGTCAACCGCGACATCGTCCTGTCGATCGGCGCCGTGCTCATCGAGGACGACGCCATCGACCTGGCCCGCCAGTTCGAATGCACCCTGCAGCGCCGGCTGAAGACCGTCACCGAAAGCGTGCTGATCCACGGCATCGCCCCCAGCGCCCTGGCCGACGGCATCGCCCCGGCCGAGGCGCTGCTGCGGTTCATGGAGTTCGCCGGCGACGCCGTGTTCCTCGCCTTCCACGCGCCCTTCGACCAGCGCATGCTGGGCCGCGCGCTGAAGGACGAGCTGGGCTACCCGCTGCGCCACCCCTTCCTCGACGTCGCCGACCTGGCGCCGATGCTGTTCCCCGAGGCCTTCGTCCAGCAGGGCGGCCTGGACCACTGGATCGACTACTTCCGGCTCGACATGCCCCAGCGCCACCACGCCTCGGCCGACGCCCTGGCCACCGCCGAGATCGCCCTGATCCTGTTCAGCCGCGCCCGGCGCATGGGCCTCGACAACGTGGCCGAACTGGGCGAGCGGGTCGCCCGCTGGCAGCGCTCGCGTACCGCCAGCCGCCACTCGCTCTGAAGTCGGACGCCAGGCGCGGCCGCCCCGCGGCGGATTCATCCGATTTGCGCGAGAAACCCCGTCCTTTAGGCGGGGAGGGATAGCATGGCGCCCGCAGGACACCCCTGTTCTCGCTGCCTCCTTCTCTGATGATTGCCATCTTTACATTGATTTTTTTACGCTGTGAGGCATGACGAAACGCGCCTACCAATACCGCTTCTACCCAACTCCCGAACAAGCAGAACTGCTTGCCAGGACGTTCGGGTGCATGCGTTTCGTCTACAACGCAGTGCTGCGCTGGCGTACCGATGCGTTCTTCAAGGAACAGCAGAAGGTCGGTTACACGCAGGCCAGCGCCCGGCTGACGGCGATCAAGAAGCTGCCGGAAACAGCCTTTCTCAACGAGGTGTCG
>Ga0209575_10000673_pt1 | contig 18035 bp, 11 predicted proteins | sample Medcelwee11metaG_FD_187172 | JGI IMG/M metagenome (GOLD analysis project Ga0209575, IMG submission 187172) | Freshwater pond sediment microbial communities from the University of Edinburgh, under environmental carbon perturbations - Medium... | ecosystem: Environmental > Aquatic > Freshwater >...
GAGCCTGCCGTGCCTCCGGTCGAGCCTGCCGTGCCTCCGGTCGAGCCTGCCGTGCCGCCGGTCGAGCCTGCCGTGCCTCCGGTCGAGCCTGCCGTGCCGCCGGAGCCTGCCGTGCCGCCGGAGCCTGCCGTGCCGCCGGTGCTTCCGCTCGAGCCCGCAGCGCCTCCCGAAGAACCACCCGACCCTGCCGCTCCTCCCGTCGCGCCCGAACCGCCGGTTGCGCCTTCTCCTGCGCCTCCGCCTCCGCCTCCCGCGCCCGTCCCTCCGGTCAGGCTCGCGTCCTGGCTCGCGCCTCCGCCGCCGGTCTGGGCAAACGGGGCTTCGAAGTCCTCTGTGCACCCGAATAGGCACAACACCACGACGGCACCGCAGCGAACCCACGGGACCGAACGGGACTGCTTGACAAGCGCAGGACGCATGGCGGAAACCCTCGTCGTCGGATGGTATCACGGTTGCCCGGCAGATGGGATTCGTCCTCTCGCTCGCCCGTGAAATTTCTGACATCGTAGGACACCGCTCGCCGGACCTCGACACCCTGCCCTCCTGCGCTACAAGAAGGGACGGATGCCCTTCGACCCCGATCGCCAAGTGGCCCTTCAAGGGGCCTTCAATTTCCGTGATGCCGGAGGGCTCGCGACGGCAAAAAGCAGGGAGGTGCGGCGCGGCTTGCTGTTCCGCTCGGACAGCCTCTCTCGTCTCACCCCAGCCGACCTGAGGACGGTGCAGGGTCTCGGGCTCCGGACGGTCGTCGACCTGCGAACGAAGCGCGAGCGCGCCTCCGCGCCCGATCGTCTGCCGCGGGGCCAGGGGATCCGCTGCGTGCATCTTCCGATGCGCGACCCGACGGTCCCGGAATCGAGGTTGCGCATGATGGCGGAGCTCGTCTACCGGGGGCCGTCGACGGACCTGGGCGCGCTGCTGCGACGGCACTACGAGGCGTTTGCGTTTCAGTGCGGGGCTTCCGTCGGCGCACTGCTGCGCCTTGTCGCGGACGATACCAACCTCCCCCTGCTGGTGCACTGCACTGCGGGAAAGGACCGAACGGGGTTCACCGTGGCGGTTGTGCTGAGGATCTTGGGTGTTGCGATGGAGGACGTGCTGGCCGACCATCTGGTGACGAACGAGCTGCTGCGCCCCGCGCTACCGCGCTATGTGCGAATGCTTAGGTGGCTGAGTCTGGGGCGGCTGACGGAAGCGCAGATGATGCCGTTGCTCGAGGCCCGCTCCGAGGACCTGGAGAACGTGCTGCGGGAGATCGAGGTGAGACACGGGTCGATGGAGCGTTGGCTCGAGGAAGGGTGCGGGGTGGGACGGGAGGTGCGCCAGGGGATTGTTCGGGGGTTGGTCGGGGTGGATTGAGTCTCGCGCGGTTTCGTCGCTTGCCCTCGCGCTTGCGATGGGCGTAGGCTTTCGGCCGGGTTCGCCATGGCATCGATCTTCGGCCCGAACGACAACGTAAAAGCCGTGTTCGCCTCGTTGCAGGCGGTCCTCGGGCCGGGCGAGATCGTGCAGTACCACGTAGGCGGGGACGCCGAGTACCGCCTGGTGGGCCTGCACCGTCAGAGGACCGTGGTGGCGGAAGTGCACACGGACGGCGGGGTCCTGCACTCGGTCCGGTTCGCCGTGGACCTTGGGGGATTGCCCATCACGCTGTTGCTCAATCACCGCAGGAACACCACGATCTACGCCGTTCCCGAGGTCCGGACGGGGGATGCGGACTTCGATCAGGTGTTCCTTCTCAACGGGTTTCCCGCCGAGGTCCTGCGAGAGGCGCTGGACGCGCCCACGCGGCAATGGCTCCTGGCCACGTACCGTGAGAAGACGCCTACCCTCGAGACGGAGCACGGCAGTCTGAGGGTGGGTGTCGTGCTGCGCGCGAGCCAGGGCGTCTGGATGCTGCCCTCGGGGCGTGAGATGCCGCCGGCGGAGATCGCCTACTGGCTCGATGCACTCCTATCCATCACAGACCGACTCACGGGCTCTTTCCGCAGGCAGGCGGACACGATCGCACGCACCCACGGTGCGAGCGCCGCGGAGCAGTGGGTCCGGCAGCACACGGAGGCGATGACCGCACGGGCGAGCCGGCGGGGCAACCTCCGCGTCCTGCTGTTTGCCGTGTTCGTGGGGATCCCGTTGCTCGGAACCCTCGCCACCCTCGCCGTGGTGTTCTTGCTGATGTGGCTGGGGTGACCTCAAGGGCCTTGTGTCCGATCCAACCAGGCAGGCAACTGCCGCACCGAATCGAGGACGGCGTCCGGCGGCATACCCCCGCCCTCGATGAGCTCGGGCCGATACTTTCCGGTTTTCACGAGCACGCCTTTCATCCCGAGCGCCTGCGCCGCGCGCACGTCGGTCTCGACATCATCGCCCACCATCACGGCGTTCTCGGGCTTGATGCCCATCGATCCGAGCGCGAGACGGAAGAGCTCCGGGGAGGGCTTGCCGATCACGGTGGCCTGCCGTCCGGAGGCGAACTCCAGCGCGGCCACGAAGGCCCCAATGTCGATGCGGAGTCCGTCGCCGGCCTCCCAGTACTTGCCCTTGTGCAGCGTCACGAGGCGGGCGCCGCCCAGCATCAAAGCGAAGAGGCGCTGCATCAGCTCGGTGTCCCACCGCGCCCCGATGTCCCCCACGACGATCACGTCCGGGTCCGTCTCGGACTGGGGGAACTCGCAGAAGTCCTGGAGGAGGTCGTCGTGCAGGAGCAGGAGGCACCGCGGCGAGCCCAGGCTGCGCAGGAAGGCCACGGCGGCCTGGGGCGCACTGAAGAGCTCGTCTCGCTCGATGGGCAGACCGAGAGCCCGCACGCGGTCGTGAAGGGAGGCGACGGAACGGGTCGTACCGTTGGTGAGGAACCGGCAAGGCAAGCCGCGGTCGCGCACGGCGGCGACGGCCTCTGGGGCGCCAGGGATCGCGCGTTCGCCGATGTACAGGGTGCCTTCGAGGTCGAAGAGGACGGCTTGGGTCATGGGGTGGGGCGAGTGTACATGACGGTTGCGGGGGGCGGGTAGATCTGGAGTGATTGGGGGGTCGGCGGCCGACGTCAACGCGAGCGACCGACCACGGCAACGGCCAGACTTCTTGTTTGGCTCACGGCACGCAGCAAGCCTTCTGACCTTCGCCCAGAACCGGAGGATTGCAGATGGGCGCCGTGAAATTCCCAGTGGAGCTGCCGAAGTCGTAACTGCCTTGCACTTCGACGCCCGGCGTGTACGCCGTGATGGTGATGGTCCAATCCGTAGCAGATCCGCCGATCACCTCGGAAGACCCGTCACACGACACCGCGGCGAGGCTGTTGCACCCCACACTCGCTTCCGCTCCGTAGGTCTTCAACTCCAGCGTGGGCTGGGACGTCGGTGAGTCCAACCCCAGAGAGATTGACGCGAAGAGGCCACCCTCTTTCAGTACGCCCGCGGTGACATAGCCGCAAGCGTTGGCGTAGTTGGTAAAGACGATGCTGAGGCTGGCGTAGTAGGGCGGAGGCGGCTCCTCTCCGCCACCCTCATAGTATAGTGCGTAGACATCCTGGACGGAGAAGCTATCGCCCCCGTCCGGAGGCTCGCCCCCCGGACACGTAGCCAGGGGATCAAGTTGCCCTGAGCCGGTCGGTCCTGGAGCGTTCGGTCCAGTCGCGAAACAGGTGAGCGCATCGGGTCCCGCTTCAGGAAGCTCCTGTCCCGTCGCGGACCCGAGGCACGTTCCGTTCACACACGCCAGCCCTTGGAGCCAGCACTCGTCGTCAGAACACCGCGCCCGGCACGCGCCATCGGCGCAGACCAGCCCTTCTGAACAGGGTAGGTTGTCGCCCCCGCAATCCGCTTCTTGGGGGAGTCGGCATCCGCTGCCGTCGGCGCCGGGGAGGCAGATGCTTCCCGCCACCACGGCTTCACACTGCGCGTCGGACGTGCATGGCGTTCGGCAGTAGCCGTACACGCAGAACGCCCCCGGCGGAGCGTCCGGAGCGGCCCCACACATGGCGTTTTCCACGGTCGGCCCCTGGCAAACCACGGCGGTCGAGTAGGTGTTCGTCCGGCTGTTGTCGATGGTGTTCTCTTTCGAGCACGACCACAAGCAGGCAAGCAGGCCCGCCGCTCCGATGAAAACGAAAGCCAGGGTACCGATCCTCCGCATGTCCGCCTCCTTCCTTCAGGCGAGATAGTACCACGACTTGAGCGCGAGGACAGCGTCGCGGAATCGCGCGAACCGTCGTGCACCGAACCTCCGTTGCCGCCGGTCAATAGGTTTGGTATCGTGGTGTTCGAGGAGGGTGAGCCATGCGAGAGTCTTTTCGAGTGGGGATCTTGGTCGGGTGGACCATCTTGGCTGGTTGGGCTTGCTCCAAGAAGAACTCCATCGACAACAGCCAGACCAATTCCTATTCCACCGCGGTCGTGTGCCAGGGGCCGGCTGCAGACAACGCCATGTGCGAAGCCGCCCCTGAGGCACCGCCGGGAGCATTCTGCGTCTACGGCTATTGCCGAACCCCTTGCACATCCGATGCTCAGTGCGAAACGGTCGTCCCTGGGAGCATCTGCTTGCCGGCTGCAGACGGTGGAGGGTGCAGGTTCCCCCAGGAAGCGGAATGTGGAGACGGGAACCCCTGCTTGGGGGGACTCGCGTGTTGGGAGGGAGAATGCCGGGCTCCCTGCCCGCAAGGCGAATGCTTCCTCCAAGGGCTGGCATGCGAGGGTGGGGTGTGCGCGGGCGCGGCGACGGGAGAAGGGGGCTCTGGAGCTACGGGCGGCGCTGGGGGGACCGGAGGCGTCGGGGGCGCGTCGGGCGCCGGAGGTACAGGAGGTTCTGCGGGGAATGCGGGCACGGGAGGTTCTGCGGGTGCCGGAGGTTTGGGAGGTTCTGCTGGGAATGCAGGCATTGGAGGAGCGGCCGGCGGTGCAGGTGTTGCCGGCGGCGGGGCGGCAGGCCAGACAGCCGCGTGGGACCTTGACACTGTCCCGTCGTCGTGCCCGCCCGCGACAGGTGGCCCTGCGTTGGTCCCAGTGCGAGGGGGCTACTGTATCGATGCGACCGAGGTGACGCGGGATCAGTATGCCGCGTGGCTAGCGACAGGGCCGACGACGCCCGGGGGGCCCCCGGGCCTCTGCGATTGGAACTCAGGGCTGACGCCGGCGTTCAACTGGCCCCCCGGAACGCAAGGTGATCGCCCTGTGGTCGGCGTAGACTGGTGTGACGCGTATGCATATTGCGTGGCAGTGGGCAAGCGCCTGTGCGGGAGAATCGGCGGCGGCGAGTCAGACATCTATACGGACCAGAGCGACGCGACCGCGAGCCAATGGTACAACGCGTGCAGCTCAGGTGGTCTTTGGGACTATCCGTATGGGGACGAATACGATGGGGTCGCGTGCAACGGATTTCACGCCGGCAGTGGGATCCCGACGGCTGTCGGAACGATGAGCCTGTGCCAGCCAGCCACGGACGGCTACAGCGGCGTGTACGACCTGAGTGGAAACGTCTGGGAGTGGCAAGACTCGTGTGAGGGAGCGTTCGGCGAGTCCGACCTGTGCCGGACTTCTGGTGGCGCCTACGACCAAGGCGAGAACGAGTTGAGTTGCGGCTTCGGGGCAACCGCCGCGCGATTTTCGACAGCGCAGTTCTTCGGATTTCGCTGCTGTGCTCCGTGACGTCGGTCAGTCTTTCGATGCGCCCCCCCCATCCGGAGAACTCCTGCAGATGACGCTCTCCGTCGGGACACGGCGCGCGACATTCCCTGTCCAAACATGCCAGGCCCCATGGGGGATGGTGCGTCACCCGCTCCACTCCCCCACCAACCCAGCCTCCACCAACCCCAACCACTGCCCCGCCAAGTACGACGCGAAGCTCGGGTCCGCGATCAGAACCCCAACCTCGATGTTCCGCTCCTGCCCCCGCTGCGTGAAGTTCGCGCTCGACACGAACGCGCGGGCCCCGTCGACCACCACGCACTTCGCGTGCATGCTCGACCAGGGCGGGCCGGGCTTGAGCGACCGCTTGTCGTAGTAGACCCGTGGCTTGGGATCACCGAATGGCCAGTTGGTGGCGAAGAAGCCTCCGAGCTGGCGGGCGAGGTGTCCGTCCTCGTGCCCCGCCTCGACCTGCTCGATGTCCACGATGAACGAGGTCCGCACGCCGTGGTCCCGCATCGAAGCGTGCAACGGGGCCAGGACGTCCTGTGCGTGATCGAAGCTATAGCCCGCCAGGATGACGGACTCCCGCGCGCTCTCGAACAGCTCCCGCAGCACCACCGCCGTGTCACGGGCCGTGCCGCCTGGACCCTCCGGGCCGGTCCAGACGAGCTCGGGGGTGGGTTTGCGCTCTTCGCGCTCGGCGAGGGCAACGTCGAGGATGGCGGTGCACGCAGCGCTCTTGTGACCTGCCAGGGCGGCCTCGATGGTCTCGAGCTGGTGGCGGATGCCGCAACCGACGAGTCCCGCTCGGTCGATGGGCGTCTTGAGCTGGCCGGAGGCGATGGCGGCACGTAGCCGCTCGACGGCCGACGTGCTCACGTCCTTGAGCGTCGCCCGCCCCATCATGGCCGCTCCCCAAAGAACGCCAGCTCCGGGTCGTTCCCAATCGTGGGCACGACCAAGGCGCGGTCGAGGTACTTGTTGAACCGCTCGCAGGAGCACTCCGCGATGTAGAGGCAGCCATGGCAGGCCGCGCCTTCGGTGCGGCGGTCGCTGGACTCGGAGCTGGGGTCGTGGGCTGCGCAGACAGGGTCGTTCGAGCACAACCGCCCAAGGTCCCACGCCTCGCGTAGGTGATGGCGCAGGCGGCGACCTTCCTCGACCAGGCCGCCCAACGTGCCCTCGCTCCCAGTGGTGCCCGTGGAGAGCATCACTGCCGCCATGTCGGGACCGTTCTCCTCGGGTTTTCCGCAGTAGATGCGCTCGCGGATCGCGCTAGCCGCGTAGCCGCACTCGAGGCTGATCGCGGTGAGCAGCAGGTGTGATAGCGAGTGCAGCATGTAGAAGCGGACGCCAGGGAACACGCTCTTGCCGTCCGCCTCGAAGCCCTTGAGCAATCGCTCGGCACGCTCCTTCACGGCGGGTCTGGATTCCCAGGCCTTCACGGCATCGAGGTCGAGCTCGACGAAGATGCCCTCGCCCCGGATCTCGGCCGCAGGCAGCCACTTCTCGTTGCCCGTGGGAAGGGTCAAGACCGCGGGCTTCACCTTCTGCCCTTCAAAGTCATACTCGCCTTGCAGGTTGGCGCCGACCGAGTCGAAGCGGCTGAAGCTCACCTGGACGCGCACCTCCCGCAGCTCCGGCACGATGACCAGGCCGCGCACTCCCTTGGGTAGATCGATCCGGTGCTTGGGTACGCGGTAGGCAGCGAACTGCACGCCGGCATCCGGCACCACACCGGGTTGCTCGGGCGGGGCGCCGACGATCCGGTCGAACTCCGCGCTCCGTAGGGGGCGTTCGGTCTGGACCCCGCCGGAAGAGTTCTCGCCCTGGATCGCCTCGAGCACCCTCTCCAGGGAGTAGCCCTCCGCGGCGCTCGCCACGTGCGGGATCAGCCCGACGAGCATCTGCAGTTGGTCGATGCTCGTGACGTTCTGCACCACCTTCCAGACGTCTTTTTCTTTCAAACGAAGCCGCAATGGATCGGGTTCGGGCTCGGGTAGCCGCAACGCGCTCACGACCTGGCCGAAGTAGGCATGCGACGCGGATCGCACCAGCAGCTCCGCTTGCAGCGTGCACGGCTCGTTCATGGCGCGCCCGCCTAGCCACGGCCGTTCCCCGCTGCACTTGAATGGCAACACCGTGGCCCGCTGCATGGACGTTCTTGACTGGCAGTTGTCGCAGCGGACGATGATGCGTGCGATGTCGCCGATGGCGTTCTCTTCCAGGTACAGCTCGGGGCGATCACAGATGCCCTCTTGCCTGTCGAGGTGGGCGAAGAGCACCCACGGGAAGTCGGACAGGTGGCCCTGCTTGCACGCAGCGACGAACCGGACTGGCACTGCGCTCGACCACTTGTTCTTGCTGCACTCATGGCGATAGCGATCCCCCTTGGCTTCGAATTGCTCGGTCACCTTGGCAAGGCGACGACAACTCTGGCATACGAACCACCGAGGAAACTCCAGCACGCGGATTCCGACATTGGGATGGGGATCGCGCGGATCGCCCTCGGGTGGCATGCGGAAGTAGTCATCTCTGGCAAGATCGAGGTCGGGGTCGAGCGCCTTGAGCCGAGGCACGAGGGATCGGCGGAGGCGGGCGTCGTCCAAGGCGACGAACCCATCTTTGCCATAGCCCCAATGCTCCAGGCCGCCGATGACCACCGCCCTGTCGAGCAGGTCCACCATCGCGCCGGGACCGAACGTGCCGACGAGCTGGCTCTGGCGAAGCTGTCCTTCGGGCCTGGGTGCCTTGCCGTCGCCCTTGTTCTTCTTGTGCGGGATGCCCATCACTTCCTCGTGTCCAGTGGCATGAACCGCAGCCACATCGGAATGCTCGGCTCCACGTCGCGCATCGAGGTCGGCGCCTGGAAGTGGCGCTCGTCGTAATCGCCGGGCGTATCGTCGTTGGCTGTGAAGAGCAGCGGCAGTCCCTGGCTCCCAGCGCGATCCATCTTGCTGTACGTGCGCCCCCCTGCTCCCGCTACTGCCTTATCCACCACGCGTTCCCAGGCGTCGAGGAAGCTCTTTCCACGGGCGCGGATGAGATCCGCGATGCGTGTCTCGGCCCCCTCGTCCGGCCAATCACGGTGTCCTCTTGCCCGCGTGATGAGGTGCTCGAGGAGCTGCTCGGCCTTGGGGCGATTGGGGTGCAGCTTCATAACGCCTGCGGGCGGCTCCATGTCGAGGACACCGTGGCGAATCATGGATAGGAGGGTCCCCACCAGGCCACGGTCGAGCGCCTGGCCGCTGTAAGGCGTCACGCTCGTGGCTTCGACGTCGCGATAGAAGCTCTCGTGGTAGGAGACGAACCGCTCGTAGTGCGAGCGATCACGCGGTCGCATGACGTTGAGGCAGGTGACGACCAGGCCGGGATACGCGCGTCCTACCCGGCTCGTGGCCTGGATGTACTCGCTCGTGGTCTTCGGCTGGCCGGTCACGACCATGAGCCCGAGGCGGTCGATGTCGAGGCCCACGGAGATCATGCTCGACGCCAGCACCACATCGAGCGGGTCATTGTCCTTCATCACGCGCCGGACAGCCAAGCGTGCCTTGGTCTTCTTCACATTCTCGGTGGTTTCGCGCGACGTGAGTTCCGCCGGCATCCCCAGCTTGCGGTCCGAGGCCCACGGATGCGGTCCCACGAAGAGCAGCGGACGCTTCGCTTCCTCGATGTCACCCACCCTGTTGTGGACCTCGCTGCCCACCAGGTGACGCATGCCTCCCAGCTCGCGCAGGCTGTTGAAGTAGCCGATCAGGGTCATGTACGGGTCGGCCGGCTGCTTGGGCTCCCCCTTCGCGTCAAAGTGCTTCTGCGCGCCCGCGAGTAGGTTCGCGTAGGCGCGCACGGACACTGCCCGAAGCGCGCGTCCCGGTGCGCCAACTCCGACGTAGAGCCGTCCGGGCTTGTCGGTCTCGAGCCGGGCGAAGAAGTTGTCGCCCTCGGTGATCCCCCGTGGCGGGAACAGGCTCATGGGGCGGCCGAAGAGCGCCTGGATCTGCTCGCGGGCACGTCGGACCGTGGCGGTGGAGCAAACGACCTTGGGAGGCCGTGGGGCGCCCGAGACGGGCCGTTCGCACAGGTAGTCGACCGCCGCTTCGTAGAGGCCCACCATCGTCCCCAGGGGGCCGCTGATGAGGTGCAGCTCGTCCTGGATGATGAGCTCCGGGGGCAGGAGCCCCTCGGGCAGCGGCTTGGCGCCGGAGGGCGGGTCGTGCATCACGCCGTAGGCGCGGTTGGCGTCGAGGTGCGTGGCCTGGCCGAAGAGCATGCCGGCCTCGCCGCGCCAAGGCATCATCGCGAACTTGTCCACCGTGCCTACGACGAAGCTCGGCACTTCCTTGTAGATCTGCTCGTCCACGAAGAGCACGGGCAATCCCTGCCCCTCGGACTTGGCCTCCGTGAAGGGGCAGTTGTGCTTGCCGTCGCAGTAGACCACGGCCCTGGCGAAGTCCTTCTTCGTGGGCTTCCCACTCGGGTCGAGCAGCTTGATGTTCTGGATCTTGATGGCCTCGCCGCACCAAGGGCATGAGGTCAGGGGGAACGGGGAGTTCGTTCGGCCCGGCGTGTAGTCGTGCAGCTCCTGGTGGACTTCCTTGAGCCGATTGGCACTCGCGCTCTGGCCCACCCACAGGCCGATGGTGAACCGCGTGTTACCCAGCTCGCCGGGGTACTTGCGCCGCAGCTCCTCCAGCGCGCAAATCAGCGTGGCCGCGCGTCCGAGCTGGTCGAGGGTCAGCAATCGCAGCGTGTACCGCAGGAGCACGGCCACGCCGCGACCTTCGTGCGGCTCCCCCTTCCCACGCATCCGCCGCAGGAGCAGCGCGAACGCGATCAGCCCGAGGTAGGCTTCGGTCTTGCCACCGCCGGTGGGGAAGTAGATGAGGTCGGCGAGGCGTCGGTCCTGGTGCTGCGGATCGACGACGGAGGGGAGGTTCATCAGCACGAACGCGAGCTGGAACGGCCGCCACTGCGGCTGGACATCGCCCTTGTAGCGGGGGTCTTCCCGCATCTTGTCCGCCATGCTCGCCGAGACGTGCATCGCCATGTTGGCGAGCTGGAAGGCACGGAGCACCTGCGCGTTGCTGCCGAGCAGCGTGATCCCCTCCACGATGCGCTGCTTGCAGCGCTCGGCCTTGTGGGTCAGATCCGCGCGGGTGTCGTCGAGAGAATCGCGATCCAGCGGCTCGTGGCGCTGCGCCTCAATCCAATCGGAATAGGCGTCGACGAGCGGGGTGAGGGCATTGGCAATCCCGGCGGCGTTGAGCTTCGCGAGCTGGGCCATACCCGTCGTCACGTCGTCGAAGGATCTGTGCTCGACGCGGGGGACTTCGTAATAGGGCAGCTGGGTGGTGCGCAGCTCCGTGACCTTGCCGCTGATCGTCTTCGGCTTCTCGACGCTGGTGTTGTGCCCGACCGCCCACTCCATGTGATCGCGGAACGTGAGGGCCAGCACGCGCTGGTCGTCGTCGCTTCCGTCTTCGCCGCGCCGGTTGGGCCTGCATCGGAACCCCTCGGCGTAGTGCAGGGCAATCCGGACCTGGAAGACGAAGTTGATGTCGCGGTCGCGCTCCAGGGGCGTGCGCTCGTTCACCAGGAACAGGCTCAACACGCGCGTTCCGGGCACCAGGCCTTCCATGTTCGTGGTACGCAGCTCGCCGCGCAACGTGAGTCCGCGTGATTCCGGCACGGCCACGCCCTTGTTGAGCACGGCGGGGTCGAGCGGCACGGGCACGCGGACCGGGCCATGGGGCACACGCTTCCAACCGGTCTTCTTGCTGTCGGTGTGCTCGAGGGCGACTTCGAGCCTGTCGTAGTCGGCGTACCAGACATCGACGTCGATGCCGTCGTCCTGGCCCGGCGGGAGGAACACGCTCAGGCCCATGGACGCCGGGAAGCGGACCGGGCGCTTGGGCTCGGGCTCTTCGCTCCCCGCATCCTCGGACTGGGTCTCGGTACCAGCGGCGAGCTCGCCATCGGTGGACTCGTTGTCGTCGGCGTCGGGGGCTCGTCCGCCTTGGGGGGAGAGGAAACCAGTGAGGTACCAGCGGGACGGTGGAAGGGGCAGGATCTCCTGGCCGCCCTGGGGGTGCGTGTCGGGGACGAACGGGCCGATGAGGTCGGCGTGGAGGGCCTCGACAAGGCGCTGGCGAATCTCCTTCGGTGTCGTCATGTCTTCCCCCGCTTCGTCGTGCGCTTCTGGGCCGGCTTCTTGAGCTGTTTGGCGACCTTCTCGAACGCGGCATCAACGGGGCGCGGCTGCTGGTCCAGGAGGGCCCGATACTGCGCGTACTCGCGCTCGGCCTTGTCCCGGGCTTCCTCGGCGGACACCTTGCCCGCGTGAGTCAGCAGGTTCCGGCCCGACGTCTTCAGGAACTCGTCGAGCTTCACGACCCAGTCCTGCATGGTCATCTGCTTGCGCTCGAACGCCTGAAGCTCGGCGAAGTCGATGTACATGCTGACGATGCGGTGCAGGACCTGGAGCTCGGGCTCGGTCAGGTAGTTCTTCGCGACCGCTACGTCTGCCTTGCGGATGGCCCCGCCGGGCCGGGTGGCCTGCATGCCCATCAAGGGCTTGGAAGCATCCGCGCGCTCCTCGATGAGCTCGGCGGCGGTGTGGCCGTGGGTGGCCCAGTGCATCTTGTTCTGCACGGTGGCGAAGAACCGCTGGGAGAGTTCGGCGTCGGGCTGGTAGTCCACGCTGGTGGCGTAGATGTCGAGCACCTTCTGGTAGAACCGGCGCTCCGAGGCGCGGATGTCCCGGATGCGCTCGAGCAGCTCGTCGAAGTAGTCGGTGTGACCCGGACCGGGCGGGTTCTTGAGCCGCTCGTCGTCCATGGTGAAGCCCTTGACGAGGTATTCGTCGAGGCGCTCGATGGCCCACTGGCGGAACTCGGTGCCTCGTTGGCTCTTGACGCGAAAGCCGACGGCGAGGATGGCGGGCAAGCTGTAGTGCATCACCTTCCGGGTGACCTGCCGGCCGCCTTCCTGGCGAACTATTAAGTGGGACTTAATGGTTGCCTCGGGCGCCAGCTCTCCTTCTTCGAAAATCGCTGTTAGGTGCTGGTTAATGTTGGGGACCGAGGTCTGGAACAGCTCCGCCAGCTGGGCTTGCGTGAGCCAGAGGGTGTTCTCCTCGAACCGGCACTGGATGCGGGTGCGACCGTCTTCGGTCCGGTAGAGGATGAGCTCGGAGGTGGCGGTGCTGTCCATGCGTGCGTCTTTCACTCCCGTTCCGCGCAGTTCCAACCGCCTTGCACGTGGCACCGCAGCTCGTTCGCAAGATCAACCAGCCGGAAGGCACCTTCGGACCAGGTCGCCACTTCCGCCTTGCTCTGGTGCCCGTCTTCCAACACCTGTGTGAAGTCCTCGCGCTCCCCGAGCCACCCGATCAAACCGCCGGTGGAAGGCTCGCCCTTCGTGAGCGGGCGTGAGGCCCCCGTCCTGGTATTGAAGCGCCACTTGCACGCGGCGCCGTGGCTGGCGAAGAAAGGAACGAGGTGGACCTTGTAGACCCCATCTTCGTCTGCGCTCGCCTTGAGGACCAAGGTCTTGAGGTACTCCCCACTCGTTTCGGTGTACTCGCAGAGCTCTCTCCAGTCCGTCCGCACGAACTGATCGGACCTGAAAAGCCTTCGGAGTGCGAGAATGGCGGTCTGCACCACTTTCGCCGCCCTAACCCAGCCGTCTACCTCGTCTGAGCAACGCGCAACGACGACCTCGGAGTGGGCGAACGTCAACGGCGCGCGGACGAGAAACACGAAGACATCTGGGTCATCCGACGGATTGTCCTGGAGCCAGACCCGGTCCTTCACGTGTTCGTACTTCATGCCGTGTTTCTCCCTTGCCTTTCCGAACAACAGCAGCTCCCCGGCTTCCGGCATCAGAACATCTCCCCCTGCCCCTCGGGAGCCATCTTCCCCCGCTTCCCACCCTTCTTCGCCTGCTTCTCCCCCTTGCCCAGCAGCTCCTCCTCCCGCGCCCGCTCCGCGTTGAGTACATACAACCGGTCGATCACCTCGTCTTCGAACGCCTGAATGGCCTCGCGGTCAGCGTCGGACAAGGGGCAGTACGGGGGCACAGCGACATCGGTCCACCCGTACGCATCGAGCACCGCGCGGTCCATCTGCTCGTGCAGTTCGCGCAACTCGAGGATGCGCGGGTCGGTGCACGACGGGTCCTTGATGGCGTTGTAGGTCTTGGTCAGGCCCTGCTCGGTGTCGACCATGTACTTCGCCCGGGCTTCGTAGAGCTTCTCGCCGATGGCCTCCAGCTCGGGAATGACGGTGCGGGGGTCGGGCTTGGGGAAGGGGAAGGTTTCGAAGCAGTCGGAGGCGGAGTAGTTGAGATCTGTCTTCATCGTGGAAGACAGCAACCACGCCCATGGAATGTGGACACGCGATTGCAAGGTCGCTAACGGCGAAAAACTGTCGAGCGGGAAGACGTACAACTTCTCGTTGAGGACGCGGTCCGTCGGCTGATACGAAAAGCACAGATGCTTGGTCACGCGCGCGGTGACCAAACACCGCTTCAACGGCGCGATGGCGGCGTAGAGCGCAGGCGTCCACCGCCCGAACTGCCACCAGTGCTTCTTGCGGTGCAAACCATCCGCGTTGTCTTTGAGCTTATCCCGCTCCGGCTTCACCTTCTCCCGCACAATCCGAATCAAGTCCGGCCACCGTTCCGCCTCCTCCAGGCTCATCTGTCCGAAGCTGATAACGCAGCGATCCGGGCTCTGGGTCGGACTGGTATTGACCTCTTCGCCGCCGAGGTACGGGAATAGCCTCTCCGCGTTCCGGGGATTGCGCGTCACCAGCGCGTCGCACTCTTCTGGCGTGAGGGTGAATCCCATCCCCAGCACGTAGGTGCCAACGTAGGCCGCCCCCGCGTTCGAAAGCAGCACCGTGGGGTCCGGCCTCTCGGGCTTGGGCCGAAGACGCGTGTTGATCACGGGCACGCTCGCCCCCCAGAGCCGGGGCTTGGCCCCTCGCGCCTTCCCATGCGCTGCGTGAACGAGCGACACTGTCACGGCTGCGGCCCCGGGCCACGCCATCGAGTCCGTGGCATCGTAGAGCGCCCAGCCACTCTCCACCAACGGCTTCAAACCCGTCGCACGAGTATCGCCTTGCGCAATGGTGTTCGTCGCGATCAGCCCGAACGTGCCGTGCTCGCCCAGCAACACGGACGCTCGGCGGAAGAAGTGCGCCGACAGGTCACTGTTCCCGTGCGCGCCCGGCGACGCAACCTTCAGCCAGTCAAGGTAGCCCTCGGGATTGCCCTCGATGATGCCGTTCTTCCCGCCGAACGGAGGATTCCCCACCACCGCCTCCATCAAAGCCGCCCGATTCACCTTCCCCCCCTCCAACGGATCCGGCCGCTCCTCGAAAAACACCTCCGGAAACTCGATCCACCAATGGAACGGAGATACCGCCTTACGGATCTCGTGCGCCATCTCCTCCAGCTCCGCCCGCTTCGACTCATCTCCCGCGAGCCAAGCCTCCACCAACCCCAGCCGACGCACACGTTCCCGCTCCCGCGCGGCATCCTTGCTCTCCGCAAAGAACGCCCCCACGCACACGTCCGCCACGAGCCGCACCCTACCAATCGCCTGCTGCGAGAAGTCGAGCAGACGCCGCTTCTCCTCCTGCGACGCCGGGTCTTCCTTGTCTGCCAGCTCGAGAATCCGCTGACGAAGCTCCACCGCCTGCTCCAGCGCCTCGCGCAGCGTGACCTCGCACAGCTCCAGCTGCTTCTGCGGCTTCCAATGAAACGCCTTGATCTGGTCGAAGTCGAAGCCGACCAGGCTGTCGCCGTGCCGGAGCGCGTGGTCCACGAAGGTGAAGGGCAGCGTCTTGCTCAGCGTGATCAGCCACAGCGACAGCTTCGCCAGCTCTACCGCCGCCGGGTTCTTGTCCACGCCGTACAAGCACTTCTGCGCCACCAGACGACGCGCGTGCAGGTGGGCGTCGCCGTGCTGCTCGAGGATGGCCGGCAGCTCGCCGCTGCGCGTCCATGCTTGGACAATCTCGCTCGCGAGCTCGCGACACGCGGCCACCAGGAACGCGCCCGACCCCATGGCCGGGTCGCAGATCTTGAGTTCCAGCATCTGCTCGGCGGTCCGGTTTTCCCCGATGCACGCCAGCAGCGGCTCGAGCGTGCGCTTGACCACCTTCTCGGTGAGCGAACGCGGCGTGTAGTGGCTCCCGGTGCGTCGTCGCTCCTCGCCGGGTTGCACCACGAGACGCCCCGCCGCGGCCTTGTGGCGGAGAATGTCCGCCTTCTTGGCCATGGCCTGCGAGGACAGGGCCTCGACCCGCCCCAATTCGTCCTTGCCGGCTTCCTTCAGGGCCTTCTCGAGCGTTTGAGTCGGTCCCGGGTTCAGCCCGCAGGTCTCCTTGAAGAGCTTGGCACGGTCCGTGGGGCTCATCGCGACCACGGCCTCGGCCTCCACCCACACGCCGTGCTTGCCGATCCGCACCGCGGGGCTCGTCGTGCGCACCACGTGGTAGCCCATCAGCGACTCGTACACGGAGCCGATCTGCTCGACGTCCAGAGCCCTATAGCTGAGCCGCTGCCCCTCGAAGACCACGAGTTGATGCAGGATGCGGTAGATGGTGCCGTCGTCGATGCTGGGGGGCACGGCCTGGGCGCGCGCTTCGGGCGACACCACCGCGGCGGTCCACTCGGGCTGCCCGCCCTCGAGGAAGGGGTAGGCGTTGGGGTCGAAGAGCTTGCCCCGTCGCGGCGGGAGCACGAGGCTGCCGTGCCGCACGCCGAAGAATACGGCCCGATACAGCGCGAGGAGCTGCCCGTAGGCCCCGAATCGGTGGTGCATGGATTCGGGGTGGGCCCCGGCGTCGTGGCTCAAGCGCTCGTAGAGCCCGAACAGGCTCAGGTGCTGGGCGTACATCGGGTGCTCGACCGGCAGCAGCCCCTGGTCCTCGGCGTAGAGCAGGAAGACCAGGCGCAGCACCACGGACAGCACGCCCTGATAGAAGTGGTCGCCCTCGGCCTCGAGCGCGGGACGGAGCGAGTCCAGTCGGTTGCCCGTGCAATCGCGCGCGGATGCGGACTCGAACCCCGCCACGAGGATCTCGACCGCCTCGAAGACCTGCTTCGCCAACTCCAGCGTCACGTCGGCCTGCCGACGACGGCTCTCCGCGAGCAACCCCTCCAGCGTGAACTGGGGCGCGGCTTGGTACGCCCGACGCGCGTGCAGCAGCAGGTCCAGCGCGGCAAGAACGGGACGGCCTGCGGGCTCGCGAAGGTCCTTCACGCGGAACGTCAGATGCCCGGTGGTCTCGCCGGAAGGGGCGTAAATGAGCCTCAGGTTCTCGCCGTTGGACAAGATGCCAATCGGGATTCCGACGTGCCGCAGGAGCCGTTCGAACTTCGCCGTAGGCGGGTATCGCCAGGGGCCTGTGGTGGATTCTGGGTGATCGAGGTCGATCCCAACGCCGTGCTCTTCGAGGTTCCAAGCAAGCGCAAAGTACTTCTCGCGCGCTCCCGCCTCCGCCCCCGCCCCCGCCCCCGCTCCCGTGCTCGTGCTCGTGCTCGTGCTCGTGCTCGTGCTCGTGCTCGTGCTCGTGCTCGGGCTCGGGCTCGGGCTCGGGCTCGGGCTCGGGCTCGGGCTCGATCCCTCAAAGACCGCAAACGGGTCCTCCGACTCGAACGGTCCCCGCCCCAGCGCGAAGCTAGGACGAATCTCCTGCCCTCCCTCGGGCGCATAGAAGCTCAGCTCGGTGGGGAGTTCGTCGCGCGGCACGATCATGCCGGGCTGGTCGTAGCCAAGGAACTCCCGGAAGAACTGCGGTGTACTGTGCAGCCGTGGCGCACCGTTGTCGCCGTTCGCGACGTGGGATTCGAACTGCGCCGACAACTCGGTACGAATCTCGGGCGCGATCTGCGCGTCGGCCAGCACGGGCACGCTGAACACGAGTCCCTCGATGGGCTGCGCCAGGCCCAGCCATTCCTCGTGGAAGCGAACATCGCGGTCCTTCATGCCCGCCTCCCATCAGAAGGTTCACCACGGAGGCACGGAGACACGGAGCCAGAGGAGGATGGGGGTGGGTTCGACGCGATCAACGACCGGAGTTCACCACGGAGGCACGGAGACACGGAGCCAGAGGAGAACGGGGGTTGGTCCGGCGGGGTCAACGACTCGAGGCCACCACGGAGGCACGGAGTCACGGAGAAGGAGTGTTGTTGTGTTGATGACAATCCAGACGGTGTCTGGGCTTCTCCGGACAGCAATTCTTCATGCAACGTCTGAAATATCCTCATGCCGCCGTGCCAAGGTCCCGCCGCGGTCAATCCTCTGTCCCCACCGTTCACTCGCCGGACCAACCCCCAAAGCCCTCCGTGCCTCCGTGCCTCCGTGGTGAACCCTCTGCCCCCACCGTTCACTCGCCGGAC
>Ga0209575_10000674_pt1 | contig 18028 bp, 17 predicted proteins | sample Medcelwee11metaG_FD_187172 | JGI IMG/M metagenome (GOLD analysis project Ga0209575, IMG submission 187172) | Freshwater pond sediment microbial communities from the University of Edinburgh, under environmental carbon perturbations - Medium... | ecosystem: Environmental > Aquatic > Freshwater >...
ATTGTCGGATTTTCAGACCCATTATCGACCCGACTCCCAAAGGCACCAGGGACCATGATATTGATCTGGTGCTTTCCAATTTTAACATTGGGTTGCAGTATGAGGAAACCTATGCCTATACCCTGGAAGAGGCCAAGCAGATGCTCAATTCCGGCCGCCAGACAGAGATGATGGAAACTATTTTGAACAAGTTTAAGGCCCTTGAGGAAAAAAGCAGTTTTGTCCTGTGCGAGGGCACTGATTTTGCTGCCGGTTCCGAGGCCTTTGAATTTGATATCAATGCCGGGATTATAGCAGACCTGGGCTGTCCGGCGCTGGTGATCTCCAATGGATATGAAAAGGATGCCGAACAGGTGATAACATCGTGTCAGCTGGCTGTGGAAAGTCTATGCCAAAAAGGGGTGGATCTGCTGACCGGCATGGATACCTATACGGCGATCAAGGCTGTTGACCAAATTTACGGCAGGATTTCCCCGGATGACCCCCAACGCATTGCCCTGGCGTTAGGTGTTTTTGAGGCAAATGTGGGTGCCGGCTCCTTAAGGCAGCGCCTGGCAGCCAGAAAGTCGGTACGCATCACCCCCCAGATGTTTGAATATAGCTTTATTGAAAAAGCCAAAAAGAACCGCCAGCATATTGTGCTGCCCGAAGGCAACAGCGACAGGGTGCTTAAAGCCGCTGACATTATTTTGCGGCACTCATTTTGCGATATCACCATTTTAGGCAGACATGAAGCGGTTGAACGCAGGGTCAAGGAGCTGGGGCTGAACCTGTCCCAGGCCCAAATTATCCAGCCCGATGCAAGCCCCTGGCTGGACGAGTATGCCCAGAGCTATTTTGAATTGCGCAAACACAAGGGCGTGACCCTGGACATGGCCAGGGACACCATGGCTGCTCCCTCGTATTTCGGCACCATGATGGTGCATAAAGGAAGTGTCGACGGCATGGTGTCAGGCTCGGTGAACACCACGGCCCACACCATTCTTCCGGCATTCCAGATCATCAAAACCTTGCCCGGATCCTCCATTGTGTCGTCTGTTCTCCTCATGTGCCTCAAGGATAGGGTCCTGGTTTTTGGCGACTGTGCCGTTAACCCCAAGCCCACGGCTTCCCAGCTGGCCGAAATTGCGGTGACTTCAGCCGGGACCGCTTCCATTTTCGGCATTGAACCCCGGGTGGCCATGCTCTCCTATTCCACCGGATCTTCAGGAACGGGTGCAGATGTAGAAAAGGTTATCCAGGCCATGGCCATGGCCAAGCTGCCCGACTCCCAGGTGGCCGGACGGGCCACTGTATTTATTTTTCCCGATTTGAACACCGGTAACAATACGTACAAGGCTGTCCAGCGGGCTTCGGAAAAGGCTGTGGCCATCGGCCCCATACTCCAGGGGATGAAACGGCCCATTAATGATTTAAGCAGGGGATGTACCATACCGGATATTGTGAATACCGTGGCGATTACAGCCATCCAGGCACAGGCCGGGAAAAATGAAATTTAAGAAAAAAGCATTATGAATATTGCCGGACTGCAGCGCATGTGATATTTCCCTGGGATTCAAACTAACTGATTTCCATGGAGGAAATGTAAATATGGAAGAATGTCCCTGCGGAAGCAACCTTGCTTATGCCGAATGCTGCGAACCCGTCATTACCGGAACAGAGTCTGCCCGGACTGCACAACAACTGATGCGCGCCCGTTATAGCGCCTATACAAAGGTTGATACGGATTTTATTTTTAACACCACCCATCCGGATCACCGGGAGGGGTACGATCATGCCAGCACAAAATCATGGGCGCAAAATTCCGAATGGCTGGGCCTTGAAATTGTTGCAACAGAAGCCGGCTGTTCCGAAGACCAGGAAGGCACGGTTGAATTTATAGCCACTTACCGGACAAACGGCACTGTTCAAAATCATCATGAGCTTGGCCGATTTTCAAAGCAGGACAATACATGGTTGTTCACCACCGGTGAGATGGTGAAACCCAAACCTGCTGTTTCCACCAAGGTGGGCCGGAATGAACCCTGTCCGTGCGGCAGTGGGCGCAAGTACAAGAAATGCTGCGGTAAATAAAAGACCTTTTTAAAGATACAAGTTCCGTAATCTGACATGGGCCCGGACCCGCTTTCCTGGAATCCGGGCTCATGTCGTTTTAAAACGTAATGATCTTGTATCCTTTTTCGATAAACGCGCCCATGGAAGGATGGTTGGCCATATCCCCAACCAGGGGAATACCTTCCTTTTCAATGGGAGCAAGGGCGTCAAGTTTGGTTGCACAGGCCTTGCAAGCCCCGTAGATAAGGCCGGCCTCTTTGGCTTTTTTGTAAAGGGGATTTAAAAAATGCCCGGATTCCGACATGGGCCCCGCAAGTTTGACAGATTCTCCCTCCAGAACAATGAGTCCTTCCTGGCCCCGCCGTTTTAGGTCAAGGGCATTGAGAAGCACGTGGACAAAGCATAAAGGGTCTCCCCGAAATGCAAACAATACGGTTTTTTCCATGATAAACCTCCTGATTTTGAATTTTTATAACAGCCATGGCCTGACCTGACATATCAACTGCCAGGCATAGCCCACAACAAAGCTTGAAAGATGTGAGTAGTGAGTAGTGAGTAGTGAGAAAACAGCTTGTTTTAAATCTCACTACTCACTACTCATAACTTTCATATATTCAAAGGAAAACACCCCTGTTCAGATGGGTTTGTCGGGAAAGTGGATTGTGACAATATATGGCGGCCCCCAAAAGCGCTATCGATCCCTGAAAATACTCGTATTCCGGCCACTTTCCTTGGCCTGGCAAAGGGTTATGTCCGCCTCTTGTAACAGGCTGCCCAGGGAATTGAATTCAGGATACTTACGTCCAATTCCAATGGAAATTGTACAGGAAACAGCACTGCCGTCCTTCAGGAGAATCTGGGTTTCGGCAACGGTTTTCAGGATATCCGAAACAATATCCATCGACAGTTCGTGGGTCTGTGCAGTGTACATGACCGAAAAATCTTCACCGCCCATGCGCCCGAATATTGCATCCGGTGGCAAGACATCTTTGATGACATTTGCCACTGTTTTTAAAACGATGTCGCCCACATCATGGCCATACTGATCATTGATCTTTTTAAGATAGTCAATATCAATCATCAGTACATATAATTCACTGCCTGACGCATTGAACAGGGGTTCTCCAAGTTCAAAAAATCTCTTTCGGTTCAACACACGGGTTAAAACGTCCCGGGTGGCCATCATATCAAGTTCCAGAATCATTTCCTGTACCTGGAGCTGAACTCTGACCCGGGCCAGCAGTTCTTTGGCCTTAAACGGTTGGGTTACATAGTCGGCCCCACCCAGGTCATATACCTTTTCAATACTTTTTTCGTCGGTTTCAGCAGTGATGAAAATAATAGGGATTTCCTGGGTGTTCGGGTACTGTTTAAGCTTTCTACAGAGAGTATATCCATCCATGTCAGGTATATGCGTGTTCAGCAGGATCAAATGAATCTGTTCGTCTCTGACCACTTTCAGGGCATCAGCCCCGGAGGTGCAGGGGATTACATCATAATCCTGGAGAATAGACCGGGCCATATCCAGATTGCGTTCTGTATCGTCTATGACCAGGATAGTTTTATTTTTGTTATCACCCATACATTTTTTCGCAAGGTGCCTGATGGCAGCTCTTTTTTCCGGAAAAACCATCCATGGTCTTTTCCGGTATTACTCTTTTTTCTTTTCCCAGAAATTACGGTTTTCCTGCAGAATGTCACTTATCTCGTCATCAACTACATTCTCGTCGTTTTCATTGTCGTCATCTTCCAGATTAATATCTGTAAATGCATCAATGTTTAAATCTTCTATATCATCCTCATCATCCTCTTGGGTTAAATCAATCAGTTCATCACCGTCATCTGCGTCAAGGATGTTGGAGCTCTCCTGATCAAATGCAGGTTTATCTTCAAGGTCTTCAATTTCCAGTCCGGGGTCAGCTCCCTGGATCTCATCAGACAGCTCTTCCGGTTCCGTATCCTCTGCCTTTACTTGGCCGGGCTCATCATCCGCGGCATCATCATAATCGGGAAAGTGAATAGACAGATTGTCATCCAGATCTGATACCGGGGCCGCATTTCCATCATTTTCATCCTGAGTGTCTTGTTTGGACGCCGTACTTTCACTATCTTCAATCAGGTTTCCGTGGCGGTCAAAAAGCAAGCTGCCGTTCAGATTGATTTCATAATCAAGCCTGAACGCCACGTCATTGTCATGTACCACAATCTGGCCGCCTTTGGGGGACAGCGCCTTTGCGGTCAGACGCTCCTTGAGCAGATCCCTGACTGCATCAAGATCCAGATCCTTTTGGACAGATGCAATGAGGTCTTTTTCTCCATTCAGTATGACTTGGGGATCTGTAATTCTCATGCATAACTCCTTAATTTATATATTGAATGCGATGTTGGCAAAGCTGGGGTCAATAAAGTTTTCAAGGTCAATAATTTTGCCGATCTCCATGACATCGTGCATGTATCTTTGAATTTTATCTAAATCTGATGCTTCCGGATAGAGTCCGTCCCAACGGATGGCCATGGGCTGGGAAAATACATTTTGAAGCACCTGGGGATTCAGCCCCATTTTACCTTCGGGGTCCAGGAATTTCACGGCAATGTCCGCAGCCCGGGCCTTGTCGTTTTCAATAAACTCGCCGGTATCCACCAGCAGAGAGACAAACTCCTGAACAGCTTCAGGGTGTTTCTGGATAAAGTCCTTTTGCATGGCCACAATGCAGCAGGGATGATTCTCCCAGCGTGTGGCTGAATAAAATTCCAGGTTGCCGATTCCCGCCTTGATGGCTTTGGTGGCAACCGGTTCGGCAACCATAAATCCACCCACATCTTCGTTTTCTTCCATAATACCGGGCATCTTAATGGGTGGAACCACCTCAAATCGCACATTAATCGCTTTTTTTCCCGGAACACCGGGTTTGAGCCCCAGTTCCTTCAAAAATTGATGTGCAAGCATGTGGTGAACCGACATTTTGTGAGGAATGTCCACAACCTTGTATTTGTAAAAGCTTTGCAAAGAGTCAAACCTGTAATCATAATGCCGGGAGCGCACAAATGTGGAACCGTTCTTGTGGGCAAACAGGACCAGCTGAATGGGGGCGTCATAGGCAAACAGGTCCATCGCAATGGGTGCCAGAACAAAGGCGCAGTCAATTTCACCGCTTTCAAGGCCTTCCTGTATCGGGTTCCATCCACCCATCAGGCTGGTGGACAGATCAAAGTGCTGGGGGGTTACATCCCCCTCGTTAATGCGGTGTTTCAGGGCGCCCAGAGCAAGGTGGTCGGTAATCTGAATGTGGGCGACATTGAGTTCAACGCGCCCTCCAATAATGCTTCGCTTTTTTGTTACCCGCTGTTTTTTCATCCCTCCGGAGAAGGCCGTTTCAATCGCCTTTGTTATTTCCTCCTCATTAAACGGCTTCGGGCAATGGGCATTCCCACCGGCTTCCAGGATGACTTTCTGCTGGCCCATGTCGGCCTGGGCCGTAGCCATGATGAAAGGCAGATCTTTAAATGCTTCAGAGGCTCTTAATTCTTTGAGAAATCCAAGGCCATCCAGCGTGGGCATGTTCCAGTCGGAGATCACAAGATCAGGTTTTTCAACTTTTACTTTTTCAAGGCCGTCTAGACCGTTCACCGCCATAACAAGGTTTGAAAATCCCGCTTTAGCCAGGATTTGTTTGAACATTATCCGCATGGTGCCTGAATCATCTGCCACAACAATTTTAATATTCGGGTCTACCGCCATAAAATACTCCTTATGTCCTGAAAAGGTAAAGTATGTAAAAAATTAAAAGTTTTATCTCTTAAACATCATCGGACCATGACCAGCTGAACCTGTGCTGCAATTTCTGGAAAACTCTGTCGAGTATAAATCCCAGCATGCCGATGGCAATGATTACGGCCATAAGTTTGTCATATTCCATGGTATCCCTGGCATCGTTAATCAGATAGCCTAGACCCGATGATACCCCTAAAAATTCTGCCGGGACCAAAACAATCCATGCAATCCCCAGCGCCAGTCTGATGCTGGTCATCATATGTGGGATGGAATATGGAATAACAATCGTTTGAATGAGTTGAACGTTATTGGCACCCTGGTTCAAAGCCATTTTTATCCACTGGGGGTTAATATCCATGACACCAATGGCTGTATTCAGTATTATAGGACAAATTGTCGCCATTACAATCAAAAAATGAACTGCGGATTCAAAGCTGGTAAATAAAAGCAATGCAATGGGCATCCATGACAAGGGGCTGATCATTCTTACGAATTGAATCGGCGAATAGGTCAGCTTGCGAAGACGAGTGAAAAAACCGATCAGTATGCCCAATGGGAGTCCGATGACTGCTGATATGGCTATGCCTACAACGATTCTACGCAGGCTTGCAAAAACCGACATCCAAAATCTGGAATTCTGAAAAGCGTCTGCCATGGCCGTTAGAGTCGGGCCGGGTAGAAAACCTTTAAAATGGGACAGTCCGGGCCTGGTGAAGATAAACTGTGTGATAACGGCCCAGGCACAGGCAAACAGGACAAGTCCGGCAAGTTCATATTTCCAGCCAGACCATATCCGGGTGAAAAATGATGATAAGCCGACCTGGACGGTGCTATCCTGGAAATTTTTTTCAATTGAGTTCAACGGTTTCTTCCCTGGAAAAGAGATCTTCTGTGTCGCCATGGCTGAACGTTTTCACTCCCCCCATGTCGTCAAGGGCTTTTCTGACAAAACGGTCGTCCACAAGCTGTGCAACGGCTGTGTTTACATCAAGGGTCGTCAGAAAATCCGTGTTGCCTTCAACCTTGGTTTTTTTCATCTGTTCCAGAATAAATCGGGTGGCTGTTGGAAAAGGAAAGGGCTGGAAACCGATTCTTTCTACATTCCACTGGGGGTGTATCAGTTCTTTTTCGGGGATGGCACCAAAAACCCTGTGAAGAATTGATTCCTTTACCGGCAAAAATCCTTCGCCGTCCCTGCTGAGCAGGTGAGCCGTTTCCTTTCGGTTTTGCAGGCACCACGCCTGGGCTCTTACAATGGCGTTTACCGCCTTTTGAATTACTATGGGGCTTTCTTGGATCAGATACTCATTGGCGACGACAACACAACAGGGATGATTTTTCCAGATATCTCCGGAATATCGCATAATTTTTGCCGAAAATTTTTCCTGGGCCAGGGCGTTGAACGGGTCCGCCACAATAAATGCGTCTATCTTATTTCCCAAAAGCGCCTGGGGCATATCAGGGGGCGGCAGAATAAAGAGGTTCACCTCGTGGGGGGCAAGCTTTGAGCCCGGTGGTCGGATGACAGGTTCAAGTCCCTGGACCTGAAGTCCTAACTGCATGACCAGATTGTGCATGGAGTACCATGAGGGCACGGCCACCTGCTTGCCGGCCAGATCCGCAAACCGGTTGATGCCGGCGTCTGCTTTAACAGTGACCGCACTGCCATTGGTGTGATTCCAGGCCAAAACCTTGACGGGTACGTTCTGCTTGAATCGCATCCATATGGGGATGGGAAAAAGCATGTGGGCCAGATCAAACTTACCCGTTAAAAAGGATTCGGAAAGTACTTTCCATGACCGCACCATCACCGGTGGTTCCACATCAAGTCCTTCGTGGGAAAAATAACCCAGAGTGTATGCAACGAGTAAAGGGGTGGCATCTGTAATGGGCAGATAACCTATTTTTAACGGTCTTTTTTTTGCCGCTGCCGAGCAAGGAAATACCATGGGGGCACAGGCGGCTATGCCTGCTGTCCCTATTGCTGTTTTTAAAAAACTTCGCCGTGAAATACTGTTGGGGTATACCGGCTTTACATGGTTAAATTTCATTTGTCAGGCTCCGTTTAACTAAATATGCGATTTTAAATCGTTCGAGAATATCGGTTCTCAACGCTTTGATTACAGGATCATGCTGTTTTCTGGGGTAGGGTACATTGATATCAAAAATATCGGAAATGCCCGCAGGGGAGCCTGCCAGAACAACAATTTTATTGCCAAGGCGTATGGCTTCATCAATATCATGGGTGACAAAGACCGAGGTAAAGCTTTCGGACATCCACAGGTTTACCAGTTCTTCCTGGATATGGGCCTGGGTAAAGGTGTCTAACGAGGCAAAGGGCTCGTCAAGCAGCAGGACCTGGGGACGTCCCACCAGCGCCCTGGCCAGGCAGACCCGCTGGGCCATACCTAAAGAGAGCTGACTGGGTTTTGCGTCAGATGCACCTATCAGTCCCATGATTTCCAGAAACTGGCTTACCCGGTATTCAAGATCCTGGGTATCTTTCCTGATTTTACAACCATAGGCCACATTCTCCTTAACGTTGAGCCATGGAATCAGCGCCGGTTGCTGGAACAGCATGGAGCGCGAGGGATGGACGCCGACAATAGGTTTGCCGTTCACCCGAATTTGACCGCAGGTCGGATTTTCAAGCCCAGCCAGCATGTTCAGCAGGGTGGTCTTTCCACAACCCGATTCACCCAGAATAATCACAAAATCCCCAGGATTTATGGAAAAGGAAATATCCTTGAGAATCTGATGTTTTTTTTTCCCCGGCCCGTCGTAGGATTTACATATTTTTTCAATATCTATTTTCAAGTACTATAATTCCGATAGAACAGTATCAATAAATTCGGGCCTGACAAATCCATTGAGGTCCGCTTCGATCGGCATGACCTTCATGGTTGTGCGCATATAATCAAGCACGATGTTTAAAATTTCCATATCCGGAGCCAGAAGTTTTGGGCAATAGGTGATCCCGGATGTGTTAAGTGCTCTTCGTATCTGCTCGGCAGAAAGGCCTAAAAAAGAGGCGGAGATGCGTTCAATGCTGTTTTCAGCGGTTTCCGGGGATGATGACATATACCGGTCAAGTTCCCGGGCGCTATAAATCAGACAGCTGACCATCAGGGCCAAATCCTGCTCTTTGGTCACAAGCAGATCCTGGTGTACCACGAATACGCTACCCGGATGCTCCTTCCACAGATCCCGGGAAAGGATCAGATGTCTGAATCCTTTTTTTTCAACCTCCGCGTCACCAAAGGGGGCAGGGCAGATAAAAGCTGCAATATCGCCGTCAAGATCCGAACAGGCCATTTCCGGCATCAAGGCAAACGGTACCGATTCAATTTCGACGCCTTCTCCTAATTTTCCTGAACCGACGATTTTTAAATCTCCTGCACTCAGCAGCCTGTGAACAAGCATATGTTGAATACTGAGCCTGTGCGGAATCAAAACACTTTTACCTTTAAGATCCGCCAATTTTTGAATTTGTTTGGCCATAATGACTCTGCTGCCTGCCCTGTGAGTGAACATGAGCATGGATATTTCCGAACCCTTGTTAAACAGATACATGGCCTGGGCAATATCCATGAACGCGGCATTAATATCCCCGGATGCAAACCCCCTCTCCACCTGTTCCCAGGAACGCATGGTAAAAGGTATAATATCAGAATCGGCACCAGACCCTTTGCGCTGGATGTAACGGGGTAAAGCAATCCCTAATATCAGATGATCAATACTAATAAAATGTCCGATTCGGATAGTCAGGGGCAGCCTCAAATCTTTTAGACTTATTGATTTTTATATGAAAGTTCAAATAAGTTGTTAAGTTACTTTTCATATTTTGTTGTGGGTTAAGTCTGGGTGTTGATAGACCAGGTCGGCCCATGGCCGTTATTGGGAAAAACTTTAACACAGCCCGGAATGCGTTGGCAAGTTTGTAGACGCAATTTATTTCATCTGCGGTACTTAAAGTCGCCCGCTGCGAATAATGGCCACCAATAGCCAGACACCAAGGAGAGCAGCAGCAATGAATCCGGCAATGCCGATGATGGAGACGCCGAGAATCATCGGCGGGATCCGGGAGTTGAGTACAATGGCCGAGCCCAGGATCAGGGCGGCAATGATAATGGCAAAGGAGATCCGATTGGATGTCTGGTCCTGGGTCATCATCAGCCGCTCCAGACCCTCAATGCTTACCGTGATCTTGATTTTTCCCTTTTTGATCTGGGTGATGATGCTGCTTGTATCCCCGGGCAGGGTCTGAAGCAGGGAAAAGAGATCCCTGGCGATGCCTAAAAAGTCCCGGGAGAGTCGGGGTAATGAATATTTTCTTAGGGTGGCGGACCTGATATAGGGCCGGGCATGGTTAAGGAGATCAAATTGAGGGTCTAGTGTGCGTGCCACCCCCTCAATACTGATAAATGCCTTCATCATTAAAAACAGGTCCGGAGGGATTCTCAACCCGTGCTGGGTGCAAAGCTCAAGAAACTGGTGAATCATGCGGCTGAGATTGATTTCTTCAAGCTTTCTGGACAAATATACCGCGCAAAATTGTGCGATATCCTTTTCCAGAGCCGCCATATTGACCGATGCGTCAGGCTGGGTCAGACGGCAAAGCAGACGGGCTGTATTCCTGGTATTTTTTGAGGCAAGCCCCTGGAGCAGATCAATGAATAACTCCTGGGTAGTTGAATCCACAAATCCGGTCATGCCGAAATCAATCATGCAGATGCGCTGGTCTTCCAGAATAAAAATATTGCCCGGATGGGGATCGGCATGGAAGAAGCCAAACTCAAATATCTGACGCATGACAAAATCGGCGCCAATGCGGGTGATTTTTTTTCTGTCAAGACCTGCCCGGTCAATGGCTTCAACATCATCGGCCTTGATCCCCCGGATATATTCCATACATAGCACCCGTTGTGTGGAATGGGACCAGTAAACTTGGGGAATGCGGATGTCCGGCTCTCTGGCGAACTGGTCAGCCATCTGTTCCATATTGGCCGCCTCCACCATGTAATCCAGCTCCTTTTCCAGGGATTGGGCAAATTCTTCAACAATTTTCACGGGTCGGAATATGGCCATATCTTCCAGGTTTTTTTCCATGACCTGGGCCAGATAGTGGATGATTTCCAGATCAACCTCGATTGTTTTACGGATGCCGGGGCGCTGAACTTTTACCGCCACCTGCTCCTTTGACGACAGTTCCGCCCGGTGAACCTGTCCGATGGAGGCCGAAGCAAAAGGAGCCTCCTCAAAGGAATAGAATACCTCACTGATGGGTCTGCCAAACTCTGAAAGAATAATTTGTCCGACCTGTTCAAACGAAAATGACGGCACCTTGTCCTGGAGTTTGGCAAGCTCCCGGGTCAAGTCCAGGGGGATCAGATCCGGCCGTGAGGATAATACCTGGCCCATTTTAATAAAGGTGGGCCCAAGCTCCTCCAACACCATCCTGATCCGTTGATTCCTGGACAGTTTCTCATGGGGTTTTGAGAACGGAATTTTATCAAGATAATGATCAATCCCCATGGCAGCAATAATATTTTCAAATCCGTACTTGAAAATAATGCCGATAATCTGTTGGTAACGAACCAGATGCCGGTATCGTTTCGTGACTCTGGAAATGGTCTTAAAACTGAGCATGGCCAGGGCAAGATGCCTGGATTTCAGGTGTCTTTTTCAATTTTTTTAGACAGCTCGTCAATCCGGGCATTGAGTTCATCAATATCCCCACGGGTGGGCAGATCCAGGCGTTTAAGTACCGACTCCACAACTGCTTCAACTTTTTTATCAAGGCTGGATTTTGCGTCGTCATACCGTTTTTTACACTCTTCCAGAAAGTCCTTTGCCTCTTTCTGGTTCATTTCAGACTGTTCGGCAAACTCCCTGGCAAAGGTTTCAATTTCTTTTTTGGAGCGCAACGCCATACCCACCCCGGTGAGCAGACTGTTTTTTAGGGTTTCAAGCATGTTCTTTTCCTCCCTTTTATTATTTTTATTTTGAGCCAAAGGAGACGTCCAATATATCCTCCACACAGCTATCCCCTTCAAGAATGGCATCCATCTTACCATAAGATCCAGGCAAAAGGGTATTGATAAAAAATCTGGCAGAGGCCATCACGCCGGCATAAAATGCGGCCTCTTTGTTTTTCCCAGCCTTGGCAGCCACCGCTTCAGGATCAAGAGAGCCTACTTTTTCAGCCAATTTAGGTGCGGCAACACAGGCTCGCCACAGATGCATCCAGGCAAAGGCGATATCCCCTGTAATCTCCAGGAATGGGTGAGCAAAGGCATAAGCGTTAAGCACCTTTTCAGATCTTGCCCTTGCACCGATCTCATAGGCAACAACATCATACCGGTCCAGAGCAAGTTCAACCTTTTCGAAAAGCACTTCAAGCCCTTCGATTTTTTGGGCTTCAATTATGGTTTTTCTGATCTGATCCAGGAAGTATATAAAACTTTGCCCATTGTTCGTGGAGAGCTTGCGGCCCAGAAGATCCATGGCCTGGATGCCGTTGGTGCCTTCGTAAATCATGAAGATTCTGGAATCGCGCATGAGCTGCTCTGCCGGAAATTCCTTGCAGTATCCATATCCGCCGTAAATCTGGACACCGTGGGAGCAGACCTCAAGGGCCTTATCCGTGATATAGCCTTTGACAATCGGGGTGAGCACCTCAATTAAAGCGGCGGTATTGGCCTTTAATGCCTCATCATCCGTGGTGTGAACAATGTCCTCGCATTTGGCATAGTAATAGTGCAGGGAGCGCATGCCTTCGGTGTACACCTTCATGTTTAACAGCTGGCGTTTAACATCCGGGTGGTTGATGATGGTTACGTTTTTGGCTGTGGCATCCTTGCCCGCTGTAAGATGTCGGCCCTGTACCCGGGTTCTGGCATAATCAAGGGCGTTCATATAAGCGGCGGACGCCACGGCAAAACCCTGGACACCCACAAATGCCCGGGATTCGTTCATCATTTGAAACATTGCGGGCATGCCCTTGTTTTCTTCGCCGAGAAGGGTGCCGATGCAAGGTCCTTTGTCTCCCAAAGCCAGGGTGCAGGTAGCATTACCGTGAATGCCCATCTTTTCTTCAAGACCGGTGCATACCACATTGTTGAATTCACCCAGGGAGCCGTCTTCATTAACCAGGTATTTGGGCACCAGGAACAGGGATATTCCCCGGGTGCCCGCAGGTGCCCCCTCAATACGGGCAAGGACCGGATGGATAATATTATCGCAAAGATCATGTTCACCCGCAGAGATGAAAATTTTTGTACCCTGGATGGTGTAGGTGCCGTCATCGTTCAAGGTGGCTAAGGTGGTCAACGCGCCCACGTCGGAACCGGCCTCGGGTTCGGTCAGGAGCATGGTGCCGCCCCACTGGCCTGCAAACATTTTTTTCATGTACAGTTTTTTCTGGGTTTCATTACCAAAAGCTTCCACCAGTTTGGCTGCGCCGTGGGTCATGCCGTAATAGAGCATAAAGGCGGAGTTGGCGCCTACCATATATTCCAGGGCTGCGCACCCCACGGTTTTGGGCATGCCCTGGCCGCCCACCTCCGGATCATCACACATGGCCAGCCATTCACCTTCGCAGAACAGCTTCCAGGCCCGTTTAAAAGAGTCGGGTGTGGTCACGTTACCGTTTTCAAGGGTGCAGCCGATCTCATCTCCGTCTTTAAATGTGGGCAGAATCTCCTTAATGGCAAGGTTCCTTGCTTCCGAGACAATCAGGTCAACGGTCTTTTTATTGAATTCCTCAAATAACTCATGGTCAACCGTTCCGATTTGTTCATGCAATACAAAGTCGACATCGCGCCTGTCTGCAATTGGCTGTGCCATATTATCATTCCCTTCTTAAAACTGTTCATGGTTGATATAGGCATGTGTTGCACGCAACAACATACCGACTAACGAAAAGCATGGTATATGTAGTATAAAAAATTTAATATTTCCAAATCTTTTTGAAAATTGTTTAGCTGAATTTCTAAAAATTTTTTTTATTCCCGCCTTTATTAATATAAGGAGGTTTAAATATGGTTATTTTTTTGCTAAATAGAGTTAATTATCGGCCCGGTTTCATATGAGTCTAAGATGTTAGTTCCGTAAAATAACTGTCTAACTGATGGATACAAAAGACGCATGCGAATAAAATGTTGGGGATCTAGAGGATCAATCTGTGTATCAGGGCAACAATATACCAAGTACGGCGGCGATACCACCTGTTTTGAGATCCAGGCGAATTCGGGTGAGGTTGTGATCATTGACGCCGGTACCGGCATCCGCAGGCTTGGAAAATCCATGGTTCAAAAAAAAATTAAGAGATGTTATCTGCTTTTGACCCATACCCACTGGGATCACATCATTGGTCTGCCCTTTTTTCATCCCCTGCTTGATGCGGATACCACAGTCCACATCCAGGACCGGACCTTTGCCGGACTGACAACGAAACAGGTCATTGACCGGGTCATGTGTATGCCTTTTTTTCCTGTCGGGTTAAAGGACTACAACGCAGATATCCGGTTTGATTCATCTCTGAACAACCGTTTTTCCATCGGCAGCCTGGATATTGAAACAATCCTCACCTCCCATTCCCAGGACAGCATTGGATACAGATTTACGGAAAATGGGAAAACATTTGTGTTTCTTACGGACAATGAACTGGGATATACGCATTCCCAGGGCAGAAGCGTTAAAGAATACATCGCCTTTTCAAAAGATGCGGATTTACTGTTCCATGACACCGAGTACACGGATGATGAATACCTGAATAGAAGCGGGTGGGGGCACTCCCGCCTGTCCGATGTTTTGGATTTAAGCGTTAAGGCGTCAGTGGGGCAGCTTGGCCTGATTCATATCAACCAGGACAGAACCGATGACCAGGTGGATGCCATGGTTGACCAGTGTCGCCAATTTTTCAATAATAATCACCTCTCCACCTCCTGTTACGCCGTTGCTGCGGATTTTGAAATTTTTCTATAACCCTTCAAAAGCCTGGGAGGCTGCCAAGAATTTTTCCCACCCCAGGGTGGTCGCCATGCTCTTTTTCGGGTTCAGCGCAGGGCTGCCCATTCTGCTGATTTTTTCATCTCTGTCACTTTGGCTTCGTGAGGCAGGTATCCAGCGTTCGGCTGTCACCTTTTTCTCCTGGGCAGCCTTAGGGTATTCCTTTAAATTTATTTGGGCGCCGTTGGTTGATCAAATGCCTATTCCTGTAATGACCCGAAGGCTTGGCCGGCGGAGGGCCTGGATACTTCTGGCCCAGATCTGCATTGCCGCGGCCATTTTTGCGATGTCCATGATTGATCCGGCAAAGGCAGAGAACTGTTTATCCTTGATGGCTCTGGCTGCCGTGGCCTTAGGCTTTTCTTCGGCCACCCAGGACATTGCCATTGATGCCTACCGCATTGAATCGGCAGGCGAAGAACTACAGGCCTTGATGGCTTCGGTGTATATTGCCGGATACCGGATCGGGATGCTGGCCGCAGGTGCAGGTGCCTTGTTTATAGCCCAGATCCAAGGCTCAACCCCGGGCGCTTATGATTACACGGCCTGGCGCACGGCATACCAGATCATGGCCGGGCTGATGGCCATTGGGATGATCACGGTATTTGTAATTAAAGAACCTGCAATAACGGAAAAAGAAGCAACTTGCGCCCGGAACAGGGATCATGCCCGATTTTTTATTCTTTTTTTAATTTCTGCGGCTGCCTTTGTGGGGTGGTTTTATTTTTCATCCGGGATAGCATCCACATTAAAAGAACAGGTGGCCCTTGTTGTGAAAAATCATTCTGCCGCCGGATTTATAGTTGAAACCGCACGACTTGCCGCAGGGCTTTGTTCAGCACTTCTGGCGGCAAGGGTGATGGTGGCCCTGAAAGTGGCGAACATGGAGATGATCCGGTCCGCCTATGTTGAACCGGTTTCGGATTTTTTTTTGCGGTACGGCGCAGGCCTGGCCTGGCTGCTTCTTGCGCTTATCGGCCTGTACCGGATTTCGGATATTGTTCTAGGTGTTATTTCCAATGTCTTTTACCAGGACATGGGTTTTTCAAAAATTCATATCGCAAGCATCGTAAAAACCTTCGGACTGTTCATGACCATTGCCGGCGGTTTTCTGGGGGGCACCCTGTCCATTCAGTTCGGGGTGATGCGCATTCTTTTTGCCGGGGCATTGCTGTCAGCGCTGACAAACCTGCTGTTTGTTCTCATGGCCTGGACCGGTCCGGCCCTGCCCATGCTCTACCTTGTGATCTCCGCGGACAACCTTGCCGGCGGCCTTGCCGGCGCTGCATTTGTGGCCTTTTTATCCAGTCTGACCAATGTCAGGTTCACCGCCGTTCAATATGCCGTATTTTCGTCATTAATGACTCTTGTGCCAAAGGTATTTTCTGGATATTCCGGGGCCATGGTGGACCAACTGGGATACCCTGTGTTTTTTACCATAACCGCCGTGATGGGTATCCCGGTTCTTATTTTAATCCTGATCTGCGGGGTTAAACTGCAAATTAAGGACCGCAGATGAAATTCAGCAATTCTAAATTTAATAAAGTATAATCCTCTCTCAGTCAAAGACAGGGGGCGCCCAAGATATTGTGCCCGTCCCCATTACAGGAAAAAGTGTGTATTTATATGCATAGTCCATACTAACCCCAAGATCACTGGTGAAATTCGGTGCATTCTAATTGTTGAAATATAAGGGTAAAAATCAAGGTTTGACCCCATGACACGCAGGTGATATATATTGCGGCCTACATTATGTTATCGTTTGACATCAAATTATTGGATAAAAAAACTTGAGCATCGAGTAACAGATAAAATTTTTTGCAACCTATTCTGGATGGTGATAAACACTCTGTGTTTGGATTTTTTGTGATACTTCCATATGTTCAATTTTGTAAGGAAAATGAAATGAAAAAAATGATTTTTTTTATATCTATATTGTTTATATTTATAACATCAAATCAAGCTGTTGCGTTTCCACAAGGCTTGCAACCAAGCACTGAGAAAACGTTAATTGGTTCGTGGGAAGTATCTGTATATATTTCGCCTGCTGAGATAGCACAGATGCTTGGTGAATCTCTTCCACAAAATTTAAGTATAGCACTAACAGGCTCTGGTTCTCACACTTATCATGTTGGAGGGAAATGCAATACTGATGGGCAAGTTACATTAAGGTTGAATCTGGAAGGTCAAGAGTTACCTCTCAATTTTTTAGTACGACATGCAGGGACATGGGAGATACACGACAACATAATAGTCGAAACTAATATTAATTCGGTTGTAATCCCTAATGACCCAATTACTATGAACGTAGTGAACGTATCACCGGAATATCAATCAATGTTTACGCCTGGTTCGGGAGACTCCACGTCTATGAAAATAATTCACATTTCAGAAAAAATAGCAGAATTGAAGATGATGGAACCACCATACCGCAGTTTTACATTAAGAAAAAAGATTGGAAAATAGATTCCCGACTCGGTAGAACTCTGGAGAACATAAAGACTGCTGAGTAACCAGCTCTTTAACTATGCAACCTATTTGCTTTTTTATCCATCTTATCTTTCATGTTCACTTATCTGACGGGGTCTCATTCGAATAGTAAGAATAACCAGATCTGCATGAATATTTAAAATATGAATGACGAAATCATTCAACATAATTTGGAAAGGCTTGCAAATTTTTTCTTCAATTTGCCACATAATGAACCACGTACTCTTATGGTATCAAGAGTGGCCAACCCTAAACCCCAGGCGGAAAGGAATAACGAAAGTAGTCAACGCCTTTATTGACAATGGCTTCGATCCGAAATTGTAGACATATCTGTCGCTCATCATCCAAATCAAAATCCGGAAAAACAAGTAATCTGAAAGTGTTGACTATTAATAATAGTCCGGACCTCTGAATCCGACCTTGTGAGGGTTTCGTTTTTGACATAGTCCTCGTGAAAAATATTAAAGATACCGGTGCAACGTGTCCTTTCGGCAAGCATGCGTGAATTAAATTTTTAAAATAGATAAAATTGCCTCCAAATTTTAATCTTCTAAAGGAGGCAACATGGACCTAAAAAACATAACAGGGGTATCATCCGACTTAAATAAGGTAAAATCAGCATTTGAAGCCTGGCGGAAGACCAAAACCAAAGGAAGCCGTATTCCCCAGGATTTGTGGAAACAGGCAATTGCACTTTAC
>Ga0209575_10000676_pt1 | contig 17933 bp, 14 predicted proteins | sample Medcelwee11metaG_FD_187172 | JGI IMG/M metagenome (GOLD analysis project Ga0209575, IMG submission 187172) | Freshwater pond sediment microbial communities from the University of Edinburgh, under environmental carbon perturbations - Medium... | ecosystem: Environmental > Aquatic > Freshwater >...
TTCAATTGTAAAGGGATTCGTTGATGCACATAACGGGATTGTTTATATAGAAAACAGGCAAAACGGAGGTGCCAGGATAACTGTAAAAATACCGACAGAATTACCTGAAATCGATGAAATAAATTTATAATATTGACATTCTCTGAGAACATATTGATCATTGACGATGAAGTCCAGATCAGAAGGCTTCTTGAGATAACACTTACTTTAAATGGTTATAAAGTGATGCTTGCTGCCACATCAAAAGAGGGAGTATCAGCAGCCGCAACATATAACCCTCACCTGATTCTGCTTGATCTTGGATTACCTGATGAAGATGGTTTGCAGGTTCTTAAAAAACTGAGAGAATGGTATTCAAATCCAATAATAATTCTTTCAGTGAGAAATTCCGAAGAGGATATTATCAAAGCTCTCGACATTGGTGCCAACGATTATCTTACAAAACCCTTCAGAACGGGAGAACTTCTTGCAAGAATCAGAAATGCAATACGTTTGTCTCAAAGATCAGAAAAATCTGATGCCCAGCTAATCTTCAGCTCTGTTATTATAGATCTTTCCGGACATACAGTAAAGAAAGAGGGTGTATTACTTAAGTTGACTTCAACAGAGTTTTCTCTGCTTGCAATTCTAGCCAAAAATTCAGGCAGAGTATTGACCCATCAATTTCTCCTGAAAGAAGTATGGGGCCATGGTTATCTCGATCAGACTCAGTATCTCCGTGTATTTATTGCCCAACTCAGAAAAAAAATTGAAATAGATCCATCCCATCCAGCTCTGATAATAACAGAACCCGGTATTGGTTACCGGTTTGGAGAATAGAAAATTAATAGATATAATTGCAGGATAAAGATAAAGTATCCACAGCTGAAATCTTCTTATGGGCGATTCAATTACTCTTCTTTCAATTACTGCAATTTCAATCGGATTCATACACACAATACTTGGTCCTGATCATTACCTCCCTTTCATTGTGCTCAGTGAAGCTAAAAAATGGAACCTCAGAAAAACAATGTTCATTACATTCCTGTGCGGACTTGGTCATGTTCTGAGCTCAGTAGTTCTGGGACTTATTGGAATTGCCGTGGGAATATCGGTTAAGAAACTTATAAATGTTGAATCGTTCAGGGGAAATATAGCTGCATGGCTTTTCATTGCTTTCGGACTTGTTTATATGATAATAAGCATCCGCAACCTCATTAAAAACAGAAAGCATACTCATGCCCACTTTCATAAAAACGGAGAGAAGCACCTTCATGAGCATGATCATCACCTTGAACACGTACATATCCATGAGAAAGAAATAGTTAAAACCACTCCATGGATACTCTTTCTTATTTTCGTGTTCGGACCGTGTGAACCTCTGATACCAATACTTATGTATCCTGCCGCACAAAACAATATAGCCGGTGCTGTATTCGTATCCCTGCTTTTTTCAGTAGTCACAATTGGTACAATGATGTCGGTTGTACTGGTTTTTAAACTCGGACTTAACAGACTTAATCTGAAACCACTTGAAAAATACGGACACCTGATTGCGGGAACTACGATTTTTCTGTCGGGCATGGCAATACAATTCCTGGGCTTGTAGGTAAGCAACTGAGAATATATTAATCAATATAAATATTTATGACTGGTATTCTGGAATTAGATGCTTTTCTGTTCGGTATAATCAGCGCTGTTGCGCTTCCCTTGGGTGCTATCCTGGCTTTCAAATGGACTCCTAAACCCAGGGTTCTTGCATCAATGATGGCAATAGGGGCAGGCGCTCTTCTGGCTGCTCTCACTATCGACCTTGTAGCTGTATCCCTGGGTAAAGGGCATTTTTATCCTCTTGCTGTCGGGATGATCACCGGTGGAATATTTTTCGTGATCCTCAATAAGGTAGTCAATAGCAGAGGCGGTTTCCTGAGAAAAACTGCTACTACTCTTACGCATATCACAGCAAAACAGGATAAACGCCATAAAGCTCTTTTTCAACAACTTAGTAAAGTTAAATTCTTTCATAACCTCACACCTTCACAAGCTCAGCTCATAATTCCTTATCTCCACCGTTACCACTACCGCCAGGGAAAACTGATGGTGCATGAAGGAGACCCGGGAGATATTTTCTTTATTATCGAAGACGGGGCAGCTATCGTAATGGATGATCATAATAATAGTGTCGTCAATATCCTCAAGCCCAATGATACTTACGGAATAATTGAACTGATGACAGGCATCACCCACAATTATACGGTAGTTGTTAAGGACGATATGCATGTCTGGATAATCAATAAAGAATCACTCGACCGGATTATTTCACTGAATCCTGGCCTTGCAAAAGAGATGAAAGCCCTTGTTACAGAAAAGATACATCTGCTTGAAGTCACTAGCGACATATCTGATTCTCAATCTGAAAAATGGTATAATGAAGCTCTTGATCATTTTGAAGTAAAGAAAACAAATGTCACACAATCAGATGTTAACGAAGAATTCACAGAACATGGCAATCCATCTCTTGCCATCTGGCTTGGTATTATGCTTGACGGGATCCCTGAATCGATCGTTATCGGGTCTAGTCTTCTTCTTCATCCTACTATGAGCCTTTCTCTTCTGGCCGGACTCTTCCTTTCCAACTTTCCTGAAGCTCTGTCAAGTTCAGTTGGGATGAAGCGTCAGAAGATGTCAAATATTAAGATCCTGGTAATGTGGACCTCAATTATGCTGATAACCGGGATTGGAGCCTATTTCGGAAATGTTTTCTTTGAGAATGTATCTCCTATGGCTTTCGCCCTGGTCGATGGAATGGCTGCCGGGGCCATGCTTACAATGATAGCTGAAACCATGCTTCCGGAAGCTTTCCATATAGGCGGTTCGGTTACCGGACTTTCAGCCCTTGCCGGATTTCTTGCCACACTACTTTTTAAGGTTATCGGTGGAGAGTGATTGATTTACTTTTAATTATTAGCTTTGCAAAAAAAGGAGAGAATGACTTACGATTACAATACACAGCGAAAGAGAATGGCGCTGCCTGAATATGGCAGGAATGTACAGAAGATGGTTGACCACATAAAGACTATACAGGACAGAGATGAAAGAAACCGTGCTGCAAAAACATTGATTCAGATCATGGGCAATCTCAATCCGCACCTGCGCGATGAAGGTGATTTCAGGCATAAACTATGGGACCATCTGGCCCTGATTGCAAATTTTGAACTTGATATAGATTCTCCTTATCCGATTCCCGAGCCAACTAAGTTTATTGAAAAACCGAAGCAGGTACCATACAGGCAGGGGGATATAAGATTTCTTCATTACGGACGTATAATCGAACTAATGATCGATGCAGCTATCGAAATGAAGGAAGGTGATGATAAAGAATATCTTACTACGCTTATTGTAAACCAGATGAAAAAATCTTATATCACCTGGAACAGAAGCCAGGTGTCCGACGAAGTGATAATCGGCGATGTGAAGATATTATCAAAGGGAAGATTGAAAATTACTGAAGGAGTGAAGATACTCGAGGTGAAAGAACTCTTGCCTCCGGTTAAAAGGAAGCCACAGGGAAAACCTCATGGAAGGCCACAAAATAAACAATTCATCAAGAAAAAAGGATATAGTCGTCACTGATGGGATCTTTTATTGTTAACGGCGGAAAATCGCTGAAAGGAGATATTACACCCCAGGGTGCCAAAAATGAAGCTCTGCAGGTCATCTGTGCCGTTCTCCTTACTTCTGAAAAGGTAACAATTAAGAACATTCCGGATATCTCCGATGTCTGCAATCTGATCGAACTACTTGATTGCATGGGAGTTAAAATTACAAAAGAATCACCTTCCATAACAAGCTTCGAAGCAGTAAATATAAATTTTGATTTCCTTCAGACTACCGAATTCAGGACAAAGAGCATAAGCCTTCGTGGTTCAATAATGGTCGTCGGACCACTGCTTGCCCGCTATGGGAAAGCATTTATCGCCAAGCCCGGAGGTGATAAGATCGGACGCAGAAGGGTAGATACACATTTTATTGGATTTCAGAAGCTTGGAGCTAAGTTTGAGTTTGATTCATCGGATCCCTTTTTTAAAGTTGAAGCCACCTCCCTTACCGGCGCATTTATACATCTCGATGAAGCTTCGGTTACTGGAACTGCAAATATTATAATGGCCTCTGTTCTGGCAAAAGGCCGGACAACTATTTATAATGCTGCCTGTGAACCTTATATCCAGCAGCTTTGCAAAATGCTTGTATCAATGGGAGCAAAAATTGATGGGATAGGATCCAATCTTCTGTATATCGATGGTGTTAAAGAACTTAAAGGCTGCACACATACTATCCTTCCCGATATGATCGAAATAGGTTCATTTATCGGTATGGCAGCAATGACAGAGTCGGAGATCACAATTAAAAACGTCTCCTACGAAAACCTTGGTATCATTCCTGATTCATTCAAACGGCTGGGAATTAAACTTGAGAAGACCGGAGATGATATTTTTATACCGCGTCAGGAACATTATGAAATCGAGACCTTTATCGACGGATCTATAATGGTGATTGCCGATGCAATATGGCCCGGACTTACACCAGACCTTCTCAGCGTTTTTCTTGTAATAGCCACACAGGCCAAGGGATCAGTGCTGATTCATCAGAAGATGTTTGAAAGCCGTCTTTTCTTTGTTGATAAACTTATCGACATGGGTGCACAGATCATCCTATGCGATCCTCACAGGGCTACCGTCATCGGAATGGACAAAATGATAAGGCTCAGAGGCACTGTTATGTCGTCACCCGACATCAGAGCCGGAGTAGCACTTCTTATTGCAGCCATGTCGGCTGATGGTAAAAGCGTTATCCATAACATTGAACAGATCGACAGAGGATACCAGGATATCGATAAAAGACTCAATGCCCTTGGCGCGGATATTCAAAGAGTCTGATTCAATTAAAGTTACAGCAACATTAGATTGTACGCATTACCTACTGGAGCCATTCCAATAATTAAAAGAAGTATACCTGCCCTCACTCTTTTAGCCATTAAATCTTCGTTCCAACTCTTCCCTGCCAAATTGTCAACCTTTACTCTGTGGCAGGCATTTTGCATGCAAATAAATCTGAACCCGAAATAAATAGTGTGATGGTAAAGAAGAAGGTATCCGGACAGGAAGAGCCTGTTCATAATAAACATAACGAACAATTTGAAAATAAGAAACATAGTCATTCAGGAAATAATTCCGATACTGAAAAATCTGAAAATCCAAAGGCTGATGACAACGAAACACAAAATGGTGGAAACTCTGCTGCAGAAGTAACCTCTTCTGACAAATTGTTTAACGGGGAAAGAAGTACTGAAGAAAAACTGGCAGAGATGCAGGATAAATATATTCGTCTATCGGCCGAATTTGATAATTACCGGAAAAGGACTCTCCGCGAGAAAATGGAGTTATCAAAATATGCCAACGAGAGCCTTCTTTTGAAAATTCTGCCAGTGATGGATGATTTCGAAAGGGCTATCGCACATATGGATTCAGCAACTGATTGTTCTGCAATGAAAAACGGGATTGACCTGATTTATTTAAAATTCACGGAATTCCTTAAGCAAACCGGCTTAAAAGAGGTAGAATCAATGAATTGTGATTTTAATGTTGACCTTCATGATGCTGTCGCAAAAGTCCCTGTCATGGAAGAAGAGAAAAAAGGGAAGATCGTGGATGTTATCCAGAAAGGGTATTTCCTCCAGGATAAAGTGATAAGACATTCGAAGGTAGTTATTGGTGAATAGATTTACATCCGGCCATATAGGGGCTGCTGTATAAAATCAGGAGATGGAAAAAAGAGATTATTACGAGGTCCTGGGGGTATCTAAAAATGCCACAAAGGAGGAGATTAAAAAGGCATACAGAAAACAAGCCCTGAAATTTCATCCCGACAAAAATCCCGGTGACAAGAAATCCGAAGAGAATTTCAAAGAGGCTGCTGAGGCTTACGAAGTTCTGAGCAATGATGAAAAGAAAGCAAGGTACGACCGCTTCGGACATTCAGGAATGAGTGGTGCCGGAAATGGTTACGGAGGTAATGGAATGACCATGGATGATATCTTTTCATCTTTCGGTGATATTTTTGGCGATGCATTTGGCGGATTCGGAGCCTTCGGAGGAAGCAGGCGCAGCGGACACAGGGTAAACAAGGGAACAAACCTTCGTGTAAAAGTAAAACTGACGCTTAATGAAATTGCCAACGGTGCCGAAAAAAAGATCAAAGTAACAAAATACGATACCTGTGACAAATGCGGGGGGACAGGGGCAGCTGATTCCCACAGCAGTGCGACATGCACAACATGTCATGGATCAGGCCATGTGACAAGACTTACAAATACCATGCTTGGACAAATGCAGACAACCTCAGTCTGCCCTTCATGTGGCGGTGAAGGAAAAACAATAACAAAGAAATGTACCTCCTGCTACGGTGAAGGAATAGTTCAGAAAGAAGATATAATTAAAATAAATATACCTGCCGGTGTCGGAAAAGGAATGCAGATGACAGTCAGCGGGAAAGGAAATGCTCCAAGAAGAGGCGGAGTTCATGGCGATCTCCTGGTAGTCATTGACGAGGAGGAACATCCAGAATTGATAAGAGAAGGTAACGATTTGATCTATAATCTGTTCATAAGCATCCCTGACGCCATATCCGGAACTCATGTAGAGGTACCAACTGTCGACAATAACGTGAAGATAAAAATTGAACCCGGTACGCAACCAGGAAAAATACTGAGGCTCAGGGGAAAGGGACTTCCGGAGGTTAATGGCTATGGAAGAGGCGATCTTCTTGTAAATGTAAACGTATGGATACCAAAATCTATAACCCGGGAAGAAGCAAAAATTATTGAAAAATTCAGGGATTCCGAATCATTTGTCCCAAAACCAGATAAAAACGACAGGGGCTTCTTCGACAGGATGAGGGGATATTTCGAGTAAAATAGAACATACTTCTCCTGTTTACCTCCCGTCAGTGGAGATTACCCGTCATCAGAAACAGGCTCTCAGTTCCTTTCGGGTGATAGATTATGTATGTCGGAAACAGATTTTTTATATATTTACCTTTCATTTTTGAAATACTTCTAAACTAACCTCTCTATGTCACTATTTGAAGCTAAAAATGTAACCAAACAATTCGGCAGTTTCACGGCACTCGACAATGTAAGCATTTCAGTGCCTGAACAATGTATTTACGGACTTCTTGGACCAAACGGCGCTGGCAAGACAACTCTTATCAGAATCATTAACCAGATTACAGGTCCCGACTCAGGTGAACTGTTACTAAACGGACAAAAGCTAACCCCATCTGATGTAACCACTATAGGATACCTTCCTGAGGAACGCGGACTCTATAAAAAAATGAAAGTCGGTGAACAGGCTCTCTATTTTGCTCAGCTAAAAGGACTCACCAAAGCTGAGGCAATGAAAAGACTCAGGTACTGGTTCAGAAAACTTGATATTGTTGACTGGTGGGGTAAAAAAGTCGAAGAACTCTCAAAAGGTATGCAACAGAAGGTCCAGTTCATTACAACAGTCCTTCATGAACCAAAACTGATAATCTTCGATGAACCGTTTACAGGATTTGATCCTGTGAACGCCAATATCATTAAAAACGAGATTCTCTTCCTGCGGGAACGCGGAGCTACAATAATTTTTTCTACACATAACATGTCATCTGTAGAGGAACTCTGCGATAATATTACTCTTATAGACAAGGGAAAAACAATCCTTGAAGGAAGTGTCGATCAGATACGCAGTCAATGGGCTGCAAATGAATTTGACCTCGTTTTTAACGGTGATGTTAAGATTGCAGAAAATGGCCTTTATAAAATTCTTAACCATCAGTTTGAAAATAATAAGAGCACTATTCGGCTTAAAACAGCAGGTGAATCTGTAACCAATGAAATTCTCAGCACCGTAATGAAGTCAGGAGAGATCATTTCATTTAATCCTGCTCTACCTTCAATGAACGAAATATTCATAAGGGTTGTGGAATCACGAAACTAAGAAATGAGCAAACACTGAAAAATACTAGTTATGAATAAGATATCTGTAATAATTAAAAGGGAATATATAACAAGGGTAAGGAAGAAATCATTTATAATAATGACACTTCTTGCCCCTTTGCTGATGGCTTTAATCTTTATTGTCCCTGCACTTGTAATGTCAAATGAAGATAAAGACTTCAAAAAGATCGCGGTTATTGAAGATGGATCCGATCTCTTCAAAAATATTATCCCCGATACAAAAGATGCTGATTTTGTTTATCTCGAAAACACTAACGTAAACGACCTTAAAAAGAATTTTGAACAAGCTGGATACTATGGGATTTTATATATCTCACCTGAAATTATAAATACACCTAATGCCATACAATTAATCTCAAAAAAACAACCAGCTATTGGCCTCCTTGACCACATTTCAGGGGCTCTCGAGAAGGAAATAGAGAAACAGAAACTGCTTTCCTACAATATTCAGAACCTCGATGAAATACTGAAAAATATAAGAACTAAAATATCAATCCAGACTATAAAGATCGATGAAACCGGACAGGCTACTGAAACAAGTACCGGAATTGCAATGGCACTTGCATATTTTGGAGGCTTCCTGATGTATATGCTTGTCTTTATGTTCGGAGCCCAGGTAATGAGAGGTGTTATTGAAGAGAAAACAAGCAGGGTTGTTGAAGTAATTGTATCATCTGTTAAACCCGTGCAACTGATGATGGGCAAAATTGTAGGAATCGCCCTCGTTGGATTAACCCAGTTTATGATCTGGATCATACTTACCCTTGGTATTGTAACAGTCGTTAAGACAACAGTTCTAAAGCAGGACAGTATGACCGGTATAACCCAGAATATGCCGCAGAACATAATGGCTGATAACCAGTTAACGACCTCAATTCCGCAGACAACTGAGGTCTCTCCCCAGCTTGCTGAATTCAATAAACTTTTTGATAATGCAATGAACCAGGACTGGCTCTTAATAATAACATCATTTATATTTTATTTCATAACCGGGTACCTCCTGTATGCTTCAATCTTTGCGGCAATCGGATCAGCTGTCGATAATGAGACAGAAACGCAGCAATTTATGCTTCCCGTAACTATTCCGATAATTCTCGGGCTTATGGTAGCAATGGGTACTATGCAAAATCCGGAGAGTTCAGTCTCATTCTGGTTTTCAATTATCCCGCTTACTTCCCCGATAGTTATGATGGCACGGATACCCTTTGGTGTCCCCTACTGGCAGATTGCTCTTTCAATGGTCCTTATGATCATTACTTTTATTGCATTTGTCTGGATGGCTGCAAAAGTATACCGCACCGGGATTCTGATGTACGGGAAAAAAACTTCATGGAAAGAAATCTGGAAATGGCTGAGATACAGCGGGTAGCATGATGTTCTGTGACCAAAACCGATAGGGGGAGAAGGGAAGAGTATAAGAAAAGTAAAAAATAAACTATGTCCAGGATCCTTGTTATAGATGATGAAAGAGCCATCCGAAACACTTTGAAAGAAGTGCTGGAATATGAGAAACATGAAATTGACCTGGCTGAAGACGGACCAACCGGACTTGATCTCTTTTCCGGAAATACCTACGATATTGTCCTTTGCGACATAAAAATGCAAAAGATGGACGGATTAGAGGTTCTCCAGAAGATAATGGAAATTTCTACAGTCACACCCGTGATAATGATTTCCGGACATGGGAATATTGATACAGCAGTAGAAGCAATTAAGAAGGGGGCCTTCGATTTTCTTGAAAAACCACTCGATCTCAATCGCCTCCTTATTACGATCCGCAATGCCCTGGATAAATCGAATCTTATCACGCAAACCCAGGTACTGAAAACCAAGGTTAGCAAAATGTATGAGATCGTTGGAGAATCGGATGCTATCATTAAAGTCAGGGAGATGATCGACAGGGTCGCTCCCACTGAAGCACGAGTACTGATAACAGGCGCCAACGGCACCGGGAAGGAACTGGTAGCCCACCAGATACATGAAAAAAGCAACCGTTCAAAAGGCCCTTTCGTTGAAGTAAACTGTGCAGCTATCCCTTCCGAATTGATTGAGAGTGAATTGTTCGGGCACGAAAAAGGCTCTTTTACATCAGCAATAAAACAACGAATCGGGAAATTTGAACAGGCAAACGGGGGAACCCTTTTCCTGGATGAGATCGGCGATATGAGCCTCTCTGCACAAGCCAAAGTACTGAGAGCTCTCCAGGAAAACCGGATCACCAGAGTAGGCTCCGATAAAGATATACAGGTGAATGTAAGGGTAATTACAGCGACAAATAAGAATATCAGGAAAGAGATAGAAACCAACGGTTTCAGGGAAGACCTCTACCACAGGCTGAGTGTAATCCTTATTCATGTCCCTACTCTTAATGACCGCTCTGATGACATTCCTATACTTGCTGATCATTTTAACTCATTGATCTGCAAAGAATACGGCATGAGCAAGAAAATAATTAAAAAAGATGCCATCAAAGAATTGCAGAAAATTGAATGGACAGGAAACATCAGAGAATTCAGAAACGTCCTTGAAAGACTTATAATTCTGTGCAAAGACGATATCACCGGGGCAGATGTTCTTGCATATGCACGACCTGTCTCAGGAATTAACATGATCTAGCTACAGATTATATCCAATATCTATGTACCGGACCGAAAAAGATACACTTGGAGAAAAACAGATACCTTCCGATGCTCTTTATGGCATTCATGCCCTGAGAGCAAAGGAAAACTTCCCTGGAAATTCTCAATTCCCCATCGAATGGTACAAAGCTGTTGGCATTACTAAGCTGGCATGCTATAATACATACCGGAAATTCCGCGATGCAGCTATAGAAAAATATGGCAAAAATCTGCCTGTACAGATAATAAAAGATAAATCTCTCGAAGCACTCATTGTTGCATCAGGAGAAGTATCAGAGGCAAAATACTTTGAATATTTCATCGTTCCTGCAATTCAGGGAGGAGCAGGAACAAGCATTAATATGAATATCAATGAGATAATCACTAATGCTGCCCTCCTTTCAACCGGGAATAAGTGTGGAGAATACACTTATATAGATCCTACCGAAGATGCAAATATATTCCAATCGACAAATGATGTTATTCCTGCCGCCCTTACAATTGCTGTAATGAGGCTTCTTCAATCGCTTGAGGAAAAAATTAATTATCTGAGACAAAAGGTTGAGGAACTTGAGAGGAATAACAGGGAGAAACTTCGTCCCGGCTACACACAAATGCAGGAGGCAGTACCATCATCATTTGGATTGCTCTTCAGCACATATAATGAAGCATTATCACGCGACTGGTGGAGAGTCTCCAAATGTTTTGAAAGAATAAAAAATATAAATCTTGGCGGAGGTGCAACCGGAACCGGAGTTGCAATTCCACGGTTCTTTATTATGGAAGTAGTCCCGGAATTGCGGAAATTGACAAGACTACAGCTTACACACAGTGAAAATCTTTCCGATGCAACATCAAATCTCGACAAATGGGTTGAAATTCATGCAACTCTGAAAGCCCATGCTGTTAATCTTGAAAAAATGTCTTCAGACCTGAGGCTTCTCGCATCCGACATCTCAGGATCAAAATCCATTTCAATACCTGCAAAACAGGTAGGCAGTTCAATAATGCCAGGTAAAGTCAATCCGGTAATACCTGAATTTGTAATTTCAGCTGCTCATAAGGTATATTCGAACGACACCCTGATAAGCTCACTTTGCGGCCAGGGAACTCTGGAGCTAAATGCATACCTCCCTGTAATAGGCTGTTCAGTAATAGAAAGCATTAACCTATTGATCTCGTGTAACATAACCCTCCTGAGCAATTTATTTTCAGGACTGGTTATAAATGAATCTGCAGGTTACCAGGCACTTATGAAAAGTCCTTCAGTTACTACAGCCCTCACTCCATATATAGGATACCATAAAGCAGCAGAACTGGCAAAACTTATGAAGGAGAATAAAGTTGATATTTTTGAAGCCAATGCCGTTCTAAATGTGGTTGACGATACAAAACTGCAATCTATCCTGAAACCAGGGAATCTCCTTAAACTTGGATTTACACTTGATGAAATTTGTTAATTTTGTCCGACATTCGAACTTATGACATCAAAAGGCAGAGAATCCAAACCGCATATCGGCATTTATGGACGTCGCAATAACGGCAAGAGCAGCCTCATTAATTCTCTTGCCGGTCAGGATATTGCGATTGTTTCCGGACATGCAGGTACAACAACGGATCCTGTTAAAAAATCATTCGAGATAACCGGTTTCGGTCCGGTAATTCTTGTCGACACAGCCGGTATAGACGACAGCGGAGAACTCGGTGATAAAAGAGTTGAACGTACTGTCAGAACACTTGATATCATTGACCTGGCATTACTTGTCGTAACTGAAAACTCATGGGGTGAATTTGAAGACGACCTTCTGAGCAAATTCAAGAATCAGGATATACCTTTTATTATTATACACAACAAATCGGATCTACTTGCCCCGACACCTGAATTCCACGAAGAGGTCAGATCAAAATGCGGAGAAGAACTCGTTGAATATTCAGTCGTCGATAAGCGGAATTATGAGCAACTAATTGATCTTATAAAGATCACAATACCCGAACATTCATATAAAACTCCAACTCTTCTCGGAGATATTATAAATTACGGAGATATAGTAATCCTTATAACCCCAATAGATGTTGAGGCTCCGGCAGGACGCCTCATCCTTCCACAGGTCCAGGCTATCCGCGATATACTTGACAATGATGCCATTGCAATAGTTGTTAAAGAGAGGGAAGTTGATGCTTTCCTGAAAAAAACGGGTATCAGGCCTGCACTTGCCATCACAGATTCTCAGGTTTTTGTCAAAGCCGATGCCTCAATACCTCCTGAAATACCTCTTACAAGCTTCAGCATAATGCTTGCCAGGTTCAAGGGCGACTTCGAAAATTATCTGAAAGGAACCCCTAAAATATCCGACCTGAAAGATGGCGACCGGGTATTGCTCCTCGAATCATGCACACATCACGTAGCATGCGACGATATAGGCCGAACAAAAATACCAAGGTGGATATCAAACTTCACCGGCAAAAAGATTGAATATGATGTTGTTGCAGGGCTCGACAGATTACCCCGCCCGATAACCGGTTATGCCCTTGTTATCCAGTGTGGTGGCTGCATGATTACACGCCGGCAACTCCACAACCGTCTCCAGCCAGCCATCAAAGCCGGAATACCTGTAACTAACTATGGGATGGCAATTGCATATGTACATGGGATTTATAAGAGAGCTATTTCTCCATTCATTTCAGGAATAAACACTCCTGACACTTATCTTTAGTTTCGTTTCCCGGCAACCTGAATTCCCTGATTAAAACCTGAAATAAATGAACGGCATTACTTCAGTGCTCTTTATTGACCAGAGCATAACTGCAATCAGTAAAACAATTGTCAGCTGTGCAGCCAAGGGAATCTTTATAAAGAGTCCACGGTAGGACTCCTTGACTGTTTCAGGCAGAAAATGAATTATATAGCCGACGGCCATCAAAAGAAATACATTTGAATAAACAGCGGTAATAGAAAGATAGGATCCGGGAGAAAAATTTTCTGCGATCTGTCTGAGCATCATGACCGCATTATCCATATCCGGTGCCCTGAAAAATATCCAGCAAAAGTTCACAAAATTAAATGTAAGAAATATAGCCAGAACATGTCCCAGCCTGCCTGTCCTCATCCTGCCGCCAAATAACGAGTCCCATACCTTATTGAATACAAGACCTATGCCATGAAGGCCTCCCCAGATAACAAACCGCATTGAAGCTCCATGCCATAAGCCACCAAGAATCATTGTAACAATAAGGTTAATGGCTGTTCTTACCCTTCCCTTCCTGTTTCCTCCAAGTGAAATGTAAAGATAGTCCTTCAACCACCTCGACAGAGATATATGCCACCTTTTCCAGAAATCTGATATCCCCGCTGCTTTATATGGTGAATTAAAATTTACAGGCAGTCTGAATCCCAGTATCAGGCCAAGGCCTATAGCAATGTCTGTATAACCTGAAAAATCGCAATATATCTGCAGCCCGTATCCATATACTGCCATTAAATTCTCAAATCCTGAATAAAGAGCAGGAAACTCAAAAACACGATCAACCAGATTAGTTGCAATAAAGTCGGAGATAATTATCTTTTTGATGAGCCCTTTGGAAATCAGGAACAAAGCATGGCTGAATTCCCGTTTTGAGAGACTGAATTTACTGTACAACTGAGGTATAAACTCAGAGGCTCTGACTATCGGACCTGCTACAAGCTGTGGAAAGAAAGAAACATAAAATCCAAAATCAAAAATGTTTTTTAAAGGATCTAGCTTCCCGCGATAGATGTCAATAGTATAGCTTAGCGACTGGAAGGTAAAAAAGGAGATCCCTACAGGTAAAATTATTGAATTAATATCGAACGAGGTCCCAAGATGAAGATTTGAAAAAGATGCCAGGAAATCATAAACCTGAAGATTAGTTCCTAACAGACTATTAACCTCATTTATTATAAAACCAGTGTATTTAAAATATCCAAGTATTAACAGGTTTGAAAGAATACTGACCAGAATAAAAAACCTTCTGAAAAATTTCTTCCTTGAATTAAATATAAATATCCCGCATGAAAAATCAATTACAGTAACCAGGATTAGCAGGAATAAAAACAGGCCTCCTGATTTATAGTAAAAGAAGAGACTGACAAGAAGAAGATAAAAGTTTCTGATAAACAATCTCCTGTATATCAGACTGTACCCTGCAAGTACCAACAGGAAGAATAACCAGAATGCCGGTGTTGTGAAAATTAATGGCCACTCCGGATCATAGCTGAATACTTTCTCTGCCATGACTCCTACCCATCCTTTTTCTCTGACCTTTGTTGCAGGAAGGCTCAGATTAACAGATGAACCTGCTCCGATAGTATCCTGAATTGTCTGAGTGGGTAATACCCGGATTGTATCCTTAGCTCTGAAGGTAAACATTGCCTCTGCAAGCATTTTAGAGAGAGTATCAGCGCCGGGATAAGTAAAATGTACATAATCTTTCTGTGCAAGGGCAGGTCTCTTTTCCTCCCAGGAAATAATGGATGACTTGCCTCCCATGGCGCTGTAAGAGTCCCAGAATAAGGCTCCTGCTTCATTTGCAGCTTCTCTCTGAGCTTCAACAATTGAAGGTATATTTACGTACGATACTACGCTATCGCCTTCCTGTACAGCCATATCGGTAACGCTTATTACCATTAATGCCGCAGAGGGAGCAGCCTCCTTAAGAGCCTCAAGCTGACGAAGTAATCCCTGCTTATAGTATATATAACTGTCTCTCACATTCTTCACAATGTTCAGCCCGTAATGAAGTATAATCAAATCGGGAGAAATAATGTTGAAAGACTCTGCAAGGTTATCCCTGTCGACCATCGTAAATTCAAGACCTGCGCTGCCGCGCTGTGGGATATTATCGATGATAATCCCCTTTTTGCTCTCAATGCTTATACCATAAATATCCGGACTCACTTTCCCCTCAAATTCTATCATAATATTTCTGGCTTCATTCAGGCTGCAGGTTATCTCCGTAACATTTGTTCCATTCTTCAGAGTTCCGGTAAAAATCTGTCTTTCATCAGCCTTTACTGAGATATTCACTTCACCGGATCTGCAGGAATAGAGTATCCTCAGGAGATCATATTGTGAAACAGCGCTATCGGCAGAGTTCGAAGGACGAATCCTGACAAAGGCTTTTTCGTTCTTTTCAGAAATATAACCATCCGGAAGAAACCTGCAGAGGGTCATAAAAGGACCCAGTTCTTTGTACGAAATCTTTCCCTCCTTAAAAGAGAGATAATTATACCTTTCCCAGTTTGAAGAAGAACTCAGCCAGAGCGACTTGGTATACATTACAGGCATTGACGGCAGAAACAGTCCCGGACCTGTTCCGCCCCTGCCTTCTCTTAATAATCTTCGCAGGTAAAAAGTAATCCGATCGCCCTCAACCTGAGAATCACCATAATAAAGGATCCTGGTCTGATCTGTGGTATCACTCAGCGAATAAAATACCTGGTTCCTGATTTCTTCCTCTTTTAGCAGAGGGATTTCATCAGGTGTGTTATCAGATGCTGAAGTGTCAATTTTTTGTTTTAATGTTGAATCAGTAACCTGGTCACTATTAACTACATGACTAAATACCGGATTGACGGAGAGTTTATCAGGTTTAAGTGAAGGAATGAATTCTTCGATTGAAGGGAAAAGTCTGCTTTGCGGAAATATGTAACAGAGGCCGGTTAAACTGGCCAGGATGAGCAGTAATAACAAAAACGACCTTACAGGACGCATATATTAATCAGGAATCAGCTCTTTTTCTTAATCTTAAGCTTCTGCCCCACCTGTATCTTCTCCGGATCCAAAATATTATTCAATGAGAGTACCTGGTTTGTGGTAACATTATCATACATCTTAACAATATCCCAAATAGTATCTCCATAACGCACAGTATGTGTAATATACTCCCCGTCTGTCTCTATTGGTGTAACTGCCTGTGCAGATAGTGTATTTACCGGGACACTCTTCCCGATCGTTGACTGCTTTTCGGCAAATGTCATTGAATTTATTTTCGAATAATATTCTGATTTAGAAGGATCTACATAAATAACGAGTTTCTGTCCTACCCGTATCGTATTCTTGTAGATATTATTCCAGTATCTCAGGTCAGATAAGCCAACATGATACCATTCAGAAATATACCCGAGGTTATCACCATCGTTGACTGTATAAATCAGTTTTGATTTGCCTTTTACATCAGCCGGAAGATAGGTTGATCTTGAAGGGTCTGCTATCTGGGTAGCTCTATTAAGGTAAATATCAGATTTGTAATTTCTAATAGTATCATTCAGGTCAATAAAGTCACCTAAATGGTTTAAAGGCAAAGTTAATGCAAGCGGTTTTGATGAACCCGGGACAAGTCCGGTTCTGTATTGAGGGTTCAGTGCGCGAAGCTCACCAAGAGGAATCTTCATTACCTCTGATATCTGGGTAAGATGTATATCTTTATTTACCATAATGGTATCTGTTGCAACGGGTATATTTAAAGGAAGAGGGCGGATATTGTGTTCGGGATAATAATTTATTGCATACGCAGCTGCGACATACTGAGGTATATATCCTCTCGTTTCCCGTGGCAGCCTGTAAAATATCTCCCAATAATCCTTTTTGTTTCCTGACCTTCTGATTGCCTTGTTGACATTCCCGGGTCCACAATTATAAGCCGCAATAACGAGGATCCAGTCATGATAAATACTGTAAAGGTCTTTCATATATCTGGCAGCTGCATGAGTTGCTTTCAAAGGGTTTCTTCTTTCATCAACTACCGAGTTTATCGTAAGTCCATACATACGGCCAGTGCTGTACATGAACTGCCACAGACCTGTAGCTCCTGAATACCTGTTAACGGCATTAGGATTCAGGGCAGATTCTATAACAGCCATATATTTAAGCTCAGTGGGTATTCCGTAAGAATCAAATACATCTTCTATCATTGGAAAATAATAGTCCTTGAGGCCAAGTACAGCGCTGAATTTGTCGCGTTGCCGTATTGTATAAACATGGATATGATTACGTATGATGCTATTATAAGGAAGGTCAATAATCGAATTTATTCTGCTTAGCCTGTTAATATAAATTGAATCAGGGTATATGATCCCGGCTGTATCATCAGAAAAGATATCTGGATTATTCTGAAGAGCTGTTCTCACATACCAGCTGTTCACCAGACTGTCAAGATCTGTAGTGATCTTTTCAGTATTTATATCTGATTTAATGATTATTGTATCAGCAACGAAAGATGCATTTGCATTTATGGTTACCAGAAAAAGTAATATAAAA